>Ga0179593_1347744_pt1 | contig 17309 bp, 14 predicted proteins | sample CZODoug2_1_08_16_FD_185931 | JGI IMG/M metagenome (GOLD analysis project Ga0179593, IMG submission 185931) | Vadose zone soil fungal communities from Angelo Coast Range Reserve, California, USA - CZODoug2_1_08_16fungal (PacBio error correction) | ecosystem: Environmental > Terrestrial > Soil >... | reverse complement strand
TAGCTGGGAGATTGTGATACTTTCACCATTTTCTTTCCTTCAAAAACCGCTCCCTTTAAAACCCTGATCGGTCACACTTAAATCAGGGCCAACGGGTGGTAATGTTCGCGTTTTTCCCTTTTATTCCTCTCTTTGTCGCCTCCGCATCGAAGACAGACCGTTACGGTCGGCCCTCGCCACCTAAATGCCGTCGTCTCCCTTCCTAAACAGTTTGCTTTTTTGTTCAGCGCCATGCGTTCCCCCCCTACGTACTTTTCTGTCATTGTTTTTGTTTTGGTTGATCCAAAAACCGGGAAAACGCCATTTCCCCTTTACAAGCAACGGTTACTGACGAGGCATTTTTTTTTTTCTCCCCTAGTAATCTTCCCCCTCTTGCCGTCCCTTCATCCCTACATCTTCCCTCCTTGTTAAACCGTGAAATCTGATCCGGGAGTCACACCCCCCCCCTGGTTTTAGACCCGTCAAACTCCGCGCTTCCCCTGTCCTGGCCGAAGAGCCTTTTTTGAAAACTTCTCCACCCCCCCCCAAACCGTTTAGCTTGACCTCCGCCCCCTACCGAGAGCCGTCATTTACAAGGCCCATTTGATCTGGCAACAAGAGTTGGTTTTTTGCTGGGTTGCTTTCTTCCATCTTGTCCGGCTCCCCAGAGAAACTGGACCTTGGCCAGATTCACTTGCTCGCCTCTCGGTGGAATGATTTCTCCCAAGGGGAGTTCTTCTTGTCCTCGTCCCTTTTTCACCGATTCACTTTTCCCTATTATCACCCCTGTTTGGTTCCTTCCCAAAGATTAGCTCTTACTAGAGGGGGGGTCTTTTGAACTATTCCCCCGTCCCTTTATGGCATGATATCCTTTTCTTTTCCCCCGTGGTCTACCTCCGGAATTTCCGACTTGCTGCCCTACAGATTCCTATCTTCATGGTTTTGAGAACTTCTTCCTTTTAACGTGGACTACTCCGTCAACCTTTTTTTTCTCCCAGTGGCTGTCACTTTTTCCTGACTCCTGCTCTCAATTCTTCCCCCTTTACAATCCCAAGAAAGACGAGCTGGGCCCTTTACACTTCCCGACTGCACTGCCATGAATTTATCCTTCTTCTGCGGCTGCCCCCCAGAGGTACTTGAAAATAAAATGTCATATCCGCTTTTTGAAAACATATAAACCTCAATCTTTTTTTTCCTTGCCCTCCCGTCTCCACCCTCTTGTCCCCCTTGAAGATTGGTTCCTATTACGGCCGATTTGGTATCGTTGGCTTTTTTTGACCCCCCGAAATTTCTTAACTTTTTCGTTTCGATTTCTGGACAAAGATAGGTGAAGGTGGCCTGTTTAGCCTCCTTAGCTCCTTTCTGTCGATTCCTTGTCTTCCAACTGTGACCTCTCCCTGGTCTTTTTCTGAAGATTAGCTCAAAGATTTCCAGCCTACATTCTCCCCCGCTGTCTTCGTCAAGACGTTCACTGACAACCGATCCATTTTCTGGTGATACTTTGTTACTCCGGCGTTACCTTACCGTTTCCGTGATGCTTATCTTCTCGGTTGTGGGCTTTCCACATGGCAGAGGTCGGAGGGACGGTTGGTAACCGTCCTTCGCGACAGTTTTAGCTCAGTAGGAACCTTTGAACTTCGTTTTACCCCCATTTCATTGTACTATCGTATTTCTTGTTTCCTGCTGTCGCACTGCCCCCCCAAGGACTTCTTTTTTTCTTAAATATTTCGCAACCTTCTTTCCGGCACTACCAAAGTTGCAAGCTTGCCCCCCAAGACTTTGTAGGTCTGTTAAATCCTCCTCTGCTCTCCTTTTTTCATTTGAGTCTCCCATTTTCCCTTTTTTCTTCCTATCATTTCTAATCCTTCCTGGAATAGTTTGTGTTTGATTCAAGCTATGATTATTTTCCCCACACAACCAGACTATTTACCACGAAGAGACCTCATGTACCGTCTAAACGTGAACCCCGTCCGGTCTTTCTAACACGCACCCCTCCCCTGTTTTTGGCAACCTTCTTCATCTTTTTGTAAGATTTGGGCAAAAAAAACTTAAGGACGAATGAATCTTTAAGATGGAGATGTAATTTTTCCTACTAGACCATTGTTTCCTCCCGGTAGCTCCATTTGTTTCCTTTTGTGCTTCGACCGCTCTCCACCCCGCTTCAGTTTGACCGTTTGATGTTCCCGGTTACCAGATAAATGGGATAATGACCACCAAGGCCTTGAACTAGGATTCGCCCCCCCCCCATCCCACCTACAGGAGATCCGTCTATTTGAGTCCGATTTTCAAACCCCTTTTCGGTCCAATTTACCTTCTTTGGTCGAGACTCCAAGGCAGTTTTTTTCCCCGGATTTCTCGCATATGAGGTTCTCCCAATTGCCCCCCCCCCCCCCTTCGTATATATTTTCCTCTCTGTTGTTAGAGCCTTTGAGCCCCTTTTCCCTCCTACGTCTGCGCCGCCTCCAGGTGGCCAAGGTGAGTTTGTTAGGGCCACCTGCTTGCCAGCCCCTATTCTCCCTTCCTTGCCCCGGCCCCCTAATCAATTCAGTTTTTTTCCTTCCCGACAGCAATTACGGTTAGTTTGGTGCGGCCTATGTCTCTACTTTTCAGTATTTTCCCCCCTCCCCTTCGGGTTGAACCACGCTCAACGAAGCTTTCAGGGCAGAGATGAGGAAGCTTTTTTCTTAAGGGCCGAGCAGGTCAACCCCCCCAATTTTTTATGGTCTGAAAGTTGACATTCTACTCTACAATCCGCGCGACGGTAGATTTGTTTGGCGCCGAACAATCCCTTCCCCACCGCCCCCCCTAGATTGCTGGCTGTCAGGTTATCCTTCCTGGCAATCGGATTAAAGACGGTAGTTGCTTTCCTCTTTTTCCTCTGTGTGGGAGTGGAACTAGACTCGTGTGCTTTTATCAACGAGCCCTATTCAGCAATATCAGGGACCTTGAGAGAGTTTGCCGCTGAATGGAGCAACGAGTCCCACGGCATCCTTCTCCGATGACCTTTTGAGTTTTCAGCCACACCCACCCTCTGCTTTCTTCCTTTTTTTTAGGCCTGTCCGCTCCCGTTGTTTTCCCTCTCTTCGGCCATCATCTTATTTTGTCCCTGTTTTTTTTTTGGCATACCCCTGGAGAAAAGGGGCAAAAATAGCCCGAACAGCCACCATGGCCGGTGTTTCTCCCCCCTTTTCCTTGAGAGTGCTTCCAGGCGATTCTGTTTCGTATTCAGACGGCATACTGCACAAAAGGTTCTACACCCCGTAACCCCTCCTCAGCCCCCGGTTTTCGTCCGTACTACGATTGCTCATCCCCCTCCCCCCCCGTCTCAGGCTCCCCGGGATCTTTGTTGCGGAGCAACTCTTGGCCTACCTACGGGAGTAGTGCTGTTAGGTGAGGCTAACTCCCCTCTAGAAATTTGTAACCTCTTCCCTCCCTCCCTCTCAATGCGGTGTGCCCCCCTATCAGCAGGTGATGGCCACCACCTTTCCCTTTATCCCCTCTTCATATTTCTTCAGGTGCCAAATTTTTATTGTCAACATGTTTCCAAGACAAGAATAGGCACTCCCGCCGAGAGTAACGGCATAGACGCTGGATTCTTTGTCTCAGCAAATGTCCCGATTGTTTATCAAGGGATTGGCTGGGGACCCCAGTCAATTTAAAGGTGAGTGGATTTCCCCCTAGGTTCCATTTGCCCCTGGATTGGTTTTCCCTCTGTTGTTAGGTTTACTCCACGATATGACGTCTGACGTTTCCCTTGGTCATTTTTCTTTTCCCCGATTCAGGGGACCTTTAGCCACGTTCTTTCAACCAAAGGGACCTTGCTTACGTTTCATTGCGGAGGCTCTATATAGTTTCCAATCCAGAGTTCTTTCCCTAAGGAACGCGACCCGGCAAGGCCCGGAGTAAGAATTACAGTTTCGAACCTATTCACCCGACAAGTCAAGGATGAGACGGAATTTCTTTAATTCGGGTACAGGCCTTCTGGTGACCCCCATGCTTTCCCCTGGCCCCATTTCCCTATGGGCCTTCATTTTGGCCCCGCGGTTGGGAGAATTGTGGCAAATTTTAAGGCCGGTCTGGCCGTACTACTCCTCACTCCTGCTCGAATGCGTCCAGACTAGATAGAGTAAGGAGTAATTTCCCCAGATACACTTTCGCTTCCGTCGAAGCAAAGATGTAGCCCCCTCCGCAGTGAACCGCTTATGCTCCTGACTACCTTTTTCGATCTTACTTCTTTTAGTTCTCCGTTTTTTCCTGAAAGGAAGTTTTTGCTCCTCGTCAATGCTTGTTGTAAGGTGGAGAGAACTATGCACCGCTTCATCTCTTCTCGGTGGTTCTTTTTGCCTGTTTTCCCCAAAGGTAAAAAGCTAGTATTTGCGTTACTATACGCTCGCGTCCTTTTGTACGTAAGACCTTACGTTAACAGCATCCAATTCCTAACTACGGATAATGAATAAATTGTAGTGGGAATGTTTTCCATTTCTTTTTTCGGTTTTTCCTTCATCCCTCTGGTAACTGACCCCGGACTAATTTGCCACTCTTTTCTCTCTCACCTGTTCTCTCGAGTTTATGGATCGAAGGTGAGTTTGCCGATAAGGTTACACCGTTAATGCCCCCTGAGGGAGGTAGGCAAGTTGTGATATGTCTCCAAGAGAATAAGAAGCCGAGTCAAGGCCCCTCCAATAGGACCTTTCTCGCATGTTTCCTCGGATCATTCCATTTTGCCTCTGGTTTTTCCCCCCTTCAAATGTATAATTCAAAAAACTGGATCCTCTTTTTACTAATTTTGGCGATCCACTCTCATCGGTGAGAATTTTATTCAATGCCATTTCATAACCCAAAGTTTGAAATTAAAGTCTTTTCCGCTAAGTGCAAAGCTGTGTCGCAAACTTTTAATAGGCAATTTTAATCCAGAGGTGCTTGGGGGAGCAATCATCTTGAACCTCGAGCCGCAGCACTCACAGTGACGTCGCTCGCCCCACTCAATGCTATCAGATTCATTCGTAACTAACTTTTGAGGTTTTTCCTCCTGCTTATTTGGCCCCCTCACTTAACCCCCCCCCCTTGTAGTTTCACTTTAACATGGATGTAAACTCTACCCCCACCGGTCAAGCACCGTATCAACGCAACCTGGAAGATGATCGGAATTAGAAGTTTTTGAAGTGTCTATTTCCCATACCCCCTCCTTCTATACACGATTGTTAAACCTCTTTTTTTACTAGAATGACAAAACGTTTCAGTTTCCTACAACCTTCCTCCAAGATCTCTTTCCTCAAGCGATCCGAAGATTGTTTTTTTTCGTTTGGGTTTCCCCCACCCATTTCCACCTGCCAAAACCTTCTTATGTTTCCCCTTTAAACTTCGATACACATTAGGAGCAATTAGACCCTTGAGTTTCGAAAAGGATGCCTCGTCCCCCATTACATCTTTCTTTTTGCCTCCCTTGACGATTGGTTCCGACGACATTCTTACCCTTAAACGGGGGAGTCGATTTATGCGGAAATATTTCTGTAACCGTTGGACCAACCCAATCCTTTTGATGTCTTACTTAAATTTACACCCCCTATCTGAATTTCCCCTTCCCGAGGTTGATTACGGAATCGTGCCCCCACGCTCACCGTGAAAGTATCGCGAAGGACTCCCTTCTCGTTTTCCCGATCTTTTTTTTAATCCCCCCCATGTTCCGCCTTGCGACCGACCGCTGCTATGTTTCCCATAGAATGGTATTGCGTGAGAAGCAATTTGGAAGTGTTGACCTCGATCCCCTCCCCCCCAACTTTCAAGGCAGACCCCAGTGGTACACCTTTTGTTCCTATAATTTGCTAACATCCAAGCATAAATATGCCCAGAGAGTCTCTAAGATTCCCCTCTCCCTCTGCACTTTGACCCCCCTTCTAATTATCACCAAAGTCTTTTACAGTCATAAATTACCAAAATAACTCCCGTCCCTCCTGATCCTCCCCCCCAGGAGTTTTTCTGCTTACCACGGGAGCAAACAGAATTGCCCTAAAATGCCGAAGGTCCTTGCGCGTGTAATATTCTTTGGCTCCCCAAGTCCCCCCCTTTACCTTGAGTGTTCTCTGAATTTCCCCGGAAGCTGAAGGATGAAGTGGAAGTCCAGTTCCCTCTTTGACATTGACACTGCGCTTTTCCTTGATTTGATCTCCCGATTCCTCTCAAAGTCTTCGCTCCGCTCCTACATCTAAGATATTCCAATTATTTGCCTCCAATGAAACCTCTCCTTTCGCGTTAGTTTCTTCCTCGTCTTTCCCACCGTTTTTTTTCTTGCCTCGGATGGGGAGAGTGGAGGGAGAGAAGGCCGAAAAGTGCTGACTGTTTTCCCCGCGCGGCCTAACAGGAGGCCCTCTAGCCCGTGTTGCTTTCCCCCAAAAAACTTCTGTTCTTCCCATTCATTTTATTAATTTTCTTGACGCCATGTGTGCCGTCTCAACACGACAATAAAAAGGCTAGATTCCGCCTTCCGGGACAGCACCATTGAATTTAAACTGAAACCATAACTTTACAAGCACGATGGTCTGCCCGAAAGTTTTAATTCCCCTCGTAATCTGCTTTGACAAGCGGTTACAGATAAAATTCAGGATCACGAGTGCAAGAAGACAGGGCGAATCTTACATGCTCGCTTTCGACACGGGTTCGAGGGAGAGCGGGGACTAGTCCAACTTTCTTGATTTTTACCGCCAGAAAACAAAAAGGCACCTAACCGATTTACGCCAATGGCACCAAATATCCCCCTAGGGTAACGCTATATATCAAGTGAAATTTACCCTGTTTCATTTAGGTCCCACCCTTAAAATCAAACGAACTTGCACCCAGCGAAATTTTTCATATAAGATCGGTTTCTTTAACCCTAACACCCCCTGACCCGGTTCAGCTTCCGCTGCTTAATTTCTCAAGATCCCCCCAATTCTCTGGTACCTACAAAGTTTGTTTGTTTTGCCCTCCTGAACCCTCTGCGATGGCCACTTACATGCCGTCCGCCCTTCAGCCTTAAGTCTATCCGGGGTACGTGTTAAAAAAATGAAGCATCAGGCATAGAATGCCAAACATACTAACCGGGTTGGGTAAGACACACAAAAACGCATTCGGCTCGATCGGATGATGACGTTATTTCCTGCAGGAAACAGGGATTTCCCAAAATCTTTTTTCATCCCCCTGCAATTAATCAAGGTCGAGTGACCCCAAGCCGGAGCATGATGTCCCTGTACCTGTTCAAAGGCTTGTAATTTTCTCCTCCCTCCGTTTTTTTTTGCGCGACCTTGGCCATGCCCAGCCTCAGATAGTTTTTCTTGACTCGCGGAGTTTCACTCTGATGAGTGCTGGAGCACAAATCGCCAGTATTCCAGCGTCTTGCTCTTCCTCAGTTCCCCTCCCTGATCTAGTCCTGTTTTTTGGTGTAGTACCCCTTTACACCGTAGTTGCAGTCATTTTTTCTTTTTCCGAGATGGATCCATGTTGTGTGCGGAACCCCCCATTCCAAAGACACCAATCGGATTCCCCCACGACCGAGATTGGAAGCCCCCTTCTTCTCTTCCCCCCTTTCCCTTTCTGGCAGATTTAGGCCCCGTTGACAAAAAATTTTTTAGCTTATGTATTTTTTTTTCCAATCCTCTTCGCTTTAAGATCTGCTGTGAGAAATGCATGCCGGCTGGACCAGCACACTATTCCCAGCTGGACTCCGAGTTTCACCAGGCTGTTGCTGGCTGAACTTCCTGTTTCCAATACGTGGATTCCTCATTACATCGTTATTAAGCCTTTTGGGAGGGCCTAGATGTTGACGACCCCCCCCGCCACCCCTATCCAGCACTACTGTTCTTTTAGCTGTGCGATGGCCCTTCCGGGTTTTCCCCTGACTTCCCAGGCTCCCTACCAATTTTTCCAAACAGCGTTTAGTTAACGGTAGTTTTTCCCTTTCCTTCCTCCCTCCAAGTTGCACCTTCTGGGCTCATCTTCAGAGTATTTGATGCCTTAAAACCCAGTCCTTCCCCTCGTAATTAAAGCAAAGCATTAAGAAACCTCCCTTTTGTTGTTTTTTCTCCAACGGTAGATTGTCCCCCTCCTCAACTTTTCTGATCGACAGGCCAGAGCTACTGCCCGGTGCCTACCCCCTCCCCTCCCGCGACCCCGGGGAAAACTCCCTTTTCTCTATTACCGGCCGATTGAATATCGCCAAATGACAAGTATAAGTTCCCGGATCGTTCCTTTTTCTTGAGAATGCGACTACTACCCCGTTTTGGAGAGGTGTATTCCCTTGGCCTCTTGGGCATCTGACCGAGCTCTGTCACTAAGAGGTAAGGGTCAACCTTCATGGGATTCGACCGCCCTTCGATACCCTTGGCCATTCTCAAACACCCCCCCCCCAGCGAAGTTAGGAACCCTGAACCCGAAGGACCTTGAGCAGGTGAAAGGGGATAGTGAGCCAAGAATGTTCACTTTCAGAGAGACTAAAGAATTATGAAGAGGTAATTTTTACTCCGTTTTCTTCCGAACTGCCCATGTTTATAGTTCTTGAGTCTACCAAAGTATCGACTGTCCCAGCTTCAACTTTACCTTTTGGTGAAATGAAGTTTAATTTTTTCCCTCCGGCTTTCATTGTGGCGGCGGGTATCTTTTTCCTCGTTTCCCCCTTTTTTCTCTGGGGATTTTGAATTTGATTTTTGAGCGCAGCTCCGGGCCAGGTTCCCCTTTTCCATGGGATTTTTTCAGGTTTAATGCTAAGTCCCTTTTCGGAGGTTTAATGAGTTAGTACCCCCTACCGAAGACCTGCTTCGGCCCCATAGGGCTTTGCGCGCCGGCGCTCTCTAATTTTTCCACGGAGAAAATCGCCCACGAGATTATATCAGTTCTGAAAGGTTCTCTTTCCTTGTTTCCGATGACCAGAATTTCTATGCCTGGACTTAACCCCCCCCGTTCACTCTCTGTCCTGGGACCAAACCTTGTTCTAATCCACTTCCTTCTGGTTAACCGGCCTGCCCCCCCGGTGACAGACGATGGGCCGTTCCTTTGCCTGAATATCCTCCAAGATCTCGCGAGGGAGCGCAAGTTTTTCTTCCACGCGTCTCGCCACAAAACCCTTTGCACCTCCAGCAGAACGAGCGGTATTTTTTCCTTGATGACACATTGGAGCGGGGCTCGGATGGTTTGAAAATAATGCTCAGCGCGGAGATTGTTTTTAGTGTTCTTGGAAGAGGTTTCCCCTTACAGAGAAGCCCCTCCGGAGACCTAAGGGATTGGTCATATTCTTATTGAATTTCTCCAAGGACACCTCGAGTCCAATTACACCTGATCAGAGTCGCTGCCGTCTGTTTAACACATCGTTTATGCATATGACCGGAAACGCACAGGTTCCTATTACTGACTATCACGCGTACCTTCTGGCTTAAATTGCTTTTTTTCCCTTCAGCTGCTCCCCATCTTTTCCGAACCCCCCTCTTTTAAGTTCCTGCCCCCCTTAGCGCTGAACGCCCCCCCTCTTAGAGAATGGTTCCGTTCGCCGCTTAGTGGAGTCTAAGGCCCACCCCGCCAATTTCCTTCTTCTTTGATGCGGTTCCCTTTCCATCTAGGCTAGCCTCCTTTGAATCCCCTTGGATTTGTTTGCTGGGGCCGGGTTTCGGATCCTCTTACCCTTTTTCAGCTTGTATTGCGGCCAATTCAACCGGCCCCCCTCTTCCCCTGGGGTCCCTCTTTTTGGGTCCCTCGGAGAGGGTATGAATTTTTCGTCCGCCCCCACTTAAAAAATGCCCTTGAACTCCGTGCTCAGTTCCCCGATGACCCCTCCTCCTCGCCAAATTTTCTTTTTGAGATTTGAGCTTTCTTCTATCTTGTGCCCTTAGCCTTGTACACTTTCCTCCCCCGCAGACCCTGGCCGGTTACGGCTTTGCAACCTCATTCAATGAGCCCGTTTCTTGCAATTTCAATTCTTTTTGTTCCTAGAAATAAGTGATGTCCTGAACGTACGTCTTTTTTTGTAAATGGAGTTAAAAACCGGGAAAACTCTTTTTTAAAATCGTCTTAAGTATGAGTATTAAGCTGTGTTAAGTCATTTTTTTTTAACTCATATCCCCCCCCTTTTTTTTACCGGACGTGCCCACAAAATACTTCGCCAGATTAACTCCCCCGCCGCCTCTCCGATCCCCCCTCCCGTATCTTTCCCTAGAGCTTTGTCTTGATTTTTCCACCTCTTCCATTACACTTACCACTCATCCGAATGAATCCCCTGCCCACAAGCGTTCGCCACGGCTCCCCCTGTTTCAACCTCCGTCTCCCCCCTTCTGGGTACACGCTTTGAGGGTTTTCGAAATTGCGTTGATCTGGCGCAGTCCGATATTTCCTGTTCGCAGATCAATATTGACTGTTCTTTCCCCCCATTCCCTTGGGAATTTGCGTCCTAATTTACATATTCGGGCGTTACAACTTTATCTTTCCTCGCCAACGTTTCCATACCCCCTCCAGATCTCCCTTTTCAAAGAGGCATCGAGAGGAGACGTTTTAAGGGCCGAGACCAATAGGCATCTGCGTTTCCGATTTTGTTTCACATCCCCGACATGGCCCGACTTATTCCCACAGGATTGAACATTTGCCCCTGAAGGGCGGATTGCGCTGGAGTTTTTATTGATATATCGATTCCCGTTTCATAGGGAACAAGAGTCCCTTTTTTTTTCAAATACCTTTTTTGAAATTTCCCGAATCCCCTTTCCTCCCCCTTCCCCCTCGCCCAGGCAAATGAGTCCCCTCCCTTTAAGCTTTGGACTTTAACGCCGAATCGTGCAAACAATCTGCCCAGTCGAGATCGTTACCTCCCGTGATACGGAATCGGTTTTGCCCAATAACCCCCCCCGGGTCATTTACGTTTTCAAGAACGCCTTATACCTCTCCCCAAATTTTCGTTTAATTTGCTTTCCCTAAAGACCTTTCCTGGATCATAACCAATTTTTCCCCTTTCGGGTTTCTCGTATTCACGATTCTTCGTATGTTGCTACCAAAGTCAACCTTCTTTTTCCTAGTGTAGTTTCTTTTGTCTTTTTGGCCCCATCTGGAGGATGTTGAAGTTTTTTCCCGGGCCCCTTTATTAATTTGAGGAATTAGATGCTCGGTAAGTGTTGTTTCCCTGAATATTATCCATCGATGGATCCGAGCGTCCCCCCCAAGGCCTCCTCTCCCCCCTCTGCTTCTTTCACGCTTCTTTCGTGCCAACACGATTTGCTACGTTGAGAATGTTGTAATTGATACGGAAGGCCCTCGATGAGCACCCTCGTGGTTGGTGCGTCGCTGTTTTTTCTGGTGGATTCCCCCTGGCCTATGAGTCTGCCCTTTTGATAGCGGTGGTTTTTCAAGGGAATATTGACCAGTGCTTTGATTGAAAAACCAAACCCGTTGTCTGTATCCACTGTCATGAACTGTTTTTCTTATTGTCGCCAGTCCCCTCCCCCCAATCCCCAGAATTATTGACGCCATAACTTCCTAGAGGCAATACCGTCTTCAAGAAATTTTTCCGGTGTTCCTCCCTTAATGTCCCCCTTGATAATGATTTCCTGTTTTTCAAATGTCTAGTACCCAACCCCCATTGGAGGCTACGTCTTAGAAGTGCTGTCCAATAGGGTGTGGCCTTTATAGTCACCCCCGTTGCTACTCCCCCCCCTTATAGGCTTTATATAACATGTAGTCTTCCACCCCCCTCTTATAATTGACCTCCCCCCTTTTTTGTAACAGCAAGCCCCTTTTTTTTTGAAACTAGTACAACTTTTAAAACTCGGGTGCTTTTCCCCCGTACGAACCCGTTCCTTTACCATTTGAAAGTAGATGGATTTTCATTTGAAACCGATCCCCCCGTGAGAATTGTTCCCCATCAAAATTTTTTTCCTTTGCCTTCCTTGCAAGTCTGCTTACACACTCATCTAGTTAGCGTAGGCTTGTCTTACCCCGAACTAAGAAATGCCCAGTTTCTCTCCACCCCCCCTCAAACGGGTAGGGTACTGACCCCAACTAACAACCTTCTCGATCGTAGGAATTTCTTTCGAGATCCGGTTCCCAAAAGAGGATCCCGGCCCCCCCTCTCCCTTCGGATTAACCAAAAGCTTCCCTTTTTCTTCGTAATGTTTTCCCCTCTTCTCTCTCTTAACAATTTTGAGGAGAGACTGTGGTTTCCCATTCACCCTAGTCACTCATAGTTCCCCCTAGGCGTTTTCTGAAATCAATCCGAGTTCCGTTCCTCTAAATACGCTTTCTCTTCCCAGCCATCTGGCGAAAACCGGTTCACCTCCTCATTACGAGATTCGCCCCCCCCCTAATTACCTGTTCTTTTTTTGCTTACCACTCCTCTTTCTCTTTCTTAAAGTTGAGTCAAAATCCAGCTCCCAAGCCACGCGGCGATTTTACCCCCCCCCCCTTATTTCTCGCCTGGCACCTTTTTTTAAAGGTCCCCCCCCCAATGGGTCTCGGTTACGTTTTCTTCTAACTCCCTTTGGAAAACCTTTCGAGTCCCCGTCCTCAAAAGCCTGTCCTGCCCTTGGTTCCGTTATGCGAACATTTAACTGATCTTCCAAGATGGGATCCGACGGTGCACCCCCCCTTGATTAGAAAGTCGTTCCCTGTTCAAATTCCGATCAGATGCTTTTCTGATCGAGCCTTTATGGTTTTGGAGTCTTCCCTTAGAAGACGCCGCTTTCCCCCCCACCCCAGATCCCCCTACTTCCATCGGAGGATTTTTTCATAAAGTTGAACCGGCCGACCGTGATCAACGGGTCCCAACGGCTGCACAGGACCTTCCCGGACCGCCAGTCCCTGCATTTATGGCCCGGTAGTTGAGTTTCCTTCCTTCTGCGAAATTGCGCTTTGCGGTCTGAATCACCTTTCTTCGTTGGCGGCACTCTGACACTCCTAAAGCCTCCCCCGTTTGAAACCCCTTTGTGTTGTTTCAGCAACCACGGGTGATTCGAGGTTTCCTTTCCTGGAGCTGATTCCTGACCTTTTCCTTCAAGTCAAATACCAGATCCCCTCCACGAACTCATCCGCCCCGGGGACGGCCAAATCGGTTTACCCTCCCTATTGCCAAGCCCCCCTTTCCGCAGTTGCGGGGAGTTTCCCCCTTGGCGCGTCTCGAGGGCGCTGGCGGCGGGAACCTAGTAAGGCTAATTCTATCCTGAGGGAATCATTTTTTGATCAATCTTCAGTAGAACCTTTTTCCTATTAATGCTTGCTTCACCCCATTTCCCCCCCCCCGATTCAAGTTTTTGCGGTTCCAACCCTTTTTCAAATATACCTCCCCTAAACAGGACCGTTACAATTCCTTCTTCTTCACACATGCCAATCCATAATCTGAACACCTCCTCTACTCTGAAAATACCGTTGGAGATGATTAAGGTTCTACTGCAGATCTCACTTAACCCTTACTGACGTTTTTCTCCGGTTTTTGGTTAGGTTGTTCCAAACGTATATGAAACGGTGAGTGGCAAGACATTTTTCCTCTAACGGAACTCCTTGTGTTTGATATTTCATAATTCGTCCCTTTGGAGATGAGAAGTTCGTTTGAAGGATGTTTGGCTTGCGGTATCTTCCCGCAGAGTCTTTTTTGATGAGACGATTTTTTTCTCCTTAGGAGGAAAACGTTTGTGACCCCTACCCTTGGTTTGTGAATGGTGAAGGGGTTCAGTGAACGACGGTGTTGGCTATATCTAACCATGTTTAAATTTATATTCACCTGCGCTGTGGAACCTCTAGGGATTGTTCCCTAACAGGACCCTGGGTCTAATTTTTTTTTCCCACCCCCTATTGAACCTCACTATCGTCAATGGGCACAGTATTAGAACAGCAACGCCACTTTCCCTTGACTCCTCTAATTCTATGAATTATGATTGTATTCCAGGAATAACTCTGGGTTTTCCGCTGGTTTGGAGAGATCCCCCCCCTTTTGTCATTGAAGGGAATTCAAACTTCGCTATAGGGACCCCCGCCCATTCCATTTTTTTAGATATCCTTAACCTCCTATTGCTAGAGTCACGGGCGATCTTCCCCCTCTACGTTCCCCCTTTTTTTAGCTTTCCACTTAGTTTGACTATGTCTTCCCCCAAAAGTTAAGTTTAAACCTTTTTTTCATTGACTTTTTCCACATTGGCTTCTTCGTCATTCTATACGGGAGTGTGCTTCACTCCTTCGTCATATTGACGAGTTTTTTTTCCTTTCTGTGAAGAGTTTTCAAGAATGCGCCCTTCGATGATGATCCTTTTTCTCTCCTGGCCTTTCTTTTTTTGATTATGGTGTTTTAGTAGTAACTACCCCCCCCAGCGAGTCGTTGTTGCTGAATTTTTTTTCCCCGAGTAGACCCCCCGGTCCCCCTCTTCATTTTCTCTCTGCCTAAGGATTCCATTTCCCGCAGCTTCAGTCTTACCTTACTAGATAATGTCTCACCCCTTTAGTAAAGTGGATGAAGCGTTTTTGTTTCATCAGGGTTTCGAACCCGGACCAATAAGTAACGTCTTTGTACCGGCCATTCCCATTTCACGACACTATGCCGATTACTCAAGTTATGGGTTTCCCCTCAGTGAGTGAGGGAAGTCGACCCCGTACCCTTAGGATTTCCCACTTCTTCTGTCCAATGTACACTCCTTCCCCCCTCCTTCAAATGCTGTTTGTCGTTTTTTTTTCCTGTATAAGATTCAGACGGGCAGCTTTTTTTTTATTCTGAACCCCTTTAAATGGTTTAATCTTACCTCTTTCCCTTCTCTGGTTCCTCTATATTTTCATCTCCTGTTGTTGAGAGATCAGGGCGCCTCTCCACTTTGGATGCCTTACGCCAATCACCCAGATGCCCCTTTTTAACGAATGCCAGGATGAAGGGCGATACAGGCCCCCCCCCAGCCCATCTTCCCTGGTCTTTGCGTCGTCGCCCCGATTTTCTCTCAAATCCTCATGCCGATGTCCTTGTGACGGTTTTCGTCCTTCTCGCCCAATAAAATTTCCGCTCCTTTCTGTCTAGGAAAACCCAATTTCTTTTTAGAGTGGCTGTTCCTGAGATTTTTAATCAAGTGATGGAAGTACTCATTACTTCTGTACTGTTTTCGGTGACCCCTTGGATCCAACACACAGTTTTGACCTCAATTTTCAGTACTCCCCCCTGTTGATCTCGGTATTCCTCTTAGTACGTTCCTGGCTCGTTCCTTAATAATAATGCAACCCACTTAGATGGTCCAAAATTCTTTGTCCTCGTCCTCGGACCTTTTAGTTCACCCCCGCCCTCTGGTTTTAAGTTTGCTCAACTTCCTTATCAGCAATCGCCCTTTATAATAATTCTTCTTGTAATACCGATGATTAGATTTTCTTTTTTTCCCCCCCTCTTAAAAGACCACCCCACCCGAATTTACGGCTTCATGTTCAGCCCCCCCCCTTGAATTCCCGACGATACCATTTCCCCCCCCTTTTTTTTCACGGGTAATTTCCGCTTGCGGGTCTTTCTGTTATTTCGACATCCTTTGCGCCGTGGATCAAGCTCAACTCCCAGATTGCAAGATCGCCCTTTGCCTCTTGTGCTGCTTTCGACTTAAGGATAGGATGTTTGAGTCATTAGTTATATAAATTTTCCCCCGATTCCTTTCTTCCCCTTTTATTATTCTTTGCCCCCCCCGAGTTTAAACTTATATTATGTTATTCAGTAGTGTAAGTCGCGTGAATGTACTACAACTTTTGCAACTGGCGACTACTTCTTCTTTTTGGCTGTTTTCATATTTTCTTCCTTTTTCACTTCTATTCCTTTCCGAATTGCTTCCAGTCCTCTTGATCTGATTGAAAATAGAGATTTTGGAAGGGCCCTTGAGTACATGTCATCTATCTTTCCGCGCAAGAGCGTACCCAAGCAAAACCTTCCCCCCCCCCCCGAACATGTCACCCCATTGTTACATGTTTTTCCGCTTCTTCCCCCTTTTCCCAATTGTAACCCTTCTCCATTGAAAGTTCTTTTTTAGTTAGACCTTGAAGCCGACTGTCACCCTGCCTTCTGACCCATCTCCCAACCCGATGCGCACTTATCTATTTTTCCCCACCCCACTCGTTCATGCGCCTTATGACAATCCAGTGTCATCCCCTTTTTCCTAAGTGAATATCCTTTTTCAGTATTGTGCTTTCTCCATTCCCCCTCCGGGAGGAGCACCGCGACCCCCCCCTCACATTTTTAAGCAGTTTTGATATATAGGTATTGCTTATGGTTGTTGATGCCAACTTACCCATTTTTTCCTTGATCGTTCTTAAGTTTATTTTTGCTTTTTTGCCCCCCCCTAAGGGCGGAGGTTTTTCATTCTGTCCCTTGCCTGTCTACTTGCGGTTGCTCGATCCTAGTCCTGTGGGCTGTTTTCCCTTTCATAGTGAGTTACTCCGGTGCCCCGTTAACACACTAAACTCCACCTTAACGCTTTTCTTTGCTCCCGCAAATGACCAATTCACATTGGCTGCCCCGTGGATTACTTGTCTTGATATTTACTTCCCTTCCCCTGGAGAATCCTCGTTATGGATCCCCTTTTATGTCTGCTAACCTGGACTTATTGTTTTTTTCCACGGAGCCTTTCCAATGAGTGCCCCCACTTTTTTTTAGTGAAACCCACTTTTCATTTTTCTGCCTGCGAGTGTATTTATATCGAGTGTCATGGTCCCCCTTAGATATGATGTTACACTAACGATTGATTCGCGGTTGAACGCAAGGCGACCCCTGAACGTTGTCGGTCTGGGCGGTCCTTTTTAATTCCTTTCTTCTTTAATAATTGTGTGTTAGTGCTCCCCCCCCTTTTCCTACCCAATCCTGCATAGCACTCAGTCCTTTACGATAGGCTGTAGTTATTGTTCACCAGTGCTTCTCCGAATACACACAGAATCGTCCTTTATCTGCACAGCCGATCCCCGTGCACCGCATCACCTTTTTCACAGACTCCGAAATTCACCAAGGCCAACGGACCTGCGTCCATGTTTTGCAGATCAGGTGTTTTCCTTTCCCACCGGACAGTTCTTCTTGTGCGATTGGATTTTTGACATATGTCCCAACAGGTTATAAGCCCTGGCCTCAACTTTTTTTGTTGATGCTCATGGCCGATGAGGACGATGCTTTCGCCTGCGTCTTTTTTGCCTTTGAATTTGCCCAACCTTCGTCTAAAGGCGGTTAAAACCCCAGCTCTCCAGACTGTAACAAACCCATACAACGTACGTGGCTATTTTCTGGCCTGATGTTTATCTTTCGAGGACTGTATCAATCGGTTTTTCCCCCCCCCTTATGTTTTACCGAACCCCCCAAGGAGTACCACAAGACCTCGGTCGTCATATGAGGCTTTACTATGTAC
>Ga0179593_1289857_pt1 | contig 17309 bp, 16 predicted proteins | sample CZODoug2_1_08_16_FD_185931 | JGI IMG/M metagenome (GOLD analysis project Ga0179593, IMG submission 185931) | Vadose zone soil fungal communities from Angelo Coast Range Reserve, California, USA - CZODoug2_1_08_16fungal (PacBio error correction) | ecosystem: Environmental > Terrestrial > Soil >... | reverse complement strand
TGCACCGCGGCTCCTTTCTCTTTTTACGCTCCCGAAGTCTGTGCCTCCTTAAATTTCTTTTTACTCGTTCCAGACCATTGATGGTAATGTCCCCCTTGCGAATGGCAACTATCTTTTTACCTACTAGCCAAGACCACTTTTTACCCCCCCAACGTCTCAGTTTTTTTTCCCTTTCTGACACTTTATGTTTGCGATCCCCCATCCCAGTTTCTACTCTTTCCCCCCCTTCCAGGACTTTCCCTCATACCCCTTCTCTCCGGCTGCGGAAAACCCGCAAGGCGCAGATCGACGATTTCCATCAGCTTCTTCTATCCCAACCCAATGTCCTTCTTTCTGACCACCCTTCAACTTTCCTTTTTTTTACCTAAACTTAGTGACGAATTTCCTCCCCTCCCCAACAAAACGAACAAGAGCCGGACAAACGTGAGTACCACAGCACACGTCTTTTTTCGACCATATCTACTTCCCTTACACCCCCTGGACTTTCCCCCCCTACCAACTTCCGTTATTCCCAGGACTTATCAGATGCCCCAACCGTATGTTTCCATAACACTTTCCTCCCGTGCGATCCTGCTCGGCGTCATAGCCTGTCCTTTCTTAACTTACGCTGTACGGCGTCCACTTTACCATTGTTCGCCCCCCCCAACCTTTTCCCCACAACCCCCCCCCCCCCAACTATTTTCCAACCCTCGGTGTGCGTTCCCTAGTGCCTGCGCCCCTCTTGGACTCTGTTTTTGTCTCCAGTTTCCTTCTGAGCCTCACGGCACCCCTCTTCCCAATCGTTCCTCGTCACTACCACTGCTTCTGAAATTACAACTATCAATACGGATCTCCTGCCTTATTTACATTTAAAATCTTTTACCTTCCCCTATCTTCCGACCGAGTCCTAACCCAAACACCGGCCCCAGAGTTTATACCCCCCTCAACCCTTTAGCCGAGGCCGGATTACCCCCCTCCGTTATTCGGACCTTCCTCCTCGGATCCGATTATATGACTCTTGACGCCTCGAAGAACCTTCCCTTTACCGATGTTACGTGTTAATCCAATGCCCATGGCCACCCCTCTTTCGCGATTCAAATTTCCACTTCTTAACCGTTGGCCTTACACCGCTGTCCGAAGACGACATATTCCGGCCCCCCACCAACTTTTCTCATTGAAGTCGCAACACCCCATCTCACGCGAACTTCGGGATGGTTAATTCCCCACATTGGCCTCCCCCCCTCTGGTACTCCACCCTCCACTCTTGCGACAGACCATTCCCAACACTTTTTATATGTTGTTTTCTTTCTTTGTCTTTTTTGCCATTTTGGGGATTGGTTTGTTCCTCTCGTTGCAAGAGCTCCTTATTAAAGTATCTACGTTCCCCACCCGAACCCCATTGACGTCCCGTATCTTCCCTTCTGATTACACCCCGGGTCTATGCTTTAGCTTTTATAACACGCTACACCGGATTTTTGCGGTGCGGTATTTTGTCACCGAAGCTCAATTTTTTTGATATCTCCCCCCTATCCCCTGCGTTTCCTTGGGAGCTTTTACTTTTTTTTTTATTTCTGCGCCGCTTTTCTCCAGCTTTCTTTTTCTAGCGGACAATGTAGTCAATCTAACCTATCTCTTTCTCCCTTTTTGTCATTTTCCCCCTTACTGAAACCCTCATTGCCATCCTCGAGATTCGTCCCATATGTATCTCCTCCAACCTTTCTTTAAAGTTGCCGGAACGGCCTCTGGGGCATTCATATGGTCAATATTTTTATCCCTTTTTTTCTTGCCCTCTTTCTTGCCTCTTCCCCGCCTTTTTTTTTCCCCTTCCCAACCCCAACTTTTTGGCGACGCTTCCCACTCTCTCGATCGTCCCTCCCATAGTTCTTTCCACCTCTGGTTGTCTCAGGCCCCTTTTCCCTACTTCCGGACGTAACCCCGCCCCCCCCCCACCCCTTCGGTACGAGACTTAGTTTTCTTGGTTTTTTATCTTCGATTCGGGGCCTCCGCTATCAATAATTGATTCGCCATTTGCCCGGCCGTCCTTTTTATCGAATCTCATCCCGGCCCACGAACTCTCTGCCGTATGCCCGGCGCCTTGTTTTCTTGGACCTTTCCCTTTTCCTCCCCCACCACTACAAATTCCGTGTTCCTACTTTCACCTTTACGACCTTTTAGCTCACGTCCCTTTTTCTCGCTCTTCTTCCGCGCAAAAGAGCCCTAAGTTCCCTTTCAACCACTTACTCGGCCATGAGCCTTACGAATCAACAATAACCCGCAAAACGAACAAAACACCTCCCGCCTCGGCCTTCGTCTCACTCGTGGACTTCATCTTCCTTCCATTTTCCTTTTTCTAGATTTTTTTTGAGACCCCATTCTTTTTCTTTTGGCCGATTGTCTCATCTTTTTTTCCTCCTAACGCCCGACTCTTACCTGTTTTGAGACCACTTCCTTCTTTTCCTTCTGCCGTCTTCCTTTTTCAGCTATCCGCCTTTTCCTGAACGCCCACCTCGACCTGGGCGTCCTGCTCCTTGAGAGCCTCTCTCTTTTTTTTTTTATGTCTTTCCCCTAGACGCACTCCATGTCCCTTTAACCCGCCCGATCTTACTGTGAAACCTGACCTACCTTTTCCTGGGCCTTTCTCTAAGATCGGAATCCTCCCGCCCTCCTGCTTTTCTCCGCCGCCACAGTATGACACTCCCCTTTTCTTCTTTCTCGACTTGTGATGCCTTAGTCTTTTGTTCCCATCACAACCCTTTTTTCGGACTTTCCTTTTTTCCAATTTTTTTCCAACCAGGATTTTCACTTTAACGAATCCTTGCGCTGCGCCTACCAGTTTCCATCCGTCTTTTTCCCACCGGAATCGATCGAGGATCAAATATTTTTTGGCGCGACAAACCCCTCCTAACTAACCACACCCAAAATGGTAGTCCCCCTTTCCTCCCCGAGTTTACCATCGTCCTTCATCCTGCTTTTCTTCTGACGGGTCAACTTTCCCCTTCTTCGTGTACTCGTCTTCTGAATTAGTGTCAACATCTCTTCAATGTTGCATGTCCCCACTTTCACCTCCCTGGAGAAGGACAAGTCTCCTCTCTGCGCCTTTGATCAAATCCGTTAGCAGATTCAGGCTTTTCTTTTTCAATCCACTTTCACCCGGGATCCCCCCTGTAGTTGGCAGACTCAGCGACTTTTCTTCATCCGCCCCTCATCGGCACGCGTACACTGAGGTCCACTCTCCCACAGCCCCTTCTTACCTCTTCCTCTCCCTAGCCTGTGCTATTTCGGTATTCGAGCCCTCCTACTGCAACCTCCCATCCACTCTAGGTGTACACCCCTGGCCGCCTTGCTTTACAATCCCCTCCACCAAACCCCCTTTTTAGAAGCTTTTTTATCTCCCACCCCCGTCATACGTCCCCCTGCCATTCCTATAACGCGCAGCTCGCGCCTCCTTTCGCCTTCTTACATGGTTTTCTTCCCAACCAAGTCCCCTTTTCTTGCGCTTCTTTTCGCTCGATTCCCCAACACGCTTTCTCTACCTAACCCCTCTCCCTGGACAACCTCCCCTTTCCTTGGCCTTCGCAATTACTCCGAACCTTGGTTATTCGCCCACCCAGCCTCCCATATTGATGCCCCTCCCCTTCCTTCCTCCTTCATTCCCCTCCGTCGATACAAACCCTAGACTTTTTTTTTTACGTAAGACTCTGGGTCTCCCTTTCGTAAATTGCTTCCCCTAGTCACTGCCCCTCGTGGTGAGGAAACTATAACTCATGCCCTACACTTTTATCCTTAAATGCCCGAATCTTCTTACAATTCGCCACGCCTTTCCGTCGGATTTTCTATTTTGGACCATCCCTTACCCGTTCCCCCCACACCAATGACCCTTTCCCTTTGCTCTTGCACTCACACACTCGCACACACTCTTCCTTTTTTTGTGGCGTCATGTCCACCTATCTATGATCCACTTGTCTTTTTCCCTCTTACCCTCCGTCCCAAACCCACCGGAGCCTATTCTTCCTCCTGGGTTGGACCCCCTTATACAACATGGCATCCGATTTGTCTTGCGGCACGTCACTTTCCCATGCTGGGTTGCACGTTACTGTCACCACCATGACACACCCACCCCACACTGTTCGAGTGGCCGGCAACCGCCTGAGGGGTCTCCCTATCTTTCACAGTACCCTGCCTCCAGCTCCATGGCACCTCAACCCAACTCCTTTCCCACAAAAAAAAATAACCCCTCCTTCCTAATTCCCGCCATGCCTTCTTCTTGCCTTTTTCACTCTCATTTTCCGACTGCGTCCTATCCTAAGGCTTCGCCCCCCACCTTCCCCCAACCTTTGCTCTGCCTCTCCCCCCCCCCCAAAAAACCGACCTTGTCTGCACTAACCCTCTTCGCGATTTCTTTTCTACTCCGGTGAATTTCCAGTCCACAAATCTCTCCTCCGACCTGCCCCCTTCTGTCCGTAAACGCAATGAGAACACAACTTTTCAAAGGTTTTTAATTGCGATCCTCCCACGACGCCTTCCTTTCCTATCCCCAGCCCCTTTCCCCTTTAAGCCACCAACCCTCTCTTCCCCACGATAAATCGGTTCTGTACGCCCCTGGGTACATCTTCTATCATTTCCACGTTATGTTAGCGCTTTTTTATTCCTTTTCCCAGATGCGTCCCGATTATTTGAAGAAAGATGTTTCATCCCTTGCTGAGCTACGCCCTTCTGTTGTCTTCTCCCCCTCGCATTCTTTTTCTAGTTTTTATCAGTGCGGTTTCGTTAACTTTTCTTCTATGGGACAGGGATCTTCCTCTGTTTTTTTTTTTTCTCTTTCTCCCGCCACCTTCTCACACAGGCGTGCCGGTCCCCGCCCCACCCTTAATGTTTTGCCCGTTTATTTTTTTACTTGCTAACGAAAGGACGCCAGCCGGTGTTTTCAGTGACTCCCCTCCCTTTGCTCTCCTCCCCCGACTGTCTTCCCCCTATTCACACTAACTTCGCTTCGCTTTGTTGACTTCTCTTCTCTCGGTCGGAGTCCGTGTGTTTTACTTTCCATAGACACATCTTTCTTTGCCCCTTTGCTGTCCTACTGTCCAACCCCAACAACCCTCCCCATTCCAAAACGCAACTTTTCCGTATGTCCAGCAAAATGGATTACAATGGCCGTTTTCACAACTTACCCTATCTTGATCGCCAAGAAGCGCCGCATTTCCCTTCCCCTTCGACTGCCATTTCAACACCCCTTCCTTCAATACCCCATATTCCACACGCCTGACTTATGCCCATGATTTTCCCCCCCACTTATTGCCAAGTTTCCCCCCCCACCACCGATTCTTTCGCCCCCTTTTCTTCGACACCTGATCCATAGACCCCTTTTCCCCTTCTCACCCCCGTTCCCTTCTCTGTTTTTCTCGTTTCGTCATTTAGCTCCTGTCCTCCTTTTGATTCAAGGAACTCTTCTGCTTTGCCGCGTCCCGCCCTTCCACGCCCTTCCCATCAGAGACCCCCCAGCACCGTCGTGCCACCGTACGGACTACCCCTTTAGTCGGGCCACTCCCTTTACCAGTTCCCCCTTTTCGTCTCAGAGAATGCCCTTCCAACGTTATCTACAAGCGTAAACGACGATTACAGGATCCATCCTCTATCACTCATTGCCAAAGTTCACGTCTTAGGCTTGTCCCTTTGGTCCCGCTTGCCTCTTTTTCATATTGTCCCTTGGTCACGATCTGGACTAGTCTCTTATTTCTTTCGTCTTTTCCCTTGCGTACATCGATTGGTCCTTTCTCTCCCTGTCACGATTGCCGCGCCGGTCCTACACAAAACCCCTTTTTCCCCATATTTCTCGAACTTCCCTTTTTCAATTTGCCTCCCACCAGGAATTTTTAATGGTTTCTACCCCCCTTTCGCGTCCCTATGAGTTGCCTTTTTTACGGATACGGTTGGCAACCCCCCCCCCTCCCCCTGCCACTTTCCTCGGCGTGAAATTTTGTATCTATTCTTCCCATCCCCCCCCGTTCTCACGTGCGTGATACGTACGGGCCGTTATTCATTTTTTTCTGTATGTCCCCATCCTCCCGCGAAAACCCTTTACTGGTAGACCCTGAGTCACCAGCTCTCGCCTTTCAAGTTTCGTGTCTTCCCTTACTCCACGTGGCTACCTCTCATCTCTCACCTTCTCTCAACCCCACAATCCAATTGCCGTGACCAATTTTTTTTTTTTCCACCAAAGAGGTATTCCACAGCTCTAAGTACTACCTCTTTTTAGCCCCTGTTTTCTTTTCCGATATAATTCTTCCCGGCCAGCTCTCAACCCAATGACCTCTCTTTTTTTCTCACGAGGCGATGTTTTGTATTGGCCCTGGACTGAGACCCAACATTTCCTTTCCAATTCCTCTCCTTCGTTCTTGCGGGCCCTCCCCTTTTTCTTTTTATTGGAACCAGACTCGCCTCTTTTTCCAAGACCCGCAAAACACAACTCCATTAGAAGGAAGGTTTTTTTTACTCCCTGTTCGTCTGCCTCCTAAGATTGGGTTCCCCTTCCCTGTATAAGATCCTTTCAGTTTATTCTTTCCCCATCACTCCCACGTCGAGTTTCCCCCCGCAGCAAAGCATTCTTCTTTTTTCTTTTGCTATTTTCAATCCTTTACCAGCTTTCCTCCCTCTCTTTATTTCTCCAGCAGGTGTCACCTTTTTCCCTCTCCTCTTCTTATCGTTTTTGAATTGCACCCAACTTTTTTTTGTCCCATTGAGGCGGTCCTTTTATAAACGCTTGCCGGTGATACCATGTAGTCTCTCACCCGGTACCTCCCTCAAAATGAATTCCTCCCCCATGCGAATTTACGTCATCCAGGACTAAAATCCTCGTTGAGTCCTCCCCCTAGTATATTTCAGGTTACCACAAGCCAAGAGGCTCACTCCTTTGTCTCAGCGACAAGAGAGGTATAGCCAGGATGGCCTCTTCTTCCGAAGTCCGCCGCTCCTCTCGGTTCCTTTTTTTAGGATTTTAATTACACTTGGCTTCCTATTTCGTTTTCCCCTGCCCATGAGGCGGTTCTGTCTCTCTCCTCGATTGATCTCTCTTTTTTTTCCCTAATCCCGTCCGTTTTCTATTTTAGACTCATCCTTTCAGCCACCCTGCGTCTTCTCCCTTGATGGTACAAAAGACCTTATACCGCACCTACTCTTTTTGCCCCGCAGCACCCAACTCTTTGGTCTTTTCTCTCCTTCAAAGCACGATCCGTCGCCTCTTGCGCGACTCTTTTTTTTCCCGTCTGGTCTACTCTCTCCCGGCCCTTTCTTTTTTTCCTTGTACTTCTCATCTCCCGCGAGTTTTGCACGGAACAGCCTGAAGAGGCCCCCAACTGTCCATTTTCCCTCTGTATTTCGTCTAGCCACCCCGCCCTCATGTGTACTCCTCACAGCACAAACCAAAAATATCAACGCATCTTCTGATTCGCCCTTTCCCCTGGATTTCTGTTTTTGCCCATAAACCGTTAGGCGCTGCCTGTGTGGAAAGCACTGAGACTCTTTTTTCTTTTACAATTCCCCCAGTTCTTGGACCACGCTTCATCACCCCTATCACCCCCTCCCAATTCCCCGCAAGCCTTTCCTGTCACTCAGTTTTTTACACTTTTTATGCCCGTTCTATTTCCCTCCGCGAGTCTACATCGAGCGCCTTTAGACCCCGTTATTTTCTCTAACCCAGACCTAAATTCCACAAATTGCTTTTTCCTCTACTCTGATCCCTCCCTGGTTATTTCTCCTGCAGCTTCTTGTTTCATTTTAAACCTTTCTGTATTGCTGATCGTTGCTTTAAGTCAAATCCTATCCCCAGCAAGTCACTTGACCATTTGGGCCTGCCCGTCTCACCGCCCACAGACGAGTTCTACCCGCGTACGCCGAGCCCCTTTTGCCTTTTTCCCCACTCTCCACGAGCATGGCTTCAAGACGCTTTCCCCTTTTCCCCCGAGTAAGCTCCTTTTCGAGCTTTTTTTCCATAAATGTCCCGTTTCCATGTACCCCTCCTTCTCCGCCGGGATCTTAGTCCCCCTCTACCCGACCACCTCTCACGCCACGCCCTCACTCTTCCGATAACTGGATCCTCTTTACTGGATTGTGTCATTCCCGCCTCCACCCCCCCTTCACGTTCTTTCCCCAACTGCTTAGCGGTATACTGCCCGTGCAAACTCTCAAAGCACCCTTTCCTTTTCTTCAAACCCCTTCTCCTCCCCTGATCGCAAACCTACCGTCCTTGTTCCTTCCCTTCCGCGGCCATTCTTTTTTTCGTAACCACGCGTTACTTATCTCTTTTTGTCTGAGCGCCAGGTCTATTCATCCCTTTCTATATTGAACCACCGTCCCCCGTACCAGCTTTGTAATGTCTTCAATTCGGTTCGCCCTTGCTAGTCTCGGCCACCATTTCCGTTCTCCGAACCACTTGTTCTCGGCTACGTTGCATCATCGGCAAAAACTAACTTCTCCCACATTTCTAACCCAGAGGCTGGGAAAGTCCGTCCCTCCCCTTCACACACAGCCTCCTCTGTCTTTTAACTGACTTTCCTCTGTTTACTTCTGTCGGATCCTTCTACTTTCTCGGGCTATCCGAGCCATCATCCTTATACTTCTGTTTTGGCGCCTTTCGCTAATTTTCTGCCGATTACGCCTCTACTACCTCAACCCTTAGGTTCCATGCCATGCGCGAGAGAAACTAATCGTAAACATTTCCCTCTTTGCCCTTTTTGGCCCCCTTCCTCTATGGAACGAGCACTCCCTACTGCGACCTATCCCCCACTTACAACAAAATTTAACACACCTTACCGCACTCCACCAATTCAACAGACACACAAAACTAGCGGCATGATAAATGAGAAGAAGAAACCAAACACAAGAACCCCTATCTAACCACAAAAACTCTCATCAGATAAATAAAATTGACCTCCCTCAAGACAAAGGAAATAAAAGTCACAAGAACGGAAAAAAAAAAACAACAAAACCCAACAAAAAAACCAACCAAAAAAAAACAAAAGCCACAAACTATAAACAAAAACCATAAAACAAAACAACTCCATAAACCAAAAAAAACTATAACATGAAAACAAAAACAGAACAAAAATGATAAACAAAAGCACCAAACCACACAAAAAAAAAAACCAAATTAAACAATAAACAAAACAATAAACAAAAAAAACCACACACACGGACCAAACACACGCTAACTCAGAAAAGAGACAGAGACAAAAACACCCAAAGAAAAACACCAATCACAACGAGAAATAAATCAACACACAACAAAACCCAGCCGACACAACTATAAAAACAAACAAGCTGAGACATAAAACACAAAAAAACAATTAACCAACCAGGGAGTAAAAACCTCAAAAACCAAAAAAAAACTCAACCAAACACACCAACACAACAATAAACAATGTAAAAGCATCACAGCAGCTAAACAAAACCCCCCCCAAGAACCCCTATAAGAAAAAAAAACACCGAAAACAATGGAACACAAACCCCGCCCGCACTAAAAAACAAAAAAAAACCATGTACAAACGTTTCACTACCACTCACCTCCACATTATACGTCAGCAGGACTCTATCTCTAACCCTAAATTGACCAACCAGACAAAAACAAGATCCAAAATGAAAAACAAACATCTAACACAACCTGACAAAAAAATGGTATCCAAAATTCCCTAAACACCCCCCCCACACCACATTAAATGATTCCAATCCCTGAAAAATCGGACAGAGGAATTATACAAAAACTAGTAGGGAACAGAACAATTGTTTCCTATTGTTGGACCGTTACCCGCAGAACACCACACTCTTCCTCCCCCTTTTCATCAATCCCATCACCGGAGACTTGGTACACAGTACTCACATCCAAAACCACTTCTTCCCCCTCACTCCCCACTCTTACCCAGACTATTCCACCTAGAGCCCGTACCCTTCATCAAACACTTCTTCTCTTTCCCTCCCCCACCAATTACAGTTCCCCCTCCCCTTTGCTTCTTGATACGACACACCTAAAAACCCAAATGGTCCCCACCACACCACATACTCATCCCACAAACCCACACCAAAACTCCCCTGTATGACTCTTGGCCGGGCTCTCTACGGGAACCGCTTAGAGTATACTCCTCTCCCTTAGCGGAAATATGAATTTTTCACTTATTTCGCCGCCTGACGCCGGTACTTCTGAGGCCCTCACAACCATCCCTGACGTCACCACCGTTTTAGATCCTTTAAAGACCTTTGCTTGTCCCGGGGACTTTTATTTGAGTTATACACTCTCCACCAGGCTCCAACGGCCCGTAGTGAGCTATTTATTGTATCCAACAAGGAAAGCCCTGTCACACACCTGCAGATTTTACTTTATCCCACCGCCAGCCACAGGTTGTTCTGTCTTCTCTCAACTTCGGCCCCGCTTTCCCGCGATCTCCCCCGCTGTTTTGAAACCCACTCCCGGCGCACGAGACTTTATCATCGGACCAGATCTCAGGCTTGGATTTGCCCCCCCCCCACTCCTTTCACATTGTTATGGAGCCCTTTCTTGAATCGTCCGCCATCACGCTATAAAAATTTCCCCTCAAACGCCCCCCTTTATGTTAATGCCTATTTTCTAACAGTGTTCACCTTCTACCAGACCGCCCACCGCAGACCATTCATTTCCTTCTCCTACCAGCGCATCCCAGTCCCCCTCAAACCCCATACCCCAAGACCCCTAGCCCAACAAAAAATACTCCCTTTCAACCGATCTTTAACACAGAAGCATTCATGCCTAACCTCCCTTTTCCTCCACCCGGACCCTCAGAAACTGACCCCCCAAAATTGCACCATATTACTCGATTGTGCGAGGTTTTCCTGTTTTCCATCGACGCACTACAACACACCAACAATGAAGTATTTTTACGAAATCCCCTTTATTCGCGGTTACATATCTGCTGGCAAGCGCGCACCTGCTCCCCTAACCAGCAGACCCCCCCATTCCCTCGCCCTTTTTGCCTGCCCCTCGCTCCCACTCCCCCTCCCCCCCCCTCTGCTGACTCCAATGGCCACCCCGTTACAAAACCCCCAACACACAAACCACAACAACACCCCCCCCTACAAAAAAAAAAACACACACCCCGACCGAGCAATGCACTGGCCCCCCCATCCCAACATCAGAGCTTCGCCCGTCAGCTATTTTTGGCCCCTTTCCCTTTCCGCTTTTCTGTTTGCCGCCTTTCCCCCGCCACATCTACGGACTCTCCCCCCCCCACCCCTCCCAAAACTTGATTTTTTCACCCCGTCAGACTGGTACGCTCCCTACTGTTCGCTCGGAGCACGATACATCCCTACGTTCGTTTTTTCACAATGCCCTGCTACTTGGGGATCTTTACCTCCTCTTTTCCGATTTGCCCTTCCCTTTTTTCTTCTTTTCGAACCACGCACAAGATCAAAGGCCCCGCTAATTCACTGCTTTCTTTTTTTCCCGAAACACAAGTAAAGGACCACCGCCCAGTCAACCTATTTTAAAAACACAACCCAAGAACCTAGATCCTTAACCTCTCTACACGTTTCCCAAGTGACAAGCTCGAGAGCGGATACGACCATCCACCCAGAGTCACCACTAATACCTTTTCCCCCTACCCTCCCTTAGGGGTCTCATGAGGCCCAAAAGAGCAGAAGTTCCCCCTAACTTAAAACGTCCGCAGGTCTCTCTACCCCCACAAACCCGGGAGGGCTGATGTCCAATAATCCCGTCGCCGATACAGGTACTCTTCTCCTTCGGCTGTGTTTCCTTTCCCTTCGCGGGCGTTCGCTCTGGATACTACCCGGGAAACAAACAGAGCTACTCGTCCCTCTTGGACAAGATGGTTCCAGCTCGTTCCCCCTCTACTTCTTTTGCGCCCGTGTCGTTAGACCCCCCCCTTTCTTGATTCCTAGAGTTTCAACGCCGTTCCTCTAGCTTCTTTTATGCGTCTTGCTTGTAAGGCCTTCCTAACTGTCTTTTCTTCGTGAATCCCTTCCCTTGTTTTCCGAGGCTGAGACTCGGCCTTCTTTTTCTGTCCCCCCTACCGATTCAGGCTGAAGGCCCATGGACACTATGCTTCTCTCCTTGGTGCGCTTTGTTGCTGTCCCAGAGTCTTCCATTTCCCTCTCTCTTGTCTATTCCTCCCCTGGCGAACCTCCCGGTGCTGGCCAGCCGCAAGATTTTTTTTTTTCCTATAGTCTTTAGTAGAGTTATCTTTTCGCCTTCTCTTTTCTTCCATTTCTAACTTTTCCTTCTGGCAGACACCGTGATCCGTTCTTACCCCCCCTATTTTATGCTGCCCCCTCCTCAGTACACGGCGGAATCTCCCCCTCATCTTTGATTTGCTTGAATCCCCAGCGGTACTTTTCCCACCCCCTGTGTTCCCAAAATTTGCGACAGTTTACTTTCCACCCATCTTCGAGTTCGCGCTCGATTAAACGAGAGCCGTGCACCCTTCCCAAATTCCACCACAGATTCCAATCCGGTCTCCTGCCTTACTTTTTCTTTCATTGTATTCGTTCATGATCAGGACGCCCAGGTTCGCGTTGGCTCCGCACCAAGTTCGTGTCCCTCCATCTTAGCGGTTTCTCTCAATTCCCGCCTGATCCACTAGCTATCATTTTAGGATTCAGTCGGATTGATCTCTTCTTTATCATCCCTCATTTATTTGTAACTCTGACCCCCCGGCCTCGCCATAACAGCAAAGTCTGGCAGTTTCCCCGCTCTCGCAGTAAGCCGTCCCATTCAGTCCTTCTTTTCCCACCCCAAGCGCTTTGGCGTCTGTTCCCCAGCACTCGAGCAAGATTTTCGAGAATCACGACTTTCTCTCCCACTCAGGACGCTGAAACACCAGATAAGCGTGACCTCTTTGTTTTCTCCTCTCTGTCGGGCCGCAAGTAAGTTGCGGAACTTTCCAATTCTCCCCTGACTAAACTTATGGGAGCTCAGCCATTTTTAATCCACACAGACCTAACGCCTCCCCTCTTTCCCCGCCCGCCTCATTTCGCTTTCGCAAGTTGTACAACAACTATTGCTAGATAGATTTTTTTATTTTTTTGGTGTTTGTTTGAGTTAATGTCTTAATGCGTTGAGAAGCAGACTTTGCTTCCTGTCTTTTGCCCTGTCACGGATTTTTTATGATTCCCAGAATTCCCCTCCCCCAAACAGCCCCTCTAAGCTTCCTAAACGTTTTTTTTCACACGCAAGTAGCAGCATATCACTGTTTTCCCTGCCCCCTTCCTTCAACACCTTCCTCTGCCCCCGCTCCCACCCCAGCTCTCTATACCTTGGCCTTCTCTGCAGTTCTTCCGGCGGGCACCTCTTTTTTCCTTGTGTATTCGGTAAGTTCCCGAGCTCTTTAACGCCGCTGCTTGGGCTTCGCCTCTCCCCCCCGAAGTCAGACTCCAACACACAACCAATTCCCCTTTTTTCGCCCCCCTCCTTCGCGGTCTCACAAATTCTCCCCCTTCCCCCAAGGCTCCACACAGAGGTAGTAGCTTATTCTACCCCCGATCACGATTTTTATTCCCCCACTGACTTCTGTGGAGGTATCCACGCTCCTCCCCCAATCCGCCACATCGCCCGCCGGCCTTCTGATTTTTCTTTCTTGTAGTATTGGACCCTACAGCCCGCACCCGCCCCTCAAACGGTTCCAACTGCCGATTGCGCCTTCATAGCCCCGCCCAAATCCGCCTCCATTCTTTTCTTGGCTTCACGTATCAGCCAATCCGTTTCTTCTGCCTTTTTTTTTTTCCTCAGCCTCTTTGGAGTTTGCCCCCAGAGATCTCTCCACCCCCACATGGCCACTCTCTTTCCTGGTTTCTCTTCTGTTCAAGTTGGGCGCTGACCGCCCAGGTGCTATGTCCCACACGCCAGTCCCTTTCCTTTCCTACGCCCGGGTTTTTTTTTTGTCAGTTATCACTCACGCCCCCCCTTCTTTAGGTAGCCCTTCTCTGTTTCTTCCGTGCCGCCCTATCTCTCCGACCTGCCGAATTTTGACCAATTCTCCTACTTGTTAATTCTGCCTCAGGATCCTTGTGATCCCTCTCCTTCTTTCTATCCGGACAATGCCCTCGCCCCCCCTCCCTCTTCCCCCCCCTTTTGCCAAGCACTGGACGTGTTATTCTGCTTTCAGCCTCCCCTTCACCCTTCCCCATTTCCTTCATGCGCTGGAACCATAGCCCTTCTCCATGTCTTTGTTGCGTCCTTTCCTCCGTTTTGTCGCCGTACGCGCGGCACAGCTTCGGCACTATTACTTTTCCCCTCCCCTTTCCCCTGGGTCTTTACAGGCCACACCCCTCGTACCTCCCTCTTCTTTTTCCCCCGGCTGGCCTCACCCCCTCGGATTGTTCCTTTCCGTTTTTCCTTTCATTGCGTCACCATTCCTTTCCGCTTTCCCCCATGTTGCGTTCGCATCCACCTCGAACATATTTCCCCCTTCCGCCACACCAAGAAAAGGAAGCCCCAAACACCCTCCATTACCCCTGATGTCTTAAACAAACAGACAATAAAACAAGACAAGTAACGAACATCTCAGAAAGTTTGCGCTCTTCCTGTTTTTTGGTTCATAAGCGCCATGCGTAGGATGTCCTCGAGACACCAACCCCCCCCCCCACCCCAAACCAAAACCAACACCAACAAACCACAAACAAGCCCCACTTCTTTTTGTCTTGCACACCCCCCCCACCTCCGATAATGAACGTGTTTCTTATGGACGCACCGGGGTGGGGGGTGCCCCCACCTCGGCAATTTTTTTTTTTTCATCCCGTCCATTCTTTACTCGTTTCAACAGACCCTCTCCGACCTAATACGTCCACCACTGGAACAGCCCAGCAAGTAATTATCCTCAACCCCTCGCCCCCCACGTCTCCCGAAACGGCCGTTATCTTCCCCCCTTCTCCCAACTTTCACATCAACACTTCCCACATCAAAATTTTCTTACTCACTGGACATCTTCCCACTATATAGACCAACCTCCCGCTCTTTTTTTTGAACGAGAGAGACTGAACAGAGCCAGGCCCTTTGACCGTAGTTATCAAAACATCGCCAACACAAAAAAAAACATCACAACCAAAAAAACTCTACTTTCTGACTTAAAACCGCCTCAGATCCCCTTCGTCGTTGAGGCGACTTCGTCATTCATGTCCTATTCTAAACTTCATCTGTATTAACCTTTTCCACCAGCCAAACCTGGTGCTTAACACCAGGCATCCGAGTCCCAAAACGTAGTCTCACGAGAGCAACAAGCCCCATGACCGTACCGCCAGGTACAGCACCCTGCTTCCTCTCAGCGAACACGGCGGGTTTTGTCCTGACCCTCCCCTTTCTTCGGAGCCCCACCTCTCCCGGCCAGGATTAGAGGCCACGATGCTGAAACCCGCCCTTAGCCCATTTTTTTTACCGTTCAGGCGGTTCCGCTTTTTTTGGAAATTGGTTCCCTTCCGACAACATTCCCTTTGTTGGGATCCTCTTGGTTTCTCCTTCCGACCCCCTTCGGCTTACCTAATTTCAATGGCCTGTCCCATTCGACCAGGGCAGGTAATCAAGACGCGCTCTATCCCGGTTGTTTACGCCCTCTTAACTCGCCTCCCAGCTTTCCGACCTTGTCCGACGGCCTGATAGGACGTCCCCCTCTTGGGGGCCTCCGCTTTACTTCTGGCCAGCAGGATTTTTCATGTATGTTTCTGGATACCACTTTTTTTGGTTTACCCTTTTTCCGATTTTTTGCTTTTTTCCCCCGTCGCCTTGCTGTTTTGCCTTGTGTAGCGTTCAAGGATTTTTCCTCCCCCCCGTCACGGCCTTCCACCAGCAGTAATTTTTCTCCTTTCCGGCTTTTACGTCTTATCCGGATATTGGCCGGTGAGTTACCTCCCTCGCCGAGTCAGCTTCATCCGATGCTTCTGAAAGGTAGCCTAGGGCCCCCCGCTTATGGGCAGTTCCGTATTTCGGATTGTTCTGACGGAGACCGTAAAACCCCTCCTCTTTTGCGTCCCTATGGGCGAGTCCGTCTTCCACTCCACACTAGATCCCTAATTCCCGTAATGTTGAAGGTTTGTTTCCTCTTGATCAGACGCCCCGGAACTGGCTATTAAATTTTTCCTTTCGGACTTTTCCTTGTGTTTTACGAACCCCTCCTCATTTGATCCGGTCTGAGACCCCAAAGCCTTCCCTCTCTTGAGTTGTTTTTAGGGGGCGCGATTTTGCAGACCCCTCCTTTTTTCTTCTTCTTTTTTTCGTGGATTGAGTGAGCCCGAGGCCATTTTAAGGGCTTGGCTTCTTTCAGGCGGTGTCAATAATCCGAGTCCTACCTTTCATTCGGTGATGTTTGGAGGTGTTTCCCCCCTTCGATCGTGGATCACACGAATAGGAGTTTTTACTTGTCTGGCACGCGGGTACCAAGGTCTCTTAACTTACCCCTTTCTTGGCTGACCTGTCGTACTGGCAGTTAATTGGCGTTCCCCCATTCTCCCCCAGACCCCTCTTCTTGCTCCAAGCTGGTCTTTGCCTTTATTCTTGTATGTACTGCCCTGTTGTCCCCTTTGCGGTGACCGGGACTTCTTCTCGGAGACCCTGATGCACTAGGCCTTTTCTTTTTCTCTGTCGGAGTCCAGGCCCAGGTAGAGCGAGTTCTCCCAGTTTTTTTAGTTATGGCGGTTCCAAGTTTTCAAGCTCCTATGCCTTGAGCCTTTTCGCTTTTGAGGGCACCTCCATCTCTTCTGGTATTTTTTTTTTCTTCTTCGCTTTTCGAAGTCTGAGTGTTGATTGGTGAATCTGTTTTCCGGCAATTTTGGCTTCAGTCTTCCGGTTCTCCTGCTCTAGGGCACAAATCTAAAACTTCCTTCCTTTTCTCAATCTCTCTCTGCTTGAGTACCTTGGGGTCTTTTAAAAAATACGCCTTTTCCATGTAGCTCGATCGGCTTCTTCCGCCCTCCCCCCCTCTCTACCGCTGAATGCCGGTTACCCCACTTAAGCCGGTTGAATCCGTTTTTTTCCTCGTCATGAGCTTGTTTCCTTTTTTTTCTCTGAACTCCTCCAGATCGCCGCTGGAGTTCTGGCCAGAACAGGTTCTGAGTTTCATTGCCCTCACTTGCTGTGTGGCTTCGCTCTAGGTTCCCTCCTCTCCTTACGGCCTTTTTTTTCTCGGTCTTAGATTTATCTCTCTTCCTTTTGGTTTGATTAGCTCCCCACTTAGGATATAATTCCCTACTTCCTCCACAAAAAACCCCCCAAATGCTGGTAAAATCCTTATCGCTTTTCCTCACTTTTCCCGTTCTTCCTCCGAAGCCCAAGTCTTTTTCCCTTCCACTCTTAGATTTGCGTCCCTGTC
>Ga0179593_1551058_pt1 | contig 17310 bp, 20 predicted proteins | sample CZODoug2_1_08_16_FD_185931 | JGI IMG/M metagenome (GOLD analysis project Ga0179593, IMG submission 185931) | Vadose zone soil fungal communities from Angelo Coast Range Reserve, California, USA - CZODoug2_1_08_16fungal (PacBio error correction) | ecosystem: Environmental > Terrestrial > Soil >... | reverse complement strand
AGGTGCGTTTTTTTTTTCCGCTTGTCTTCTCCACCGACCAGGATCCGTTCGGATACCGCCACAAGAGTACCTTTTAGACCCCCCCCCTCCCCATACCCTCCTCTGATGGTTTCTTTTTCTCCGCGTTAAAACAAAAGCGACGCCCGCCGCCCCCCTACAATTCTTTTTGTTCTCCCCCCCCTCCTCTTCTGGAGGAATCTTTTTTTCATTCAAGCGTTTTTTTTTGATCCCGTTCAACGCCATCAAGGACGGACTAGTACTTATCTTTTTTCATGTCCCCGCCGTGGTTTGAACCCCTTTTATATCCCCCAGAAAAGTCTTCAATAACCATCATGTAAACTTGTTTCCACCCACTGTCTTCATCTCCGTGCCCACCTGGACTGCGACAACAAAACCATGCCCCCAGTATATGGCCCTTCCTTTCCCCCCCCCCCAATTTATACCAGGACATTTTTTCCAAAAAGTTTTTCAATATTCCCTTTTTTTGCTCCCCCCTTTTTCTTCTCGCTTCATATCAGGTTCTCTCACTCTTCAGATAGGACTCAATAGGTACGTCATTGCATAATCAAGACTGCCCCCCCCCTTACTCCCCCACACCTTTAGTACTGCGTTCGGACCGCTCTCACTCCAGCTTTTTCAAGAAAGTGGTCCGTCGGATACCCGCCCGAGAATGTTTTAAGGATTCTTTTTCCGTTTTTCCCGTCCTCTTCCCCTCTAATTCCCTCCTTTCCTTCATACCGGCTGTAAGAGTAACTCCCGATACGGTCTGGCTTTCTGTATGGCGCGCCACGCAACACGAGCATCCTGATCGTAGTTTGAGTTCCCTGTTCTTTTCTCTTTCCTCTTCTTTTTTGTTGATGACACTTTACACCCCTCGGCTCCTGAGAGGTATCTCGTTTTTCACTGCCCCAGCCAATTCATATTCTTTCCTCGGTATTTCGGCGCTTTTAGGATTGGTTTTAGCTCTTACCCCCTTGAGTGTTCTCTTCCCCCCCAAAGTCCCGGAACCCTTCCCATTTCTCCGGTCCCTTCATTCGTGTTTTTTGGCGGGTTGCTCCGTCGAGTAACGATTCCGTAGACCGCTCCGCCGTGTTGCTTGCAGTATCAAATCGGGGTTTCCCTGCTTTCTTTCTCCCCTGTGTTTTTTTCTTTTTTTTTCTCTTGATGCTTGTCGTAACGTGATAAGTTCAGTAAGGTTTTAGCCCACCATGGCCGGTCACCCTCCGTCCTTTTTTTTCCTATTTTCCTTTTTTCATATTCCCCCTCCTCCTTTTTCCTTTTAATTTTGATCGGCTATGCTTTTTCACCTTGCTTCCTTTTAGAGTACTCTTCGTGTTTTCGGGTGAGGGAGATCCGATTGGTTTACCTCTCTCCTGTGCTTCATCCTTTTTCCCCCCACCACTATTACCTCGAGATGCAGTAGAAGTCTTCTTTTTAGATTGAGAAGTCAAGCCAGTGAGTCCCCTTGCTTTTTTCTGACCCCCACATCTTTCTCTTTTTTTACTCCCAGTATGTTTACTTTTTTTTTCTCTCGTTCCGCTTTTGCCGCTCACGCCAGTGGCCATACGTTTTTCTTGGAGTTCTGGTCTTGGGGGTACTCCGGAACTATCACGTAGGCGACGTCAGTCTTCTTCATCTACAGATTTCTTTCCACTTTCTGACCCTCCGTAGGGTCCATGGTCTCTGTGGGGCAGCTTTTTTTCGTTGATTAGTTAGGAATTCTACTTTTCCTCTTCCTTTTTTTTCCATCTTTTCGAACTTCTTTTTAATGGCGACCGGCGGTTTGATTTTAAGGTTTCCCAGGGAAGTTGCGGAGAGGCCAGGGGCTTTTCCCATGCATTCTTCTTTTTTTTTTTTTTCACATTTCTGCTTTCTCTTTCGGTAAACGGTCAGATCCCCCCCTCCGCTATTTTCTCCCATCTAGAGGATTGAATGATCCCAGAAAGTTGGAAACTGTAGTACTTGGTTTACTCATAACTATGTTTTTTTTTTGACCCTGGATTTTCTCCTCCCACCTTCGTCGGTGCGGCTGTGCTGGTCTCCCCGACTCGCTGAGTTTTTCCTCTACTGTAGATTATTTTCCCTCGCCGCCATCTTCCCCTCGCCTTCCTCCAGTACATTTATCCTTGACTGAGAAGTATTTGTAGGCTAATCCCCGCCCCCGTGGTTTTTTTTTTTTTTTTTTTTTTTTTGATTTGCTTTCCTCCTCCCCCCGTGCCTCTGCCCAGTGAAATTCTTCCCCTGACCTCGTGCTTTCTAGATTTTTCAGCACCTTATGTATCTCCTTTCTCTCCTCCCCATGACCGCCCCGGTGGCGCGGCTTTCCCCCCCGCGATCTTTGCCCCCCTGAGCCGTCCGCCACTGGGTTCGAGTGCCTTTCTGACCTTCTGTCAATAACTTACCGGTTAAGGTCCCCTTAGCGTTCCCTCCTGTTCCCTCTGCGGCATCTTTTGCCAGACCGTTGGCCTCCGGGGGGGGCTTCAGTTCTTGACGAGGGTTCCTGAAAGCCCTTTCACCAGGGGCCTTACTTTTCTTTTCCCACCGTCGCTCCCTTTTTCACCTGCCTGACTGATTCTCAGGGACCCTTTTTTTCCTTTCATCATATTTTTCCGAATACTTTCCATACCCCCTTTTTTTGTTGTTGAATATGCCCCTTTCCCATCCTCCGGAGGATATGCCTTTTTTCCCTTCTTTCTTGCTCTCCCTGAACGGCCTCCCCCTCGATACGGTTTTCAGTGAGACGAGGTGGTCACCGTCGTGTTGACCATATTAGGTCGAGAAGCCCCCCCATTGGACTCCCTTCCTCCTTAGGCCAAAAGTGCACGTCTAAAGCTGTCTGAAGATGAGGATTGGTCGCCTTTTCCACTCCCTTTCTTGTCCTTTTTTGTGTGTCTATAGTTAGCGCTCTGAGCGTTCCCTCCCCTTAAGAGTCCCTCACCGGATCCGAGTAGGATGCCCCCCCTGTTTTGATTCCCCCCTTAGTGGCTATTTCCCTCCTGCCCCGCTCTTCTTTTTCCTCCCCTTGCAGCTTGGAACCCCCCTGTTATCAGAAATGTACGAACCCAAATTCGCGTCGTCGTATTCCTCCCCTCCCCCGGGACCCGTTTTTGGGGGATGAGCGCTTCTCGCTTTCCGGCACGGGCCAGGTTCATTCGGGGTCTGGAAAACCCCTGATTACCCCTCTATCTGACTCCCTTCCCCCCTCTTCAGCCCGTTCCCCGTCCTTTTACGGACCCGGGTTCCTCTCGCCTCCCTTATTTTAGGTCTCGTAGTTAACTCCCTCCCCTCCCCGATGAGGCTTAGCCCCTCTTCTTCTCCGTTTTCAACCTTCCCCTGGGCAGAGGCCGCTCGGATGATCTTTCACTCTCCCCTCCAGGCGTTCTGCTTTGGCGGTTGAAGCAAGAGATTCTTTCCACCGCCTCTGTCCGGCGCTGGACCCTTTCTCCCTCTCCCCTTTCCTGCCAGTTTTAACGTTTTCTCGTCTCTAACCCCCCCTTCGGGGACTCCCCTTGCACGAAGAGATTCCACGTACTTTTTCACCCATCCACCGGGGTACTGTGAAACTGTTTTTTAGCCACATCCGAGTCAACCGATTTTTCCACTCCCCCTTTTTCCCTGCCGCAGCCACTTCGGATCTATCTGAGATTTCTTGTCCAACCCGCCGTCACACCGATTCCCTGTACCCCTTCACGCTTCCCCGCCTTCCCCCCTGGTCCCCTCCAGACCATCTTGCTTGATCCTTCGGGCTTTAAAATCGGGTCATTCGCCCGAACGCACACGGGAGAGTACAAACTATCCTGAGTTGGTCTTGGCTTTCCCACTTCATTTATTTCCACGGTGTCGGCGGTTCATGACATCACACGTTCTTTCCCCAAGGTCCCTTGCCCCCCCCTTCGATTTAGTGAGTACGCCCTCTTCTCTTTGGGGGTTCTCCCTAAATTGACATAGAGATTTATAAATCCCCCCCGTCCTCCCCCTATCCCTCTACCGTGGGAACCCTTTAATCCAGAGCCGTGTGCCCTCGTTCAGAACACAACCTGACCCCCCTTTCCTCATCACCTTTCGGGTCCCTTCCTTTCCCCCTGTTTTCTACTGAGTCCCGTGCGTCATACGCCCTAGCAGGGTTGGTTTAAGATACGAACGCGATCTGGCGAGACACGTCAGAATGAGGAAAGATAAAAGGATAGAATTTCTTCATGCCCTTTACGTCCTCCCTGAGGTCCCCCCCTCCCTTCATCCCCCTTTTTTCTCTTTCTCGTTTCCTCCCCTTCCACGTACACCCCAGACTTTTGTTCTTTATAAGATGATTTTTTCCTATCCGCTTCTTTTCTCCCTCCTTAACTCTACGCCTCCTCGATTGCTGTTATTAAGGTCCCTAGCTACAAGCTCGGTTGAGACCGCAACAAGAGGGCATACCGTTGCTCCATTGGCGCGATTTTAGAAGGTTATTCTCCCCCTTCCCCTTCCTTCTGTTGTTTTTTGTTTAGACGGGTGCTTCACCTTGGAGCCCTCACCTCCCTCCTGAGTCCCTATTTGGCGTTTTTCAGTTATTCCTCAATCCCACAAGATTTTCTGGATCCTTGTACTCGTTTTTGTCTCCCCATGGATTTCCAGATCTTCGTCCCGGTGTAGAGCACTTTTTACTTGACATCCCCGCTCCAAAGTTACCCGGGGCCCCTTCCCCATTATTTGCCGACCCCTGACCTTTAAGTCGGATTTTTTGTTATACGATGTTTTGATAAAAGAGGACAAAGTGGCCGTAGTTTGTCCATAGTTCTAGTTGCACTTTCTTTGGTTTTCCTTGCTGACCTTTCGCCTTAGCCGAAACCATATCTGAGTTCGAGGCGAGGAAGATCTTTGAAAACCCTTTTTTCTTTTCCCATTTTTTTTTTCTTTCTCTTTTTCCTCCTTGGTTTACTCTTTCTTTTTTCCTCCGCCTATCAATGATTTTAGCTTTTTTTCATTTTTATTGTGCTAGTGGAAAGCGCCGTAAGGCGGTACTATGACGAGGTTCCTGTTAAGAGACTAGTTATTGACCTTGCTGGGTTCTTCATCCTCTCTTTCTTTGTCGTTTTTTTTTTCCTACCCCACCACGCTATGACGATACCCTTCTCTGCGCCATTCCCGGTATTGTTGAGTTTGCTTCCAAGGAGTAACTGGCCCCTTATTTCCCCGTTTGTCCGCTACCTGATTCTTTTACCCCTTGTGAGGTTTTTCCCTCGCTTTCTATTCCCTACGCTTTCTCACGCGTCCCCTCTAGGTTCTTGTTTGCTTTTTTTTTCAGATATCCAGATTTTCGGCGATCGCCCCGACGCGCAGTCCCAGTTGCCCGTTCTGTCCTTTTCCTTCTGGTTTGACCCTTTGTGTTTTTTTGGTTCGCTTCTTCGTCAAGGCTCTCTGCGAGTTATGTTTCCATCTGCGTTATTCGCCGCTTGACGGATACTTTCTTCTTTTCGCTGCGGTCTCCTGAGCCAGTGGACTCTCCTTTTAGCGCAACCGATTTCCAGCTCTCTTGCGCTTGCTTCAAATCACCATTTCTGTCCTCCCACGCCGAGGTAGATACAATCGTAGCTCACGTATAAGCTTTTCAGTCACTTGATGCGACCTTCTTGAGTAATCTTGCTTTTGCTGTTATTTCGTAGCCAACCCCCCACGTCGGCTGATGAGCACTTGAGGGTAGCGGTCCCCAGTAATTGAGTCCTATTTGAGGAGTGTCTGGAGATTTTCCTTTCTTTACTCGGTCCAACTAAGTTTTTTTCGCTTTAAAGTTGAAAACCGTGCCCGTCGAATACCGAATTTTGAGGGATTGGGAGTCGCAGAGGCGTCTTCTCTCCCCCTCGAAACTTTTGGATGGGGGTTTTTTGTGTGGTCGTGGCTTTGTGGGGGTGTTGGTTTTGTTGTTTCTTTGGTGTGTGGGGGGTTTTTTTGTTTTTCTTTTTTTTTTTGGTCTGTCGGTTGTGTTTTTTTTTTTTTTTTTTTTTGTTCAGTGTACTCTAACGCCCCCCAGCCGTTCCGTCCCTGTACATCCCCTTACCATTCGTCTCCCAAGCGATCCTCTTCCCTCCCCGTATTTTCTTCCTTGAGATCATTAAAATTGTTTGTTTTCGATCAAAGTGCGTTACCTTTAGGTTGTACTGCCTTTTTCGCAGTTCCTTCCTTTCCCTCCTGATCTCTGTTCCTTCCACTGGTTTCATGCTTTTTCAGCCTTGCACTTCGTGGCTATGAAGTTCACCGCAGTCTGTGGTTGTTTCTCATGTCCTCCCTTTCCTCACTTCCCTCCCTTTGTTCGCCCTCTCTCGACGTGTCCATTGTTCGGATTCCGCTGTTTCCGTTCGTGATCGTCATATCGCATACCCCCCTCCTTCCCCCTTTCCTTGTATTTTTCCCCTTTCTTCTCTTTTTTCTTTTCCTTTGTTTGTTGATAGCTAAAACCTTGCCCGATATTTACGGAATGCCTTATCCCCGATCTCCCCTTATCTCAGCTCTTTTCCCTCCTTCCCGTGACGCGAACCGTCGCCTTCAGGGTCGGTATTTTCTCGACGTACTCAATTGGATACCTTCCCCCTCCATCTTTCCCATGCGTTCTTTCTCGCATTCGAGACATCTATGCCTGAAGCCCTAAGGCTGAGTCTTCATCAAGTTGTCAAATTACCGCTGTTCCTCCTAAACCTGCTCTTCTCTTCCCCCCGGCCCTTTTCGTTCTTCCCAGACACATTAAGAGAATCTCGGACCGAATTATCGTTGTCGCGCCTTCTTTGAACTTCCCCTTTTTTTTTTTTGGGCTTTCCCTTTTGATTGCAGAACAAGTGTTGACGAAAGAGGCTTCAGATTCAACCCGTCAACTGGACGGCCCTCTTAGCTCTAGGCGTCCCTCTCCTTTTCCTTCCATCACGGCCTTTCTGACGTTGGGGAGGAGGCCGGTTCTGGATCCCTTTCTTTTTTTCAAAATACTCTGCTCCCTCCCGCCTCCGCGCTGAACTTTGACCTCCATACCTCGAAGGATTGACTTTAAGCTTGCCAATACATCCCACCCAGATGAAGGACAGAAAAGCCCTTTCCTCGGCCCCAAACTTTGAAAGCCTTCTGCTTCTCTCTCCGAGTGTTTTCGATAACGAAGTTTTTTTTTCGTAGTACGGAGTTCGCGAGAATCAGACTAAACCAGCCTCTTTTTATTTCCCCCCCTTGGGCGTAACGCGTCCTTCCCCCTCCCAGTGGCTTTTCTCCCGTCGCTCCAAAAAGAAACTTATCGTCCTCGAGTAATCCAGAGTTCAGGCGTTTTCCCCATCTGACCGGTTACCTGAAGGTTTGACCCCCTCCCTACCGATCGCCCCACCCTTCCCACTCAGCCCCCCTCCCAACGGTACACGCGCTTCCCGGGTAAGCCTTGTACAGATGAGATTTTATCTCTTCCAACTCTCCCTCTCCCCCCCCCAGGACCCTTCCCCCTCCCCCGCATTTCTGACCCCCCCCCCCCCAAAGTTCTTGTTTTTTTAACGGGAACCAGCTGACCCTCCTCTCCGCAACAGCACTTGTGTCCGGCATTCTTTTATTCCCCCGTGTCATTTGGGCGTTTTTCGCGAGCCTCTCCTGTTCTATCTTCTGACCCGAAACGCAGACCGGGCAATTTTTTCTTGGCCCTTTCTTACCCTCCTCTAGGTCTGTGTCTCTTTACGTGGGAAGAGGATATTCCAGCATCCTCCTTTAAAACCTGGTCATCTATCTTTTTTCTGTCTTTCCCCTCGTAGTCCCCTCCTTCCCACCATCCCCTCCCGATATTGGTCCCCCGTTCCTAACATTAGACGAGAATTGACCCCCGTGTTGGCCGACATCGGCACTCCTCACTTCTCTGATACTGTTTTTTCTACACCGGTTGCTATTTGGACCCCCCTCTTTTAACGGAAAGGATTGGACATCCGATTGAAAAGACGAAACCTTAGTCTGATCTCTCTCACCCGAGATCCTCTTCTAAACTCCCCCTGATTTCTTCCCATTCCTGGCTCGCCCTCCGGACATGGACCCATCTTTGTAATCCTAGACTTGACCGAGGAATTTTAAAGTTCTACCCCTGACTCTCTCCCCCCCTCTAAGATGTTTCCCTTACCAAGGTCCTCTCGAAAATTTCTATCCTCCTGATTGAGGTAGAAGGTTTCCCGAGAAACGTCGATATTGCCAGGGCTCACGACGGGTCGTGCTTCCTTGGGTGCATCCCTTCATAATTGTGTTGTTTGTTAGGAAGACACTCAACGCCCTTCTCTCCTTAGGTTATTTCTTGTTGGCGTCCCTCATCCTCCCTTTTATATTTGTTCGATCCTTGTACGTAAGGTATGACGCCTCGGATGAGATTTGTTCTTCTGATTTTGTTTTATCGAGCCTTCCCCTTTCTGGCCCATTTCAATTCGGCGTTGCCTCCTTTCCTTTTTTTATTTTTGATTTCTTTTCTTGAGGGATTGGTGTTCGATGACAATTCCTGTCGTGTGCTTTTCAGAGCTCTCGGGATTGGCCACGATAATAAGCTTGTCAGCATATTTTCTGGTCTTCCACGACTCTATCATCAGATGGCCGCTCGGTTCCTCCCCAATTGCCGGTGAGTTTTTTCCGACAAGGACGACGGTTTAATGAAAGTCCTCCCGGGCTTGGTTATTTGGTGTGGGATCTATTCCCCCTCCCCTGGTTGCCCTTTTTTCCCCCGCGTCCCGCTCGTGTTTCCTAGATGGAGTGAGAAGGGCTTTTGTTCCCTTGAAAATAATTTCTTCTTTCCCCCCACCACGCTAGATGACTCCCTTTTTCTTACGCTTTATTTTAAAGGTTCTTTATGCTCTTGGGTTTGCCCTTCAACACGCCGCCCTTTTAGCATTCCCCCGGGTGCGTTTATTTCTTACACCGACCGAATAAGATTTGTAATTTTTTCTTCTTAGATCTTTCCTTTTTCTACCCGCCTATTTGGATTGCACTCCCCTCGCCCCCTCCTTATGGCTTTGGTCTGTCCCTTCATGGTGTCCCGAAATTCGATCGGGGGGCCCTGACTCTATGAGCTTCCCCCCTTTTTCGATTCTTCTTTGTCGTTCTTCGGTGTAACCCGGGTCAGTGTGTCGAAGTTCCTGTGGCTCAGTCCGCGATCTGTTTGATCCCTCTTCTTTGGAATCTTTTTTTTTTCTTCCGTTCCCGTACTGCGAGTTGTGGGCTTTTCCGGGTAAAAGGATCCTCGTGCAAGTGACGTAGAGTATGTTCGGTCATTTTTTTCCGGGGTTTGGTTTCCCTTGAAGTTACCCCTCCTTTCGTAATGTGCTTGGATTTCGTCCCGAGCCGAGCCCGCCTTGCGCCCCTATCCTTTCCCCCTTTCTTGTTGCCCCTCCCTTTTTTCCAGTTTCTCCTTTGATTCCCTGGACTGGTTGAAAGCTCAACGCTTGGTAAGGTTCCTCACCCTTTTTCCTTTTTCTCGGCCTCTTTCGGTTTTTTCTTCTTCTCAGGGAGGTTGTCTCCGTCCATCCTGATAAGAACGGAAAGACTTTAGTCCCCGGTCCCGGTCTCGGCTCTAGCGCTCTTCCGGTTTCCTGGTTCTTTTTTCTTCATCGGTACCAATGCCCCTTCCCCTTTTTTTCTCCCCCCAGACCTTTTTCTCCTCCCCTGAAAATTGCCCTCAATCACAGATTTGGCTTTGAGATAGACGCAACGGTGGTCGGACGATTCCCGTCCCGTGACCCCCTTTTTTTTCTTGCGTATGCGTTCTCCCTCTGCACTTTTATACCCCTAATGTAAGGGCCCTGGATAAGACTCTTCATATTAATTGTTTTTTCGCTGTCCCCCTGCTTTCTATGGGAAGCTCGTCAAGATGGCCCCCACATTTTCTCCCCTTTGCCCTTGTCCCTCCTCCGTTCTTCAGGCTTGCCAAAGGTCACTTCCCCGTGTGACCCTTTTGATCCTTTCCTTCTTCTCAGCTCTCTCTCTTGTCCCTTTTCCGTTTCTGGATCGGCCCCTTCTCTCCCCTTTGAATTGTAAACCGTCTCTGTGTGTAGCTTTTCGACTTCTGAACAGATAAGTCTTTGCTTTTCTTCTTATATATTTTCCTCCTAACGTTTACTTCCGATCGTAGGCAGTTTTCCGCGTCATGATAAGGTCCCGTGTAGGCTAACCCGGGTTAGATCCCTTAGTTGGCTCCATTCTCCCTCCTCCCCAATTTACGGAAAACGAACTGGTAGCCTAGGTCTTCCCTTCCTGCTCAGAATCTTTTCCCGGCGGTTGGATATCACGGTGGTGTGTCCGATCCAGTTCCCTCTACCGGCCCTGGACCGCCTTTTCGCCTTTGGAACAACTTGAGAACTGATTTTTTTTCGGGGAGAAGCGGAGGCCCCATACTACACACCCCCCCCCCCATTTCCTTCCCCTTCTTTTCTCGGCCGCTTCCCCCCCTATCTCTTTCTGCCGTCCAGAGATGTTTCGGTCTTTTCCCTAACTGGGGCCCTGAGTGTCGGTGTCAGTAAGAAAAGGAAAGGTGTCGGTTCTATTCCTAATTCTATTCCCCTTTCCCACGGACCAGGTTTGGTCGGGCGGGATGATTTTCTATAATACATTTGGGCGGTTATTTGGGACCCGGATTCCTTTCATATGTCCGCCCCTACCCTTTCCCTCTCACTTCACATTGGAACGTAGGCTGGCGACGGAAGCAGCCGATTCGGAACGTTGCCTCAGCAAGAGTTGAGGGCCGTGAGCAAGGTCACTCTTTTTTTTGGAAGCCTCTTCCCTTCTCCTTCTGCACTCAACGAGCCAGTCGGCGAGCAGTGGGCGGTGAAAGTCAACCCGAATAGATACGCACGCCCCTCTTGGCTCACCACCCCCCTTTGAGGGTTTAATCTCGAATCTCACTCAAGCCTTTAGTGGCCTAGAACCACCCACCCCCACCCCCACCCCCCCCCCCCCCCACCAACACGGTTCCCTTAAATGATCTTTTCTTAAGAAAGAGTAAGGGCAGGTCTTGCATCTCCCGAACAGGGCCCCGACTTTCCAGATAGCCCCCCACAAGCGGACCACTAAAGAAACACAAATTTGGTACCCCTGACCCTCCCCCCAAAGTCTCTTCTCCCTCCCTTTGTACGACCTAGGTGTTTTTATAACTGAGTCCCACACCATCCGCGTCTTCCCTCCCCCCCTTCTTTCATTGCCCTCCCCCACATACACAATTTTTGGTTAGTAGACCGTTGCTTCCAAAATGGCCCCCCCCAAACGCACCCAACCTTTCTCCCCATGCTTCCACCTTCGGATGTTGCATGTCGGGCCCCCCTAATATATCCGGTGTCCCGTAACTCCACTTTTCATCAATCCCCCTTTTGTCCTATGCAGGGCGCGCTTTTGAATCCGGGGGAATCACACTTTATCCAGACCCTGACCCTTTCTTTTTCCCTCCCCTTCCCCTTCCCTTTCCAACACGCGCTCTGAACTTCGCCTGCCCTAGAGCCTCAAAAAGGGAAAAGACCTTCATCTTCCCTATTTCCCCCCTTCTTAGGTCCCCACCTTTTTCCTCCAATCCCCTTGTTCCCTTGCCTTGTTTTGGTTCCCTCTAGGAAGAACATCTGAAGATAGGGGGCGAACATTAGCATGAGACACCTTCAACGATCCCCCCTTTTCCGCCGATCTTTCCCCCCCCACGTCCCTTTTCCCCTCCCCCCCTCTTCCTTCCTTTTCCCATTCCAGAGATGATAATTCTTGAAATTCGGCTCGCAAAGAAGTGCATTTTGACTCGTCCGCATTACTTAGCCTTTCCTCCCCCCCCCGCCCTCCGCCCCTTCCCTTTCCCTTGTTTTTTCCCTCCCTTGAGTACCAAGGTATAGGATAGTAGAGAGGAAGCCAGCCACTGACATCCCGTGCTCGCTAAGAGTTTTATTTCCCCTGTAACTCTCCTCCTCCTCCCTTTAAGTTTTTCGTCACCTGGCTTCCCCCGAAACGATTCTGAGGAATTTAGTAGTTGCTAGGGTTGGGCTCCCTTCTCCCTCAAGTGTCTCTCTTTTCTTTTCCCCTAAGTATGACTTCCTCTTTTCTGAGGTAGCGTAGGAGTCGAGAAGCCCCCTTTTCGCGGCCACCCGATTCACTGAGGACCTTTGCGCCCATGGACATAGATTTCCCCAAAGTCTTTTTTTGATAGCCCCCGGTAACAACTGGCAGATCGACGAATAGGTACTAGGACACTTTCTTGTGTGATTTTCATATAGGATCCGTTGTTCCGCTTGCTCTTTTTCTCTCCCCTCTTTCTCGCTTTTTTTCATCTTTTCTCTTCTTCTAAGGGATTGTGTGTTTAGGTTTCCATTGTCTTTCCCTCTTAGCCATTTTTTCTATGTTTCTCCTTTCCCTTCCCCTTGCGACTCCCTTTTTTCCGCTTTTTATTTGGATGTTATTTCTAGAACGTCGGTCGATGAGCGTTTTTTTCCCTTGCTGGATTGGTAGTGTCTCCCCCTCTTTTCTTGCGACCTATCCCCTGGTTCGGTACACAACTTTCGACAGGAACTTGTAGTAATCCCGTCCCAATGTCTTGATCCTTTTACTTCCCCCCAATTTAGACGAAGCTGCGTCCCCCACCTCCTCAATTCTTTTCCTAACGACTTCAGTTTCCCCCTTTTATGTTTCGGAGTTTTCGAATTTTTTCTTTCCGTGAAACGATGGTCTTGGCGGTTACCATATCATTGTTCGTATCCTGCCTCATTAAGTGTGTGATCTATCTGGATACCCTCCCCCCGTAAACCGAGACGCAGTGCCTTAGTGAATGGTCTTGCTTTCGTTCCTCGCTTTTTTTGGTGTCGGCTCCTCCTTCTGTTTCCCCCTCCTTATTTAGTTTTTCATTTCTTCCCTTTTTTAAGATCGTGGCAGTCTAAAGGTTTGGTCGCAGATTCCTTCTTACCCTTCTTTCCTTTCCGTTCCTGTTTTTCCTCGTTTTTCGTCCGTCCTATTTCTTTTTTTTGATTTTGCTCGGGGGTCAGTCTGATGATGGCGGATTTCCCCCGCAAAAGCTCACGACTCTGGTCTCTTTCTCTAACTACTCTTCTCTCCTCCCTTTCCTTGATGAGTTCCTGAAACGTCTTTCGTTATAAGTTCCTCAAATCGTTTTGAGAATGATTAAGTCCCCCAGTGGTGTTTCTGTTTTTCCTCCCCCCCAGGTCCTTTTTCTCCTTTCTTTTCTTTTTTGCATCCCTCCGCGTCCAATCTCCTTTTCTGTTTTTTTCAGACCTCAAACTTCACGCTTTTTTTTCTTTCCTTCCTCCCGGGTCGTAGTCCTCTCCACCGGTTTCCTTCTACGTTCAAGGACCTTTTTCAGCGAGCCTTTCAAGAAATATGCCAGCAAACATTGGTTGATTGCCCCTATCTGCCCTTGCTTTTTTCCGATGACTCGTTCTTTCTGGCGCGTTCTTGTCTCCCCCCCTCCCCTTAAGGAGTTGCGTGCAGGGTTAGTACCTTGCCATTTGCCTAGATTTTCCCTTAGAGAATCCCCTTCTTATAATTCCTAGTGAAAACCCCGCCTTTTTCAGATCAGGGTCGGAGCCGTTGCTCGACCCTCCCCCCCCCCCTTTAGCTGGTCACCATTCCTCCTCATCTGGACCCGTTTTTTCCGCTGGCGCCTCGACCATGGCGGTGTCGAAGGCAGTGTCCAGCCCCGGGAAGGTTCTCCCTCTCTCTTCCCTGGCGACCTTTCGTTTTCCTACTCTCCTTCCTTCAAGGCATTCTCCGTCATGGCTTGTCAACCCCCCCTCCATATCTGTTGTTTTTCTGATTTTCCGATGGTGCGAATGCACGTAGGAGCCCTGGTCGGATATGATCCCTCACCGGAATCCCTTTTGCCACCGGTTCTTCCGTCCGGTTCTGATAGACTTCCTGTCGGGAAATCTAGATTTGGCGCAACGGCAAACGGCAACTTTCGAACCCCGGTCTTTCTTTTACCCTTTCGTCCGTTTCTCCTTTCGTATAGGGCCGCCGGTGGTCGAGAGTGATTATCCTGTGGGTCGAAACGCGCCCCGAAGAACCGCACGTTCCTCCGCCCTTTTGGGCTTTTGTACGGCCACTCCTCTCCACCGTTTTGGAAGCAGAGATGCTTCTTGCAAGCTTATTTACGAATGTCTTGGGGACCTCACCCGGTCTTCTGTCGTCCCCCTCCCCTTTTCCCTTTGTCTTCGGGCTTCCCTCTAGCTCGCCTGAAGGTTTACTAAAAGGCACATCCTCGTGCTTTTGAGCGTAAATTAGGAGTCTTTGATTTTTCGAATAACCTCTCCATGCTTCCCGCCGTGTCTTGGGACAGTCTGTGTAACGGAATTGCCGTGTGCTCGACCTAAAGTCCCCCCCCCTTCCCTAGTGTAGTATCCGCCAATGGATGGGATTTTTATTTTTTTTGTTTACGGAGAATAGCTCAGGGAATCCCTAACGCCAACGCCTCGTCTCGTGTTCTGTTTCCTAACTTGCCTCCCTCAGGGACCTCCCCCCATGCTGTTTTGCCCCAAGTCCAAGCTCCGAACGCCCCGGACCCTTTTTATCTTCTAGTTCCAGCCCCCTCCATTGAGTCAGGGAGAGTTGCGGATTCACCCGATTTCGTGCCATTTTGGAAAGCCTTCCAGCAGACCCGCCACCCCCCCTTTTCCTCCATTTTTTCCCTTTCCCCATTTTGCCCCGGACTGGACGGTCCTCCCCCCTTTTAAGCCGTTTAGGAAGCGCCGAAAAGTCGACTTTCGGCTCCCGCCACCTGCTTTTCTCCCTCACACCCTCCCCCCATGGACCCTGCGTTCCTCCCCAATCGAACCGCCAGAGGACCGACGCAGGCGTCCCAACCCTTTTACTTGTTTTTGTTGATGTTAAGACAGGTTCAGGCTTTCAAGGCAAATCTCAATAAATATCGCTGGGTTTTGGGTTTTTTCGGGGTCGGGGCTGTGTGGGGGTGTTTTTGGAGTTTTTTTAGTCCCTTCCTCCCTTTGGTTTTTGGTCTTCCCCCCTTCCCCTGTGAACGCAGTCTTTTCTAATACTGTCCCGGCGACACTGAAGCTATTCCCCTTTCCGAGACCCCACCCCTCCCACACCCCTTCCCCTTGCCGATCATTTTCGTCCCTTCCCTTCCTTTTTCCCTTTTCCCAGAGTAAATCCCTTTCAAACTTTCCCCTGGTGTGTTTCCGGTCGGCCTCTTACTGATCTTGGCCCACCTCATCCTTTTGTCCCCTGTTTCCCGGTGAATCGGTGCTGGTCATTCTAATTGCAACGGGGAAGCTTTCCAGAACCAGAGATGGCCCCCTAACAGATCCCCCCCCCCAGCCGTCTTCCCCTCCAGTCTTCCTGCACACTCTTCTTTGCCCACTAACTGACGGGATGTTTCCCTCCTCCTCGGGGTAAGTTACAGCCACTGCCTCGATCTGCTCCGGAGTTCCACCTGTCACTTCCCCTCCAAGTTTCAGTTTTTCTGCTTGCTCTCTCGCAACCCCCTTAATTATGAGGGCGCCAGTGGTGGGGCCCCTTTTTCTCCCTTTTACTTCCATGGTGTTTTTCTCTCGCTTCACCTTCTCCCACTCGGTCCCCCTGCTGAGACGATGGAGTTGGATCAGTTTTTGTATCTCCGTTTTTAAATTCAGCTTGTCCTGATTTGTACTCCCCTTCCCCTCCCATCTGGTCTCCTGGTATCTAGCTTGGATCTAACCTTTTCCATTCCGTAGGACCCCCGACACGGAGGGAAGTGGTGCGCTGCCTGGAGCAATCGGGCTTCCCTCCTTTTCTCTCACAAAGATGGACCAGTTCCTTCCCCAAGACCCCCCCACCTGGGTTCTTTCGGAAGTCGTCTTGGTCGGCAAATGCTAATTTGAAGCGATCGGTTCTCGTTTCCCCGTACTCCCCCTCTCCTTCCTCTCTATTCCTTCGCAAACGTAAGGTTTTTGCGAGATTGAGACTTTTATGAGAAATGAAAGTTGCCGGCGGAACATTAGTTATTTTTTCCCCCTTTCTGGATTTTTTTTGGTTCTTCCTGAGTCTGAACTGCGCCAGTCGTTTCCGTTGCAGGGCAGTTTTTCTGTTTTGGTGAGGAGTCATTGCTTTATCTAGAAGGGTCGGTGAGGCCTTCCCACCCAGGCTTCTGCCCTCTCCCGATGTCTTTCGGTTCCCCTTCAGCTATTTCCCCCTTATTGATTTGAGGCGGTTTGACAGTCCGCCCTCCTGTCCTATCTTTTTTCCCTCTCACTCCCAGATTTTGCCTACTGTCGTTTAGCGTCAAGTTGGCTTCCGGAAGGGAGCAGTCGGGTGACCTGGTTTTCTAGACTTGATCTATTTGGTGATGTCCGACTTCCTTTTTCCTTTTTTACGGCCCGATCGTACAGAGATTCAAAACTGGAGGAGGTAATTTTTTCCTGATGGAGGTGGGAAGATGCTCTTATTTTTTTTTTTATCTTCTTTTTTTGCTTTTTCCCCTTTTCACGGCCGTCTCCTGGGGGCCTTCGTGGATATCCTTACGTACTCCCCTTTCGGAATTCCCTTTTCCTTTTCGGTTTTCTCTGTCTCCCAGCCTAGGGACGTGAGGCCGAATTTTTTCGCATTAGCAGGCGGGTTGTCGTCCCCTATTCTTCGGCTTATTGTTTCACCCTCCCCCCGCCTTCCCAGCGCGTAATCTAGTAGAGATATCGGGCCTGGAAAAGTGATTGACCATGAGCTTCTTTTTGAGGTCCTCTTCCCCCATTTCCCCTTTTGCTTCTTCTTAGTTCCCCCTGCCTAGGGCACTTTATGGCTGGTCGGTACCGGGTTCCCGGCGGTTCCCCTATCTAAGTTCTTTCCTGGTCCCAATCTCCCATTCTGGACAGTGAATACCGACGTCGCATTAGTGATTGCGTGTTCCTCCCCCCGCCTTCTGAGTCTTCCCCCCCCTTTCCCGGCCTTTTCCCCCCTCCCCTCCTACAATGCCTTTCCCAAACACTTTTCTCCCGAAAATTGTTTCTAGTTTCGCGTGTGGCGGCGGACCGGACCTTACTCCATTGTGGGTCTTCGGTCTTTGCCTCCTACTTCTCCTCGGGCTCTTCCGGGTAGATTAGAATTTCTGACTTTCGCCCCCCCGGCTCCTACGTTCCTCCCCCCCCCCTTCCTCGGCCTCTTCCTCTCATCTTTCCTTTCCCTCCTTCGACGACCGTTTTTTAAGGAAGTTAGTACGTCCCCCATGGATGGGCCCCTCTCCATAAGTTGACGCTTCCCCCCAATCCATTTTTGCCGACCTTTACGTGCCCCCTTTTCCCACTAAAATTCGTCCTGATCAGAGAGGAGGCCTTCTGGAGGGCTTTCTTTTTTTCCTCATCTCCTATGTTCAGGGTGCCAAACCCCTTT
>Ga0179593_1268670_pt1 | contig 17310 bp, 24 predicted proteins | sample CZODoug2_1_08_16_FD_185931 | JGI IMG/M metagenome (GOLD analysis project Ga0179593, IMG submission 185931) | Vadose zone soil fungal communities from Angelo Coast Range Reserve, California, USA - CZODoug2_1_08_16fungal (PacBio error correction) | ecosystem: Environmental > Terrestrial > Soil >... | reverse complement strand
CGCGATCAATGTTCCTCGTCTCCCAGTATGGGATTTTCTTTTTGTCTTCCTGAAGGATGCGGATGGGGCCCCCTCCTTGCAATGGTCGTCTGCACGACTCTTTTACACACCCGAGGATGCTCCTGCCAATTTATTTTTCTAAGCGAACCCTTTCAGTCTTGATTACCTATCCAGGACCATACTGCAGTGTGTTTCTTTAAATTCCCCCCCCCCTTTCCCTCACTTAGCTCAGGTTGGTCTTTCACCAATGCAACCGATGGCCCTTCCGAGCAGTTCGTTGACTCAACCTGTGTTTTGCGACCAGACCAACAGCATGGTCCACAACGCCCCCCTTTTTACCCTTTTCATGGCAGGGGACTCTCCTTTTCAGTTCGGTTTATTTCAATTCTCTTCTTCTCCAGCACAAGGCTGTTGGTGCCTGTCCCCCGACAACCCCCCTCTGATGCTCTGGGTAACTCTTTTTTTTCTCGCGTTTTTCTCCTCTGATGGAGCAAGTCCACTCTTGTTTTTTTGATGTAGTTCCCCTGTTCAAAAAATCTTTGGTCTCGAACAAGAAATATTTTAGCGTGCTTCAAGACCCCCCCCCCCCCCCCCCTTCTTGCACCCTTATTTTTTTTATCACCCGATTGGCTCCTTTGGTCCTCCGTCCCCCTTGACATCACTTCAGGATCCACCACCCCCATGGGGGTTCTTCGACCAGCTATCTCCGAGTTGGACTTGGACGCACCCGGACCTTTTCATGTTTTTTTCATATCGGATTATCTGGCGGGCCCCCCTTCAGCAGCTTCCCTTTTTCCAGACACCCCCTTCCCTTCGATGTCCCTTTTGGTAATCGTCGAGGGTCCCCGCCCCCTTGTTGGCTATTTTCACACGTCTTGGTTCAGTTTTTCCGCCCGGCATTGCGCTTTTGGGAAATTTTTTCCGTGACCCTCCCCTATTGCGAATTTCATAGATTTGGGTTGTTTGCAGCTTCTCTCCCTGGTCCCTCGACCCCCCCTTGCCTTCCTTTTTGACCCCCTCCTATACTAAGTGACTCCTCTCTTTTTTATTTTTTTTTTTTGAGATAGGACCTCCACAAGGCTCTCCTGAGGTGCGATGCTCGAGTTGTCCCGCATCTCCCAATCGACGGAACCACCCCCCCCAAAGTGACTTGGCGCCCGTCCTAGTGTCCGAGAGGTTCCCCCTTGGTCCCTCACTCCAGTGAAGACCGCCCCCCTGACCGAGGATTTTTCGGTTTCCTTTTTCTTTGTCATGGACGTGTTTTTCCCCCGCGGCCCCCTTTTTGCTTTGTCTTTTTTGGAGGTTGTCGCCGCCTGACCTTTTTTTGTTGTTAATGTTCCCACCATCCCCCCCCCCCCCTTTTTTCCCCCCCCCTTTTTTTGAAAGATTCCTGCGATGGTTTGGCTCGTGGTTGATGGGGGCACCCCCCTGAAACAGTCCCGTCGTTGCGCTCCTTTTTTTTTTTTTTTTTTCCTCTTTTGGCAGTCCCATTTCGTTTTTTTGTGCTCCTGCTTTCTGGTCATTTTGATGACCCTCGTACGTTTGGGGCCTCCAAAGGGTTTTTTTTCACGCAATCCGCCGCCGCTGCCCGCCTACCCCCTTTTTGTTTTTTTCAACCTGATCATTTGCCCATCCCGTGAAGCAACGGCATGTCTCTTCCCCACGGCTCGGCCGTTCCTCTTTTTCCTTTTTATCACACATAGCCTACCTCCGAGGAGAACCGGCTGAGGTTCTTCCTGGCGCTGACCTCGCCTTTTTACTTCCCATGTAGTGCGCCCTTTTTTTTTTTCGTCTTTAAGTTTTTTCTTGCTCCACCTGGGCGCTCCCCCCTGCTTGTTTGAACCCCCTCTTCGGACGGCCGGGGCGGTTTCATTATGCTTTTCTCCTTTGTGATTTGTTTTTCTGCGCGCCTACTGAGGAGCGCTGCTGTTTAGTAATTTGGTTTGCTCGCCTCTCCCGCTCCCTTCCTTTTTTTTTGTTTTTTTGGAAGTCAGCGGTGAGCTATTTCCCTTTTCCCCCCTTCTGGTCCCACAGGTTACCCATGTCTGTTTTTTCTTCCCTCTTATTGAAATTTACCACGTTCCTTCTTTATTGAGTTTTCTGCCCCCCAGTTTTGCCCCCTGCCAGCACCATTTCACCTTCGCCTCCCCCTGCTCCGCATAGAGATCCCCGCCTGCCCTCTGCCCCCTTTGTTGACATGCGGGATCTATTTTTTTTGACGAGCGGTCCTTATGAAATGGTTACTATGTAGTGGTTTTTTTCCTCGTTTACCCTTTGCGGATCTGTTCAAGAACCTCCTTTCGCGATCCCCCCTTTCGGTCGTTCGAGAGGTATTTTCCCCTCTCTGTTCTTTAATTTGTGTTGAGCCCCTCGTTCTACTTGGCCGACCGGATGTGGGCTGCCAGAGTATGATTCTTCCTTTCTTCTTGCGCGGAAAGAGCCAGCGCCCTGATTTCCCCTTTTTTCTTTTTTTCCCCCCGGGTGCCGATGTTCTTGTTGGACCCCTTCGCGAATTCACCCTCTTTCCTTCCCTTTTTTGTGCGACTCTTGTATTATTATTTTCGTCCCTCTCCTTCTTTTCCCTTTTTTTAGACCCATGTTTTTCTCGACCACTATGTTTAGGATAGGCCGAATGTGTGGGTTTGCTTTTTTGACGGTGTTTTTGAAGCCCGTCCTTGTCGCCAATAGAGCTCTCTTCTTTTTCCCCCCCTACCCGCGTAATTCCCTCCAACGATTCGGATACTTGCCCTTTTTGAAGAAAAATACTTCTGGTGAATTGCACGGTTTTCTCGATTCCCCCTCGGTCTTTTTTTTTTGGCCCCTCACTTCCGAAGTGAGGCCCCCCCCTTGTCCGTCACGAACGTATGGGGGCCAATTCTTTTCGCTCATATTCTACTTCCCATTTTCCCTTCTTTTATTGGACCCTAGTACTCCTGCTTTGACCGACAAACAAAAAAAAACCCGGGCCGGATTCCTTTTGTTAAAACTTTTCTGTTTCACGCCAACTTTTTGAAGGACCATTGCATACCTCGGCCACCTCCCCCCCTTGGTTTCGACTCGCTTTTTATCAGAGTGTCTTGCGATTCTCCTTCCTTTAGGGTGAAGCTCACGAAGATTTGCCCTTTTTTTTTTCTTTCCTCCTTGAACGTTTTCCCATGGCCGATTGCCAGCGTCTTGTGTTTTTTGGAGGGACCTGTGATCATGATTTCTGGATTTTTCTGGTTTTTTTTTTTTCGCCGCATTTTCCTCTTTTTTCTTCTTGGTGATTTGTTCTTTCTTACCCCTGTGGTTTCGAAGCCCTTACGCGCGGCCCTCGCCTTCCCCTTGCGGCAGTTGAAAGCCTGCCTACTTATTCATTCTTTTTCACCGTTTTGAGACCCCAATCCCCGGCTCCGTGGGCCTCGCGAAACTTCACAATCGACCCCCTCCCGATCCGGTTTACTCTTGGGGAAAGTGAGGCTGCCACAAAGTCCACTTCTTTCTGGGTCCCTCCTTCTTCCCTTCCCTTTTGGAAAAAACATTTTTCTTTCTATTCCCTCTTCTTTTTTTTCATCCCTCAAGTTGTTTTTTGTTTCGAGTAACTTTCCTTGTGGCCCCCCGGTCTTGGGGCGGCAATCCTTCGGTCCGGCTTTCTTGTCTTTCCTTTTTTTCTGGAACCTTTTCTAGGTAGTGGAGTTTATTTTCTCCCCTTGATGCCACTATTGGCCGATTTTGTCTGCCCCTCCCATTGCTCAAGTTATGTTCTTCTTTTGATTTATGGCGTTGTTCGTTGCGACGCCCTCTTTCCCTTTCTTTTCATCCCAAAACCTTCTGGGCAACCCTTCCCGCGGAGTCACTAAACGAGATGGGGAGAACCCCCACCCCGTTGCGCGATTTCATCCCCTTTTTCTTATTAAGTCCACTTGTAGGCAGAATTAGGCAGTTTTCTTTCCATTCCAGTCGGTTGTTTGTTTGAGGTTAGTCCCTCTGGCAAAATTCGTTATGAGATTAAAATTTTTTTTCCCCGTCCCCCTCTCACGTTTGTTTTCCCTCACCACAGGGTAAGGGATACCTTTTTTTTCCCTTTTTCATTTTCTTTTCTTTTTTCCTTTCCGCGCCGCATGTTTTGGTCCACTTCACAGCTTTTCGGTGAAGCCCTGCACTGGCAGTTCTTTCCCTTTTCATTTTAGCAGAGGTTTTGGCCAAGTGGTTTTTTTTTTTTTCCTTTCCCAGTTTTGGTTGCTCACCGAGCAGGAGTGTTTCCTCTGCCGACGAAGTCCTTTCTTCTGAACGGCCCCACCCTTGATTCTTCACCGGACTTCCCCCCTTTGCATCGGTAGTAGGGGCCGGTTTTTTTTTTCTTTTCTTCCTTCTGGCCCTCCGCTGTCCGCAGCCCCCACTTTCGGCCACATTTTTTCCCCAGGCTGTCTTTTTTTTTTCCATCTGGTTTGTGCCACCTTTTAGGGGCTCCTTCCCGTTTCCCTGTGTCGGAAAGAAAACTGTCCTTCCGGAAGAGGTCTCCGGCAAGCGTGATATTCGGTGTTCCAAACTGAGCGCTTCTCATGTGTCACTTTTCGGCGGGCTGGTTTTTGGTAGCATTCGGCGGAGACGTTCGCATGTGCTCTTCAATACGAGACTCGAACCCCCGAGGTCTCTACCTCCAAGAGGAGAAACTCTGCTTCGGACTCGTTTTTCTTTTTTTCTTCCTGTCTCGGTAGTGTTCTGTGGCGCGGATCGCTGAAGTAGGTGCTTCATAAATCGATGACCCTGCATATGCCAGATTCTGTGCATACTTTCCCCTTCTTTTTTCCTTTGGTCCCTGTCCTTCCCTGTTTTCCCTGATAGTTCTGTAGGTCGAGGTTTGGTGGGAAGGTTTTTACCAGATTTGGACTTTCTCTCCCCTCCCATTCCTTTTCCCCCATGGATGGACCATTAGAATCAAACTCCTTGTCATTTTTGGACCGCAGAAATTGCCGCGCCTCGCAGCGGAAGTTCCGATGTTTCACCTCACACTCTGTGTGACGACCTTTTTTTCCGGTATTTTTTTATATTCTGCGATATCTTCTTCACGCCTACTGGCTGCCGCCCGGGGTAGAGCGGGTCCGAAAGGTCCCTTTTCCGGCCGCGTGATTCATACGTTCATCCCTGAGGCATGAAGATTCGACATTTTTCTTACCCTCCTTCCTTTTCCTCAGGACCCCCCTTTTAAGATTCTTTTGTTATTGCAGACCGGCGTCGACGACCCTCGGAAGGTGCTCCCCCTCCCAGGCGGGTTGCGGCTGCTGGGTTTCCTTCTATAGGAACCGTTGTATTTTTCTCTTTTCGCTTGCCCTTCTTTCCTTTTCCCCCTTGTGGGACATAGTTCTCGGCCCCCCCCATGTTCCGAACTGTCGTCCAACGTCGCGACCCTGTTCCAATATGGCGCTCAGGTTTGCCCTACGTCCGGTCCCCTGCAGCATGAGCTGACCTCCCCCTCGTTCCCCAGCCGTGTCGTTTTTTGGATTTTTTTTTTTTTCCCAACCCGGCATCCTAAGGAGAGCGGTTCCTCCCGCTCATTTAGGCGTTTCAGGCCCTCTCATCACCGACCACATCCTAGGCTGTTTTTTCCTTCTTTTTCGGTACCCCTTTGTTCTTTAGGGCCCAGAGTACGGGCCGCATAGGCGCATTCAGGCGGCAGCGCGTACAGGAGGTTTCCCTTTCCCGCTTGGCTTCTGATTTTATTGGGACTTTTCTCCCATTCCCCCTCCCCTCTTCTCCAGGTCTGCAAGATATAATATAAACCCTTTTCCCTCCCAGCTTCTTCCGACACATCTTTTACACCTGTTCCACTTGTTTTGATTGGTGCCCTTAGCAGGCCTCTTCTTTTCCCAGTGGCTTCCTCCTTTTCCCCTCCCAAGGCGGGGCTGACCTTTTCCGTTTCTCAAGACCCCCCCCAAGGGTCTCCATTCCACCCCCGCACGCGGAAACCCCCAGAGATTTTTTTTTTTTTCCCCTCACCTTTTTGGAACCTTTTTTGACCCCCTTCGACGGAACCATTCCATAGTTGAAACGACGGTGTTCTTCGCTTATGAGGACCCGCGGTGCAACTGGTGCCCTCGTACTTTCTCTCACCCTTTTTTAGTTTACCCCTTTTCCAACGGTATCGGAGCTTTACTCTACCGTATATTCGCTACCGTTTTCTGTCCAGATGCCTGACTTACGTTGGCGACTCCTTTTTTTCCTTCCCCCCCCCCCCTTTTGACTTTCGTGTTTTGGCTGCGTCCCTACGACACCCCCGCATCTTGTCTCTCCATCCAGTTTCCTTTCAACCCCTCCCCATACCAAGTTTTTGACTTTTACATTTCCTTTCTTTTTCCCCCCCCTCGGTCCTCTCTGAGGTGACTCATGAGTGCGAACGATGTCGCGAACTGACAACGGTCTTTCCATCAGATCTCCTCCTTTTCCTTTCACGGTGAAGACAGCGTCTGCCATGAACCTTCAGGTGCGTTTTCCCCCTTTGCTTTTTGTTCTTTTTCTTCGAATGGACCCAAAGTTTTCCGCGCCTTTGGGGAGTTCTTGGGAGGTCCCATCGGTTTTACCTTTCGTGGGCCAGCTAAGTGAGTTACCTGTCCCCCCTTTTTCCCACCCTTTTTTATTGTCCCCTTGTTTTTTATCCCCTAAAGCGGCTGCGTCCCCCTTTTCAAAGTTGCGCGGGTGAAAAACCTGCTCGTGTTACTGTATGACCTGGCAACCTGCCTTTTTTTTTTTTTTCCTCGCCGCTCTCCCCCCTGCCCCCCTTAGAAGCTTTCCGGTCCCAGTTTGGGCGCGCTTGATCCTTTCTCTCTGTTTAATGAACTTTCCGTTTTTTTGGAGTTCCGCTTCCCTGGACGACCTCCCGTTGAATCCAGAGCCGGTCTTTTTTCGGCTTCGGGATGTTTGTGCTTAACATTTTCAAATTTTCTTCCTCCCCCATCTCACATTCTCCCCTCCCCGATTTTTTAAAGTTGCGCCAAGAGTTTCATTTAGGGTTATTCCTTTTTTTTTTTTTTTTTCACCCTTTTAAGGGAATACTATGTTTTTTGTCCCCCCTCCCTTCCCTCCCGTCCGCGTGATCGTTTGGCGCGTTCCGGAAACCCTGGTCAACGATGGCACCCTCTTCTTCAAGGCGCGTTGAGAGTTTAGTATTTTCCGTTGGCCCTCCTTCTTGTTTTTTTTACCACCCAAACCGCGTTACGGTTTTCGGGTAAAGCCTCCCTTGTGTCTGCGTTTGAATTCTGATGTGTATCAACGTGTAGTGGGGCGGCGATCTTTCTTTCGTCCTTTTTTTTTTCTTTTTTTCTCCCCTTTTCCTAGGCCCTCGGTCGAGGTTGGGGGGGGGTTGGAACTCCCCCACAATCCTCCTTTGTTAGTCCGTGAAAAAGTTGCATTGGTTCCCTCCAACTTTACTGGATTTTTGGGTTCCTTTTTAGTTGACTGATCCCTCCCACCAACCGATTTTTACAAAGTTTTTGTTTCGCAGTCTGACGCGCAGAAGGGACCGGTCTTTCCAACCTTTTCTTTACTCCCCCCCCCTGTTTTTCCCCCCCTAGTGTAGATATGATAGGGATCGAACAGGTTTTTTGATTCCGTTTGGGCCGCGCCAGTCCTCGTGGTCTCCCTTCCCAGATAGAAACTTGTTGCGGGGAAAAGATTATTTGGAATTCAGCGAACTCCACCGTTTTTTCCTTGATATTGTCGTGTCTTCCTCCCCCAGGGCTCTTACCACGTTTCGGTCAGCCGGATATATTTGTATCAGTCCTTCCCCCTTTCCTTGAGATTTCCAGACCTTTTTCCCCCCGGCCGTCTTTCCTTTCCTTCTGGTTTTCCCCCCCCTTCGGTTGACCCTGGACGATGCTCAGTGCGACACATGCTCCTTTGTGAAGGACCCCCCCCCTCTCTCAACTTCATTTGGCGGACCTTTCTTAAAGGCTTTTTTCTCCGATGTGTGCTGATTGTTTGAGATTCCGTGGCCTCCCCTTATCTTCCTAATTGGATTTTTTCCAGTTATTCTGAACTTTTGGGCGCGGGCGCGGCCCCCCTCCCCCTTTTTTCCCCCTCGGCGGCCTAGTTTTTCTGGATTGTTTACGGGATCGTGGCCCCCTTCCCGGTCTTTTTGACTCCCCCAGCGCGTCCCCCCCCTAGGAGGATTTTCGTGGTTGATGGGCGCCGTGGCTTTCTTCCTCCCGATCTTGGTCTATCAACTTGCCTATTTTTTTGTTTTTTTTTCCGATGTACCCCATTACCCAAATCACCTCGACACCGCTGCGGCGATGTTTTCGGTTTTTCCTACCGACTTTCCTGACCTTAGGCGTTGTTTGAGAGACGCAATTATCTTTTAAGGAAGTTTGCTCCTTTTTGTCACTCTTCGGGGACCGTTGCTTCCGGGTCCGATCGAGTTTTCCCCATCTTCCCCCCACGACCACACGGAAGTTCCCCCGTTGAGTTGCCATAACCTTGTTTTTTGAAGCGGAGATTCCCTTTCCCTCTTCCCTCCCAGGATTTGTATATCCCCCCGTCTTCACGGCGCAAAGTGGGGTCTGACTCGCCGCTTCCTCGGTCTCTGATTTTGCATGCTTTTTTTCCCTTTTATGATTCCAGTTGCGATGTGTTCCCCCCTTTTTCATCACTTTTCCCGAGGTCCTCTGTGGCTCGAACAGCTGGAGGCGACCAAATTTCTTCCCCCCCAGGTTCGGTTTCCCCCAGGAAGGCATTTAGGCGTACGTTTTTCCTCCCCCCTTTTCTGGTCTCGTATATTCCCCACCATGAGATCACGCCGCTGAGGAAGGGGCCGTTTTTTCAATTTTGTGTTATCGCCTGAATTTTTTTTGGGGGATTGCTTGAGGGGTATTTTTTTTTTTCTCCTCTCGGGTTCAACCATGTTTTAAACTTCTTGTTTTTCGTGCCCTTCTTTTCGGCCATTCCGAGGTGGAGATGCTCTTCCGACCCCCCAAGATGGCGCCCGGAAAACCTACCCCAAAGCCCTCAGTCCAACTTTTTTTCCCCTCTTTTCCGTCCCTTCCCTCTTTTTCTAGGGCAGTTGGGAAGGAATATACTCCTTCTCGTGGAAGTTTGCTTTTGGATGATTGTACGGCCTTCCCCCTCCCTTTACTTGAGAAGTCCCCGACTAGAGAGGACTTTTTTCTTCGTACCTAAGGGACCGCTGCGTTCACTTTTTTGTTTTTCAGTTTCTCAAATAGTTCTCCTTGGAGTCCCCCTTCTGCCGGAAGCCAAGGCTGAGACTCGGTCGTGCGTTTCTGGAATTTTTTACCCCTATGTTAATTCTTTCTTTCCACCTTTATCTGTTCTTGTTTAACATGTTTCCCGTCGATCCCCTAGTGGAGCTTTCTCCTTTCTCCCCCTGCTTGTTTTTTCCTTGCTGCGGGGTAGCCATCCATTTTTCCCTCTTTTTCTTCTATCCCTTGAGTCCTGTTGTTTCGCTCCCATGTGCTTGTGGACAAAAAAGTTTTTTCCTCGCATAGATCGATAGTCTCAAAAGACAGTTTTTTTCTTTCCTTCCCCCTTTCTGCGGATGGTCCTGGGTGGACCCTCGTTTTTTGGCTTGCGCTAACGCAAGTTAGATGGGAGTCTTATTCCTGAGCTCAACTGGCCGCCAAACCACAGGTTTTCCCACCTCGTTGCTCTCCTTCCGTCGCGTTCCCCCCATATTCCGGAAAAGGTTCTCAAGGGCGCGCTCATGGCACGTCCGCACGTCTGGGTCCTTTCCCGATGCCGTTTGGTTTTTTTTTTCCCCTTTCAAAACCTAAGGGTCCCCCCGCCAAATGCCCGGCAGGGCGCAGAATCAACTCCGTCGTTTCCCCCTCCCCCCCCCCCTTGTAGTTTTTTGGTAGCTCTTGTTTTTTTTGGCTATTTAAGGGTGTACCCGCTGATTTGTTGCTATTCCCCTCTCTCCCCCTTGCCTTGATGCAAGTTTCTAGCTGTCGTGTTTTTTTTATCCCGAGTCTTTTTTTTTGCGGTTGCAACGCTGGTGTCACTTTTTTCTGCCCCGTCCTCATTGAGTTCGTCCCTGATTCCCGCTTGTTCCTTCTGCCCCCAGAGTCGGTCCCTTCCCCCGTGCACCGTTTTGCAGCTGCGACGTGAAGGGTTTTACTCGGAGCATGTGTTGCTTATTAGCCATACGACGTTTTTTTCTTCCTCCCCCTTCCACCCCTCCCTCCCCATCCAAAAGTCCAGGTTTCGTCCGTCACCTTCCCAATCCAGGACCGTGGCGGAGGCCCTTCCCAAGGACAACCCGTCTGGTTCCCTTCTTCCAAGGCCTATTTTTCACCCTGGACACTGGCGATCTTTTTCCCTTTTTTTTCTTTCTTCCGTTGTGTTGTTTATACTCCTCTCCTCCGGGTTTGGCCACGGGGTAGGTTTGCTCATGGTCGGGACCAGTGGAAGGCTGGTCCTTGGACGGCTTCCTCCAACTTTTTTCCTTTTCTTTAAGGTTTTGGTTTTTGTGGTCTTTGTTTTTTTTTTTGGTTTCTGAGATTTCCTTTCTCCCTGCAATTTTTTTTCCTCTCCTATAAGCCCGAGATGTTAGGCGTTGCAGCTTGCCGTGCCGGGAGCCGGCGGCGGTCAGGTGGTTCATTCCACCTCAGTTCCTGAAGTCCCCCTTTTTTTCCTCTCTGGTTTCGCATTTTACCCCATAGTCCCTCCCCCACTTTCCCCCCACGCGAGGCAGATAGGGGGAGGTAGCAAGATTAGTATTCGATTTTCCCTTTTTTTGCGCCCAGTATTTCTGCCTTTTTCCCTTTCCTTTCGGTTTCCACAACCCGAGTCCCTTCGTTTGCTACGGCGCGGCCGACACTTGGTCGGTTAACCGCGTGCGTCCATTTCCTTCCCCTGTTATTCATTTGGTTCCGTTTCATTTTTCACACTCCCTCCCCTCCTTTTTTGCTTCCACTCACAAGTCTTTGGTTTGGACCCAACCAATCCCCATGGCCATGGGAGCCTCTTGGTAATGTCATTCTTTATTTTTTCCGAGCACTTTTGTTGGGGTGACGGCCAATTTTTTTGGTTTTGATCTGCCGTTTTCCTTCCTTTCTCTTTCTTTCCTCGGACGATTAAAGTGTCGGCAGGCAACTCCCCACCCACCGCCGATTTCTGGGCCCGTTCCCCCCATACAGGCCGTGTTTTTTCTTCAGCGTTTATTTCGGATATCTCTGCGCGCCTTCGCCAAGCCTTTCTTTCCCCCCCCTTCCCTTTGGTCTTTCTTTACCCCATCGTGGTTCGAAGAAAAACCCCCCCTTTCCGGTTCCGCTCTAGGTTTTTCAGGCCATCCCCTCCCCCCAAAAAGTATCCGAGTTTTATCCCTGCCGCTAAGGCAATTTGTTCCCTAAGGTTTATTCCCCCAAACAGGAGTCTCCCCCTCGTTTATGCTTCAAGTTTTATCTTTCGCGCTCTTAGCCGACCCTCTTTGAGATTTTTCGGTCCGTCCCCTTCCTGAGCCATTTTTCTCATCCACTTTTGCAGAAAGGGGTTTTCTTCGTTACCTTCTCCATGTTCCCCCCCCCTCCCCTTGTGGGGCGGCGGAGGTGATATTTCTCTCCTCGTTTAATCTTTTGCCTCCTCAGCCACAGGTCCGATCCCTTCCCTTGATTCTTTTTTTTGTCCCGCAGATTCCCTGTTCGTCACGGTCGTGCAGCGGTCAATTTCAATCTAGGTGACTTCTGACTGGGTTCATGCGTGTGTGAGTTGCCTTTTTGGTGTCTTCTCCTTTTCCCACCTCTCCTTTGGCCAGACCTTGAATGGGCCTCCTTTGGCCCTCAAACAATCCTGGTCCATGTGACCGGTTAAGTATTCGCCCTTTTTGTCCTATTTTGTTTGCTACTTTGAGAAGTCTCTTCTTTAACATTTCTTCGGTCCCTTGACATCCCAGTGATACTTTTTCTTCCGCCGCTCGCGCCCAGGAATACTTGTTGACCCGTTTTCTTTCCATCGAGTGTGATTGGTTGGGCCCAGCCGTCCTCTTTCTCCTTTTTTTTTAAGCGACAATCTTTTTGAACGGCTGGGCCGCGCGGATCCCCTCAGACGTTTGCCCTTCTTTCAGATATTTTTTTACTCGCTGTTTTATTTTTCGGCGTCGTTGACGCCTCCCCCCGGGGGAATCTCCCCAGTTTTCTGGTGCTGCTGGAGGATGGCTCCTTCTCGGCAGACACACCCCCCTTTTTATTGAGATATGGTTGGCTTTTGCCATGATTTCCCTTCCCTCTTTTTTTTCTGGTACGCACATCCATTGGACGCGGGCCACCGCCCCTCCCCCACTTTTGCCCCCCTATGGAGTTTGGTTTTTTTTTTTTTTTTTTAGCGAACCGCATTTGTTTGTATTTGACTCCCTTTCCCCACCCAACGCCTGGATGTTTTCATTTCTTTTTTGTCTAACCACCCCTAAGGCAAAGGAGAGTCCTACACCTGCGTTTATGTAGTCTCAAGTCCTCCCCCTCCCCATCACCGAACGAAACACCTACTTGGGGGGACGCGATGGGGGACCCCCTCGGGATTGTCTTCTATCTTCAAGATTTATTTTTTTGTTTGATTTTTCTTTTTATGTGGGTTTTTCTCTTCTGGTTGTAGGAGATTTTTCGTGGGGACTTATCCCTTCTCCCCATTCTTGAGCTTTGATTTTGTTCCCTATTACATCCCCCCCCTCCTCTTCCCTTTCTACATGCTTTCGCATGGAAGGGATATTGATTTTTTCTCCGGTTGTCTTTGCCATGGCAGTTGCTCGTCCCCGTGTGATTCTTCCCCCCCACCAGGTTTTCTTTGCAGGTAATCGTAGGTTTTTGTTTTTCCCGACCCCCCCTTCCCCCCTTTACTCAATAGTCACCCCAAAAACGGGATGACTGTACCGACGTGTGCGCTTTGAAGACTGATCTTTTTTCCCCCTCTGACGGTGTTCGCATGCCCGGGTTCCCCCTCCCCTCCTTGTCTCAAAACCAGTCGCAGCGTTCCGGTCGAGCCACCAGATGGATGTCGTTTTTTACAAATTTTATCTTGTCGTCCACGTATCTTGCCGCTCGCTTTTCCCTTTTCTTTTCCTGAGGGCCCCCTTGTCCGCACAGTTCTTCGCCGTCATGAATGCCAAACTGTTGGCAACGGTTTTGTCGTCCTTCAAGCCAAGGTCCTTTGCATTCGTGTTCGAGCGCACCAGCTGTTACCATTTCTTTCCCTTTCTCGGTCCTTTTTTTTTTTCCCCATGGAACCCCATCGTTTCCCCCCCTCTTTTACCAACGCAGATCTGGAGAGAGGCCCCCCTGAGTTTTTTTTCATTTCTTCTTGTTTTTCCGCGAATTACTTGGGGTTCTACCCCCCCCTCTTTTTTAATTCATCCGAGATGATACGCTCCCGGCCCTGACCCCTTAAAAATCGTTTTTTCCCTTCTTTTTGTCTGCGCTTTTTTTTTGACCCCTGTCTTTTTCCCCCAAGACCTCCCTTGGCGTCCTGAGGGGGGCCCAGGCTGCGAAACCTTTAGGGTTCCGACCCCAACCCTTGCAACCGTTTTTTGATTTTCATTACTTTTTTTTCTTTTTTCCAAACATTATGGTTTTGCAAATATTTCTCCCTAAATGACGGCAAGGGATGACCCCAAACTGTCTTCCGACTCTCTTTTACCGTACTTTTCGCCCTGTAACACTTTTCCTTCCTTGAACGAAATCTTTCCGTCTCCGCCACCCGGCCCCTCATACTGTGGATCTCCTTGGGACCCTGAGGCTTTTTGTTTGCTTTCTTTCCTGATTTCTCTTTCTTCAATCCTTTTCCATTTGTTTTGTTTTTGTTTTGAGTGAGGAGAGCCCCCGATTTCTCCCAATAGTTTTTTCTGACCCTTCTTGATGTCCGTGTTGTGTGTGAACTGGCGGGCTGGCGAAGGGGTAACCCCCCTTTTTGGTTTCTTTACACCTTTTGCCCGTGACGCCCAATGAGCGTCCAAGCGCTCGCGCGACCAATTTCTTTCTCCCCTCCCTAACCTTATTCTTGTTCATTAATTGGTAGTCCCCTCCCCCCATCATGGTTGGGTCCATTGATTGAAATCCATTTCTTAAGTTCAATTTTTTTTTTTTTTTGTCGTCCCCCCCCGTTTAACCCCAAAGGGTTTTTCTCAAACACGAGGGCCCTCCTATGACGTTCGTGATGTTCCCCGGTCGCGCCAGCCCAAACACCATTTTTCATGTTACGGCTTTCCCTTTTATGGCCGGGGTTCCTCTTAGTCCTTCGCGGTGCGGATGTGCCCTTCCTTTTCTTTCTTTCCAATTTGTTTGTAGTGCGTGCTCTACATCGTCGCTGCTGGGCTTCCCTTCTCAATTTTCCCGTTTAGCCCCTCTGCTGTCTTGTCCCCCTTTTCCCCCGTTCGGTATGTTTTACGCTTTGCTGGTGTGTTTGTTCTCCCCCGATTCAATCCTTTGCTTTTCTTTTCGCTGAGGATGATTTTCCCCTCACCAAAGACCCCCCCCCCCCCGGAAACTTCTTCTTGTTTTTTTTTCTATACTGTACGTTCCCAGCCGGAGGTTCCTGTTCACCTTTGACTAAGCTGAGATCAGATACCCGGTCATCCCCCCCTCCCCCGATGGTCCTCGGGTTCCCGTCCCGCTCATATCTTGTGGGCTCTCCGGAACATCTTTACCATTTCTGTAACAGGTATTTCCCTCAAGCTCCCTTTTTTTTTCCCCCCCCTCCTGTTCTCGGGGAATATTCCCATGGGTAGCTTTCCCAAGTGGAACCAGTTCGGTCCCTTTCCTACTTTTCTGTAGATGTTTGTTTTTGTCATCTTTTTTGGTTTCTTTACACCGTCTTCCCTGGCGAATTCAATCGTCTGCCGGGGGTTTTTGAAGTCTTCCCTGGGATTCTCCGCTACCCATGTCCATGCCCCAAGGTCCCCCCCCCCCCCTCTCTCATTCCAGGCTGCGGCAAGGCATCTTGCATCTCTCCCTTTGATTTTGATGCTTGGCTGACACGTGAGCGCAATCTGGTTCGATGGATTCCAGAGTCGAAAAATTTTGGTTTCCCTGCGTTTTGCGCCCACACCCCATCCCACAAGTGTGTCGCTTACCCACCAGCCTTGACCGGAACCGAATGAGAGCTATGCTTTCCCCCTTTCCTAGTTTGCCATTTTCCCTCCTCTATAAGTCCCCTTTTTGTCCCCGGCATGGTCGGTGAGTGGTCTTTGAATGCTCTGTTTTCTCCTCCCCATGTTTTGGTCTGATTCCCGGTCCTCTGCTTTCCCCTGGCGGTTGTTTCCAGATGAAACCAATCCCCTCTTTCAAATTTTCTGATTTTTGGACGCTGTCCCCTTTGTCTGTCCTCCCCGGACTCGTTGTCTGGCTTCTGGCAGGGCCTTTCTATTTGTTTTCCCCCTCCGTGTTTCTCCGAGGTGGACCCGTGTCGGCATGTTTTGTCATCGGTCATCTCTATTTCCCCCCCCAAAAGCCCATTTTTTTTTTTTAACGCCGTCCCCGCATACGTTGCATTTTTTTTCCTCTTCTTTTTTCTTCATGAATTGACTCCAGCAGTTGCCCCTCCTTTCCCCGGGGTCCAATCGGAGTGGCAGGTTCCTCCTGACCATGGCTCCGTTTACGAGGGAGCCTTTTGCCTTTTCCTTATGTTTTGCCATCTCTTTTTCCAGAAAGTTGTTTGGGAGGTGGTCCAATGTATTTTAGTTCGCACCCCTGCTTGAGCGCAAACTCCCTCCCCAGTCCCTCCGCACATTTCATTTGCGACCCTCCGTAGGCCTCCCTCTCTTTCCCGTGTAGGACAATCTTTATTTCACGCTGGGAGAGCCGGGGGTTCTTCTTTTATTTTCTTCTGTCTGGACTGATGGTCCTTTTTATTCTCGGGGCTCTTTTGTCCCACTTTTTGACCATGGAGTTGACGTCTTGCTCGGCATCAAGGTCGTTTTATGTTTCTTCTTCTTGAACCTCTCCTCCCGGATTGGCCTCCCCCCTAGCCCCATCACTTTTTTCTCCCCTGCGCTCGCCCCCCCCTCCCGAGACGAACCGCAATAGATCTTCTCCTTTTTTGTTGGACGCTGCGGAATCCTCTTTTCCCCCCCCTCTTCTTGCAGTTTTTCCATGGTTTTTTTCTGTAGTTTCGTCCGGTAACTTCCCCCTCGATCGAGTCTGCACGTTACACGGCGGCCCCCTTCTCCCCTTTTTGTCGATCGGCTATGTTCTGGACCTTGAACCCCCTTTTCCGTAACTTAGTAATGCGCGAGGCTTTCGTAGGCCAGCTAGCCGGGGCGGCGGGTTTCGAGGTTTCCCTCAAGTTTTAGAGCCCCCCTTTTCCGTCAGCAGCTGATAACCTTCCGTCGGCGTTTCTGGTTTTGACCGCCGCGAACTTCGTCGCGTTTTGATCTCCAGTGAGAAGTCTTTCGACGATGCCGGGCTACCTCCCCAAGTTTTTCCCCTTGAACACGATTTTTCTAGTTAAGAATTGTGGCGACCATGTGATTTGGAGGAGCCTTTGATTACTAGCTCGCTCCCCAAGCCTGACCCTCCTCCTTTGTGCCTTTACCACGGTCTTTTGTTGGTCCTGTTCCCCCCTTTGAAAGAAATGAGGTTGACTTTTCTCCCCCCCTCCCCCCCTGGGCCTGTTGATAGTTGTATGTCGTCCTCCTTTCCGCTGCGCAAACTGTATTTCCTTCCCCGAACCCAATCCCGTATGCCATCCGTTCGCGTTTGATTCCACCTCTTCCCCCCCTTTTCTGCCTAGACGTTTTTGGCAATTTTTTTTCCTCACGTTCCTTTGCGTGTTTTTTTTTTTTCCCCCTTTTTCCCCCCACAGGGGTGAGGCCCATGGGTAAAAAAATTTATACCCCCCCGCAACCCTGCCCTTCCTGTCAACCCGAGCCTCAACAGAAACCCTTCTTTCCCCCTTTGCCGCGGAGCCTTCCGGGGTGAGTTGTGTGTTTCTCTGGTATGGAAGTTTCCCGATCTTTGCCAGTAGGCAAGTTCCGAATTTCTTGCTCTGCTGATTTTTGAATTGATCCGACCCCTGCCCTTCTTTGTTGCACGGCTGGTGGGCCCAACCATCGCGTTTTTTTTTTTCGCGGTGCGATACCAGCGGTTTCCTTCCCTCCCCCCTTTAATTCGTTTCGCGTCCCTCTTTTTCGCGGATTTGACGCTGCTTTCTTTCCCTTTAGTGTACTGTTTGCTAGTTTAGCTCCAAAAATCGCTCGTGGCATACCCGCAAGGTCACCTCCCTTTCCCACACCCACTACCGGTTCCTCACTTTCCCAGCTTTTGAGGTCGGTTTTTTCCCCCCCTGGCCTTTGTTCCGGCCCTCTCGCACCCACCCGTGGCCAACCCTGGCTAAACTGCG
>Ga0179593_1732180_pt1 | contig 17311 bp, 18 predicted proteins | sample CZODoug2_1_08_16_FD_185931 | JGI IMG/M metagenome (GOLD analysis project Ga0179593, IMG submission 185931) | Vadose zone soil fungal communities from Angelo Coast Range Reserve, California, USA - CZODoug2_1_08_16fungal (PacBio error correction) | ecosystem: Environmental > Terrestrial > Soil >... | reverse complement strand
CGGTATGCGACGCTTCCTCCCTCCCCCCACTCTGTGGTGCCCCCTCCCCCGGCCGCCGGATGAGCAGCTGGGCGCTCCCCGAGACTGCCATTGACAGATCTATTTCCTATGATAAGCGCTGATCTGCTTGCGAGTCGATCTCCTTGGCCGCTGATCCGTCTGCGCGGCGCGGCTTTCTTTCCTCTTCTCGTGGCTCCGAAACAGGACATCTGGCGTTCTCCCGAAGCTGACGCTAGCCGGACTTTCCTCTTGAATTCTACTTCTTCTCCCAGACCCGCCCCAGTTCCCCTTTTCCCGCTATCGCACATGGGCGACGAGTCCGGTCTTTCTCCTCCCCCTCCTTTACAGGTTTGCGCGCGAGCCGGCTGCTTCAGTCGTCTCAGATGCGACTCGGAGAGCTTCCCTGAGGAATTCAAGCAGGTTCCCTTTCCCTTCGCTTCAAGCTCGACCCCCCCCCCTTTTTCTGGAAGAAGCAGCTGATCCCTCCTCTCGATTTCTTCCGTCGACTTTCAAGGGCTCCCCTAGATGTCGACCAGCCGGAGGTCTTGTAGATCGTCCCCCGGTCCCCCCCCGGACGCCTGGATCTAGTCTCCCGCTGACGACGAGACGGATGTTCTTTTTTTTTTTTCCCCCCCTTCCCTCTGCCGCCCACTCGATCGAGTACACCTTCTCTGCACATACAAGCTCGGATGGCCAATTGTTCGTGGGCTGAGAACCCCCTGCTCGATGCCTATTCCCCTCTGAGAGTCTCCCTAATTCGTTGGCCAGTTTAGAGATTGGCTTTCTTGAACCCAAGTTACCTCGCCTTCTCCTCATCCGAACGCACAGCCCTCCGCGAAGAAGCTTTTCCAACTGAAAGAAATACTCGTACAGCAGTAAAAGACTTTAGGAAGCCCGCCTCGGATTCGGCTTTGTGTCCCCCTACTTCTTTTTTCCTCGTAAGGCGTGCCTGATAAAGGGAGAAAATTGTGAGTTCTTGGATACTCATAGACTTCTTGTAGGTCCCTCCTAAGAGTTAGGGGTACCCGAGAGGGCCGGCTCAGGAATGATGTTGAGGCCCCCCTAGAGTACCTCCCCCCCCCTGCCTATTGCAGAGTTCCAGTAGAGGAGATTGCCTTCTCTCTTGCAGCATGGCGGCCCCCAAGGGCGAAGATGGCCACTTCCCCGAAGGGCGAGTCGCCCCTTTTCCAGATCGAACGTCTTGAGTCCGGCGAGCATTTTCCCAGCAAGTAGAACACGTGACTCATCAATTGACGACTCCTCCCCCGAGACCCCTCCTACAGTTGGACTTTTGATCGTGACGGAGTAGTCGGAGAGGGATTCTTGGACCTTCCATCTCCAGAAATCAGGCCTCCAAAGAACGGATTTCTCTCGAAGCATCGGCCCAGGGATCAAATTTAACGAGCCACCACTCATTGAGGCATCCTCTTTTTTCTTCGGAGGTTCCGAGAGCCGTTAGATCAAGGATATTAAGACCGACTCTGTCAAACCCAGAAACACCGTGGAAAATTGTGCCGCCCACTTGAGTCTTCCCCCTCAGCGTGAGCGAATTTTGCCAGTTTTCTGTGGGATGTTCATGAGCCACTGAGGCTGCATTCCCGCCTTTCGCGCGTTTTCTCCATCCCTGGCGCAGCATCCCCTCAAGAGATATGACTGTTCGCCCCTCCTTAAAGTTTCTCGTTTCTGCCTGTGCAGGACTGCAAGACAACAGCCTGCGCCTTCAGTATTTTTCCGTTCAACCCGAAGGTTGCTTTCGGTCATGGGGGGTAACCCCTTCTGTAAACTTTTCTTTCATGCCTCGTTCCTCCGCGAGGAGGTCTTTTTTCTTTTCGACCGCGCCTCTTTAGCCGAACTGAGAGACCCTCCTTCGATACTCCACTACTTTATTTACTCCTTTAAAACCCTTTTTTCTTTCCTATTATTTCAGGAGCGCAGTTCACAGACAGATGTACTGGAAGGCAGATCTAACTTAGAGTTTCCACACCCATACATCGACAACCTGTCTTGGCGCCCGCTTTTCCAACTCGGGTTCCCCCTTCCTCAACTTTCCTCCTCCTCTTTCCGTCAGAATAAGGCGCGCTTTCTGGGAATGGCCAGGAGACCCATCGCGGAGCTTTTTTGGGACCGCCCCGACTGCTCCCTGCTTTCTTTCCCCCCCCCCAAGTAACGGCGACCCCAACCGTTAGCGCCCCCTGCTCCGGTGGCTGTGGCCTGTGAGCACATCGCGGCTCTTTTTTCCTTCCCATCATTCTTCCAGGCAATCTTTCTCAGCAGATTGATCTTTCTTTTCCTTTTTCGCTGAGATCCGTTCTTTCTCTTCAGACAGTTGGGCAGTTTTCCTTTCCTTTCCAGTCTTAGAGAGTTCCAGCAAAATCCCATTTTGTAGATGGCTCACTGGCCCCTGAGGTATTCTTTCTTGGGTTTTTCTTCTCTTGTGAGACCCGTCAGACCCCTTGTTTTCGGCCGAGAGCTGTTCCCGCTCTCTGATGTCTCATGCCAGCCCCCCTCGGTATTTTTTTCCTCCTCGCGGATGGCAGCATGTCGGAGTTGAGGTTTCTTAGGTGTATGACCTCTTTAATATCGGGCGCGTTCCCTTCTTTTTTGCGATGTATTTCCCTACGGTGTCAACCGACTTTTTCCGATGAGGCTTGAGCTCCCCTGCGATCCCCCCCGTCCTGCCGAGGACCCCCCTCCTCTCCGCTGAGGGACGTTCGTAAAGGATTGACCCCCGCGGTATCCTTTCGCCAGATGAGGTCTCTCATTTCTGCGAGTATCTCTGAGTTTAGTGAACCTTCGGTACTTCAGAATCCCCGATAACTAGGCGTCGGCCCGTTTTCCCCCCCCCCTTTTCCCCAGGACCCGCCTCCCCGGTTGGGGACGTCCACTACTCCCGCTTCTGGCAGTTTGCGTTCAGTTCCTCCTTTTTCTTAAGACCTTCAAATTTTGTATAGAGAGTAAGATCATGTAAGAGTATTGTTCCCCCCTGCTTCGTGCGCCTAGGAGATGCCCCCTGACATACATTCTGTACAAATTCCCAACTCAACTCCAGGAGCCTGGAAGAGACTATTCTTCTTCCCCATTAGGACGAATGTGGTTTAGGCTGGTTCCTTTCCTTCTTACGGAATTTCGGCCCTCACGAGAGGGTCTGGTTTTTTTAAAGATCAAAATGGATTCATCCCCCGTCCGTGCGAGCTTCTCGTGGACGGTTACATAAGTGCCCCCCCCGCCCTCGCATGCGCAGATGCATTTCTTTCTAGATGAGGGGAGCCCGTGGATGGCTTTCCCACAATCCTTCCCCTCCTCAGGAAGACGCCCCCTTCTGAGGGTCTAAGGACAACTGATGGTTGGAGATGCTCTGAGGGGGCATCCCCCTTCTAGTGATGAGAACGTTGAGGAAAGTGCTTTTCCCTTCCTAATTTTTTAAGTAGATAGATGTGAAGTTCTTAGGACGAAGAACGTTTTCTTTTCTCGGCGCACTTGGAGGAAGATCCTCCTCCCCAGAGATCATTCCCCCTAAGAGTGAAGAGGCCATCGGAGAAACCAATCAGATAATTCTGTCTGTTGTCCCCATACCCCCTTTAGAGAAGGAAGCCTGATTCCCGTCTCCTAGGACCACGCTCTTTTCTTCTTGTCCCCCTTCATGGAGGATCAAAATCGACGGGGCGGAAGTTGGCCGGAGCGGCCTTTTCACGCCGGACGGCTCCGCGAGAAGAGGAGGAAGTCATCTTTTTCCCAGTTCGGGAGCCGGGAGCCCTTTTTCGCTGGACGGAGGTCCTTTTGTAGGGAAGGATTCGACCGTAGGCGCGTACTCTTGTTTGTCTTCGGTGGATGAAAAGCGTTTTTCTGGTACCAGCAAGATCGAAATGTCCCACGACTAGTTCGTTTTTCGCGCCGTCTTTTTCATCTGAGAAGGTTTCCCTCCTTTCTTCCAAATTTTTCATTTGAACATTACGAGGCGGGGTTAGGGCAGCGAACTATGTCGATCGGAGTGTAAAGGTTTGAAGCGGCAGCGTTTTTGCGATTCCTTTGGGCGTCAGTCGTTCCTCGTCAGGACTGTTATTACTATTTCTTTTTCTAGAACGGGATCCGACCTGCTGTCCATATCTGAGCCGGAGAAAGGGCACCCTCGCGTCGAACTCCCTTCCCTCGGAGATCAGATGCTCGTCCCCCTTTTGGTGGGGTCGAGCTTGAAGAGAAGTGCTGTTCGAGATCCCGGTCCCGTTCCCTCCTTTGCTCGCCGAGTAGCAGCCTTACGAACGAAAGCGAACTTCCGCGGCCTTCCCTCTCGTTTCCTCTTTTGCTCTGGCACAGGGCGAGGTCGAGCTCGGAAGGCCTCTACGCCCATGTGACGAGTTTTCTTTTGTCGGGGAACAGTTCCTGCCAGCTTCTCCGAGAAGGAGTTCCCTTTCCCCAACTACTACTTTTTTTCTGAAGCCCGAAGGTCACCTGGTAGACGCAGTAACCCGTACTTACTAGCCCCCCCCGTCCCTTTTTTCTTCAGCGTGATATTGCGCTCGAACCTCCCTTTCTACTTCAAGCGGCTGTCTCTTTCCTATCTGCACTTTCACTTCCATGCTGCTCATCAGGCGGACATTTTTTTTGAGGATGAACCAGCTAGTCGAGGAGGTCCCTGAGTCTGCTTGCAGATTTTTGACGAGAAGGTAGGCTCTCCTCCTTTTCCTCCTTTCGACAGAGCTGCGTCAGCCCTTTTTTCCCTTCCCCCGCCGGATGATCCTTTTATGCTGCCATTGCAGATCTCTCCCTTGCTCAGCCGAGGCAGTTACCGTCTAGATGAGTTCTCTTGGCGGCGGCGGTCTCTTTTGACTCTCGAGACGTCATTTTTTTCTACCCTGACCTCTTTATTCCGCTCGCCGGACGTTTTTTGCCTAATTCTCGGGAGAATATGTCCTGCTCCACATGTTCCCTGACCCCACCCCCTTCTTCTCACCATTGTTCCTTTTTACTTTTCCGCGCTCTACCTCGCCCCTCTCCCCCCCGCTTGCACGAACTCTTCCCTGTTCGCTTCGTCGTCTCGAGCGCTTTCGCCAAAGGCAATGGAGGTCTCCAGCCGGCGCTCTTACTAATTTTTTTTTTTCCCTCTCGAAAAACACCAGCTTCTTCGAGCAGCTGATCCTCCCCCCTTTACCCCACGGTCTCCCCCTTCCTTCTAATAAAGGGTCCCCCCGGATCGAATAGTCACCATGTCCGGCATTCATCCTTCTAGCCTTGCTCTTCGGCATTCCCTCTCCTTTTTTCTTGCCTAAGGAATATATGCCGTTGCATCGCCAATTACCGCCGCTTCCTACCTCGGGATCCTTACCTCGAGTACTGCTTTGGTAACCTCCTGCGGGGGCTTCTTAACCTGCCCCAGATGGCACTGACTTATCCCCCCCCTGGCAACTACGCTTGGCAATTCTCCTCTTTTCTTTAATCGCTTACCTCGCATCGCTGTTCACGACGCCAAGAACCCCGACGCTCCAGCAGTTTCAAAAGGGAACATCCTCAGTCAATGAATTTCTCCCTTTCTCCCCGAGGAGACAAGATATGATTTCGGATCTTTTGACCCTCGGAGTCCTGAGCCTTTCAGTGAAACCGGGCTAAAGTTTTAGCGACTGCTAGGCGGATTTTGATTCCTAGAACGGTAAGTCCCTTTTCCTTTCCTGACTTTTTTCTTTTTCGAGTACCTTTTTTGTAATATGGAGAGGGATCAGCAATGATTTTTGAACACTCCCCTTCCTATCCCGAGGAACTCTTCCGGCGATTGAATGAGAGCTGGCGCTCCGTTTTTCCCCCAGGGCGCCGTCACTTCCCCCCATAGAAGGGTTTTTTCTTTCCCCTTGCAACCCCCTCCTCTTTAGTACTGAGCACTGAGCAAGACACTCCGAAAGTTCTCAGTGTTCCTAATAAATTTTTCCCGCGCAACTCCTGTAAGTTAACTCCATCAATGACTGCGTTTGTTTCTAGAGTATGGTCTTCTTTGCCTTAACCTCCTTTCCCGGGCGCCTCAGCAGAAAATATTTTGATAGAATCTCGACCCGGCTCTCCCATGATAACCGTGACGAGCCATCCTCTAGGAGAATTAATTTTTGATATCGGCGGTCCCTAAAGAGCGTTTCTCATCCTATAACTCTTTCTCCGACCCTCTTTAAAGCATCCAAGGCGTGGCAAGTGCCTGGATCGGTACTGCTTCAGATAGAGATTCCTGCCAAGGGTTCCTATATGGTTGAGCCAGTCTTTTCGGAATATTCTCGCGCGTTCCCTGCAGAACTCCTCCCTTTATCAATCTGGACAGGCGGAGTCCAACTCTCCCTTTTCGGCGCCAGCTTCGGCAGTGGAAATGCCCCCCCCCCACGGGCGCGTTCCCCCTCTTGTAGCCTTTCCCCCTTGTAAGGAACACCCCTTCTGGAGCTGTGTGGGAATTTGTCGGGGGCGAATTCCTTGATCGACGACGAGGACTTCTACTTTTGCAAATTCTTCACGAAGCTACCATCCCGTCAAGCGAGCCTCCTTTTCCCAAGCTTTCCCCCTTCTTTCTTACGTCTCCCAACCTCGTTGCCCTTCGGTGTTTCACTTCCTGTTCAACTCCTCCCCCTTTCCTTGAAGCGATTTCCCCTTTTACCCCTCCCCAACTACAATCGCCCCCCCCCCCCCCCCTCCAACGCGCGCCCGATCTTACCACTCGGGAAGAACTATGACCCGTCCTTTTCCTTGAGGAGGCCGTAGACACGGCGCTCCTTTTTCTTCTGTGCTGGCAGGAGACCTTTTTCTTATTCCCCCCTGGGAGCCGATACACCAAGCGTCCCTTGCGAATACCCGAAGTGAGAGAACTGTCGCAAAGGAGAGTGATTTCCCTCTAGCGCGACCCCTCCTTCCTTTTAACCGGCAAAATTCGGCTCTTTTTTTCTTCCTCTCTCTTTTTCCCTTTTCGAGGAGGATTCCTCTGCGAAGCCGACTCCGGTAAATTCGTGCCCTCTCCTTTTCGGGTTCTGTCCTCCTTTTCCCTGGTCGATTTTTCTCTTCCATTAGGGGTGTATTCGCTCCGTTTGACCGCTGGTGAGCTTGTGTCCAGGGGACAGGGATTTTTTTCTCCCCTCGATCGGCGTTCTTTCCCTCCCCTCTGACCATCAGGTCGCTCCGTAGTCGACGGACTCTCGCGTAATCGGCAGTCTGTCTGGATCAGAGGTTTCCTTTCCTCTCTTGCGCGCTCTCTTTTCGTGGTTCTCCTTTCCCCCCTATCGACTTCCCAATCCCCTCTGCGGACGCGTTGACAGCGATCTTCAGTGGCCTTAGGCAACCTCATGTTTTTTGTAGGCTCTTCTGAGGGCCAGCGCTGAGGGTTTGATATTTATTCTTCGGGCTTCGTTTAGGCTCTTTTCAGCTTCCTTTAGGTGGCATTAGTACTCCCTCCTCTTAGTCGATCAGATGGAAGTCCTTGAACCTTTTCGCCCCAAGGACCTCCCCCTTTTAGGTTGTTGGTTGCCCTCTTTTTTTTTACCTGCCATTTCCTAAGGCCGTTGTCGTGCCCCTGCACGAGATTGCCGAGACGCAATTCTTGCTGGCCTGTTCCCCAGAGCTTTTTTTCCTTGGAACACGGCTTCCTTTCACGCGAGGAGCTTCACCTTCTGCACCTTTCATGTACCAGCTTCCCCCATCCCCTAGGCCTCCCAAGCATTCGCGCTGGAAGCGACAGCTCCCTTGGAAGGGGCCACCCAAAAACAAAAAAAAGGTGTCCTGGGGGGCTGCTTTGTAAGCGCGTGGGCTTCCTATCGTTATAGGCCCGTTTCTTTTTTAGACTCTTCAGTGCAGCAACATTTGCCCGGATGTGCCCGGCAAGTGTTGTGATTATAAGGAACGCCTCTCCCGCGGGCTCTTTCTTCTTATGCTGATGAGGTTCTCTAGGCGGGGAAAGGCCGAGTAACCCTATAATAAGGCCAGACTCCCCCTCATGAGGTAAGTGCTTTTCCCTTAGGAGTTTTTTTTTTTGCATAGGCTGGGCAACGAAAATGACTTAGTTTATGGCTTTTTGCCAGTTTCCTTTTGGGATAAGTTTTAAGACCGTATCGAAGATTCTTCCCCCTCCTCAGAAGAATCTCGGGCAGTGAATGCCGACAAGTGGACGTTCAGCTCGCGTTTCTAATTCTCATTCAAGAGCCGAGACCTTCTTCTTTCTTCATCGATAGACTTCCTCTTTGTTCAAGCCCCCCTTCCTTCGCGCAGTAGCTTTTATGCCTTTCCATATTAAACCCGAGCTACTTTTCATACCTACCTCTGATTACAACAATAGAGACCCCCTCTTTCTTCCCTTTATAAGGTACCTTCGAAGGCTTTCGCGCGGGGCGCCGAGGCGGCATCCCTTTTTCTAGGAGACGTTCTTTACGAGCTTTTCCCCCTTCAGGTCCTTCTTTTTTCTGGATTTTTCCGTTGAAGCCCGTCGCCAGTCTTTCGTTTCCAGCGAGGCTGGGGTAATTTTGTTTGCCCCCCAGCTAGAAATGGACTTCCTTCGTAGTTTTTTTTTCCCTGCCCGCGAGTTTTTCTTTTTTAATAGAGAGGTTCTGGCCCGACCAGCTCCGTTATGTCCCCCCCCCGCGGCGGGTAGTTCATCTTATTCCTTTTTCATCGCTCCCTTTCTTCCCCCGGAGAAGACTTTCCCCCTTTTTAGGGGGCGTCTAACCCTCCCCGTTATAGGGCGTTAAGCGCAGGACCCCTATCACTTCCCTCCGAAAAGGCGATCCGGGGAGCCGACGGTCTTCTCGGGTATTTCTTCCTACACGGCGCACGTTTCTGAGATCGGAGATTTCCGCTCGTCCAAGTCAGTCTTTTGTTTGTGTTCCAGGAACTTTCCATTCTCCGGATGACCCCCTTTTTTTCCTTAGTCAGAATTCCCCCTGAAGGGCCGCGAGCCATCCTCCTGCCGCGTGGTGTGAGACTTGCGGGCGAGGTTTGTAGTTTCGTACTAGTACGCCATGTGCGTATTCGGTGTCTCCTTCCCTTTTTTTCGGGGCCTCTTCCCCTCTGAAGAGGAAAGCGTGAAATTCCCCTTGAGCGGAAGATCGGTCATGAACCCGCAGGATGTAGGCCATTTAACGTCTAGCCGATTCCTTTCCCGTGCGCACGCGCCCGTATTTTTCTGCGAGACCCTTTTTTCCTTCGAATGGAGCGGTTGCGTAGTCTCGATCTGCAATGGCTGGCCAGCCCTCCACTCTGGCCACTGATTTTTTTGGGCCTTCTGCTTCTGCTTCCAAGATAGTCGAGGGTCGTTTTTTCCCGTCCGCAAGACCTCCCCATACTCCGATTTTTGAGAGATCGTTCGGAGACGAGATACGTAGGCGCTCCGCTAGCGATGTCCTTTTCCTTCGCCGGATGAGCATCTCTATCTTCCCCGAGATTCCCATTTGATCGCGGAATAAGGCTCAGTCCCGCGCACCTCTCCGTTTTTTTTTCTTTTTTCTTTCCAAGAGAAGATGATCCTCGCTTCGGCTGGGAGAGTTTACCTTCCTGAGGAAGTCCCCCCCTCTCACAGGACATACTGCGGGCTCCCCCGAAGGATTCAGCTCGAAGGACGTTTTTTAAAGCTTGCCTTCTTTTCTCTAACAGGTACCCCGAACCCTATCTCTATTTCTTCCCAAGATATCGCAAATGTGGTCCCCTCTTCCTCCCTTACATAGCCTCTTCCTACGCGCTGGCGCGCGAGCAAGAGGAACTGTTGCTTCGTAGGCTTGACTCCCTCTGCAGCGGTAAGAAGGCGCCTGGATCTTACCCTTTAGATTCAAAGATTAGAACCCCCCTTTTTTGACTTGAGCAGCCTCTTTTTTAAAACGGGCCCTCTTGTCGGTCGACTTCAAGCGGAAGTCTCCTTCTATTCTCTTTGCGGATACGTGCTACTCCTCTTAGGAATTCCGGACCTCCTTTCTCCGGCTTTTTCCGTGTCGAACCCACCGCGGCAGATTTCTAATGGGACGTTCCGATAACGATCGTTGATTTTTTTTACAGCCGCGGATGGTCCCCTGAAATCGCCGAATGGGAGGGCTTTTTCTCTTCTCCTAAGGCTTCCTCTTCCTTTTTTTTTTTGATCGGAACAACTCTGCGGCCTTTAGAGCTTGGAGTCGAGAGGAAACACCCCCCCCTGCGTGTCATCCCTACGCCCATATTTCTCTCAAAGGGCTTCACCCCCCCCCCCCTTGGAAATTCTTTTTCTTTTCTAAGGAGACGATAGGATTCGGCTTTTCCCCCGGGCCTCCTTCCGGCGCCGCGGCCTTTTCCGGCGTGAAGGGTTAGTCCTCCCCCGCTAGGTTGATACTAATAGCCGTTTTCTTTTTCCCACTAAGACGCGAGCCTCCTTTTTCAGAAGATACTTTCTCCTTTTTTTAGGAAAACTCGTATGCGAATCGATGCCTCTTGGCGAGCATTTCCTCCTTGCATGAGCGATGGCGTTTTGTACTCTGAAGAAACGGGCTCCTTTCTCGAGGTTTTTTCTCCCCGAGAGAAGACGTCGGGGGTAAGGAGAGCTGCCCGAATAACACTCGAGTAAGGTGCTGCCCCTCCCTATGCCCCAGGCAATCTCTTTTTGGGGAAATACTTTTTTTGGCGTAGGACGAGTTTTGCGGGATTCTGCGTCCCCTCTTTCCGCAGCATAATCGAACCTCCTAGCATATGCTCCTTTCTTGCTTTCCCTTTTCAGGCCGCCATCCGGGCCCAATCCTTCCCCCCGGAGGCCGTCTCTCGCGTCTAAGGTTCCCCCCCCCGATCTCTGCACCCGACCTCCCCAGGCGGGACATTTGCCAATGCCAACCTGGTTTTTCTTTCATGCAAGCTCGCTCGCTTTTGCCGGACCAGGGGATTTTCCCTTTTCCATGAGCCCTTTTTTTTTTTGGAGCGATAGCCGCGGTGATCAAGCGCAGTGCTTTCTAAGAAAGAGCCGGACTGCTCTCAAACCTTCCTTTTGCACGACTTTTCTTTCTGCCTCCCACGGCCTGCGGGCCTGCTCGGCAAGTATGTACGGCCCCCACCCTCCTTTTGAGGCCTGGTTTCCGCGGTGGCGCCTTTTCTCCCATCTTTCCTGCGGAGTACGAAGTTCCCCCGCCTCGCAGAGCTACATCGATTCATCGGCGATAGTGCTCCCCTCGCGCTTGCCTCCTCCTAAAATTTTTTTCTTGTTAATAGGCAAGGGCGGCTGCTCCCTTTTTTTCAACCGCCCGAGGATGTACTCTTTTTTTCGGTTGACACGTATACGCGGACCCCCTCCCCCCCCCTCCCACGCACTTCTTTTTCCTCCTTTAAGACATACGAACCCCTCCTCCGAAAATGCTCGATCCTTCTTCGTCTTCCGGAGCGCCGGATTCTTCGAATGGCTTTCTCCCCCTTGTTTTTAGTTTGTCGGTGTTTTTTTTACGCCTCTATTCTTTTTGCGCCGACTAACCAGCGTCACCCCCTCCCTCCAGACTTTTTCTCTTTCCTGAAAACAGGTTTGATGAAGGAGCAAATAGAGACTGCGCGCACCAACATTTCCCTTTCGAGAAGAAGGCTCTCCTCCTCCCCTTTGTGTTGTTGAGTCTTTTTTTTCCCCCGACGAATTCCTTTCTTTCCCTTTAATGTGAGGAGTACCTCCGGTGATCATGAAGCCACTCCCATGTTAGTCCCCGCCCGGCGCGAAATTCTTTTGTTTCTTTTAGCTTTTTTGTGGTTTTTCTTCCTCTTGTGAGAGGCGACATTTGCCTTTGGTCCCTCCTATCGTATGTATCATTCCCTTACCAGATTCCCGCCTCCGTAGTAGGACGGCACCCTTCTTTTCGGATGGCTTGAGACGTTTTTCCTTCCACGTGAGTTTTTTGGCGAGGCTTCTTTTTTTCGGTGTTCGCGTAGACCTTTTCAAGACGTTCCGCTCGCCCCCCCGACATCTTTTTCGTCGCACGGGCCGCTGCGCATCTGTCCAAGAGTGGTAGGCTTTTTTCTAAGGAAAGGTCAGCGCGAGCGTCGCTCGCGCAGCTTCGTTAGGAGTTTTAGCTATGTTTATAGGGGCATTAGTTACCTTTCGGCAGCGATCACTCCAGTCGGCCCGTCTAACACTTGACCAGCCTCCCCCTTGGGTTTTTCCTTCAACGTACTTCGTTAGGCAGTGCGTGTGGTTTCCCAAGAGATGCGACTAGAACCCCCCAGTTAGTTGGCAGCAGACAGTCCCCGAGTCTTGCTTAAATTTCTGCGTGAGCACGCGCGTCTTTTCCAGATGCCGCCCCTTCTTTCTGAACATCTTTCCCTTCTTTGACTTAAAAGGACGCTCTCGGCAGGAAAACGCTACCGGTTATCCTGGCAGACTTTTGGAGGGTTTTTTTTTTGCGTGGCGGTCCTCTCTAGGACCGTAACCTCGTTGTAGCGGAAGATCTTCTCTTTGAGGCAAGACTGATAAATTTCTCTTTTCTGCACATGCTCAGGAACATGTCGCCTTCGCAGATGCTATTTTTTCTTCCTTTTTCTGATGAGGGAGTGCAGGCTTTAAGCCCTCCCCCTTCTGGAACTTTTCTGGGGGGTTTTTGGCCCGTGAAAACGGCCCCTGATGCGGTGGCTCTAATTCCCCCCACATGAAGATCTTGTTCTCCCCTTTTGGGAAAGTGCTTTTTTCTTTGGCTCTTTCCGGAAGTTAGTCCGCTTCGCCCGCGATGGTTTCCGCCCCCTTTTTTCTTCACGCTCCCAGCGGCGCCGCGCCGCAGGCAATCTCTTGGCCGCGGCAAGATTCCTTGCATGTACGCGCGTGTTCCCGCCACTTCATTCCTTCGCGTATGCTCGGGAAACGAGACTCCTTTCTGACCGACATTACAGCTATGTTCCCCCCCCGCGACGTCCTTCCTTTCTTTTTTAGCACACGGGAACGCCGGACCTTTTGTTCCCCCGAGGCCGTCCACCTTCCCTCTTTGCGCCGGCGCCAGGTTTCCCGCCTTTCTTTGACGGCAGGTCCTTTTTCTGGGCATTTTTTCCTGGCCCTGCTCCCGTACTGGGGTCGGGATGCACGCGATCTATTTTTTTGTTTTTTTTTTTTTTTTTTGCTTTTTATTTTTAATGGTTTTCCCCCTCGAACTTGGCCTCGTCGTAGTGCCGCTCTCGAGAGATTTCTCATTCTTTTAGGTATCTAGCAGGTTTCTAGCAATCCCCTTTTTGATGTCTTTTGGGTGGTATAGGACCGGACTCGATGTCCTGATTGAGTTTTGCTTTTCCCCCAGGAGAAGACGCCTCTAGGTTTTTCTCTCCCCAGTCTCGGGCGTAAGATCATTTTCGATCCAGGCGTCGGGAAGGCACTCCGCGACAAGGAGCTTACGCCCCTCTGGTCGAAGATCGAGCTTTCCCTTCCCTTTGAAGGCTCTTTTTCCTCCGGCAGCGTCTTCCTTTCCCCTTTTTCGTCCCAGGAGATGGAGGCTTAAGCGAAGGGGGGCGGTAGTTTTCCTTCCTTCTGCTGAACGGATCCAGGGACTTTTGGCTAGCCTTTTGAAGACTTCTCCCCCTTTTTTTCGAGCGCCAGCGCGTCTTTCCTTGAGCCTGCAGGGCGAGGTCGATGGGCGGCAGACCGTAATACTTCCTCTTTTTGACCCTCTCTTTTTTTTGCCAGGGGGAGCTTTCCCCTCTTTTCTTTCTCCCCCTAGTGAAACGTTAAGGCGAGCTTCGGTTCCTGCTGCAAGAAGGATTCTCCTGGTCGGAAGAGTACTTTGTCCCCCCCTAGACCGCGCCGGTCCTTCTTTTCATGTCTGTGATCTTGCGTACGAACGGTCTCTTCCTTCTTTTCTTTAAGTATAGATATGCAATGGCCTCCCAGTCCCTCTTTCCAGCTGCTCATACGGCCTGTTCAGAGAACCATTTTCCTGCGTTAGAAGAACGAATCTCTCTCTTCCCCTCCCCCCCGCCGTTGTGTTGTGGTCGTCTCTCCCTTCGAGGAGATATCCTTTTCTTCCTCTAGAAGGAAAAGGAAGCCGGTTGGCAGATGGTAGAGGCTGGCCGCGCTGCCATTGCATCTCTCTGGCCAACTTTTTCTCCCTCTGCAGGAGACCGTCCCTTCTTTTCTAGAGCAAGATTCTTTCTCTTTTGCGGGCCCTCTTTTTTTAGGACGTAAACGGACGGCGTTCGGACCAGGACACTGAGGGCGGGATACCCGTTTCTTTTTCCACGGCTGGTCATCTGAGCATTGGCCGAGTCCCCTTTTCCCGCAACAGCTTTTTCTCGGTTTCCACCCGCTATCGCATGGGCGTACGAGCGGCCCCCTCGGCTTCTTCTTCCCAAACAAGCGGCACCCCCGCGCTGGAGAGCTCTCCGGTTGTTTTTCCGGGACTCGGCTACCCACTCCCTGGAGACGTAAGCCGGCTTCTTGCTCCTTCAAGATCGACCCCCCCCATTCCGCAATTTTTTTTCTTTTCTTTCCTCGTCGGACCTCCGTCGAAATAGGCCACTCCCCCCATTTACTATGATAGATAGTCTGACTTTACCCTGATCTATAGACTTCTTTCTTTTCGGCCTAGGATAAGGAGATGACTGAGAAGGATGCTTTTCTCGCAAAACAACACTCCCTTTAAGAGTCTCCTTTTACGAAATATAACCCTCCCTGAAATCTCCGCCTGAAATACCGAGCGGATGTTTAAAAACCTCCATCGAGCATGTTCCACATGTCTCTCTTCCTTACTGAGAAGAGCTCTCGGCAACTAAGGAGTGGCCAGTGCCTGTTTATTTTCCTTCTTTCAAAAAGTAAATCGCCTCGTGTTCCCGTCCTCACCTAACGACTTCTTTTTTTTTCTTTTTTTCTCAAAATGCCCCTCCGGAAATGAAGTACCTCCGCTCGGACGGGGCGCAGCGCAGCGGATTCTTCTGTTTGATATTTCTTCTTTTCCTTAAGGAGTGCCCCGGGGGTATCTCCCTCTTACGTGCACGTCGTTTTATAAGAAGGCCTTTTTGTGCCAGAGTAGGGGTACTCTTTTTTGGCCGCAGCTAACGGAGCTAAGGGAATGATTGGCGGAACCCTCCTTTTCAGATGAATCTTCCTCCTTCCCTTCCTCAGTTCGATGAAGAGCTTTTTTTTCCGCGGTTTCTCCTTTTCGGGAGAAGGCGGTACTTCATCGTCCGGGAGTCGTAGCGAAAGGTCGCTGCTTCCCGGGAGCCTCTCCGATGGAAAGTCGTGCGTCATCACTTGTTAGTGAAAGAATCACGCTCCTCGGGCAAAACCAACTTGAAAGGGACCACCTTCTCGGAGTGAGTAGGAATTACTTTGATTCGTGGCCCCCCCCCCCTCTAAGAAATCATCCTCCTACCTCGCCCGGATAGCACTGCGCAGAGACTCCCTCCCTCAAAGTGCCGAGCCTGCGCGCAACAAGGGCTCTTTTGTTTGCTCCCGCCTAAACAGCTCTCGGAACGATAAATCCTTTTTCCCTGCGCATGCACCCTCCAAAAAATCCTTTTCAAATGCCCCTGTTCTCTGCAAAGAGCACTGATTACTTGGAAGGCCCGGATTTTGGCGGGTACCTCCTTTTGGAGGTGGCCGCGGTTCTGCCGGCTGTGCCTAAAGCCTTTTGTCCAGCACAGCTGTTCTTTCCCTCTCCGGAGCGAGCAACCTCAGTCTCGGCTCGCTCGTGAGATGACACGCCCATTCTTTCCTTTTTGGCAGTAAGGTAACGGCACCCCCGAAGGTTTTTCCCTCCGAAGGCTTTTTTTCCTCAGGACTGGCCCTTTTTCCCGACTCACGAGCGGAACTCCTCCCGAACGCCGAGCAGGGATCCCCTAGAAGATTTCCCCGCCCTTGAGATAGCTAAAGCCTTCTCCTCCCTACTTTCCTAAGTCCCATACCAACAGTTCACTTTTTTTTTCTAGCGCAGTTCAAACGCGTTTCCCAGATAGGCTTTTTTTTTCACGAGAACCCCTTCTTCGGCATCTAAGACGCTCTCTTCTTCACTCGGAAGACCTCGAAAAAGTCTCCTACTGCCTTTTTTTTCTTGAAATAAGGAGAGCACGGATGGCTTAGGGATGGCCCTTTCTTCTCCTTTTCTACGCCTGAAGCCCCCTTGTCGCTCCCGCGTAAACCCCTGACGATATGATCCCCCCCCCTGTTTTCCTTCCCTTGTTTTCCCGTCCCTGAGTTCCTCAAGTCTCCCTTTACATTGCTTGTTCTCCCTCGTTACCCGGATTTTCCCTTCTCCCTTCTCACTGTTATTCCGCGGCTGATCCCACTTCACATTGAACTTCCTTCTTTCCCTTTCCTTATTCGCTTGTGTACCTACGGATTAACTTTCTCCTTTTCCCCCCTCCTTTAACGCTTTTGTCCCTCTCTTTCCTTTTCGTAGGACTGACGAACGTAACCCCTTTCCTTTTCCCTTTGCCCGTGCACTCTACTGAGGGACAGTCATCGACTACGGCGTGTTTCCCCTCACTCGACCACCTTCCCCTGGTTGCTTCTGTTCATGTTGCCCCCCCCCGTTCACCCTTAGGGTTTCATATTCTTCTCTCTTTTTGCCTGCCGCCTGTGCACCTGAGAGGTGCGCCCTCTTTCAGGTTCCCGGCTGGGTTGGAGCGTTCCCTTTCCCCTCGACGGCGCCCCCCTCTTTTTTTCAGCCAGTTCCAGAAGGACTTTTGAGTTCTTCTCAGTCGGAACCATCAAGGTCCGTGGAGACGATGACGTTGCTCGGTCCTTCCCTATAGGGCCTGAGCGTTTAACGCCTTTTGTTCCTTGGAGATTTTTCCCTCTATAATTTTGCTTTCCCTGTTATCGATCCGAATTCCACGCTCTGCGGCCGCCACCCGTCCCTTTTTGCCCTCCCTGCTTTCCCTCCTTAGGAACAAAGAATACGGTCCATTTCTTCTTTTTCGGCCCTACCAGCGAACTAGTCTTTTTTTCCCTGATTTCGGGTCCGCTTTGTTCTCTAGCGAAGCATGTGGGCTGTTCGTTATTTCTCCTTTTTCTCTTTCCGCCGGGACGTCACGTTGGTGACTACGTACTTCCTGCCACCATGGCTGGATTCTCCCCTCTCCTTTCCCCTTTTTTCGACAACTTTCCCCTCCTTCGCCCCCAAGCGAATCCTATCTCCATCTTTCTGTTCGTTCTTTTCCCCTTAAACTACGTATTGCCTGAATATTTTGCCCTCCTTCGCTTTTTTTATGTGCACCTTTTTTTTCTTCTGCACCCCGAGCTTCTTCCCTTTCTCTTTCGTCTTACGAGAACGGCTACCATAGTAGTTGTTCCCTTTCTTTCCCATCCCCTGGACTGATTACAGCTCCTGGTTTTCCTTTGGCCCCTTTTCCGAGAGCCCTTCCCTGTTCTCTTTTTTTCCCGATGTAACCTTCTTCTTTTTTTTTC
>Ga0179593_1755859_pt1 | contig 17312 bp, 27 predicted proteins | sample CZODoug2_1_08_16_FD_185931 | JGI IMG/M metagenome (GOLD analysis project Ga0179593, IMG submission 185931) | Vadose zone soil fungal communities from Angelo Coast Range Reserve, California, USA - CZODoug2_1_08_16fungal (PacBio error correction) | ecosystem: Environmental > Terrestrial > Soil >... | reverse complement strand
CTTCTCCCTTCTCAAAGTGCATCCCCTTTCCTTTTCAGAGAATAAGCCTCCCTTTTCTTAATGCATTTTTTCCCCGCTTTGCAGAAACGTGGAGACTTTCCTTTTGCCCTTTCCCGGATGGACTTTTCCGCGAATGCTTGTCTTTTTCACAGGGAAGACCAAACTCAAGATCTTCAAAGTCCTAACTCCCCCCTCTTTCTGTCTTTCCAAGGCAAAATACCCCACCCCTTTTTTTCACATCGAAGACCTAAATACCCCAGCCCCTCCCTCCTTGCGATATGCAGACTCAGCTGTATCAATCCGTGACTCTTTTTTGCCCCCGTCGGACGACGCTTTTTTTTTACCTCCACCAACTTCCTCCCCTTTTCCGCAGGAAGACTCTTTGTTCCCTTTCCGCCTACCAATCTCTTCGAATTCTTTTCTCTTTTCTCCTTTAATTCGAATCATCTATTGGGAATGCTCCCCCCCTCTTTTTCGCAATCTTCCAGTCAAGATACCTCATACTTTTTCCCCGCATTGTAACCCTCCTTTCCTTGTTCCAAGAAGTTGAATGACCAGTCTTTTCCTCGCACTTTCTTTGTTTTCTGATACATCGCGAAAGAGAAGACCTCCCCCCTTTTTCTTCCCGTCCTGTCAGAAGAACTGGTCAGAACTTTTCCTTTCCTTCAAGTGGTTAGTCGTGCTATTTTTTTCCTCTAGGGACCCGACCCCCCGCTTTTTTTCTCATCTGCCACAATCTCTGTTTTTCCCCTTTTCTTTCCTTCGTCCGAGGGGGAAATCATCTCCTCCCCCCCTCGCAGTACTTTTCACCTTTCCCCCCCACACCAACTTTTCAAGAAAAGGCGCCTGCTTTTTTTTTCTCCGCAGAAGAGGTTCCCCCTTCTCGCCCTTATGTTACTCTATTTTTTCTGGATCGTTGATATGCCTTTTTTTCTCTTTTATTTGGTATACGAAAATCGGTTTCCCACCCCTTTTTTTTTTTTTCTCTATACCCTATTGTTTCCCTTTCTTCTGGCGGGTTCTGTGATTGCGCAGTCCCTTTTCCCTTTTTCTCTTGCCTCTGCGGGATATTTGAATTTTTTCCTTCTAGAAGGAAACCCACTCTAGCTCCACCTTTCTTTAAACCCAACTTTCGGTAGAAACCTCGAAGAAAAGTCTTTTTTTTCTGCTGTAAACCAATTACAGAGTTTTCCCGTTCCCTTTTCCCGTAAAGGATGCATAATGATCCTCTCCCTTTCCTGGGTTTCCCCGTTTTCTTTCCTTGCTGGACAACTTCCCCCTTTATCTCCAGCAGTCTTCCCCCCCTTTCCTGAAAAAAGAACGGAAGACGTGTCCCCCCTCAATAGGTTTTAGTTTTTTTTTTTCTTTCTAAAGGGTCTTCCTTTTATCCCACTTCTTTTTATTTAACAAATCTCGTGTTTTTCTCACCTTTAAAATTAGCAACAGGGTCATTCCCCTTCCGTTTTGCCCTTCCCCACTGGCGGGAAAAACATCTTCCTCTCCTCTTCCTTCCCTCCTCCCCTTTTTCCTTACATAGAGCGGTTTTGGCGTTAACTCTTTTTGGCGACGCCTACTCCTGCTAAAACAACCTCCCCCCCCTTTCCCTTTTGTGGTGGAAAAGACGAGGCTTCGTTTTTTTTTCTTTCCCCTCGATTTGGGCCTCAGTTGTACCCCTGGACCGAACCTTTCCCCTCATAGCAGGCTGTAGCCTTTCATATATGAGCACTTATTTTTCTTTTTTTCTCTCAGTTGGATAGAGCGTCTGCCTTCTTCCTTCTCTTTGAAAACAACCTTTTTTGTCGCTTTACCCGGAATCTGCCCCTTTTTCCCTCATTTTTTCCCCTCTTTGAAAGCGTTGGTCGCCGCCTCCCCTTTCCCCTTTCCGTCGTATAATTAAGTTGTCTTGCCAATTTTCCCCTCCCGCTTCCTGCCCCTCTTGGCGACTATATTCCCTCCTTTTTCCAGCTCGCAAATTGACAATCGACACTTGTGCGCTTATCCCTTTTCTAGGACATTGGTTCGGTCCCATTCTTCCTGATACGCTTTTCTTTTGACGACAAGCCGAAAATAAGACTCCCTCTCTTTGGGCATAGTGAATTTAAAAATATCTTGCGCTCCTGTTCTTTTTTTTCCCTTCGTCTCCATGTTGCAATCATTTGCTTCTCTCAGTGGGTACCTGCCGAGGAAGATACCCCTTTTCCCCCTCCCTCCTCCCCCCCATTCGACCCTGGGTTTCATTTCCTTCCCTCTAGGGCGCGGGCTGGGACTCCTCCTCAGTTTCGCTGTCCTCGGAACGAGCCTACATTTTTTCCCCTTTTCTTTCCTCCCCGCCCGTTGCGGGATAAAAAAACGCTTTTTTTAGAAGTAAATCAGAGGCTATGTCACTTCCTTATCTTTACCCCTCCCTTTTTCCTGCAGCTCTAGCTTTTGCATGAAACCCTTCTTCCCCTTTTCTTTCCCCTTCAATCATGAAAACGCCATGCTTTTTTCTTCCAAATAGTTGCGCTTGAGCGCTCCCCCCTTCTTCCCCTTCATTCCTAAATCCCGAATACTCCTTCTCTCTCTTCTTTTTCTAATATAAGTTTTTTTTCCTTTCTCTTCTCTTCCATTCAGGGAGAGTCGGTATGTATTTAGCTTTCCGGTGAAAAATGGGTGATCCGGATCAATCCCCCCCTCTTTTTTCAAGGACTCATCTTCTTTCTGGTTTGGCATATTCATTTCTTGTCCCATGTAAGAATTTTTCCATGCACATGCTTCTTTGTCATAGGGGTAATGATATACACCCCCCCTCCCATATTTTTTTTTCCTTTTTGATCGCCGGAGGGTTTTTTTTTTTTCCTTTGATCCCAAAAGTAGGCTCGTTCCCGTCGTCCCCCTTCCTCTTTTCCTCTAGCGAGCAACTTGATTCTTCCCTCTTCCCCCCCCCCATACTTTCCCTACCCCAACGGTCGAATTTTTTTCCCCCCCTTTTTCATGGTGACAAGCGGTTATTCCCTCCTGTTAAAGTAGCTTCCGCGGTTTTCCTCCCCCTTCTTCCACAGGGCTTTTTACTTTTTTGACTCCTGGAGAGACTCTCTTTTCCTTTTTCTCATAGAGTTAGTCATGATGGCGGGCCGTTTTTTCGGAAAGGCCAGCGACACCTTCTTTTCCGCGATGGCAATTACTTCCGAGTAGATAGCCAAGGTAGGTTTCCCCCCCTCTCTTAGTCGATAGAGCCACTCGACTCTCGTTCTGGGAAGTTGGCAATCAGTTAGTTCGTTAAGCGGCGTTTCTCCCTTTTTTCGGTGTCGAACAAAACCTCGGTTTCAATTCCCTGTTTTCTCTTGGCACCGTGCGCTGCGTGGTCGCACTTCCAGTTCTGTTAGAATGGCAGCCTCCTCTCTCCCTTCCCGGTTCCTATCTCCCTATTTCTCCCTCCTCTAAAGCTGCTTCTGTTTCCGTACGAGTTTCCCCCCTGAGGCCAAAATCGAGGTCCCTTCCCTCTTTCGCCTCCTCTTCGTGTCCGAAATTTGTCTTTTGCGAATGGAGTCTTCTTTTTTTCCCCCCCCCCCGTAACCCCCTTCCGAAGCCAAAACCGCTCGCTTTCTTACCCCCACCGTAGTTATACGTTAGCAACTTACTTGGAAGATGTGTTCCTACTCTTCCTTTCCTTTAAATTCCCCATTTTTTGACCCGTTTGTAAATTTCCTCTTTTTTTCGACGACCCAAAGCTCTTTTTTTCCTCCCCTGTGGTTAGACCGGCAAGGAACTACTTTTTTCTCCCTCAGATACCTGGGTTTTCCGAGTCGCAGTATTAATTCCTTTCTTTACCCTTTAGCTGCTTTCTTCTTACCGTGGTGAAGTTGTCATCCCCTTCATTGATTACTTTCGTTTTCGGAATGCTATGCTATCATGTCGTTTCCCCTTTGTGACTCTGAATGGGAAAAATTTTTCTTTTTATCAGATGGTCTCCTTTGACTTCTATTCTTTCTCTTCAGGTTCTTGTTCCCCTGGTTGACCCTCCTTCTTAAGAAGATTGCAAGACTCCCCTTCTTTCCCCCCTCCGTGAAATTGACGGTCTGCGTCCCTTCCTTGACCCTTTTACGAGGGCTGTAATGTGTTCCCCCCTTTTACAAATTGAGATGAACTACTTCTTCACTCCCTTTCCCTTCCGCCTGGATGGTGGAACGTGGTTATCCTGATAGTTTGCTTTTTTTTTCGAGGCCAAATAGGAGCCGTGCTCCTTACCCCCGAATTGGGTTTGCCAACCTCCCTTTTTCCTTCCTGAGCAATTTTTCTACTTGTTTTGTTCTTGCCTTCCTCCCCCTTTTTCCCGCTCGCTTTGCGATTCAATGCACCTTGTTCCCTATGCGTCACTTCCTTTTTTTTCTCTTGGAACTATATGTATTTCCGAATCTCCCCTCCCTCACCAATTTACCTATTCCATTTCTTTCTTCGGACACGGCTTTGCCTCTTTTTTCTCCCTTTTCCTTTTTCTCTCCCGTATAAGAGACGTTTGCCTTTTCCCCTTTAATCGGAATGCATTCCACTTTTCCCCTGCGAATTTTTTCAGCGTTTTTCCCTCGTTGCGGAGTATTGAATGCCTCTTTCTTTTCCCACCTGCCCTTTTGCGCAAGTTCCAAGAGAGAGTCCTTTTTTCTTGCTCGAGGGAAATACGCGAAGCTTTTCGCTCCTTTTCCTCCGGAAATAAGCTGTTTTTTTTTCTCTTCTTTCTTTTGCGGTAGCCCCCCCCTCTTGCATAGGATTGAGACCTTTGTACGTTTCCACTTTCTTCGGTTGCGCAGCCTAGTGAATGTTTCTTCTCTTCCTTTCCCCCTCTTTCTTTTTCGTAGGATTAGATTGTAGTTTTTTTCCTTTTCTTTGGCCTTGCCCGTCAGGAGACTGACTTTCTTTTTTCCCCTTTTTCTTTAACCTTTTCTTCCCAAAGCCGCGGGCCACTTTTCAGTCATCCCGTACAAGGGCCAGAAACCTTTTTCCCCGTTCGCAAAAGCTTTTTCCCCCTTTTCTCACAGTAGCAATTCTCCTGCTGATGACTTATCTCGGTGTCTGCAATTAGCCGACGCGATCTTTTCTTTCATCCCCCCGGTCGGATCGTTATCCCCCGCGAACTTCAAGAACCCCTCTTTTGTCTTTTTTCCTCCATGGCCTAGATCTGGGCCCCCTTCCCCCTCTGTCGCAGAAGTCGTAGTCCCTTTCCCCCCAGTTGTTTTTTATACCGAGGTTTCTTCCCGCGGCAGACTTCCCCCCCTGTAGAACGAAGGCAGGATTTCTTTTTTCCACCGTGTCCCCTTTTCGGGCAGAAACCTTCCTTTTTTTTTTCTCTGTCTTCCCCCGGAAAATTCCTCTCTCTCTTTCTTTTTTTGAGAGAGCTTCATTCCGTGTCTCTCCCCCAAACTGAAGCGGGTGTTTCTCTTTTCTTAACGACCAGTGCTTCCTTAGGATGGCACTTTCCCCTTAAATCCCTGGTTGATCAGAAAACCCTTTCCTCGAGATAAATTTCCCCCCCTTCCCCTTCTTGGAGGGGTACTTTTGGTCATTTCTCCTTTTTGGCTTCTTTTTTCCCAACCCCCCACCAGTGTGCCCCAGATCCCCTTTTTTTTCTGTATTTACGTGTTCTCCTTCTTTATTCCAACGGTGGGGTTCCTTCCGAATGGGATGAAAAGTTCTCCCCGCACAGGCCCTCGCGTAAGATTTCCCGAGAACGCTCGCCTTTTCCCCTTCCTTCGCTTGAAGTATTCATTCCCCTTCTAATGGCGAACGTCATTGCACGCAGATTTTATGGCCCTTTCGGTTTTCGCGAAGATTGCAAGCGATCTTTGTTGGTCCCCCCTTTTTCCCCTCCCCCGATGGGATATAACCTTTCCGAAACTCCCCTCTCCTACGTAATTATCCTTTTTTTTCCCCTCCAACAGGCAAAATAACGACATCCCTTCCTCCCACCCCTCCCCCGCGATTATCGCTTCGATTATTTGCCTCCCCTTTTTTCTCCGCCAAGCGCAATCAGTGACGCTTCCTATGTCCCCCGCCGCAGGCCTTCTCCCTCAAAAGCCCCTTTCTCCAAAAAACAGCTTCTTTTCTAGGTCGCTTCCTTTTTTTCCTTTTTTTCTCCGGCTGTCCTGAAGCGCCAGTTGTCTCTCTCTTTTCCTGCGAAAAAAAATTGCCGTGTTTTTTCGCCATTTCCTTCCAACGGTGTTCCCTCCACGCATTTCCCTCTGACAACCAATTCGCTTTCCCAAGCAGTTAACTCCCCTCTTTTTTTTTTAGCCACTGATGCCAGCAATTCCCTTTCCCCTGCCCTTTAACGGAGACGCCAGTAGAAAAGCTTCCCCCTTCCCCCTTGTCACGCAGAGCCTTTCCCTCCCGGTTCCCCTTTGCCTTGGTTCGTCGTTCTTGCGATTCTGGTCCCCTCCTTCTCTTCTCAACGATGTCCTTCTCCCTACGTGAGCGCCTTTCTCCCCCCCCCATAATTTTCCCTCTTTCGCGAGCTGGAAAGGTCTTGTTCGAGGGGACATAATGCTCCCCCTCCATTTTAGACAAAGCGTTTTTCAAACCCGGTTTGTCCAACACAATTGGAAAGTTCAAAGAACCCCTTCCCCCTTCTCGAACCTCGAAGGATTTGCGCAAGAAGATCCTCCCCCCCCACGGTGCCAACAAATCCATGCCCCCCCTTCAACACGGGGCATAGACCTTTTTTCCCCTACTCCCCCCCCCTCCCAAAAAAAAATGAAAGCCTTTCCCCTCTTTTAGGGATTTAAGAGCAGAAGCCCGTTTCTAGATTCGGTCATTGCCCTTCTTTCTTCCGGCAACAAAATCTATCCTCACACCCTTCCCCCCCCCCCTGGGAACTGACTCTAGTATGCCCTAGACAAGTTCCTCTTCCGGGCCAACAATTTTCCTTTTCCTTTCCCCACAGTCACGGATGATCATGATCCTCGCCTCCCTTTTTTTCTTTTTAGCTTTAGGATTGAATTTACACAGGTGACTGTTTTCTTTCCCACGACCCTTTCCTCAGGCGAACGGTCCTTCCCCCCCCCGGAAATGAAGACGGCTGTGCATTTTTCCTTTGTGACAATCTCCCCAGAGTTTTTTCTTTTTAACCTGTTGTCCGGGTTTCCCCCACCTTTTTTTTTCACACTGTGGGTCTTCCCACAGTTCGAAAATGTCCTGCCCCCGTCTTTGAGGATGTCCTGGACACAAGACTGGCGGGCCCCCCCCCTTTTTTTTCTTTTCCGAATAAAGTGGCTATCCCCTAGCCATCTTCCTTTCAGAGCCCCGGTTTCTCGGTCCACGCGAACCGTGTCTTTTTTTTTGGAAGACTACTCCATGCTACAAAAGCCCCCAAAGTTCAATCCCCTCAGGATAGGCGTCGTTCTCTCTTCCTTTTCTCCCTCAGTGTACGAATTTCTTTTCTTTTTCTTCGAACAAGACATCTTTCCTTGTAGCGTAAGTCTTTTTCTCTTGTTAGTTTCAGTTGGATTTCCTTCTCTTTTGTCAAAAGAACTAAGTGCCTTTTTTTTTTTTTTCAGAGAAAGTGTGACAAAATTCCCCTTTCTCCTTGACCAAACTTTTCGTACGAATCAATTCCCTTTTCTTCCCCGCCGTCCTAAGTAGTCTACTTACCTTTCCCCCCCTTCCCCCAGAACCGAGTCAGGACATGTTTTCCCCCTTTTGCGACCTTCTCCCTTCCCTCTCGAAATGACCCCCGCTTTTTTTGCTCTAGGCCTATGGTAGGAGAATCCTTTTTTTCCCTTCCCTTTCCTGCTGAATTTGGCGTCTTTCCCCCTGCGACGACTGTTTTACCCTGGAGTCAAAAGTTTTTTTCTCTTCCCCAATCTCTTGAGCTCCCGGAGTTAAGCTCTTTTTTTTTTTCCCCTGTTGCACTCATTGCCTTTTCCTCCCTTGAAGATTCTTTTTCCCTTGTCCCATGGCAAATTGTTCCTTTTCCCCCCTTCCCGTTTTTTTCTGCCGAAGTTACACAGCTAGGGCGCTTCTTTTCGAGAATAGATCAACGCTAAGATGCTCCCTGGAAGACTTACCCTTTTTTACCCTCCTCCCGACAGGCTTTTTCTTTCACCCCCTTTTCTCCTCCCTCGAGGGATAGAATTTTTTTCCCTATGACACGAAGCAGCCTCTTCTATGTCCCTTGCTGACCCTCTGACTCATGCCAAACGCCAGTCCGGCGTCGACAGGGAAAACCTATTTTTATCTTCTTTTTCTTCACCCCGGGGTCGACAGTTACTCTTCTCCCGTCCGAAATCTGAATTCTTTTCTCCTCATAATTCGTGGATTGTGTTTCTCCTCCTTTTCCCTCTCGGCCATTCCGGGATAGTCCCCTTTTCTGGCGACCCATTGTGATAGGATCCAGCGCACTTTTTTTCCTCTTTTCCTCCTGCGCGTTTGGCATGAGTCAGGGTTTTCTCCTCCTTTCTCCTTTTTCAATGCAAGAATAGAACTCCTCCCTTCGTGTCATCTTTTTATACAATAGTTCTCTCCCTCTTACTCACCCCCGGTTTTTTGATCAGCCGGTCTCGGGATGTCTTCCCCTTCTTTTCCAAAATGTAGGATAGTCCCCCTCCTCATTCTTATATGTTCTCCTCCTTTACTCTTCCCAGCCTCTCCCCTCTCCCTTTATCAACAACCACCGGTTTCTTTTTTTTTTTTTGCAATGCCCCAATGTGCCGTACCTGCGGTTTTGATTTCCTTCCTTTTTCCGCGGTTTCGAAGCCACTCTTCCCCTTGATAAGACCGTGCTCCCCCTTTCTGGAAGCGCAAGATCTGGGAAATCCCCCTTGTTGCCTCAGAGAGTTCGTTCTGATTCTTTTTCCCCCGGGCGTGCGCCGGGACTTTCTCTCAAAGTAAGCATTGAGATTTTTGTTGCCCCTATGTTGATCACAAAGTTGTCGACTTTTACTTTAGAGATGGAGGAGCACCCCCTTATTCGCCAATTGCGAACCTGCCTCCTAGTTATTAAACAAAAGTTACCTCCCCTCCCGCGGACTTTTCCTCCCAGCTCTTTCCTTGATTTCCTTTTCCCCCACCTCGGTCCTTCCCGTTTCCAAGGAGATTTTTTATGATTGCACAGTGCGCTGCCTTTTGCACTTTTACAAAATCCTTCTTTAGGTGCACTTCCCCGGGTTCCCATCCGGCATCTCTCCCCCTCTCTCCTGGGCGCGGAATACCTAATTTTTCTTTTCCCCCTAAAGAAGATAAGCAAGGACTCTTTTTCCTCCCGAAATTATTTTCTGCCCCCCCAATGAGAGTTCCTTTCTTCCCCTAAAAAGAAGCAGATTTTTTCCACTTTGATTGACTTCCTGGTTTTATTTTGGAGCATGTTCTTCTTCCCTCAACAGTCAGGTTCTCGGTCCCCTCTCACCCCGGAGAAAAGAGGTCTCGCGTATCCCCCCTTCCTCCTCTTCTTAAGAGTGGTTCCCGCACCCCACTTCTTTCCCCCTGGGTGAATGACAAGGTTTGCGTGAATTTCCCTTCCTTGCTCTTTCCCCACGAGATTTTTCCCTAACCTTTTTTTTTTCGAAGGCAAGGAACCCCCCTTTCTCTAACTATGGGGAGAGTCACCCCCTCGCAACGTGTTCGTTTTTCTTACCTTTCTCAATGATGGATATACGGTCCTTTTTTCTCCCTTTCCCTGCTTCAAGGCCGAGAAGCTCACCTCTCTTCCTTTCCCTTTTTTTTCGAGGATCATGAGCATCCGGTCATTTGTCCTTTCCCCCCCTGGCACACTAGGTTTTTTTTGGTCTCCTTTTGCAATAGAGGTTCTCCCCTCTCTTCTTTCTTCCCTTTTTTTGCCATCAAATGTTTGAGGATTCTTTTCCTCCTATAAGCAAGACCCCCCCTGAAAGAACCTTGACATTCCCTCCTCCTACCGTCTTCTCCCCCTTCATCACTCCTATGGCTTTAAGGTTGGGCTAATTTTGCAGTTTCTATCTCACTAAGGAAGGCAGTCCGAGGGCGACTGGTTTTCCTCTGAGGATCGGATTGCGCTTCACGTATTATCCCTCTCATCTTCGAATGTTCTTTTCCTGTGGCCCTCACTTTGTGGTGACTCTTTTATACTTCTCTGTTTATACCCTTGTTTGTTTTTTCTTCCCTCCCCCCTTCGCCCATAAGTTCACCTCCTCCCTCCTTTTCCCTCCTGTACCAGAGATTGGGCAGATGCGCTTTTCCCTCTAGTTATAATGGACCCTATTCTTTTCCAGAATTCTCACGTTCCCCTATTTTTCCCCCCAGGTGACCGTTTTTTCTTTCTGGTCGTTCCCGGATTTGACATCGTTCCTCTCTTTTTTTTTCGAGACTGTATCAGCGATTTCCTTTTCCCCCCTTGGCTCATCGACTGCCTTCCCCCCCCCTCTTTCCTTCACCTGCTAATGGGGTATAAGCTTTTTAGTGGAAACCTTGCGGTCTCTCCTTTCTTTCTCAGAAAAACACTGCACTTTTCCAATGATGAATTAGAATTCCATTCGCCACCTGTTTCTCCTTTCTCTTATTTGTAGGAGTTAAAGTTCCCTCTTCTGAATGTTTCCTCTAGCCTGTTTTTTTTCATTTTATTAGAAGAACATCTTTTAATCGGCTTTTCGTAGTCAATAGGCACGGGCCTTTTCCTCCCTCTTCCGTGAATGTCTTTTTTCCCAGCGATAATCGCTTTTGGTCTTATTTCGTAGTGAGGTTGGCCCCTGTTGTCTTTTGCCGTCAGGAGACGGACGTTTCTAGTGGCCCCTTCTCGGAAAGGTTCCTTTTGTTTCCTTGAAACAACCCTCCCCTTTTTTTTCGCGTCAAAGGCATCCGAATTTTTCCAATATTAGTGCGAACTTTTCCCAATTTTTTTTTTTGGCCAATGACTGACTTAAGAGGCTGATGCTTCTCTTTTTTTTCAGGCGCCCTGACCTTCCTCCTTTTAAGAAAAACGTCGGCTCTTTTCCCCAAGTGACTCATCTCCTTTTCACAGATGAAGAACACTCATCCCGTCCTTTCTCATGGGACTCGATCTGCGTTGCCCCCCTTCTCTCGAAGTAGAGCTAATCCCTTCCCCCCCCCCTAGTAGCATTCCGATGGGGAAATTGAGCGCGGCAGTCTTCCTATCCAAAGGAGAACGAAGGCCTCTTTTTTTTTTCTTCCGCGTTGGAATAATTGTGTAGCCTCCTTCTGCGGAAGTCACCCCCCCTTTTCGTTGTCGTCGACTGAGGGAGAGGAACACGGAAATTTTCCCTTCCCCTTCCTCCTCCTACGGGGTTGTTGTTGATCTCTCTTCCTTTCCGTGTACCTTATCCCTTTCTTTCCTCCAAAAACAGTTCTTTTCTTCATCAAGGAGTGCTACGACAGTCTTTTTCTTTTCCAAGCACGGAAATTTCCCTTTTTTTTTGATTTATCTCATTTTCTTTTTTTTGTTATTGGGGTTTCCTCCAAGGTCGGCCTCCCCCCTTTCCCACGTTTTATGAAAAAGGCTTGGCGATTCCCTGGGGTCTTTATGACGACTACTTTTTGCCCAGATAGAGGCCATTCGTCTTTCTTTCTGCAAGGTTTTTCATCCTTTTCCCAGAATTTTTCGCCCTTTGGGTTTTAGAAAGAGAAGACTCTCTTCCCCCTTTTCTTAAGAAATAATGCCTCCGGCGAAGTTAACGTTCCCCTCTCTTTTCAGAGCATAAGAGAGCTTGTCCTTTCCCTTTTTGAGACTGGCGCCCGGCTTTTTAGAAAGCCAAGCCGATTTTTTATGACTTTTAAGAGTCCTCTGCTCTATTTTTCAAGGAAGACCAACCCCTTGGATATAACCCTTTCCTCACCGTTCCCCCGTCAGTATATTGACTGTTCACCGTTTTTTTTTTTCCCCCTCCCTACATCGGAAGACCTACTACCCCTTCCTCCTTTTTTTCCCCCCCCGATATGAAGACATTCACGGAGCTTCCCCCCCCTTCCCTCCTCACGGCTCAATCCTGTCCTGTTTTTTTCTTACCTCAAGCCTATTTCAATCCCCCCCCTTCCTTTCGGGAAGAAGACGGGGAACTTCCCGCCGACCCCCCCTTTTCTTCCTGCGAGCAGGTGGTCGAATGTCCTTCCTCTACCCATTCAGTGTTGACGAGCAATCTTTCCTCAACGGTGGCCCCTCCCACGATACCTTTTTCGCATGTTGACAAGCAGTTGGAATGACGTCTTTTTTTTTCTTCCTTCGATGATTTACAGTCGCCCTACCCTTTCTTCCCCCTTTCCCGGGAAACGAGGCAAAAGCCTTTACTCCTGAGACGCACCCCTTCGGGTAAATTGGTTCGTCGTCCCCCTCTCTTCTTTCCCTTTTCGTTTCCCGGAGGAAAGAGCTCTTTTTTTTCCTTTTCTTGCATAGACCCCAATCTCTTTTCCCCCGGTTTTCTTCCTCTTCCCTCTTCCTTTAAAGGATTGTTTCTCCCCTCATTTCCTCCGAACCAAGTATCCCCTTCCTTTTCCCCCACCGCGTTGTCACCCCAACGTACTTTTTTTTTCCCCTTTCCGAAGATTTGGATCGTAACCTCCTCTAAAATCTTCCCCTTTCCCCGTCTCCCCCCCCCCGGCTTCCCCGTCGGCTTCTCACAAGTGGATCTTCTTCAGGAGGAATCTTCCCCCTTCCCTTCCCCCAAATAAACCAACAATTCAAGCCCTAGGCGGACTTTCTTCTTCTTCGCAGAAGGTCAATTCCCTTCCTTTTCCCCAGATGAGGTCTTTTTTTTCGATGAGGACGGCCCCCCCCCACTATATCTACCCTTTTTCTTCCCTGCCCCTCCGTAGCAAACCTCGCTCCCTTCTCCCCCTCCTCTCCACGGAGGAAACCAGCCCCCTTTTTTTCCTCGTCCAAAGTACCGGCTTTCATTCTCCCTTTTTTGGCCCTGAATCGTGAGCTTCTCCGGCCTCTTTTACATTTTACTTGTTTTATTAAGTCACGGTCCCTTTCCCCTGTCCAGGTAAGGGGAAAATGACCACCTTTCAGAAACTTTGGACCCTCCACATTTCTCTGTGACATCTCCACAAGAGGGTAGTGCTTTTTCCCCTGCGTTCCTTGCCGAGTCGAACCACGGGCTTGTTCTTTCCTTTTGTGTCGGCACGTCCCCCCCCGTAGACTCTTCCCCCCCCCCCAGTTGTAGGAGGGAAAGGCACTCCCTCTTTCCCCACCATAGTAGCCCCCCTCCCCCTTGGCTACGCGAGTCCCCTCGGCTAGGCCCCCCCCTTTTTCCCCCGTTTTTGGCTCGGGAACTTCTTTTCTTTTGTGCGAAGACTACTCCATTGCTCCACTCTCTTTCCTCCAATTTGTTTTTTTTTGGAGCAATGATATGTTTGCGTTTTTTTTTTTTTCGACGTTTTTTTTTTTTTTTTTCTCCTTTTTTTCCTCATTGTCACCTCCTGGTGACAGAAAAATGGCCCGGTAGAACCTCCGAGAAGTCGTAGCGTCCTTTTTGATATCTGCGTGGAAATGAGGGATCGAGGCAAGTAAGCGCAGTGGGCTCTTTCTTTTTTGACATTATAACAAGGCGATTTTTAACCTCCTCCTGCTTGTTTCGCTTAAACGGCAGCGCCCCCCCCTCCTCCCTCACTTTCACCGAAGTTGAAACCGATTTTTGTTTCTCAATACCGAGCTGTTCTGCCCCAGCCGCTTCGGCGTCCTTTCCCTCCCAACTTCCCCGAAAGCTTACGGACAGTTCTCCTTCTCTTTCTTCTCAGGAATTAGGTTTCTCATCCATCTCCCCCTTTCCCCCCCCTCGACAATGGGGCGATAGACTCTTCTTAAAGGCCGTTCAGGTCATTTTTTTCCTGCGGCCTTTCCGTGCGCACTTCCCCCCTCTTCAGGACGAACTCTTTTCCTTTTTTCTTTGAGTTCCCAATCTCTTGCGCTCTCTTCCCCTCCAGACGTTGCACGTTTTTGCTTTCGCCCCGCTGGAAGTACTTTCCGGCGTGTTCGTCCTTCCCCCCCCCGCTGTCCAATGGCCACTGGGGCATTCAAACCCCCTTTTCAGGACGTTACAAAGCTAGGTCCCTCCTTTTTTTCCTCTCTTTTCAAGGTTGAGCGCTCGTCCACCGGGGAACGATCACCTTTTTTTTTCCTTGGCTGATTTCCACCTTCCCCTCCACTCCGGTTTATCAAGTACCTAAGAGGGATCGAACTTTCCCCCCCCCCCTCTTCCAAGAAGCAAGCAGCGTCTAGCCTTTCCTTTATTCCCCTCCCGGGACGAAGACCTGAATCATGCCCCCCCTCCCCGGCCAGGTCCGCTTTCCCCTTTGTGCTCACCCCTTGGTCGGCCCCTTACCCTCCTCCTCCTCTTCTTACTGTAGAGTTGGGACTTTATCCCCTCCGTCCTCGTTGTTGTGTGCTTTTTCGATCTCCCAATCGGCCTCCCTTTTATGGAGGAGGGTAATGGGTCCTTTTCTCCCCCACAAGCGCAAATAGTTTTTCCAGGATCTCCCCTCCGCCGCTGCGTTCTCTTCTTTTCATTTTTCCAGCAAAAGGAATAGAACGCTGCTTCTTTTTTTTTAATGCATTATACACTAGTTCTCCCCCCCTTTTTCACCGAGTTTTTGATACGCAGGTCTTCTTTTCGTGTAAAGTGCCTTCCTTCCCCCCCCCCCCTCGTTTCCCTCTCAGTTCTAGAGTGGCTCCCCGATTTCCACCCCTTTCTTTTCTCCTTTCTTAACAGCAGCGCCCCTCTTTTTCCCCCCCCCCACCGGTAGAATGTTTTTGCAATGCCACGTGACCGGATTTTCCCTCGGGACAGCCGGAACGTCTCCTTCTCTCACAGAGTTTTTTTTTTCTTGATACAAAAGTTCTTCTTCATCATGGTCCTTTAATCCTTTTCAATAGCCCCAAAGGTTGCTCTCCTCTATTTTCTTCTGCTTCGTAGGAGTGCGAAGGAAGCTCTTCCCCTCAGGAATGAGATGGTCCGCCAATCTTTCTCTCTAGCCAAAGTTCTCTTTCTTTTCCCTTTAGAGATGGCTTGAGACCCCAATTTTTGATCTCTCTTCCCATTGCGAAAATGTGACGGAAGCCCCTCTTTTCGTTTTCCCACCGAAAAACCGTAGAAGACCCCGCTCTTATTGTCTTGAGGAGTCGACCCACACTCTGTCCAAGTCATTTTTTCGAGGTATTTCCCGTGCGCTTCTTCCCCCTGACATTAGCTTCACTTTTGTTTTCTCCCTTGTTAGAAGGTCACTACTTCCCCCCTTAGATAAGGAGCGCTCTCTCCCCCCTATAAACTATTACCTCCATCCCTCTGCTTGTTGCTTACCCTTCCACGGTACCTTCGACCCCCCGCCCAAATCGATCTCCCCCTCCACCCGGACGCTTTTCAGCAATTGCTTCTGAACGTTTGTGAGCAGGGAGTATCTTCTCCCCCAGTCTGGTTCGCTTTACCGAGCCAAAACCCTGACTCTCTAGGCAGAAAACCGCCTTTTCTACGTATAGAAGCGGACTTCCCTTTTCCAGAAAGTCGGGCTTTCTTTCATTCCCCACCCCCCCTGAATTACCCGGTTGCGAATTGTTTTTCTTCCTTTTAGCGGCCTCCCTCCCTGATGTGGAAAGACCAGTTTATGTCGTTTTTTTTTTCCCCTTCAAAAACTCCTTCTGCCTCCTTTTTCCTTTCTTGGGGAGTGTAAACCCCTTTTTTTTTCAGTTCTGTGGTCAGTTCCTTACCTTTTCGCCCTGACCTTTTTTTGCAAGTGTCCAGCACTTTTCTTTTCCCTGGAAGGAAGCTCACCGCCTTCCTTCTCCGGAGGCTGCGAGGATCATTTTCCCCCCGGTCCTTTTCCTCTGGCAAACTCTGTCATGGTTTCCGCCCTTTTCCCTCTTTTCCCTTCCCTTTTTTCTTAGAGGTTTCTCCGCTACTTTTTTTTTTTTTGCATCCATTTTTGAGGAGCTTCTTTCTTTGCTCCCCTCCTCTTTCAATGCCCCCCTTTTTCCCCTTGCGAAAGTAGGATTTCCTCCGCCCTCCAGCATTCATCCTCCCTTCCCTCGGGTTTCATTTTTCCTTTGCAGTTTTTTACCCCTTGATGATGCCCCTTCTGCAAGATAAATGTCGCCTTTCCCTCCTGTATGTCTTCTCTGGATCGGATTGCCTCTTTTTTTTTTTTCTTTGCTATTGCGAGCCCTTAACTGACAACTCTGTGTTTTTTTCCCCTTTGGTCAGTACTGCGCGTTTTTTTTTTTCAGAGGATTTCCCTCTCCTTAGCTGCGATTAAAGGAACCCTTTCCCATCGATTTTTTTTGAATTTTTCTCTCCCCTCGCGGCTCGTTTCTTCATGACCTCTATGTTCCCCCCCCCTCCCCCTCTCCACCCATGGCAAACGATTTTCTTTTTCCCGTTCTGAACAGTTCTTCTTCCAAGGCTGTCCTTGTGTTGTGGCGTCGCTTTCGAGAATGTATCAGCGACTTTGCTTTTTTTTTTTCCGACTGCATTCCCCCCCTCCCCCCGACTTGGGTCATTGGTTCATGCGTTTTCTTTGCCACGTGGTTTCTTTCTTCCTTCTTGCTCCGCCAACCCTGCACTTCTTTCCCTCTCGATGACAATTCATTCGACACCTTTTCTCCCAGAAATCCTGCTCCCGATGGTCCCGGCTTTCCCCCACTGTTCCCCCTTTTCCTGTCCAAAGAAGTGTTTGGGTCGTTCTTTTTTTTTCGAAAATAGGAGGCATGTCTTTGATTGCTTTTCTTCTTATTGCGAGTGAGCAGCTCCGTGAATTTTCCCTCGATAAGCGATTTTGCCCTTGGGAGGTTGGCCACTGTTTCCTTCCCCCTTCCCGTCGAGATTTTTGTCAATGTTTATAGAAACCTCATTGAGTTGGTCTCCTTTCATCCTCTTTCTTTCCAATCATTAGCGGAAAAGTCATCCTCCCTTTTCCCCCCCATCTTAGTTCTTTCTGTAAGGACCAGGTTCCCTTAGGCACCTGATTCTTCTTCTTCCTTTTCTTCTTCTTTCGTCGAGAGATTGATCTTCCCCTTTGCAATGAAGCGAAGGTGTCCCTCCCCCTTTTAAACGTTTTTTTTCTTTGCGTCAATGATGGTCTCTTCCCCCCTCAACAATGACGGAAATACTTTGTTCTCTGAGGGGAAAAACGGTTCCCACAAGATCCCTTGCTGCCTTCTCCCTTTTTCCTCGCCAAGTAAGAGGGGTAACCTCTTTGCACTTTCTCCCTTAACTTGGAGTTTTCTTTTCTTCACGATTTTTTTATTGTTGGAGGATTGGTTTTTTTTTTTGTATCTTGTTGGGTTCTCCTTTTTTTCCCCTAATTGTAGTATCCCTTTCTTCTTCACCCGCTTTCACTTTTGGAGTTGGAGAGAAGAGGGAGGGAGG
>Ga0179593_1567331_pt1 | contig 17312 bp, 20 predicted proteins | sample CZODoug2_1_08_16_FD_185931 | JGI IMG/M metagenome (GOLD analysis project Ga0179593, IMG submission 185931) | Vadose zone soil fungal communities from Angelo Coast Range Reserve, California, USA - CZODoug2_1_08_16fungal (PacBio error correction) | ecosystem: Environmental > Terrestrial > Soil >... | reverse complement strand
GACTGTTTTCACTCGCCCCTATGTATCGCTTTCCTTTCGGAACTTCTTGAGCTTTCTTTCAGACAGCCTTTTGTAGGTTTTCCTTTCCTCGAAGGGATACATCTTATCCCCCTTTTTGGGATTTTCCCTCGTTGTCGCCCTTGTTCTCCTTCCTCAATCGACCCTTCTCCCGTACTTAGTTTCGTATGCCACTCAGTGCCGTAATTCTTCGACTCCAGCCTGGAGAGTTCGCCTACACGGGCTTTTCATTTGATTGCCTTGCCGGATTGTTTGCTTTTCTTTTAGGTTTTTCACAGGCTCCATGCAGACCAGATCCGTCTGCCCTCTTCGGCGTTGGCTCCTTTTGCCATTGTCGAATTGAACTGAGTTTTTATTTAACTTTTTCTTCCGGTATCGACTTAGGTCGTTATCGATTTTCTAGTCTATCGTTCTCCTCATCAATGACCTGTAGCTGGCCCCTCGTCTTCCCACGCCCGATGAGATCATAACGCTTGACTTCGTTATACCCCCCCTTCCTAGTGCATCTTCGGCTCTCTATTTTTTCTTCTCAATCGATTGGTTGCCCGGAGTTTTTCGGGATGCTGTATTAGTTCATGGGTGAATAGGTCGGATTTGATTGGACGTCCCTCTTTTCTGATTTCCCATCTTTAAATAGCGCACGGGTGCTTCTTTTTTTTTTTACCCGATTCTGATGCGCTTTGCGACCCTTTTTCTGGCGTTGGAGATGGGATATTTCTTTTTTTTTTCCCCTCCCATCCCAGGCTCTGTCCAACACCCCTTTCGATGCCGTTGGTGACGTTTTTTATTTTTTGACGGGTTTCGTTTGGCGGCCGACCAGCATACCCACCTCACCCCCCTGACAAGGCCCGCCGCCGATCTTCTCATGTCCCGCTTTTGCCCCCCCCCAATTCTTCCCTCCCTTTCCGCGTCCAATTTTTGTGGTGCAGAATTTTTGCGTACTCAGCTGTCCTAACGCGAACGCTTCGCCGACTTGGGCATTCCCTCGGATCAGTTCCTCTCTTTGGACGATTGGGGGGGTGGGGTTTGGTTTTTTTTTTTTTTTTTTTTTTCTTTTTTTTCTGTTGATTTTCCTCCTTTTGGGATCTGCCGGGGCGGATCCTTCCTTCTTTCTTTTAGCCGTGCCTTCCCCAGGAGCGGGTCCCACAAGTCTTGGGCGCCCTTGAGGTTTTTTCTTTCCTTCTGGAACTCCGCGCGCTAGCATCGGAGCCTTTTTTTTCTTCTATTTCAGTGTGCGCTGTTCTCCTGTCTTTTGTACCCCGTGACTTCACGAAGCGGTCGGTCCAGGTGCTAGCGCTTATGATGCAGGGGATCTCTGCTCTCTTCCTATTGTTTTTGGTTGAGCTTCCCCTTTTCCACAACCGTTTCATCCCCCGCCCCCTTCCTCCATTGGTTTCGTCACCTGCCTCGACCCGATCATTATAGTGACCTTTTTTGATTTTTACCTGATGACCAGGCCGCCCATTACGGGGACTCCCCCCTTTTCATTCGTAGTTTTTTTTTTTTTTCCAGAATTCTACACTACGCCTCGGCCAAATGTTTTGCTCCGCTCCATGTGCCCTCTTAGCTACCTGGACACAAGTTTCCTTTCCCCCCTTTTTCTTTTCCCCCCCAGAGGCATATCCCGCTTTTCCCCCTTAGGCTTCCCCTCTGTTCATCTGTTTCAAATGGATGCCTTTTTCGTTCGTTTGAACCCTCCTGCTTCCGACGACAAAATTCCCCTTCCAATTTTCCCTTCCACCGGAGGTTTTTCGACAACCCCCTTCTTTTCTGAGGAACCCTGAAGGAAGAGCGTTTGGAGTTTTGGATTGTCTGTCTGTCGGCCGCCAAACTTCACTTTCCCCACTGTAGACTACGGTAACCCCCCTTCTTTTTTTTTTGAATAGCCTCGGCAGGCGGGTTGTTTTTTTTTTCAAACTCCGGTTTCGCCATCGCAAGCTACGCCCGCCGCCGGGATCGCTCCCCTGCCTTCGTATGGATCTCCTCACCCGTGGCGTGATTATCGCCACTTATTTTTTTTTTTCCCTCCCCCAAATAATTCCCTGATCAAACCCGGGTTCTTGAACGTATAACCTTTCGACTCGGATGCTCGGGCCACCAAGCGGCTATGATACCTTTAAACAAGATTGCGCCACAAGCTTGTGAATGTCACTCTTGTCCTCGGTGTTCTAGTTTTCGACGCAGTTTGGAGACTTCCCCCAACGCGCTTCTTAATTATGAGTTGCTAGATTTAATTCCCTCTCCGCTTTCCTACGCGCGGCGAGAAACTTCTTTTCACCCCCTCTTCCTGCTGTGCACGCTCCGGATTCCCCTTCATTCTGGAATCCAACGCCGAAGAGCCCCTCGCTCCTGTTTTCTTCTTGGCCCTGTTTATCCCCCGCTTTTTTTGGACCCCTCCCCGTAAGGCCGGCAAATTACACTTTTGCGCTTTCACATAAAGGACGGCATATCCGGACCAAGACTTTTCCCCCCCTTCCCTTCGGGTTTCTCGGTTGTTGTGCTGACGGCGCTTCCACGACTCGTCTCCCCTTAGCCCCGGCGGCTCATGACATCCCGGCGCTTTTCCCCCCAGCATCCTTTATTTTTTTTTTTCTTTTTTGTCAAGCTTTGAAAGAGAAGTCAAGAAGTAGTTTTTTTTTTTTCCTTTTTTACATAGATGGGCGCTGTCAGCTTTCTCCTCTTCCCTCTTTTTCTTTTGTAGAGAGATGCAATGCTTTCCGTTCATTTCCTCTTTCCTCCCTCCCTGTCCGCTTCAAGCGGACCATACTTTTCTTTTTTGATCATCTTCCAGCTTCATCGACTTGTCTTTGCTTCTTGCCGCGTTTCGAGTGAATTTTTGTTGTTTTGAATCACCGTCTTTCGCCCCTTTTCCCTCCGTCCGACTAACCGTCAGCCCGTCTACTCCAGATTCTTAGGGAGTCTGACTTTTCCTTTTCCCCCTTTTTTTCATTAACCCTTTTTTCTCTCTGTGAGAGTTTCTCCTCCTCGTACAAACCTTTTGTCTTTATTTAAGAAGAGCTCGATTTTTCAGGTTCCCTGAACATACCCCCTTTCCGCCTCCTTTCTCGAGGGGGAGGTTTTCTTTTTCTTTCTTTTGGACCCATGTCGAATTGATTTTGCGTGTCCGCCACTCTGGCTTTGCCCTAGTTTATCGCCCGGCGCGCTCTCTTTCGCACTTTTTCCGCTTCCCCGATTTTTCAAATAAACCCTGTCCGCCGTCGCGCGCCGTGTCCCCAACTCCTGAACATAACGCGCGCTCGGTCCCCCCTTTTCCTTTAACTCTTTCCCCTTTTGGCCTGCCTTTCCTGTCATGAACTCGAGCCGCTTGGTGGGCCGTTTTTTATTACTTTTTCGCTTCGGCATGGCCTGTTTTTCCCTTCGTTCTTTTTGCCTTTTTTTTTGATTTCCCCCTCTGCAATCGACGGCCCTTTTGTAGATCCCCTTTAATATGCGCTCTCACGGAGATCCCTTTTGTTCTGCCCGGTGGCATGCGCGTAGTTTCGACGCCTCCTTTCTCCGGACTTTCTGACCAAACCAACTGGGTGCCTTTTGTTCTCTTTTGTCGGGGTGAGTTTTTTGCCGCAACGCACTTCGCCCCCCCCCCCCACCACTGTCCAGCCGACATCTTCGTATGTCCCGACTTTTTTTAAAACCTCTTCCCACCGTTCCTTGCAATTTTGTTCTTATGCTCGGTCCTGGTGAACGCGACAGAGTCCGCGACGTAGTCGGTCCCTTCATCCTCCTTCCCCCTCGCATTTCCGACTTTGGCGACTGCGGATCGTTGGTATTCTTCTTTTTCCGCAGTTCTCTTTCACCTGAGTGCCAGGGAGCGAATTTCGTGAGCCCCGTGGGCGCCTTTGGCACTCGTTGTTGGAGAATCTGGCCTTCCCTCCTTTCGGAGCAGATGATGATTTCGCAGTACATGGTTTCTCCTTCCCTCAGGCTTCTTTTCAGGGACTTCTGAAGAATTCGAGTCTTTTTTCTTTTTTTGAATTTTCGTTTCGATTTGATGAACGTTTGGTGGTGGAATCCTCTTTTCTCCTCCCGTGTTTTTTTCTATCTGTCCACCGGCCCACCGTTCATCCAAAAGCGTTCGCCCCCCTTTGCCCCGATCTGATCTCTTTCTCAACTGTTACAAAAGAATTCGGTTTGTTTGATTCCCCCCCACGTAGACAACGGCCGACCCCTCACCATCGGCTCGCATTTCTTCTTGTCCCCACCAAGCATAGCCAAAGGCGCCCAGATTGGTCCCACTTTTTTTTTTCGACTCTTCATGACAACGGTGAATCTTCCTCTTATCCACCCGCGCGGCATTTAAACGCTCCGCCTTCCCCAAAGTCTTCTTCCTCGCTGCCGATGAGCACTTTTTTTCTCTCCTTCCGCCTTCCTTTTTTGTCCCCCCTTGCCTTCGCCCCCCCCCATCTTTTTCAAACCCCCATTTTTGCAGTGCAAAGGCGGGTACCCTTGTGTTGGCCGCTTGAGACATGAAGAAGATTCGGGTCTCCTTTTTTCGTCGGTCTGTCCAGGCCGCACACTCCAAGCCTTCCGGTCCCCCGCAACAACGGCATAGCAGTTTGGGTATCCCTGGGTCAGCGGGAGGACCGAAAAACGTGCCCTTCCCCAGTCCTTTCTGCAGTAGGGCCCGACCAGAAGCCTTTCTCGTTCTTCACCCGTGGGAGTCCGTCCTCGCAAATAAGCCCCCCCTCTCACTCCCCCCCCCTTCAAGACGATGATCAACCAGCTCCTTCTAGCGCCCCCCCCTCCTCCTTTTCCCTTCCCCGGATTTTCCCACCGGCTCTCCTATCGGCATGGACCAATTACCTTTTTCGTCATGTGCGGCCAGCTTGTGAAGTCTCGGATGACCTTCTTTTTTTCTCTGGGCGTTTGGAGCAGCTCCCACCTCCCCCCCCTTCTTTCTGAGACCTTTTTCCTATGAGTTTTCGATAGCAGCGTGAGTTTTCTTCCGTTTTCGAAGAAAACGTAAGGGGCCACAATATTTCCTTCCCTCCTCTTTTCTCCCCCCAATTCCATGGCCAAAGGAACCCTCCCCACGCCTCCCCTCAGCCCTCCTCTTGTTCCGCCATGGTTTTTTTCTCTGCCTGTGTCGCTCTGGAACAATCCCTTTTTTTTCCCAAGGCCGGCACCTCAACCCTCTTTTCTTGCAAGAGGAGGATGAAAACCATTTCTCTTTTCAATTCCCCTCCCCGTTTCGTAAGAATCCCTACGTAAGGGCTGCTTTTTGAAGCGCTTCCCCTTCCCCTGGTTTCCCCCGGGGATTTCCGCGAAATACCGGTGGTTTCGCACGACAAGTCGATTGAAGTTTCTTATATAGCATCCCTCCTGCTTTCTCCTTCCTTGCTCTCCTTAGCGGCAGTTGAAGGCGGACTACCCCCTGTTTCCCTCTTTTCCCTTCATCCTTTGTTGAGAGACTATGCATCGGTTTCTCCCCTCTCGGACTTTCGAGGTCCGCTTCAGGCTGACCCTACTTCGTTTTTCATCTTTCAGCTCTTTCCAAGGATTTTTGACTTTTTTGATGAAGAGCGGATGCGATGTCACTTTTCCTCTAGGTTTTTCCCCCTTCAAGAGCTGCTCACGTACCCCCCCCCCGTAAAGGTAGGTTCGCACGACTTTGACTGGCATCAGACTGGACGTTCATCCGCCTACCTTCCCCTCTTTCCCTTTTTTTTCAGTGATTGTCCTCCCCTGATGAACATTTCTGGTTATAAGCTCACGATTCCCCCAGATCTTTGATTTTTCTCTCGGCGCTTGCTTTCCTTTGGCCCCCCTTAATTTTGACTGGTCTTGCCTCTGCTATTTTTGAACTTCTCCGGTCGTAGCAGACTTTCCTCGACGCTGCGTTTTTTCCCTCAATGACTCCCTGTCGAAGTCGCTTTTTTTTTCCACCAAGCACGATTGAAGATCACCGTTTTGTCAGATTAATAAAAAGATTTCCTTCGGCGGCAGTTTACTGACGCTATTAATTCCGCTTGGTGCCCGTTTCACCCTCTTCTTCTTCTTGAATTTTTCCCCCCCCTCTTCTTCTTGCAGGTGATCTTGATGAGTGGCCCATTTGCTGCCTGAAGCCCGGGTAGACTCAACGATTTCTCGCTTCGTTTTCTGCCTTCCCGTTCCTTTCGATTGGAGATGGTGAAGCTAGTTTTTAGCAACGAATTTTCCGCCGGCCTCACGGCTCCACCTCTTTCAGTTGTCGGAGGAGGACCTTTGTTTCTCTTCCTGTTTTGAGCTTTTTTTCCCCTCCCTAAGACCCCGCCGCCCCAAGCCCCGACGCGTTCTCTTTATTAATGGTTCTATAATTCCCTTTGTTGCTCAACACCCTTCTTAAGAAGTTCCGGCCAATTTTTGCTTTTCCTTTTCATGGAAGAGCTCTTTTAGAAAGCTTCGTCCGTAGAGGGATCAATTTTCTTCCCCTCGGTCCTCTCCTATACATTTTCCGACTGCGGATAGTTGACTTGTCCCTTTTGGAAGAATTTTTTTTCGCTCAAGAACCGTTATTTTGCCAGGGGGAGCTTTTTGAACTTTTTAGAAAAATTTTGGGGCATTTTCGCTTTCTTTCGACTTTCAAGCTCGTAGACTTTTCCTTTCTACCGTCCCTCCGGCTCTGTTTATTCTGAGGACAGGCTTGGTAAGCCCTTTTCTTATCTAGTCGGCGTCGGAGTTGAAGTTTAGTGAGTTTTTGTTCCCCCAGTTTTTCCCGGCTGGATTCTTCTCCCCCCGTTTTTTTTGATCTATCTAAACCCACAAACCGTTCTCTCCTGAATCTCTGGCGCCCCCCTGGTCCCCTTCGTCCCGCCTTTTTTAGTGAAGTTAGGTGGTGCTTACAAAAGCAGCTTTCACATCAGCCAATTCTCCGACTTCCTTCCAACCCTAGGCCAGCTCCGGAGCGTTTCATTCTCCCCATCGACGGCCCCGGTGGCGACCCCTCTTTTTTCCTCCTTTCCCACATGCATTTTTTCGCTCCATGGCACACATTTTCAATTGGCTATCCAGGTGGCCCCCCCCACCGTTCAGCAAAGCTCCGAAGCGAAACCCTTTGCGTATGCCCCCTACTTTCCCTCGCTGACCAAATGTTGGCCTGTTCCGATCTTCAAGCTGTCGTTCCATTCCGCTTACCATCTTGGACAAAAATGGTCCACCCTGCCCTTTCCCCTGGGTTTTCACACGAGAGGAAACATGACTACTCTCCTGTCGTTGTTTTTGGTTCTGTGACGGTTTTGCGTTCTCACCCTTCCCCCCCCCAACGTTTCCGCCTACGTCACAAACTTATCCAGGTTTTTCTTTGAGTCAGGCTTTTTTCAAGAGGGAGTAGACTTAACTGAGACCCCCCCGACTCCCACGCCGTGAATTTTTTTTTCAAGCCGCGCCTCCTTGGATCCCACCCGGGCGTCCTCTTCCCCATCGCTAAGGCCCCCCCCCCCCAGCATCCGCCTGCCCGGCCTGCGACTTACAAACCGTCATTTAAACTTCTTGATTCTCCCCTTTTTCGGATCCTCGGATTTTTTTTCAATTACACTTCGTGGCACTTGTATTCCTCCTCTGCCCGAGGGTCAAGCGTTATTTTTCTTGATTTTCTCGCTGAAAAATTTTCCGGCATACCCTTCCCTCCCTTTCACTCTTTTCGCCTTTCCCCGCCGCACGATGACGCTCCTCCTCCGGGGAGAACCAGGCACACTTAAAGCCGAACGATCCCTTTCTACATGGCCCCCTTAACCTCCCCCATTGACTCCCGATATTGCTTTTGTCGTGTTTATTTCAAAGAATATGTACTAACCTTTCTTCAAGGGCTTTCAAAATAAACTCGTTGTGAACTCTTCTCTCTCCCCTAGTATCAACTTGCAACAGCACTTTCCCGAATACTACATGTCTTTCGGTGCCGCGTCCGTTCTTCCCCCCCTGTTTCGCCCCAACGCTGATGATTCCAACTTGTCTTTTTTCATTCCCCAATCCCATTTCTTTAGTCTTCGCAACTCCCCTTTATTGAATTTGGAAAAGCAGCCCTGGGTCGGTTGATTCAGAGGACAGAGATTGGCCCAGCTGGCCCCTGAATTCCCTCCTTTTGTTGTTGAGAGAGATGCCTGTTTCTTTTCCTCTTTTCCCGTTTCTTTTCTTCTCGCGTACTTGAGCGGACCCTAACTTTCTTTGCCTTTTTAGAATTCATAACTCCGTTTTTTTGCAGACCTTGCGCCGGTCCTCTTTTGGCATCCGCTTGGGACCTCCCTCTCTTGTCAAGCCCGTCAGTCAAGCTCACCTCCCGTAATTATTTCTTTGCAAGAGGTTGTCCTGTGGTCTTTTCTTTCTACCTGATGATTATCGCCTCGCCCCCCCGGCCACGCTTTTTTTGGGTTTTATTTTTCATGGCTTTCGAGGAACTCGTGTTCAAAGTGCCGTCCCCCTGAAGGCAATTCGGTTCCTTCTTCTTTTTTTTTAGTTTTGCCTTTCACTTTGGAAATGTTCCCTTTTTTTCTCGTTCTCCCTATGTTTCCCCTTCGTCGACAGTCTTAGCCCGCTTCCAACTTACTACGTCCACTATCAATGACTTGTCGCCGTCTGCCTTCTTTACTCCACACCTTAACGATGAAGTAATAAAACCCCTTTGCTCCCCTCTCGATTTCCCCCCCCTTGATGCAAGTGCATTAGGACGGACGCTTTGTTCTAGCCTCTCCCCTCTTTTGGTGCCATTGTCTCCTCCCTTTTATTTTTTTTTTTTCAGTTTAGAATCCTGGTGATAATAGGACTTTCTTTCCTTCCTCCTGGTTCTTCTTCCACGCCACGGGTGAGCATCGAGGATTTTCTTTCGGATTCTAGGCTTCCGGGTGTATGCGATGCCTTTATTCCGCCGCTTCAAGAAGGTGCGGCTCTAAACAATGGCGGATAATTGTTGTCCGTAGGAGCTTTCCTGACTTTTTCTCCCTTTTTTCTAACTACCCCACATCTGCCTCCCTCCTGAATTTCTTCATGTTTCCTCTCCGAATTGGATCCACCCTTTTTTACAGGTTTGGCCCCTTTGGAGGTGATTCTTTTGCGCTCTGAATTTTTTTTTTTTTCCCTGCCCGATTTGCTATTTTTCCTTTGCATTTTTCACGCTGGTCCTCATCCTTTGGCCGAATGCTTCTTATGCCGCCTTGTGTCTTCAAGGTTCCTCTCTTACCCGTGATTTTTTTTGCCAGGAGCGCCCTTTTTTTTTTTGGTTTTTTCCTTTTTTTTTTGGACTATTTTCTTAGTGGAGATTAGGTGAACGCCGCCTCCTTAAGCCTTCTTTTTTATTTTGATGTTTTCTTGGCATATTGCTTCGACTGCTTTTGTAAGTCACACTTTTTCACGAGTTTGGGTTTTTTTCTTCGGGAAGTTGGATACACCTGATTTCCCGCTTTCCTTTTTGGAAGGTGTTTTCCTATTTTCCTCCTCTCCGTTTTTTTTTTATCTCTCTCCACCCCAGTCCCCCCATTTAACCCATGGCGCACACTTCTGACCAGCTAGAATTCTTATTGACGTCCTTTGCTCTTTTCGTGCGAAGAACAGCTACATTAAGCCTGAAATCACCTTTTCCTCTTTTTCCCTATTCTCCACCCCTACGCCTCGCCACAGCGTCCCCTGCTTTTTTTCTCCCTTATGGCCCCCCTCTTTTCGCTCCTGGCCCACGGGAATCTGATCGCCCCGGCTTTTCCCATTTTCATATCACCTCTCGAGTCGGCCCAAGATGCGTATGCGGCTTCGAGTGCCGATGTACTCACTTTTTTTTATGCCTTTTCTGTTAGGTTCCCTCGACTTCCTCTTTTGCTCCACACATTCCTTAAAACCCGTCCTAATGTGTTTTGCAAAAATTCGTGAGAGGAAACTCAGTCCTTGTGTTGTTTTGATGGTATGTATGTCGGCACTGACCCCCTCAAACCCGTCCGCCAGGTTTTCCCCCTCTCAGTTTTTTTCCCCTCGAGGCCCCCCCTTGTGCAAGCTTGCGTTTCCAAACTTTTCCCCTAACATGCCCCCCCTCAGGGGACGCAGCCCTTCGAGTCTTATGAACAAGTGGCATCGCTTCCCCGCATCCGCCCCCTCTCCGGCCCCCCCCCTCTCCCTGCTAAACTTCCTGCGACGCGACACCATCCCCCTCACCTCCTCTGCTGGGCCTTCAAATCCCGGCATTTCATTTAAACGTCCTGACGACTTTTGTTTGATAAGCTTTCCAGAGGTTGCAGAGTTACTGTCGACTTTTGTTTCTGCCACTGCGGCGAAGGCGACCCTGTCATTGATGAGTTCCCTTGATCGATCTACCTCTTCGACGGGCGAGTCCAACTATGACCCCTGTACGGCGTTCTCTCCCGATCCCATTACATGGCACCGGTTCCCCAGCAAGTTTCTCGCCCCCCTTATCCCGATCTGGGCTTATTGGTCGGCCCTGTCTTTAAACCCCTCGAAGCTTTCCCCTGAAAACTCCTTCCCCCCAAATTACTTCTCCCGAGGCGTGAAACCTCCGGCACTCCGGGTTCTTTCCCCTGACAAGTTCCCCCCTTCGTGCAGAATCCTCCCTTTTCACCCCCTGGAGCGTCACGGGAGCTTTCCGGCGCGCTTTATTATCATCGACTCAGGCGTCTCGATCCCCCTCCTTCAGCTGAATTCTGTTAAAGATATTCCCGAGAAGCTCCCCCTCCCTCACGACTTAATACCGGCGTCGATCCCTTGAACGGCCACACTAAAAGAATTTTCTATATTTCCCTCCGTTTTTGGTCTTTTATCCCTCCTTTTCTCGACTTAACCCGGCACCATATCGCCGTCACTTTTTCTTTGAGGACCCTACTCTGAGATTCTATTTTTACCCTTCCTCGATTATTTGAGAAATGACCTAGGGCTATCCCCGCACCTTGGGAATCAACGCGTAGCCCTTGGCAATCTCCCTCTTCTAGTCCCCCACTCAACACTCCATCCCGCTTACATTGTAGGGTTTTCCCTGGGGCGTTTCCCTTTTTTGCGCCTGGCGAGTTCTACGCCGTCACCGTCCCCTCTTTTACCCTTTTGCCGGCTTTCGAGCTCTCGGAAAAGAGGTTCGGTTATCCCGAGAACATTGCCCCCCCCCTCCTCCAGACCTTTGATAGCGTCGGGCAGTCTTGTTTTTCCTTCGACATCTGTTCTCGTGAAGAAGCTGGTATGTTGTTTTCTGCGTAGTATCTGCGGTAGCAATCTCCATTTCTATCCTCCCCTCTGAATTCTTGCCGTATACGCGCGTTTGCTCCAAACGCCTGACGTTCCCCCCCGCCCCTCGGCCCGCTTAATTCAAAAGATTTGCGGCCCCCCGGCCGTTTTCCTTTTCCTTCTTTTAGTCTCGTGCGTTGACCGTTCCAAGTTTTTTTTTGCCTTGTCGCTTAGTCCTCTTTTGATCACGGTCGGATTGGACGGATCGTGGGGGTCTATTCTCAATCGAGCGAGATTTATGGTAGGCTCTTTCCCTTCCCCACCCACTCTTTAATGTATGATTGGCGATGGTCGTCCGTCTCCTCTTCACCGACTTCGGCGATGACCAAAACCACTTGCTGTTTCCGTTTTTGTTTTAGGGACGGGTTTGAGTTTGGCGTGCCTCTCCTTCCAATCGCCGCACACGTTAAGACTTTTCTCTCCGAATGTGGTTTCCCCCCCCCTTGTCTTACCTGTTGCCGGCCAATTTTGTCTAATGTCGTCTTACCTACCTCTCTCTTTTTTGTCTCATGTGCTTCATCGGCACTCTAGACCTTTCCCCCATGTCTGATCGTGATATGCCGCTAGGTGGGGAAGCGGGGGCGCCATCAGGCTTTCCCAAGGCTCCCTGAGGGGGTTCCATGTGGGCGCTTGGGACGATGCGATTTTTTGATTTTCCCCAACTCGCTTCGCAGATTTATCCCCTTTGATTTTTCTCAGTAATGGCGAGTTAACCAACTCTTCCACTTAAGACTTTCTTTGTCGATCAGTGTGCGCCGCGGTCTTCGATTGAATGAAAGGTTGGTGTCTTCCTCCTCCGTTTTTTTCTCTCTGATCCCCCGTCCACAATTTCATCTGCACAATTTAGTTTTTAGAAACCCAGAGTAGACTCCAGTCCACGAGTGTTGGAATTTTCACGCACTTTTTTTCCCCTCCTATTCTCCTCCTGCACTTTGGCGACTCATCACAATCGGCTCCGAAGTGTTCCCTTCTCCACCTCTCCCTTGCCAACCTGACTCCCCTATAACACTCACCACCCCCACAACACCAACCCCCCCCCCCCCCCACACCCCCCCTCCCCAATGAGACTCCTCCATGGAATCCGGTGAATCTTGGCCCCCGCTGGTCCCCTGCGTATACCCCCTTTCAAAGTCATGCTTTTTCGGCAGCCGTGCCCTCTGCAGGCAACCTTCTGCGTTTTTAAGAGAGTCGCTTTCCTTTCTACTTCGCAAATTCATCACCGGACACCCTCCACGGCCGAGCCACCCCTTCTTTGAGATTCCCCTTGAAGGAGATTTTTGGTGATTCGCGTATGTATGTCGTCCCTCTCCCCCCCAAGCCCCCCACAGGTCGCCTACGTACCAACGGCATCGCCAGTCGCCGTTTGAATTTCAGGTCAGAATCGCCCATAACGCCCATGACCGCCTCCTCGCCCCCTACAGCGCTCATCGCTTATACTTTCTTTATGGCCCGCCTACAACAGTTTGCCCCCTAAAAAGCCCACATCGCTCGACCCCCTCTCATCACGACTATGCTCCGGGCACAAACTCTGACGTGGCGCCCAATTACACTTGCAGGCCAGCTGGCACTTTAAAGACCCCGTCTGCAAGATTTCTTCCCCCCCATTATGATCATCGGGAGTTTTTAGGGCCTTTGCGGCTATGTCTCCTCCCCCAGGGAGTCATTGTCGTGACTCTCGCAACATCCCTCCTCCGTATAAAAGAGACGCGGCTGAGAACTTCGCACCCCCTTAAACCCCCTTTCTTCACCGTCAACCGATCCGTCCCCCCCCCCCTAAAGCCTGTCCTTCCTAGCCGCTTAAGTCTTGGCTGTACTTGCATGTTAGCTTATACCTCTCTTTCAGAATTCTGAAACCCCGGCAAGGTCGCAAATTCGGCATTCCTCATGGGTGAAACTCCTCAGGCGATTATTCTAATTCCCTTTTTTTGCAGAATACCTTTCAGGGATTTCATTCTTGCTTGCTGACTGCGCTTGCCAAGGGCGACCGGTGCTCCCCCTCCATCTTCCCCTTTGATAGACAATACGCTGTCCGATATGAAAGATAGATCAAGCCGTTTGGACGACTTCATTCGCGGATTCCTCTCGGGGCGCAGAGGACCCCTACCCCATCCTATTTCCCGTGTTTTTTCTTTCTCGAGAGGCACGGTTTTCGAGGCCCTTTCGCCTAGAGGAATATTATGAGCTTCCCTTTTTCCGCTTCCTACCTCTCGACTTTTTCGAATCTGCTGCGACTGATTTCCCTTGGAACTTAACGCGTTGCGAACTTGGCCAGGTAAGTCCCCTCAAGATTCACATCCCCCTTACATGTAGGTATTATGCCCCTGACTTGCGTTGAGACGAGGCCGTATCGCTCCCCCTCATAGTCCCTTCCCCTCTGTTAATTTTTGACGGCCTCGTTGTTTTGCTTACTATGCAACATCTTGTTTTCGCTAAAGTCAGCCTCCTCCCAGATGAAGCTTTTATCGCTCCTTTGGGGACCTCTCTTGATCGTTGCTGACTCTTTATACGTTTCCATCCGGCCCTTGAGTCGTCTTGAATCGCGCCCGATCGTTCCCCTCATCAATGACCCTGTCGCCGTTCCCGCCTCCAAAGCTCTAAGTCTCATAACGCTGGCCTCATCCTTTCCTCAAATTTGACCAGCAACCATTCGTTGAAGGCGTGTAATTGTTACATGCCTCTGTAGCAGAACGCTTTTTTTTCTATCCGAGAGTGAGTGATGACTTTTCGCTTCGAGGTTGATAAGTAGATTTCGGAAATCCCCCCTTCTCTCCGGCGTGCAGTCCTCCTTTAATTATTATAGAGGATGGGCCGGTCTTGAGATTCGTCGGCAGTTTTGCTAGGTCTAGGATTTTTTAGGGCACACCTTTGATTTAGACCCCCCCCTTTTTGTGGGCGGACTTTTGTTTGTTTGCGCGACAGACTACCCCATCCTAGGCCCACAACGTGCCCGCCGTATTTTTTTCTTCTTCGTTTTCCGCTACGAATGTTACCTCCCCTTTGATTCCCCTCGGTGAGGGAAGGTTGTTCCCCAGAGATGCAGCTGCTTCGCCTCCTCGGGCATGCCCATGTGCCACGGCACCGCATACCATTTTGGCATACTTCACGTTGATATGCCGCTCCTTGGGATCCCGTTTTCCTCCCCAGTGTCTGCCAGGGAAGCGAGCTCATGGGCCCATTTGTCCCCACCCTTGTTTCGTCTTTGGGAGAATCGGGCTCCCCCCCAGAGCTCGAAGTGACTCGGTATGTGATGATTCGCCCCTTTCTCTTTGTTCATTGATTAAGAATGCTTTGTAATTCCCCGGGTCCCTCCTTCTTCGAGTATTTCGGTGATACGTCTGCCTATGACGCTTTGTTTTTTCGTGTCTCTCTCTGTTCGTCCTCCGTTTTTGTTTGCTATGATCCACAGGCCCACAACGATAATAGACTCTCGACCAGCTCCTTTTAGTCCCCGGTGTGCTGAAAAAGCGTCGTGCGAAGATGACTCCACCATTTTCCTTATAAACAGTTGGCCCAGCAGTATCTTTTCGTCCTCCATCCTACAACGCCTCTCCAAGGACAAGCTTGGTATCACACGCTCCGGTGCTCGTGCTCCTGGCGTGAATCTCTCCCTTTGGCTCCCCAACTGCTATCCCGCCTTCTATTTTTCCATTTTGCAGATCTTGAAATCATTTCGACGACGTCTGCAGAGGTCGCGTTCATTCCGACGGGCACCCCCCTTCCCAATTGGCCGTCACCCGGCGTAACCCATTTTTCCCCTTCGTTATGAGGAAACCTCCAATTTCGCTTCAGTGCGCGTCGTTTGTGGCGTGCTCTGGTCTGTCTGTGCAACCCACGGTCCTCACACAAGGTCGCATCCTTCCCCCCCCACGCCCCTAGCTTTTTTGTCATCTTCTGTGTAGAGGCGAGTTTCCGAGGTTCTGAAAAATGAACCTTTCCCTAACTCCCTCTAATTGGACTCTCATGTCCCAAGGCGCCTCCTCTATGATCTACCCCGTGGCGTCGATGGGTTCCCACCTCTCCTTCCCTTCCTCCCTGAACAGGCATGAGAATCCCCCCAAAGTCCTTTGATTGCTTCCCCCAAGCGTCTCTGTTCCTCCTCCTTTGACAAAGCCTCATGTGGGCAATGTTGTGAAGGACGATGTCCCTTCCGTCTCTTCCTCTTTTTTTTTTGAGCAGGAACAACATCGTCGGTGATGCTTTCTTCCTCCCTTGATGCGCCTTCCCCTCCCTGCGGGTTGAGACCCCTTTTTCCCCAAAATACCCTTCCTGCAGCTAAACAATTTCTGACTTCCACACTTTTGACCCCCCAACGAAGCATATTTTCTTACTCTCTTCCCCCTCCTGCCTTCCTTTCGATAACCCGACTGGGAATAGTCCCCAATCCTGCAAGGCCGGCCCAAATAACTATTTCCTCGGGCCTTCAACTTCCAGGACAGGACTTTCTCCACCCGGCACCGTAGATCTCGCCTCATGTACCGGTCCCTTCGGTTCGCGTGCTGACGGCGTTGCCCAGGGCCCCCTCCCCGTGTCCCTGCGTCATCGAAATAACGGCTCTTTTCTCTCCACCCCAATTCCTTTTTTTTAAAGTCCTCCCTGAAGATTCCAGATAGTTTTTTTTTTCCCTTTCGATCCTAGATGGGCCGCATGAAGTGCACCTACAGTTTCCCTCTAATTTTTTGTTGAGAGTTGAGAATTTTTGTCTTCTTTCCGACTGCCTTTCTGCTTCCTTCGGACCCCATTCTTCTATTATCCAGCTCCCTTGTCTCCTTTTTTTTCTTGCGATTGCGAACTGCCTTCGATTTTTGATTCCTATGAATCAGCCTTTGGGGAATCCTCTTTTTTTTCAATTGCACTCTCCCACCCGTTATACTTTACCGCTTTCTATTACGACAGGGTTTGACTATGAAGTAAGTTTCTCTCCTTGATCTTTTCCCGAATAAGGACACGAGTTTCCCCTTGTCCCCTCTTCTGAGCTTTTCTTTCGTTTTCGTGATACTCGAAAAAGTCCTCCATCTGGGGCGATGTCTTAGGAGTTGTCTTTCCTGGAAATGTCCTTTTCTTGACGAAGATTTGAATTTCTTTTTCTTACTTTTTTTCTTTTGCTGTCGTATTCTTGGCAGATGAGCAACATCACCACATTTTTTCTCATGTCCTGGCGACCCCACAACTACCTTTACTCGAGAAGACGGGGCATCGTCTTCTTCCCCCTTGCCGCACCCTTCTTGTATTGTAGAGCCTTTGCCCGGAGCACCGCTTCTGCGTTTTTCTCCTTTTTTTTTTTTTCGACACCTTTTTTGAGCAGGTATTCTGGATTGGCCCGAGTTTTTTTTTCTTTCCGCCCCTCCTCAAGTTTTCGTGCCTCGCGGCTTCTGGTAGGAGCTATGTTTCCATGCGGATGTCTCTATTCTTCTCCCGCCCGCTTGTACCTATCTTCTATGGTCCACCTTATCCTTTTTCGTGACGTAGGGCGACCTTGTTATGGATCCTTTGTTTGTCGTTTGGCGGCTAAAGAAAGAACCATCTCCCAGACGCCGCTCTTCTTCATGTTCTCTCCCTGTTGTTGACTAACACTACCGCCCCCCTCCAATTTTTTGTCATTGTGATGAATTTTGCGTCTTTTACGAACCCTTTTCTTCGCGCGGGTCATGTCTGGATTCACGGCACCGCTCCTCCGAACTTTGCGGATCGTTGATAGCAGATCTTGGGCCCGCCGTTTCCCCTTACGTGTCTTTTTCCTTTTAGAGAGTAATTGGCAGGAGGTGAGACCAAGCTGTTCTCCCTTTCAACGCAGCTTCTCCGTCCTTCAGGAGCTATGTTGATGATCGGCCATTTTTTTTCCTCTCTCGTTGAAGCAACTGTACTTCACCTCGCGATTTCTTGAGCCAGTTGAGTCGATTTTGATGAAAGGTTGTGTTTTTCCCTCTAGAGTTCCACCTTCCCACACAGTTCACAATCGAGAGACTCACCCGCGAACTCGATTTGGTGCCTTAACAAAGAAGTAGTGCGCCCGATTCAACCATCCACCTTCTTCTAAGTCTATTCCCAGGACGTTCCTAATTATCCACATCCACGTCCCCCCTTTTTTAACACGATTG
>Ga0179593_1781852_pt1 | contig 17314 bp, 12 predicted proteins | sample CZODoug2_1_08_16_FD_185931 | JGI IMG/M metagenome (GOLD analysis project Ga0179593, IMG submission 185931) | Vadose zone soil fungal communities from Angelo Coast Range Reserve, California, USA - CZODoug2_1_08_16fungal (PacBio error correction) | ecosystem: Environmental > Terrestrial > Soil >... | reverse complement strand
TTACCTCTTTTGCTTGCGCCTCGTCGCATCGCTCACGTCCTCCCGCATCCTCGCTATAGAGGAATGTTTTTTAAGCGCGCTTCCTGGGATCACCGGACGGTGCTTTTCCTCTCTGGTCCCACTTCGATTTTCGATTTTATCGCGAAAACCGCTTCGGTCAAGACATCATTCAGTTTTTTTCCCTTCCCCCCCAGCAAGTCGGACGAGTGCCTATAAGGCCTTCGAGACGGACCATCCACCCCCCAGTTTCCCCCACCCCACGGGTTGCCGGCCACTAGCTTCTTCTGCTTGCGCTTTCTCCAAATGTTTTTTGAATAGAAAAGAGATTTTTACTCTCTCTCTACAGTTTCTCCATCGGCTGACGAGCCTGTCAACGTTCCCCCCCCTCCCCCCCCCCCCCCAAACAAACCACCCGGGGGGGTTGGGGTTTTTGGGGTTTTTTGGGGGGGGGGTGGTGGCAGCGCTTTTTTTGGGTTTGGTGGTTGGCTTCTTTTTGCTTAGAGACAATGTGGTTTGATCTCTTTTTTTTCTTTCACCCTTTCTTTCGCCGGTAGAGGACGGCACACGCCCGTTCTCTCCTGGGTGGAGTGACAAGTTCCTTTTTGATCTTCGGACTTGCCCCGAAGTGCAGCGTTTTTGATACTCCTCCCCCTCCCACTCGGTCGCCCAAGGACCTGGTGTTGCTCGATGCCCTCCATTCTGTCACCCCGTAGAATTGGTTTGCCAGAGTTCCGAATAGTTGACATCGGCCCTACCGCCCATCGCTTCAGCTCACTCTTCCTGCTCCCCTCCCCCGCTTTTCCGCTTCCGGCGCTTTTTTTTGCTACTAACCGTCCAGATAATCCTCACTCAATACCTCTTGAGAGAAACAACACGCACGCTTGACCCCCCCTTCGGCCTCCCCCCTCTTTCGACGCCGTCGCGACTTCTCCGTGCGGGCTCCGGCATCCTTCAATTCCATTTTTTACGAGGAGCTGTTGAAATCATTCCTCCTCTCCTCTTCTCGAAGTCCCTTTTCTTTGGTCGGTACCCACGTTTGATCTTTCCACTTCTCGGTTAGTCTTTCTCTTATTACAGATTAGTTCCGATGCTGTACGTAAGTCCTCCCTCTTCTGAGTCCCTCTATGGCGTGACCTGGGTCGCCTTAACTCTCCCGACTTCTTTCAGCCCGAGCTCCTTTTTCCTTGTCGACTGTCCCCTTTCTTCTTTAATGTCCTGCAGATGAATTTAAGTGCCCTTCTTTGGGACCTTTTCTCCTCCTGCTGGCCTTTGACGCTGAGGCTAATTTTCTAGCGTCAGTTGTCTGTCCAGCATTCCGAGTCCTTTCAACTCTTCCAACTCGAGCGCTTACGGAGTGAGGCAGTCTACCCCCCCCACCTTCTCTTTTTTCCGCTATGCGTGGCGTTAATACCTTCGCCTAAGTTAAACGATATCCTTGTTCCCGCATTCCTTCTAGTTATTCCTCGTCATCGCCCGCAGCGGATTTTCTTCTTGACGAACGTTCTGCTACAGTGAAGGCTTCCACTGAGGGCTTCCCCCGTCTTCTTTTTCAACCCTTTTCCAGGTACACCAGGTACCACGCCCTTTGTGGTTTCTCTACGAGCAACAAAGCCAGGGATTACACCAACGAGATGCCCCTCCCCCCTTTTTCTGGATCGGGCTGCGCAGGTCTTTTTTTCCTCTCCTCTTTTTTTTTTTTTGAGATATCTCTTGAGTCCGGGCTTTCCACCTCGTCCTGATCCAACCCGTTTTTTTTCCATTCGTTTTCCTTGGTCTTGGAGTGATTTTTTGGTTGCCGAGTTCGCACCCCAAGTGGCCTTATCTTTTTTTTGTGTGTACTCTTTAAATGAGAAGGGCTGACTCTTTCTTTCTTTTCCCTTCTTCTTTTCCGCAAGGTCGGATTATAGATAAATCCCCCCCCTTTATCCCTGACTCCGGTCTCGGCGATGTCCCTTTCAGAAGGATGTCCCCTACCTTGTACTGGCGCGTCGGGCACCGTAGGGATACTGGAGGTTCAATCTGTTTTCAGCTCGGTCCAGTACACGATTAGGGGGGTGCCGCCTCTCCACTCTGACAGTTCCGGCCTCGCGAGGTTCGTCGCGTCGACTGTTTTTTGTGTCGACCTATTTTTGTCCACCCTCCCTTTTTTCCAAAGCGTGGAAAGCATGGTCTTTACTGCGACCTCCGGTACTTCCTCTCCCTCCCCTTTTACTGACTCGCTGAAGGCCTTTTGGTTTTTCCTTTATTTGAAGTCGAACTTTTCTGGAAGGTTTCCCCCCTGAGGTCGTCGCGCTTTAGTCCCTCTGATCTCCTTTTTTCGGAAGCGATCTTGCATGCTTTTGAAAAGTTTCGGAGCGTCTGACTTCTTAGGTAGGAGGAATCGTTTTGGTCGCCGTGTATTCGCGCCAGGCTTTTGTTCGATTTTTTCTCGTTATGTAAAGAGACCTCGGTCTCTGTCCTCGGGTTCGTCGAAGTGCGATCTACGGAGTCTTCCGCGTCTGGCGACTCTCGTCGACGCTTCTTCTTCCGAGATAGTTTCTCGAGGTTCAGTGGTGGAGGTTGTTTCTTTTGTGTTTTTCTTTCGTCCTTCCCATTTTTTCTTTCTTCCTAGTGTGGGACAGATACACAGCCTCAAGCTCTTTCGCGAGTTGGTTTGTCTCTTGAGATTATTTCGGCTGACCCTTTATTCAGGATTCGTTAGGCTGTCCTCCTGCTTCCACTTTTTCGGTCCGGCAAACGACGGGCTACGGGTCGCCCCCTCTCCCCCCCAGCTTTCTACCCACCGGTTTGCGCCCTCGTTGGTGATTTTTTCGAGCTAACCCTGACCCTTTTCCTCTTAACTCGCTTCTGATTTAATTGTTCACCCTTCCTCGCTGAACAAGCTCTCGGGGTCTGTGGGCCACCCTTCGAAGATTGTTCCTCTTACACGGATTCTTACCCCCCCAGTAGGGTCGCGAAATCCTAGAAGAGTTCCTCCGGAAGGCTCGTCGACCGAGATGTTCTGCGTCCCTTGATCCTATCCGCGCGACTTTTGCTGGTTTCAGAATTCTAAGACGAATCTCGCGAGAAGCGGCCGTTCTCGTTGAACTTACGTACCCCCCCTTTATCTCTTTTTTTGGTGGTTTTTTTTCTAGGCCGCTATTTCAAGAGTCCCTGCTGTTAGTTGATTTTCTGTAGCGACGGTGTGAGGATGTCTTTAACTGTTACTATCATCTTGAAGGTTTTCCGTTATTGGACAAGAAGGTAAAGAACCTTTAATTTTGTCTTTCCCCCTGACCGGAGGATTCCTTTTCTTTTTCCCTATAATTCTTTTGAATTCGATATGGTTCTGCTTTCGGTAGTTCCCATCTGTTTCGCTCGGCGAGAACCTTCCTGATTTCCCCATTCAAGCGACTGCATATGGGATTATGTCCCGCACGCATTCTTGAACTTTCGTTCTAACCTTCAAAGCGCGTTAGGTGGCCCCGGTTTTTGATTCGGGTAAAGGTTCCCTGTATTGTTTCTTGCTTTTTCTCCCTATCTTTTTTTTTTGTGAGCGATCCCCCCCAGAACACTACTTTTCTTACTGCTTTTTTCGCACGAACCTTTTTCGACCGTCTGGCGGCAGTCTCTCTTTTCTCTCCTTGGCTGTCAGGGGCCTCGCCGTTTAAGCGGATAAGGGGCGATGCTGACTGGGGCCATTTTTTTTTCCTCTTCTCGCCGACACCCGCGAAGAGCTCACCACGCATCTCCGAGCGATAGTCCGATGTTCTAAGCCGATTCAGGGTCCCCCACCCTTGTGACTTCTGCGTAGCGATCGCCCGGTCTTTTTCTCCTTCAACCCCGTCTTCGGTCTCCTCTCACCTCTTCCCCCCCCGAACCAGCCGGAAGATGGCCGTCCTGCGTCCCGGAGGTCCGCTCCACCGCCACGTGTTTTTCGTCTTAGCCTGAGCCAGGATGGCTGTTGCGACTTTCTCTTTCTCTCTACTCGGCCCTTCGCTGGCTACTGCCCGCTGATTTCCTTTGGTGACTCTCTCCTTCTTCCTGTCCAGCCACGCGCCAACGCCCAAGTTTCTTTTTTGTTCTCTCCCCTTCCCCCTTGTTTGTAGGGACGGCGAATCTTTACTCGCTTGCCATTCCCGGTCTTTTTATTTATGGCCTCCCCCTCCCTATCGCGGGCTGTCTTTTCAGGTCTTTTTCCTTCTCCTCCGCTTTTAGGTGTGGTTGTTCTCCCCCCCCTTGAATGTGCCGGAGGTTCCCCCGTCAACGTTCCACCCTAACATGTCGCCCAGGCTGTGGTACTTGGCGTCAGGATGGTAGAACCCTAGGGTTCGGTCTTGGAAGCGGCGGCAAGCTTTTCCTCCTTCCCCCGATCCGCCCGTCCTTATGCCATGAGGACTCGACCCCCTCTGGTTTGGCACAAGACAAGCTCTCCCGCTTACGCCCTACGATTAACCGCCCCGTTCCCAATGCTTTCATCTGGGCCCCTAGAGCCTCCTTCGAACTGCCCAGGAGAAGCGGCTTACCTATCTTCTGATCCTCGAACAGTCGCTTCCTTTGAATCATCTGCATTAGTTGACCTCTGAATAAGTAGAATTTCCCTGGCTCTCCCCGGAGCCCTGGTCACATGAGATTCAGTCCCATTCCCCTACGCCGTTTGACGCTCTAGATAGTATATCTGCTACTCATCAGATTGCGATCGATTCTCCAGCTTGCGCCCCTTTGTCGCATGACAAGCTGCTCGCCGGCTTTCTCCTTGACCTTACCCGGATCTTGCGCTTCCCGGCATCCGGAGCGCTCTGTGATCTATTTTCTTTTACTTGTTTCGTCGGGCCTGGCTTTGCGAAGATGGTCCTTTCCTCTTTTTTTCCCAGGGTGGTACTTTTATATATTGTCTCGCTGACACTTCCAGAGAGTACCCCGTTTACTTTTGGCCCCTCTTCCCCTTGCGGCCCAGTGGCTGTATTATCCCTCACCTTTTTTTTGCCCAGCTCTGTTTCTTCCCTTATTCCGCCCTACACGAGCCCGACTTGTGACACTCTTTCGAAGCGGACGTTAGGTCCCCCCCCTTTTTGGCCACGCCCGTCAGCTCGGCCGTCGTAGGAAGCGACAGTTCTTTGACCCTTCTGAGGGCGCTTTTTTTTCCGCGGGATGCACCCCTTTAGCTTCCTTCCCCGGCCACTGGGTGTTGGGTATGCGTAAGCTATGCGCCCCACACGGCCCGCCCGGTTCCCTGTTCAAGTTAGTTACAACCTATGGAGGTTCGGAGGCCTCCTCGCTTTAATTCTTGTTGTTGTCGAGAGCTTCGTCTGACCTTGAAACCTCGCCGATCCCCAGGGTTTTTTCTGCTGCCTGGTGAAGAGGGCGGGCGTTTTGGCTCGATTCCAACTTTTTTTTTTCATGGGGCGGGGGTTCCTGAACGTGGTAGGATGTACCCTGCGAGTTTTTCAGGGGCTCCCCTATAGGGTTCTTCCTGGATTCTATCTTTTTGAAATTAGATTAATAACTCACCCGGCCTTATATTTTACGAGGCCAGCCGCCGGTTTCCAGTCTTTGCTTTCCTGGCGCTGTGCAACGTGATAGTGCTTTTAAGTCCGGCAGATTTTCAGGCATAAGGGTGTGCATACTAGCTCCGGCCCAGATAACTTTTTTAGCCCCCTCTCTGTTAATTTTAGTAAAATTCATTTGAATTTTCCAGGCGAACAAGGAGCCTTCACTCCCCCAATAGTCCTTTCACGCTGTACTTTTGTTTAGCATTTTGCAAGACACCCCCGGTATCGCTCCTCAGGGGCCTTTTCCAGTTTCTTTTTCCCTCACTGCGGACGGGCTTTCCTTCTCTCCGCCTCGTCGTCGGCCATCTTTGAAGCTACCCCCAGGATCCTCTCGCTTCCATCGACTCTTGCTTCGGACAAGAACTATCTACCGAAGAGCCGCTCCCTGGCTGTTCTTGCCGCGCTCATTTTCTCGTGTTTTGTCGCGCCTTTTCAACTGACCCCGGAGGAGCTTCTTGAGATAGATGGCTCATGCACTCCTGTCCCTGTCGAGGTGACCTTCTCCCTTTCTTTTTGCGATCCCTTTTTTTCCTTTCCTTTTTGCGAAGTCTTGTTTAGATACCCGAGCGATAGTTGCCCTAAGGCTTCCCTGCCTTACCTTTTGTTCCGCGGCTTTTTTTTTTCCCTTTCTGTCTATTGATTCAGGAGTGGTTTTCAGAATCTTTCTAGATGGCCTCTCCGTAAGGGGCTACCTCCCCGCGGGCTGGTTTGCTTTGACGAGATGCCGATTCTGGCTTCTCTTTCCCGCCGGACTTCCAAGGGCCGAACATGACCCGCCTCAGATGTTTCCTGCAATGCTACAGCTTCCCCCCCCTTTCCCCATTGTCGCAGAAGGGGAGTTCCTTTCTTTTTTTTTTTCGTCCTTTACCCTGCGTGCCTCCTCGCAGGAGGAGGTCTTTCCCGTCCCCCCAGCTCTGTGTGATGGTCTTTTAATCCCTCTTGGTCCTAGCCTTCTTTCCTTCACGGGGCCTAGCTCTGTTCCTCCAGGAGGTTCGCGCTTTTCCCCCCTGCCTTTCGGCAGTTTTTTGTAAGTTGAAGGTTATCCCGAGCGCTATAACCCCCGTGTCAGTATAGTGCTCTGTCTCCCCCTCCCGTCGTTTAGTCCTCATTTCAGGTTTTAGAAGAGAAGTCGAGCCAGAAGCCTAGTTCCTTCCCTCCCCCCCCGTGTGTGCAGCGAATGTTATTCCCCGCTTTTTTATCGGCGAACCTTTTTTAGCATGTCTATGTCGACGAAATGGGTTTTTTTTTTTGGTATGTGACAGTATCCCTTTTCCTCCCCTCCTTTTCTCGGCGTCTGACCTCCCAACCTTGTTTTGGTGGCATAAACAGGTTTTGCCGTTTACTCTCCAGATAGATAGTGTCATGCATATGGAGGATATGTCCTGGTTCGGTCTTTTCCGTTCTCCGAGGCGCTAGCCAGGAAGAGTTCCCCATCATGCTCTTTTCGGTCTTTTTCTGTAGCCTTATCCATACCCGCGCACCGTAAGCTTGTTCCTTCGGGTTATTGGAGACCTGCCTTCAGTTCAAGTTGATCTTTTTTATCATCTCTTGCTCTTCCCTCTTTTCCCTGACGACTTTTAGACGACCCTTCTCCCCACACGTGGTCTTTTCCGGCCGTTCGTTGATCGCTTTTTTTTTATCCTTTGGCACGCTGCTCCTCGGACTTCTTTTTTGTGACCTTCGGTATCTCTTACTTATAGCCGCGAGCGTTTACCCTCATCTCCGGCGTCCTCTTCGATGTTCTGCCATCCTTACCTTCCGTCCTTTGTCGATGCTCCGACCCCTTCTGATTCTCGCGTCGGTCAAGACCTCTCCCCCCCCCCCTTTGACATCAGACACAGCTCCGGGAGAGTGTGCCCGATCCATTCCTACGGTCTCCACCTCCCTTTTCTTTACACCCCTGTGGCATGACTGTACCCAGGAAAAGAGCGTTTGATTCTTCCTTCTGGCTCTCCTGACTCCTCCCGAGTGCGCGGGCTACGAGCTTGACTTGCGCCCGCTTCACCCTTTGCTTGACCGAAGCTGTTCGCGTGCACTCCGGCTTTTTTTCCACGTTATCCGTGTGGTGGAGGAAGTGTCTTTCCTTGGGTCTCTCTCTCGCGTTACGCTCAAACCAATCCGGAGTGGATGTTTTTTCGATCTTTTCTTGACATCCTCCTTTCCCTCCCCTCTGCGCGGCGGGCGGCACGCCGTGCCTTTAGGGTCCGCCCCGCAAATCATTTCGACAATCCTTTTTTTCTATGTCTCTTTTGCGACCGCTTCTTCTACCCCTGAGAAGTTTGTGATGTAGGTCCCTTTCCTTTAAAGGATTTGCCAGCTCCCACTCCCTTTTCAGCTACCGACAGCATTCCTCCCTCCTCCCTCGAGAGAGGCCGATGAGGGGCTTCCACCCGCTCACCACGAAGACTACTCGAGACCCCCCCCCTTTCCTTCCAATTTTTCGCCCAGGGCATGAGCGCGATTTCCTTTTCGACCAAGGCGACCGGCTGCTCGAGATCGTGTAGCTCCTCGACAGTCCGTATGGAGCTGTTTCAAAGACTCTGTGCCTCCAGTATTCCCCCTACGTCGCTTTCAGGCGCTTTCCCCGGCTCCCCACGGCCTCCTGGAGGTCGTGTTTGCACTCCCAATGTCTTTTTACCGGCCCCGTTTTTTTCGATGCTGTCTTGACGCACGCCCGAGGCCTTCTTTGGCAGAAAGCTTTCTGGAGACCCTCGGGGTCGACACTCCATTTCCTATGGTCGCCTTCAGCCCTCCCGGCAAGCACGTTTTTTATTACTACTCCTGCCTCTTTTGCGAATTTCTATTTGATTACGAGGACTGGCTTTCGTGAGCAGTGGTCCTTCTTTCCTTTTTTTTTCGTCCTCCTGGTGGGTGGGTCGAGTCTTTCGACGTCCCCCTAAGAGTTGTCCTAGCGGAAATAGATCCACCTTTTTCTTTTTGTAGGTGGATCCGTCGCCTTCGCACACTTTACTTTCTTTTGTCAAGGGCCACGCACGAACTTGTGCTCTGGCGACGTTTTTTGACAGCGTCCAGGTGGCCATAGCCGTCCCCGGCTTCTTTCTGTAAATTCGACCGTGTCGATGAGTTTTCTCTTTTGGCACTGATCGTGCCGCGCAACTTTTAAGAACCTTTCGGTAAAGCATGGACTCCTTCTTCCCTGCCCACTCGCACCACAACCCCTCCAACCCCCCCCACCTCCTCCTTTCGCGAACCTGGATTGGATCTTCGGTTTTTGAAGATTCGAACTTTAGATCTTCCTTCCCTTTTGTTGTGTAGAGAGATACTTTTTTTCGTGTTTCCCCCCGTCATATCAATTTTTTTTTGGTCCTGATGAAGTGTTTGAACTGGTCTTTATTGGTGTGGTGTGATAGAGTTATTCACTCACTTTCGGGGTGGGTAATCTTTACCTGCCTCCCCGGTTTTCCGTGCGTCGGCCTCCGCTTTCAGCCCTTCTATCTATCCATCAGAGGGACACCTATTCTCCCCGACGTACGAGATTTTTTTGCGATTTCCACCCCGAGCCATGGCAGACCGTACCGCTCTTGGGCTCGGGTCGTGTCGTGCTTTCTTTTTCTTTCCCGTGTTTCTTCCTTAGCGGTTTGCTTTTTTCCCGAAAGTCGAGCTTCCCCGCCTCCGTTTCCGAGAGGGCCCCTCGAGGTTCCTCGCCCCGATTATTCGTGTCCTGTTCCCACGGCTCGGTCAAACGACCCCCCCGGATTTTCGCGACCCTCTTCCATCAGTTTTTTTTTGCCAACTCGTCCCACCTTGTTGGTTTTTTTCTTTTCAGCCTTCTCCCTCAGGGACCTATTTCCACGACGGGGTCTGCGGTGAGCCCCGGGTTTTTCAATCCCCTGTAGCCCTTTCTGTCAGGCCCCCCGCGGTGCCCTCTTCCTTTTTCTAGGCTGACAGCATTAGTCTCCCGCCTTTTTGGCTCTGAAAACAGCGCCTCGTCCCCATCATTTCTGTTGAACGTGGTTTTGCTCCTATTTTTTTTATTAGATGAGGCGAATCTCCATCCCCCCGGCGGACTCTGTAGAGGTTACCTTTTTCCCGTGTTTAGTAATCGCGTCGCCGTTGCCCTTTCGCCCACGTCGGCGATCGCGCGCTCGTTTGAATCGGTTTTTGCGCGCTTTGCTCCCGCGTGAGGGTCGCTTCTTCTTCGAGTCTTCTTTTTTCCTCCCGTGTTGTGACAGCCATACCCGCCTCCTGCGCCGAAGGCGTTTCCCCTTTATGGTCGATGCAGGGAGAGTTTCGGACGAGGCTCTCGGAGCTTGCGCGGATTCAAAGATTCTCGTTTCGTCCCTGTCACCTCCCGTTAGTGACAAGAAGTTGTGCGACAGCACCCTCACCCCCCTTTAGACCGACGGTGGCGGTTTTTTTCCCCCTCTTACTTGCGTGCCCCTGAGCGTAGGACCTTTTAAAATCCAGAGCTTAACCCCCCCTCCCCCCCAGCTTTCGGTTTCTTTTTTTCCCCCCCTTCGAAGACTGATATCGGAAAAGGACTAGCCCTTCCCTCCCCACCAGGAGTTTCCTCTCGTCATCTTTTTTCGCTTGAAGTTCCCCATTCTTTCTAGGTCTGAGCGGTACCTTTTTTTTTAGCCTTCATCGTGCTCGTTCGCCCGCGCCGATCGCTCTTCTCTCATTCATTAGAGCTTCCCAGCTGGATAGTTCTCTTACGGAAGGCACACGTTTGTAGCTAATGTCTTTTTCAATTAGTCATTCGCCGTCCTGCCTTTGTAGCCTTCCCTGCGGGTGGATGTCGGATGTGACGAGTCCCGACCTTCCTCTGCTCGACAAGGTACTTTTACCCCCCGGTTTCCCCCCTGCCCGTCGTAGCAGACCCTTTCCATCGCTCTTGCGAAAGATTGGTTAGGTGCTCTGCTGGAGTTTCGTCGAGCGCGAGGTCGCGTACGGCAAGGTTCACACCTCAGCTTCTTTTTTTTCCTGCCGTTGCCGTTATAACTGCCCATCGCCTCCCACGTCCCTAGTCCTGCCCCGGCCATCCTTTTTTTCTCGACCGGCGTCCCCGGTACGACTTTGGTGTCGGCGCATCTCGATTCCTTTTTTTTTTCTTCTCGATCAAGACTTTCGTCCGGGCTTTACATTACGCACTGGACAGACCCGCCGCTGGCTCTTCTCCGGCCGGACGGGACCGGACTTCTTTATCTCCACACCTTTTGGCAGATTTCTTCTGCTTTGGGACCCTTTCCGGATCGAGCATTTCATCACTCCGCCGTCAGCTTGCATTCTTGCGGACATCTTCTTGTTTCTTTCCCCTAGTTTTTCCCGTCCTAGTTCCTCCGAGTTCACCGGCGATGATCTCTCCATTCCTTTTTCACAGCCACCCAGTCGTCGACATCACCGAACAGCTCCGGGACTCTTTTTTCTTCCTGCGTTTCTTTCATCCACCTCGTCGCTCCCCACGGTGGGATTGCCCGTCCTTTGATAAAGCGATGCTGTCTTCGCTCCTTTTTTCGACGCTCTTCTTGGTCGTTTTAAGCGAGACTCGTCCCTCGGTCGCCTGCCGCTATGACCTAGGTTCAACACGCATCCCTCGCTGCTGCTGACGGCCCGACCATCATGGTGGAGTCCTCTTCCTCTGGTCCCCCCTTTTCGCCTTTGAAGAATGCCCTACCCAGAGATCTTGGCTTCATGCTCTATGGTTCGGAGTTTTTTTAATCCTTCTCGCTGGTTCGGGCGGCACGAGTGCAGGATTTTCGCCTTCCGAAACCCTCCTTCCGGTCCCAATGAACTGTATTGCGTTTTTGCAGTTAATGCTCGGTCGACCCTAGTCCCTTGATTCTCCCTGTGGCCCAGCGCCTCCGCTCGAATAGTCCATCCGTCTAAATGCCCATGCGCGCCTTGCCCCTTTGAGGAGGTGCTGCTGTCCCGATCATCACGACGAATACTTCGTCTCACACCTCCTCTCTTGTCGCCGTTCTCCTCCCGAGGTTGATCGCCGTCGCGACTTCCCCTTGATTCTTGGATTCTCGGAGAATCCCTCGAAACCTCTTCTTTCTCCATTTTCTACTTCTATTAGAAGACGTTCGCTCTCTTTACCCGCGACCACGTCCACTGAGAGTCGTGCGCTTTTTTCCCGCGTTTTTTTGTTTTTTTTCGATTATTTTTCCTCCCAGCTGCTGTTTTCAGATCTGAACTCTTCTCGATGTGCCTAAGCGCTGGGAACCTCCTTTTCGCCTTCCCCTCCATTTTTCTTAGATGCAAGCCGTCGGCAGGGATTAATTTGTTTCCCCCGCCTTCTAGAGGCTATTCAGTGTTTTTGTAGCGTCTACGGCTTTCGGCGCTGGGCGACGTCTGGGTTTCCTTCTCCCGAGCGCCACAGTAGTTCGTGAAGCGCTGGAACTCGTCTCTGAGGCACCCTTTCTGGATATGGACGGGCCTCGGCCCTTCCCCTTTACTGGCCCGCCCTTGGCCCTAACTCCCCTCGGTGAAATTGAACTTTTTTTCCGACGGACGTCTGAAAGGGGGGTGTGGGGCGTTTTCATTCGCCTTCCGGGGTAGGGACCGACAGTGTCAGCTGAGTATATTTCCCGAGGCTAGCCTTCTTACCAGCGGAAGACCCCCCTCCCAGGTCCCGCCTTCCCTTTATCAATTTTTCCACTGGGTGGGCGGCCTCATAACACGGCCCCTCCACGGATTCACAACGAGCATCATTCGTCCTTTTTGGATCTCTATTGTTTGCAGGCCTCACTCCGTCTATCTAGTTCCCTTTAAGTTGTTTTGTGATAGATCCCTCTTTCGACCCTTTCTTTCGCAGCCCCAAGGTTTTTTCTGTGCTATGGTGACATCATTGCGTTTTTCCTCTTTCTTTAGTCGAAAACCATTAATCTTTAGGTTCTTTGGTAACTCACGTTTTTCTCAGCCTGCCGGCCGTTCCTCCCCTTTCTTGGGCAGCGCGGCTTATAGCCTACCTCCCTCCGGTGATTCCGGCGCTGTTTCTGCCTGACTGCTGGCTCAACCTTTCCGTTTTTCTGCATCCGGATTTCTCTGCCCCATAGGGCCGGTCCAAGGAAGAGCGGCCCCTTTCAGGCGTCATTTCCCAATTCCTTTTTATCTTGCAGCCCCTCGTTTCCCGGTTAACCGATAGTTGTCCGTCCTGGTTGTCACACCCCCCCTTGTTAGAACAGAGTCCCGTTTCTTTTCACCTCCCGTCTCCCCCTTCGGCGCATAGCCCTTCTTTTACTTAAGGGACGCGTTTATCCAGGCCGACGGTGCCGGAGACTTTTGCTGAGTCCCTGAAGTCTCCCCCCCAGTTCGTCTTCCTTCCGGCGTTTCCCATTTTGCTGTAGCCCGCTCTGTATCGCTCTCTTTTCTTGCTGCTGCCGAAATCGCACCTGCTCCGGCTGCAAACAGGTCGGCGGTCTTGCCGCTTCCTCTTCCCTTGAATCTTCGGTTTTCCTCAAGGCGACGTTTGTCGATCTGGCTGAGAGCAGATGTATCTCTTGGTCCGGGTGACGTACGCCGTGCCTCCTAATTTGTCTTTGTCGTCAAGTAGCCTTTAGAGTCCTCATCCGCGTTCGGGGGCCCTATCTGTCCCCCCGACAGTTGCGGAGGCTTTTTACTTTAGTCTTAGTGGTCTTTTTTGCGTTGTTGCAGCTCACCGCCTTCTGCTCTAGGTGGCTCCTTGCCTGATGATTTTTTTCTTCTGGCCTTCTATGTCTGTCAGTTCCGATTGCAAGACGGCCCTTTCCCCCCATATCAACAGCCACTGGGGGTCGACCCTCCTGGCGCGCAGCTCCAGGCCCCCCAGGTACCTACCCCTGTTGTCTTTTCTTTTTAGGTCCTTTTCACGTTAGTGTCCGCCTCCGCGCCATTTGCGGCGGACACTTGTAAAAACTCTCCGCGCTGAATCCTTTGGTTTTAGCTCTACCGCGCCTCTGATTGCCATCGGACCTTGGACTCTCCTTCTTTCGCGAAGTCCTTTTCCTCCTCTTGCCCGGCTTCTCTTTTCCTGTTCTTCTTCGTGAACTGCGGGCGTCCCCTCGTGCTCGTAGCCGAGCGTTTTTTGTCTCCCCCTCCGGTTCCCTCAAGACGACTGCCGCTTTTCGTTATCGTGACGGCAACCCAAATCTTGGAATGTTTTTCTGCCCAGTTCTGATGGGGTTGGAAGGCCTTTCCTAGTTCTCCTGTCCCGGAGATGTCTGATTTTTCTTCACTTTCTGGATCCCTTCACCAGAATTTCGGTTCGCGTATAGAAATTTTCTAGGTCTCCCCTTGGCAGTGGCAGCGTTGACTTCCAGATCCCGATTTCGCTAGTTTAGCCTCGTTCTTTCCCCGGATTTATCTCTTCTTCGTCTTTTTCCACACCCCCCCCCATACTGCTCCGTTTGCGTCCGAGGGTCTCGAGTCAATCAGCCGTCCTGACTCGCTAACGGCCTTTCTTCGGTGGAACATGTCGTGCGATGCGAAGGCTCTTCCCGATCCTCTCTTTTGTTGTTGTTGATTCTATAGACTTCACCCTCCTGGTAATCGTTCGCCTCAACGAAATTATTTCCTTTGGCGTTTCCCTCCCCCCCTCGTCTGGATCGAGGAAGGGATCTTTACTAGGATTTTCCTTTGCCAGAGCTCGATGTTGGACCTCGCCTGGTTTTTCGCCCTTCCCTAATCGACGCCCCACCCCCCGTATCTTTCTCCCTCTTCGTCGGAGTTCTGCCCCTCCTACGCCCGGTGTGCGACATTTGTCTTTAGCCCTCTTCTCTTATCTGCGAACTGTTCGGTTCACGCCATCCTCCACTCCCCAGTTCGTTCTCACGAACGGGACGATTGCAGCGATAAGCTCCTTCCTCCTCAGACCCCTCCAGTGTCGATTTCCCCAAACGGTTTCCCGAGCCCGAGACTCTGCTGCTTCCTGCGAACTCGCCTTCCCCCTTGCGGGGCTACGAGCACGAGACTTCCTGTCTTTCTCGACTCTCCCCCGGCCCCGATCCTTCAGATGTGTTTGACAGGTATCTGGTGAGGTTTGACTTGCGAGCTAGTCTTTTGCTCTTTGTCGAGTCCGGCCCCCCCCGCCCCGAGAGTCTGTTCAGATCGACCGGGGATTTTTTTTTTCCCAAACCTTGGATTTTCCGGGCCGGATTTTCTTTTTAAGACCCCGCACACTCGCCCCAATCCTTCCCCATTACATGGTGTGAGCTTTCGGCCATTGTTCGATCCTTTATGCGCCGGGACAGCCGGCGGCTCCTCGTCATCCAGCCCTAGGCCCTCCTCCAGTCTTAGGCGGCCCCACTCTCTTTTTGGAGCTGTTACACCTGCTCAGGCACGTCGACTGGGCACCAACGCCGCTTCCCCGCCCCTTTGGCAGTTTTTTGAGCTCCGGCTCTTTCTTCTGATTCCGGCGACCTTGCTGGATCGCCGAGATCTTACCTCACAGTCGGCCGAGGGTTTTAAGAAACCCTCCTTCTGCTTATCAACGCATTTCTCTGAGTGAAATGGCCGTCCCCTTTTATTTTTTTTTTTTTAGGTCCCCTGTTTTGCCGTCCCTTAAGTTCTGCTTTCCTGACAAGACGAGGCGATAGTAGGCTTCAACGCGCTATTTCCTCCTGTCTCCCCTTCCAGATGGCTCGACCTTTTTCACCTTTTTCGCGCTAAGTCCAACCTCCCAGGGTTCCGGACTTCGCGAGTTTGTCCTGCGCTTGCTTTTTGCGCCGAGGTGTTCGTCGTCCGGAGGTTCCCGCAGGTGGCGGGACGTGGCTTGGGTCGTTTTCCACTCGCCTGTAGCCTACGACTGGATTTTACTAAGCCCTAACAGCTCGAGGCGGATCTTGAGCTTTAGACTCATTCTTAGGCCCACCGTCGGATGGCCGCTCCTTTGATTCTTTTTTTACCGACCTTTTTTTTCTCCAGATGTCCCCCTTTCCTAAGTGACGTTGAGGAAGGAGGCCCCCCCCCCCTCCCTCCTTCCGGGTGCGGCTTCTTCCTTTCGATATCTATCCCCTCAGGTTTTTTTCGCCTCCCTAACAGATTCGAACATTCCAGGAACCTTTTCCCCCGATCTTCTTGGTTGGCGGACTTTTCCCTCTGAGACCCACAACAGACAGAACAGGCTCAGTCGCGCAAACTTGATTGATCCGGCTGTTGCGACAGGCAGAATTATTCCCTAAAATTTTGCTAATTTCTTCTCTAACCCCTTCTATATACCTTTTTTTGAGTTGCGCTGCTCTTTTGTGATCTTTCCTTGCCTTTCTCTCGTTAGTAGAACCCCCTTGCCTCGGTTTGGTTTTTTTCATTCTTTTTTTTTCGCCATCTCGGGCCTCGGTCTTTACCCTCATACCGTCGACGCTTCAACCCTCCCGAGCTTTCCTTTCTCTATTCACTCTCGTGGTAGCGTCCTAAGCTGGCGATGGTCATTTTGGGTCCTACGCTAGGATCCCTTCCACGCGGTGAAATGCCCGATCAGGGTTTTGAAGGCCTTCTATGATCTTCCGAGATTGGCCCCTCGGTTTCCCTCAATCCTTTACCTGCCTTTATGCCTGTGTAGTACGGTATATGTTGTGTGAACTACGTCCTCTCGGTGACACCTCTCGCACAGAGTAGTTCCCGCATCTGCTCAACCTCCTAGCAGAATACCCTCCGGCCCGCCTATAGAAGTTACGCTGTTCGGATTATGTAAGGAGAGCCTCCTTTCCTTTAATGTCTTCTTTCATTGAAAGGTCTATAAGCGATTTAGCTCGCTTTCTCCCTTTTCCGGACATTACAATTAGAAGAAGGCGCCCCCGGCTTCTGGTCTTCCGCCGTACTCTCCTCTTAATGTGGTCGCCGGGGTACCGCTACCTCTTCTTTTATTTGATGTTCGGCGCCTTATTTGGATCCGCGCCCGGCGACTGTCCTATTTGACCCCCGGCCTCTCTGCGATCAGCCGCGTCGCCTTGGCTCCTTCGAAGCTGCAACCTTCGCCTGCGTGGGGACTCCGGCTTTCCCCAGTGGGCGGCCCGCCGGAGGGTGATCTCGTCCAGTTTTAGCGGTTTTTTTTCAGCCTCCCACCGACCTCCCTCTCTGGCAGCGGTGCAGGTCGCGCGGCCGATTCGGGTGGAGCTGGACGAATGGGGTCTCTTTTAGGCTTTCTTCGAATCTGGCCTCCCCTTTGTTACTTGGGTTCGGACATCATTCCTCCTTTCCCAGACTAACCTTTCTTGTTCCCTGCTTTGATTCGTAGAGTAACATCCTTCCATCTTTCCGCGCTCCTCTTTCCACACCCCCCCTCCCCCGCTGAACCAGCCAGATCTGGGGCGGTGTTAAGCGTGATTCCCCCCTTCCCCCTTACTATTTCGCCGTCTCACAGGAGGGTCGAAGAATCTGAAGTTTTGTGGTTGAAAGTTCTTAGCGCGCCTCTTCCTGCTACTTCATTCGTAGCCTCTCAGATCCTTTCGAGTAGCTCCAGCCTGGAGCGTAATTATCAGCACTTTCCCCCCTCTTTACGGCAAGGCCCACGTGGGGCTGACTACTTTCTTTTTCGTCGTTTACCTTCAGGCGATTCGGTGATTCGTACTCTGGGTGCTGAGTGAACCGAAGCTCCCTGATCATTCCGACCGCGGCGCTCGGACCTCAGGTCTTTTTGAGTGTCGGCTGAAGGACCCCTCCTCGCTCTAGGGCGCTGCGATCTTTGTGCGCGCTTTCAGGATGTAGGCTTCATTTGCGACTTCCCCTCTCCCCATCAAGCCCAGACGCGTTATTCCGGGTTCCCTGCATTTTTCCCCTGATTCATTAGGCAAGCGCCGCTCGGTTGACCCTTTGTCCTTGACTTTTTTACGGCTTCCAGGCGTCTG
>Ga0179593_1391105_pt1 | contig 17314 bp, 36 predicted proteins | sample CZODoug2_1_08_16_FD_185931 | JGI IMG/M metagenome (GOLD analysis project Ga0179593, IMG submission 185931) | Vadose zone soil fungal communities from Angelo Coast Range Reserve, California, USA - CZODoug2_1_08_16fungal (PacBio error correction) | ecosystem: Environmental > Terrestrial > Soil >... | reverse complement strand
TTAAGATCCTTTCCGGTGGTCCTAATCCTCTGGGTTCCCCCCCTTCGAGGCAGGTTGAGGCATTTTTTTCTTTTTTTGATCTTCTCTCCTTCCTAGGAATCCCCTTCTGAGTTCTTTTTTGTTTCTCCCCATTTCCCGTCAGGAATCTCCCTAAGCATCTTTCCCAGCCGTTCCACACCTCTCTCCCCCAACCCTCTCTTTCCCCAATGAGACTGAAAATCGCATTTTCTCCTGCCTTCAGCCCAGTATCTCTTTCCTCCCTCTCCTCTTGCTTGACTGGAAGATACCCTTTTCTCCTTTCTTCTGAATTATTCCCTCATCTGTGACGGAAATCGAGTTGCATTACACATAGCCTTGGGTTTGCTCCCGATGCTTTCGTTTCACCTCTCCCGTAAAGAGATGACCCCTTCCCCTCCTACTTCCTCCCCTTTTCCACTCAGTTGGTGTTTTTTCTCTCGCTTGTTCCCTTCAGGTCTTTTCCTAATTTCTTTTTTAGTTTTACTTCACTTCCCCTTTACAGATTTTCTTCTTCCCCCTTTCCTTTCTGAATAGAGGTCCTGCCCCCCCCCCCTTCTCGTAGAATACTTTTTTTTTCCCCTCCCTTCCTGAGGTCAAGCAACGCATATTCCTTCCCTTTTCTTCCGTCCTTCTTTTTCCTCCGATAGGTTCGGGCTTTTCATCCCACTAGGATCTTCTTCTCTTTCATGATTCTTGTTTTTCCTTCTCTTTAGTACGGTTTACCAACAGTTGACTTCCCCTTCTCTTCCCCGTTTTTCTTTCTCTTTTCGCGCTCCCCCCTCGTCCCCCCATCCCTTCTTTCTAATCTGTTTCCCTCCTTTAACTTTTCGTCACCCCCTCCCCCCAAAATCCTACCCTTTACCGCTGCGTTTGGTCCTTTTGTTTGCCCCCCTTTCCCCGTCGCTTCTTTCCCTCCCTCTTTTCGGTTTCATTCTGTTCCCCTTCAAGCAGCCTCGGCGCCATTCTTTTTTCCCCCATCTTCTCATACCCCTATCGCAGAGGCGGATGTTTTTTCTAATCCCCCTCCCCTTCTCCCCTCCATACCCCCTCTCTCTTGCAAACCCAACTTATTGTTTTTTCCTTCTCCAGGCTTTACCGATTTTTGGTCCTTTCCAAGTCACCAGCTCTTTTTCCCTGCGCTATTCCCCCCCTCTCTCAAGGACCCTACCACATTTTTTTCCTTTTTAAATAATGCCCTTCCTCCCCCCCTCGGACACCTTACCCCTTTCCTTGAACGAACTCCACTCTCCCTTTTTTGGCCCTTCTCCTGCAGCTGGTTTCCTGAACTTCTCCTTCTTTTCGTTTGGTACCCCCCTCTTTTCGCTTCTTGGTGTCGGGGGTCACCCTGCCGGGGCCGGTCTCTTCTTCTAAAATCTTCCCGTCTCGGTAAAACGTCTTCCCGCCTCCTTTTCCCTTCCCCCCTCATCTCGCTTTGGGATTTTTGAACATTTTTCCCCGAGGCTGCCTCTGGTTCTTTCTTTGGTCCCCCCCTATCTTACAAAACAGGCCACCTCCTCCCTTCTTCATTTTCCTTCTAAAACCCTCCGCAGGAAGCTGCTTTCTCGCAACCCTCTCTGGGCATGAAGACCTTGCGTCTTACCCCCTGTGGTTACTGCTTTCAATTTACCTGATTGCACTGTTCCTCTTCTTTAATTCCCTCTGTGCTTTCTTTCTGACCCGGTGGCAGTTGCTAAGGCCAACCCCCCCCTCTCTTCTCTGCTTTTTCTCTGGTGAAATTCCGCCGTCCTGCTTTTTTTTTTCCTCTTTTATGGCTTTCTTTCCCCTTCCTTCTCTTTTGAACAGAAACTTATTTTTTCTTCAATATTTTCTACTTTCTTTTTTTCCGTAGTATGGAGTTCGGTCGTCCCACTTTTCTTGCTTTGTGGGCCCTTTAAACATTCCCTCATGGTTTCAATATTGCTGATTTCTTTTTTCCCTCTTTTTTTTTCTCCTTGAGACACACAAATTTCTTTTTCTTTCTTTGTGCTCGTTGAGAGTCTTCTTCCCTATTTTATTAATTTTTAAGTTTAGGTGGCTTTTTCTTTAAGATAATTTCCAACTCCTGAGAGGAGTGAGTGCTTGGTTCCCCAATGTGGTCTTTTCCCCTAAGGTCATCTTCCCCTTTCAGGTTTTTCCCCCTCTTGAGTCTTCCCCCTTTGTCTTTTCCGACCTCTAATGCTTTTTTCCCCTTGACACTCGATCAACGTACGTCCTGAGACCGACCTTTGCATTTGAGCCAACGCCTCGGTTCCCTCCCTCCTCCGTAATTCATTTTTCCTTCTCTTGAGATTTTTTTTCCCTAAACAACGCTCCTTCAGTTTTTTTCTTTACTTTTTTCCCCTTGTTTTTGTTGAGAGTCTTCCTTCTTCAGGTCCTTCCGGCGTTTTTTTGTTCCCCCCTGTCACAAGTCACTCTATTTCTTTTTCTCCTCTCATTCCGCGTTGCGTTGCGTTTTTTCTTCCTCTCTTTGCTCCCCTTTCTCCCCCTTCTTTTTCGTCAGTTGTTTTTGATGTTCTCAATACACCTTTTTTTTCGCTTTTCCTAACGGCGGGTCCGCACGTTTTAAGCGTGAAGGAACTGTTCCCCACTGAAGCAGCGTTACTCTTTTCTCTTCGGAGATGAGAAATCCCTTTTTCAGTTCAATTCTTTTTTGTGACTGGATCTTTCTTCTTCGTCCTCTTCTCCTTTTAGCGTGATCTCGAAGCTCTGACCCGCTCCTTTTTGACAAATTTTTTGTATTTTTCCACCCCATTTTTTAAAAAGAACTTGTGTGCAAGATGGAACTTTCTCCCCTCTCTACAAACCCTCCCCGTCTCTTTGAATCAAGCACTCCCTCTCCCCTGATTTTTTCAATCTCCATCAAATGTTTTTTGTAAGTATCCTCCCAGAATGTCTTCTCTTCCCCCTTGTCTCCTTCTTCAACTTTTTTTTTCCTTTCCCTGAGACGCTTGTCTCCTCCTCTCTCCTTTCGAACTTCTTCTTCCTTCCTCCCGTCACGTTCTTCTTTTCCTCTTCTCTTCCAGGTCCCCAGCTTCCTTTGGGTGCAACTAAAAGTATTTTCTTCCCTCCGGACGTCCTTCTCTTCTATTTTGATTTCGCGTTACCGGCTTTATAAGGCTTCGTTTCCCTTTCCCTCCTCTTGACCCTTTTTCTTCTTTTTGGTGCCTCCCTTTTCTCCTCACTGGCCCCCTAGTTACTTCCCCCTTGGTCCGCCACGGTACCACCCCCCATCACCCTTCTACAAGTCGTTTTTCATGTTTTTTTTTTTTTTTTTCCAGTCTTCTTTGAATCCGTTGTTACTTTCCCTCTTTTTACTCCCTCTCCGGCCCCTGGCAGTTTTTTTTCCTAACAACCCTCTTGACAGATTCAATCACACATTATCTTGCTTCCGGCCTTCTTTCAGTTCCCTTGATTTGTCTTTTTTTCCTTGTCACTGTAATCCGTTTTTTTCTTTCTTAACTGCATGTCTCCCCCCTTCTTCCTTGCTGCGTTCTTTTTCCTTTCCCCCGGTTCCCCCCCCCTTCCTCCTTTACGAACTTACCAGTCCTCTGCCCCTTAACGATTCACTTAAGAGCCAGCGCTTGTTTTTTCTGCTTTTTTCTTTTGAGGTAGGAGCCGGAGTTTGTTTTCTCTCCACACGCTCTTTTCCCTCGGAGCTAACTTTCTCTCTTGGTTTCACCAGTCAGTCCTTTTTAGCTTAGGATGAGTTCCTTTTTCCCTTTGTATCCCTAGATTGGATCAGACCCCCCCCTCCTCTTCCCCCCCAGGTACCCCCCCTCACCTATTTTCCCCCTCTCTTTCCGGTGCTCCTTTCTTTTTTGACTTCTTTGGAACCTGACTCTTGCTTACGAGTTCAATGAACATTCTTTTCTCTGATTGGTTTTGTCGTCCCCCCCCCTTTATAATCAATTTCCTTTTCCCTGAAGCTTTTCTCTCCCCCCCCCTCGTGACCCCTTATGTCTCCTTCCCTTCGAGAAATTCTGGATTTCCCGACCTTTCCCCCCTCTAGTCTTGAATTACATCTACCTCTTGCTCATTCTCTAGTAAGTGATGTCTTTGGATCCCTTTCTTCTTTCTCTCGTCAGGTTCCTTCTAGTAACCCCTCTCTTTTGTTTTTTTCTCCATTCAAGCTTCATTTTTTCCCAATGTCCCTTTTCTGTCCTCTCTCCCCACCTTTTAACTTCCGCTCCATCTTTTCTTTTCCCATTTAAAATAACTTTTTTCTCTCCTGATGAATTCTTTTTTCCTTTGCCTTCTTCCCTCTGAATCCATTCCCAAATGAAGCTGAATGGTACCCTCCCACCCCCCCTTTTCTTTCCCTTCACTCTCACTACCTTTAGGAACATAAGCTACCGCAGGATTTTCCCTCCTCCTTTTTCTACTTTACTTTTCTCTTTCCCCTTTCCTCTTTTCAGGGGTTTCCTTTCCTGATTTTCTTCTCTTTCAAGTCTTCCCTCGGTCATATATGTTTAGTCTTTTCCCCACTCTTTAAAGCCTTACCCCCTGGCTTTCGTTTTCTTTTTTCCCCCCGAGCTCACAATTCCCCTTTCGCGTAGATTTCCCTTCCGGCCAACCCTCCCCCTTTTTTCTTTGTTTCCCCTTTAGGATTTTTGTTTTCCCCTCCAGCTGCTCGCGTCTACTATTATTTTCTCCACTCTGGACTTCCCCTCCCCTCCTGCGCAAATCTTTTTTCTGCTCTCCTCTCACTTCCGCCCTTAGGCTTTGCTCGCCCCCCTCAACCCGGCGCCCTCCACATCGTTTCCTTAAAACAAACCCAATCGTTCTCCTCCCTCTCTTTGTTCTTTTTCCTGCCTTCCTCACTTCTTTTTCTTTCCTCTTCTTACTCGCCCTTTAAACAGCCAAAAGTGCATAGTGAGGGGTTTCCCATCCGTGAAGATCCAAGTAGGCCATCCTTTTTGCCCGGTCCTAACCGCCGAATAATTGGGGTTCCCTTTTCCCTCCTTTAGGTGTACAGTCCTCTCTCTTTTTTTCCCATATTGTCGCTTTCCTTTTGGGTGTTCGGGTTATTCCCCCTTCTTGGTACTTTTTGAGTAGTATCCTCATAAATTTCAAGCCCCGTTTGCCAACCCTTATAACTACAAGTTGGAAGGACATCCAACCCCTCTCGGCTTTATCCTTTTTGGTATTTTTACGGGTTCTTTCTTTTCTTCGTTGTTCACCTTTCTTTTTCTTTCCCACCGTTTTCTTAAACTTCCTACCTCCAAACTCTGTTCCCTTTGATTTTTTGACCCCTACGGCCCTCTTCCCCTTTATCTATTCCCCCTCCCCCTCATCCCTGGACCGCTTCTTTTCTTTAAGGACCCCTTTCCTGAAAGCTTTCCCCTTTTTCCTTCCCTCTTTGCACTTCGCTGGCTCCAGGCAAAAGACTTGCGCGTACTCCCTCCTCTGTTGTCTCTGGCTCCCTCCCCAAACCCCTCCTAACCGCGATTTCCTTTTCTTTTTTTTTTGACAGGCGCCGCTTTTTTTTTTCTTTGGTTCCTCGTCCTTTTTTTTTTCTTTAGCGGCGCCACCTTCCTTTTTCGGTTTCGGGGCCAGCTAAGTCTTGTTCCTTCGTCGTGCTTGCTTCTCCAACCCAACCCAGTTGCATTTGTTGGTTCGGCTGAATTTTCCTTTTTCTTTCTTTCGTTAAAGATTGGTTCCCCTCTTTTTTTTCTATAGAAAAACCTTTTATCTTCTTTCTTTTTTTCGATTCTTTTTCTTGTTATAGGAAGTGTTCATCGCTCGGTTTTTTTTTCAGATCCTGCTGCCCATCAGAGTCTGGCTTTTTTTTTTCCTCCCCCCGGTTATTTTTCTTCCCTGCATACCGTCCTCTTTTCTTTCGTTGTTTCTCCTTTTCTTTAGTCCAGCCCGATTAAATTGCCTTTTTAACTTGCACCTCGGAAAGCGACTCTTCCGAGGGTGCCGAATTCTTCTTCTCAAACCTTCTTCGCCCCTCCCCCTCCCAAGCGTACTTCAGGCTTCTTCCCCCGTCGAGAGGAGCGTTTAATTTCCAACACCCTGCCCGTCCCCTTTTGTGCTCTCTTCTCTATATTATCAATCACTTATTTTTTTTCTCTTCCTTCTGCAAGGATTTTTTTCCCTTGCCAGCCTCTCTTTTTTAGCTCGTTCCCTGCTTAATTTCCTTTGTTTCTGTTTTTCTTATGACGTTGAACCAGTTCCGGAATTCGTTTTCCTTAGTATATTTTCTTTTCTTTTAAGTTCCCAATGGTCCTTGTAATCCTCTTCCGCAACGAGAGAAAGCCTCCCTTCTCCCCTCCTCTTCATTGGCGTTCTCTCTTTTCCTCTGTTACAGCCCTTTTTTCCCTCCTTATTGGTCTTTAGAGGATAGTACTCTTTTCAGTGATTTGATCCTCCACTTTTAGATCATAGAGTGATCCGCTCCTCCTTTTTATCCCGAGAATCTCCCTCCTTCCCAAGGTTTTGGATATGGAGCTCAACCCTTTTGCCTCTTTCTAATCTTCCCGGTCTAATCGACGCCCCACCCAAAGCACAGATTTGTTTTCCTCTCAAGCCGACTCAATTCATGAGAGGAACAGAGGGACTTAATCCCCCCTTTTTCTTCTTTAGCACTCTCTTTTTCCCTTTTTTTTTTCCCTCTTCAAGTTTTCCTCAACAGGCACTCCTTTTTTCCCCCTCTGAGTTAGACTTTTTTCCTTCGACCTTTTTCCCCTCGGCCCCCCGTCTTTTAGCTCCATTTGAATTTTCAATAATGGATGCTCTGCAGTTTCCTCCCTCTGACCTTCTTTTTCCCGCCAGGTTGTCGTCTCCCTTCTTCCATTCCTTGCTTTTTGCTCCTCCCGAATTATTCTTACGGTTTCATGAGCTCTCCACCTTTTTACTGGGACTGTTTGGCAGCCCTTTCTCTCCCTGGACACCTTTCTTTTTTTTCTCCAATTCCCCCTCCAATTTCTTTAAGCGATGGTTTTCTTTCCACGGTATGTTAATTCTTGAAGTTTTTTCCCTCTTTTGTTGAGGACTTTTTTTAACACCCCATTCCTTCTCTTTCCCCATTTACTTTTTTTTCTCCCCCTTTCTTTCCTTTCTGTATTTTCTCTGTAAAGTCAGTAGTTTTCTTATTCATTTTCCCCGCATTACTTCTTCTTTTATCGTTCCTTTCTCTTCACTTGCAAAACTTTTCTTTTAAGCCCCCCATCCTTTTTCTACTCCCTCCATTCCTTCCTTTGAATCTTGAAGTCCCTAGATGGTTTTTTAGTTTTTTTTTCTCTTGTTTGTCTTTAGAACTGCTTTTTCCTTGGAGAACCACGCTCCCCCTTTTCCCCTGAGAGGGAGATCCTTTTTTTTCCCCCCTTCTATTTCCTCTGTTTTAATTTTTCCCGTCCTTTTCCCTCTCTGGACTTGCGTCAGAGCCTGCTTTTTAACCCCCAGCCCCATCCGTGGTCCATGCTTACTTTTTTTTTTCATTTTTTTGGTCGGATGCTTTCCCTGTTCTTTTCCCTTAGCTCCTTTTTTTTTGCCCCTTTTATTGCGGTCTTTTTTCTCCTCCTGACCATCTCCCTTACCTTCCGTATATATACTCAGTTCTCCCGAAGCCCTAGTCTTACCCCTCTTCGCCTCCGCCCCCCCCGATTTGTTCTTGCAACCTCCCCCCTTTCCCCCCTTTTTGCCTATCCTTCTTCTTTCTATTTCTTATCTCCTTTCTTCCCCCTTTTTTCGGTAGCCTCCTCTTCTCTCTTCTGTTTTTTCCGTACCATAGCCATTGGTTTCCTTTGTCCCCATGTTTGCGATTTACCTTTTGGACATTCCTAGCGTAAATCGATGTCCCCCCCTTCCCCTCCCTTCCCCTCTATTTTCCGTTTTTTTTTTTTAGATCTCTCAATTTCCTTGGATTTGCATCTCTTAGCTGAATTCATGGAACACCCTTCTATTATGGTAATAAGAATACCCCCCTTCTCTTTTCTTTTGGCAAACTCCTCCCTTCTCCTCGTTTCTCTTTCCCTCCGTCCTTCCTACCTTTTTCCCTTCCCCTCTCCATAGGCCCGCTCTCTTTTCCCCCCGATAGTTGGGTTTTTTTTTCAGGGAGTTTTTTCCCATCCAACGGATTTATCGTAGCAGTTTCAAGGCGACGATTTTTCCTTTTTTTTTCCTTTGACCCCCCCCCCCCCTTTCCCCCTTCTTATTTTCTTCTTCCTCATTTGCGCGCCACCAATACGTCCTCTTTTCCATGTTCCCTGACTTCCCTTCTCCCCTACTCGTTCACGTCCTTTCCCAACAGCCCCCCCCCCCCCTCTTCCCCCTGTTCCTCTTTGTCCCTCAGGGCTTTTTTTTAAAGAAGCGTTTAGCTTATCCCTCGTTTCTGCGACTCCTTTCCCCTTTTCTTCCCCTGAGCTTCCTCCCAATGGTGACACCCCTTACGCTGATTCGCTCCCTTCTCCTTGAGTCGGGATATCCCTCCGCCCCTCCGGCGCCAACTTTCCCCTCCTTTGACTTCAACCTAAAAACCATCTTTTTTTCGTCCCCCCCCTGCGTTCGCGTCTTTTTCCTTTTCCCTGCCAATAAGTTCCTTTTTTTTCCTTACTCTCTTTTCCTCTCGCCTTTCCCTCCCTACATTCCTTTGTTTCACCCTGTGAGACCAAGATTTCTACTCCTTCCGTTGAATTACAAAATCCGCCTTTCCCATTGTGGCCAATTCCCTTTTTTTTTTTTTTTTTTCGGCCCTCCATGCCTTGTGTCACCAATATTGTTTTCTCCCTTCCTTTTTTCGTTGGCCTAAACTGCCCGTGTTAATTTTCTGACTTCCTTTGCCAACCCATACCTAACTATTCGGTTCCCCCCAATTAACTTTTTTCCGAAGACATCAACCCGCTCAGTTTAGAAGTTTTTTTCTTTTCCTGGAAAGAGTTCTTCCCCCCTTTTGTTTTCCCTTTTAGTTCTCCACCCTTCTTTTTCCCACCATCCCCTGACCCCAACTCCTCTTTTTTTTTCCCTCCCCCCTGACCAAATCTTGAACTTCCTTCGAGCGCCAAGTTTTTTTTTCCTTACCTCCTGGAGGCTTTCCCATTTTTTTTTTCTTCCCCTCCTCCTTTTTTGACTTCTTTCCCCCCCTTCTTTTAAACCAATTCCACTACGTCGATTCATTTTTCTCTTTTTTTTCTTTGAGGACTGCCCCAATTATAAACGATTTTTCGCCTCTTCGTCTTTTGTGAAATTAGACTAGATGTTGTGCTTTTTCCTTCCGGTGTGCCTTCCTTTTTCTCCTTCCCGGTAATTTCTCTTCTCCCCCTACCTTTTATGGCCTCGTGTTCCATATCCTTTTTGCTTCCTTTTTTTTCTTTCGGCAAAGAATGAAGTGCCCATACTTCTTTTTTTCCCCTTGGGGCCATCCCTGGAATTTGAGACTTTTTTTTTTTTTCACGAATTTTTTCCATGATTTTGTTTTGCTCCAGATCCACAACTCCTTTTTTTTCGATATTCTCTTTTTTCTCTCCCTTTTTTTTTGTCTTCAAGCTAGGAATGCTTCCCTCCTTCTTGCCCTTTCTGATCATGCTTCCCCTTTCTTCTTTTTTATGGTTTCCCTCCCCCCATTTTTTTTAGCATGAGTCAGAAGGCTTTTTCTGGACCCTCTTCTTTCTTTAATTTTCTTCTTTTCTTTGATCTTTCCTTTTGAGCAGCGACTTCCCCTTTGTTGCCTTCCCAATCGAAACCGTTTTTCTCCTCTTCGACCTTTCCCCGAATTACTCTCCCTTTTCAACAGTCCATTCTTTCTCCCCCCTCACGAAACGCGTCATTCCTTCTTCCTTCTAGAGATCTTTCTTCCCCCTTTCCCCCCCCCCCCCCCCCCCTCCTTCCCATTGGACTGAAGATTTCTCTTTTATCCAAGTTTTTGCGGAGCCACGGAAGGCAACGTCTTCCTCTTTTTTTTTTTGGAATCCCTCTTCTTTCCCTCCTCTTCCTTCGACTTCTCTTTTTTCTTTTTTTTTTTTTTTCCGATGCCGTTTCTTCCCTGTGCCTAGGTTTTTTTATCGGTACGTAAGAGTATATGGAGTTCTCTTTCCCTTTTTTTCCAAAAGAGTAGGTCCTTACTCCGCCTCCACGATCTCAAGACTTACTTCTTCCACCTCCTCCTTTAATTTTTTTCTCTCCTGCCGATGTCTTCCCCCTCCCTTTTTTTTTCACCTCACCTCACCCTCCTTTTCTTTTCTCTTATTTTACTTCCCCCCGACTCCCCGCAGTCAGTTTCTTACGCGCCGAAAGATTTCTAGATCTTACTCCTAGACAGCCTTCACGATAAACAGTCAGGAAAAGTTGTTTTCTTTTCTCTACACAAATTTTTCCCCTCATTTGCCATCCACGTCTTTCCCCTGTTTAGCACCCCAATTCCTCTCCCCCCCCCCTTCAATTTTTTCGACACCTTTGACAGAAGACGAAAAGAAATTCTGCTGCTCCAAGAGGTTCCTCAATACCGTTTTTCTCCCTGACCTCCCTAGAGGCCCCCCCCCCTACTCCCATTTTTTTTTGCGCCTCTTTCCCCCCAAGCTCTCTTTCCCCCTCCATTTTTTTCAGCTTTCCCCCCTCTCTTTCGAACTTCTACTAGGCAAATTGACTCCCCTCTTTCCCCCTTCGTGCTTAACTCCTTTTCTGATTTTGGTCACTCCAGGAAAATGTACTTCCCCCTTTCCTTTCCCCTGTGTAGTAACCGTCCTTCTTCCCTTTGAATCGGCTTCTTCTTTCTCCTGCATCAATGTGTAAGAGAAGGCCACCATGTTTCTTCTTTGTAGTTTTGTGACGACGTTTTTTTTCGCCACCCTAACCCCATGTACCCTCCTTTTTAAACTTTTCATCGTGTACTCCCCTTCCCCCCCCCCCCTGATAAAGCTCTCTTTATTTTCCCCCCAAGGGTGTTTTTTAAGGGTGTGTTTGTTTCCTTTCAATTCTGATTGGCGAAGACCTCCTTTCCCCCTTTTTTCCCCTGTTTTCTGCCTTTTTTTCCCCCCATTAGACCCAGATTTTTTACCCCCTCCCCCCTTGCCTTTTTCCCCCCCTTGGCCTTATTTCCCTTTCCTTTTTTTTTAGATTCTCTTAAAGTCGTGCCTCTTAATTCTGACTTACAAATTAAGAGAACTGTGTCTTTTTCCTTTCCTCTTTTCTTTTAAGAGTTCCCGCCAAGACTCTTCTTTTTCCCTCAATTACCTCATCTGATAGTCCACTTTTTCTCTTGCAGATCAATAGTTGTTTTTCTTTTTTCGGTACAGGTCTTTTCTTTATTGCCTGATGTTGTTTTTGATCAGCCCACATCCTCCTCTTTCGCTTTTTTTTTCCCTTCTTCCTTTTTTTTCCCACCATTGATTGGCGCCTATTCCTCTGTCCTTCCTTTTACCCTTTGAAGACATATCGGTTTACCTTAGGCGGTTTTCCCAGACCTAAAGATGGTCCCTTTTTGGTGAAGGGTTTGAGCATTGTGCTTTTTCCTTCTCTTTCCTATTTTATCCCTCTCCTGCCCCTTTTTTCTTTATTCTTCTTTTTTCTCTCTCCCCCAATACACAAATTTCATTTTCGATTTTTTCAAGCTCCCCCTCCTCTGAACATTCCGGCGCCAATTGTCACGCTTCCCTTCCCAGATTTGATTTTTTCCCCCCCCTCCTTTTCCCCGAGTTTTTTTTGTTTTTTTTCCTGGAAGATAATCTCCGCCGGAGACTTTCTCTTTTCAGTTATGCCCGTAATTTCGCTCCTTAGGGAGCCGATCTTGACATTCTCTAGTTCATTCCACCATTTGTTTCTGATTAAATGATTTCCCTTTTTTTCCTTTGGACCCCTCTTCCCGTCTGAAAAATTCCCCTCCCCTTCAATTCCTCTCTCTTTCTTTGACCTTCCCCCCCCTTTTTTCCCAGTTTTTTTTTTTTTTGTTGTTTTTTCTAGATCTCAATTTTCCTTTTTTTAATTTGCATTTCTTTACTCTTACTTCCTGGCCCCCTTTTTCCTTTTCCTTTTCCCCATTACCCGACTCCCCCCCCCCTTTCTTTCTTTCCTTTCTTTTTAATATATGAGGAGCCCTGAATGCCCCTTCTTCTTGCGTGAAAACTCCTTCCTTCCAATTATCGTCTTTCCTCGCTTGGTTTTCCTTTTTTCCCCTTTTATTTTGTCCTCCCCTTTCCCTTCTCCGATCCTGTTTAATATGATGTTTTTTTTTTTCCCAAGTTCCGTCAAGAGATTTTCCCTGCGTTAGGAGCCTTGCGAGTATCACCAATCGACCCCTCCACTTTTTCCCTTTTTTGACTTCTTTTTTTCCCCCTTTAGCCTTCCAAACTCCCCATTTTCCCCCGTCCCTCATTTGAATCTGGTATGGCTGTTTTGTACCAATTTCCTCTCTGATGCTTCTTCATTGTCTTTCCAAGCCCTTTCTTTCAAGCCCTCCCCCCCCCTTCTTCCCTCCATTAATGGTGCCCCCCCTCCAGATTTCATCCCGTGACTCCTCACTAGGATGAGTTCCCTTTACCGAAAAAACGCCCCCAGGAGCCTCCCCTCCCACCTCCTTCCCCCCCCCACCACATGCTTCTGTTGAGCTTCCCTTTTCCTTCTTTCGCGCCCCTTCCCTTTCCCCTTCCCGTTGCAGTCTCTTTGCGGAGACCCTTTTTTTTCCCCCCCTCTCCTTTCCCCGCTACCGCAGGTAAAGGTTTGTACCTCAATTCCCTCATCCGTGAAGCTCCAGAACGCCCCCGATTCCCTTCCCTCTCTCCAAGACGAATTCTTTTTTTTCCCCCTGTTTTCCCTCTTTTTTCCCTAGAAGGCACCTGCCTCCTTTTTTGTTTTTGAACAATCTGTCTCTGGAATTTTTTTTATTTTTTTCCCCTCAGGTTCCTTGAGGAGTCCCTTCTCACAAGCTCCCACCGGACTAACTCAACAACGTATGCCCCCCCCCTTTTTCCTTTCAAGCCCTTCCTCCTTTTATGGGTCTTTGGCCCCCTTTTCCCTCTTCTTTCTTGCCCCACCCCTTTTTTCCCCTTGTAGGGTTGAACCCAATCCTTTATTCCCCTACACTTCTCCCTCCCTTTCTGTTCCTCTCTTTGACCCCCTTTTCCTATGACCTTCGCTCTCCCCCCTCTTCAGTCTTGACCTGGCCCGTCTTCTTTCTTCCCCTTGTTCGCACGAAGTTACCTTTTCCCTCCCTTCCTATCCTCCCTTCTTTTTTTTCACACCTTCCCTTACACGTGCGGTAATTCTCTCCCGGGCTCTTTTAGTCCCAACCTCCCTCGTCTTTGAGAAACGAGGCTTGATTTTTTCTTCCTTCCTCTTTTAAGAGGCTCTCTCCTGTTTTGCACTTCTCTTCTTCGTTCCTTTTGTCTCTTCCTCAAGAAATTCCTCAATTTGCTGATGAAGGTTCCTGGGCCATTCATTTTTCTTTTTTCCCCCTTTTTTCCATTCTCCACCCTACCAACCTTTTCCTTTGTTTTTTTTCTTCTTACTTTTGAAGTGGCTCTTTTTGCTGCATTCTTTTTCACAATTTTTTTGTCTCTCACCACCCAAATTTTTTTCCTTTTTCCTTTCTTTTTTTCTCCTTCGTCCCTAACGCTTCTCGTCCCCCACGTTCTTCCTCTTATGCTTTATTAGCCTTCTCTTCATCGTCTGAGAGTCATTTCTTTTCCCACTCCCCAAATTTTTTCTCCCTCTTCTTGTTTAATATCCTCAGTCCTTTCCTTTTTCCTTTTCATTATTTTCTTCCTTTTGTTCGACCTCTTTACCTCTTTTCCCCTCCCCTTTAGGTCCCTCCCTTCGTAGCATGAAGACCCTTACCCCTGATCCATGGTTCCGCAACTTACTTCCTTCCGACCCAAAGAAACTTCATCTTCCTGTTCCTTCGTGTAGATTGTCCCCCTTCCCCCCCCCCCCAAGGAAAGTCCGTTTGATCATTCTTCTTTCCTCCTCTTTTGTGGTTCTTTCCAGATTCTTCCTTCTTAATTTCATTTCGGATTTTTTGGAAATGGTTCTTTTCCGATATAGTTCTCTTCCTCGATCTCTAGTTTTGGGGGGGCTACCCTCTCCTTTTTCCCCGTGTCAGCGTTCCTTTTCCTTTCTTTCCTTTTTTCGTTATGGCTTCTCTTTTGTCCCTCCCCCAAGCTTCTTTCCCTCTCCTCCTCCCTTGCGTTTTTTCAGAATTCCTCCCTCGACAGTACGGGAGATTGACTCTTCCCGATGCGCGACCTGTTTTTCTTTCACATAAATATCTTTCAGGATTTTCTCTTCGTATGCCCTCCTCCTCCCTCCTCTTTCCTCAATGTCCTGTCTTTTTCTCCCCTTCTCTCTACCTCGACCCGTCTCACCCTCAGGACCCGTTTTTGCTTCTCCCCAACAAACTCTTTTCCCCCCTACTTTAGTTTTCACCGAAAGATGAAAACACGGAGTATCCCCCCCCCCCTTCTCCTCCACCCATTCCCCGATTCTTTTTTGACCCTCTCCAACTCCTGCTTTTCCCCTCATGAGAGTTTCTTTTTTCATCCTCCATCTGTCTCTTATAACCCTGAACCATAAAAGACGATTTGTTTCCTTCATTGAGTCGTTTCCCCCCCCCCATGTCCTTTCGTTTCCTGTCCACCCTCCCTCATCTTTTGAGTCCTCTATTTCTCCTTCTGAATACCCTAGGTAAAGACCTTCTCTTGTACCTGTAGGTCTTCAATCGTTTCTTTCTGGTGAAATCTGATTCCCTTTCCTGGTCTTTCCCCTCCCGTGTTCTTCTTCCGTCCTTTCCTTTTCCCTTTCTTTTTCTTCTGCCTTTCCTTTATTACCGGATGGTGCAAGATTTTTGAAAAACCTTTTGTATTTTTTTTCCTCCTTGGGGAAACATCCTTCCCCTTCTTTTTTTGAAATGTGGACAACTCCCCCCCCCCTAAAGTTTTTATGTCCTTCAACTTTTTTCTCAGGGGTTCCTTTTTCCCCAACTTCTTTGTTTCTCCCTTCGGAACTTTGAACTCTTGCCCCTCCCAACCTAAGCCCTACACTCTTTTTTCCAACCTCCCCCTGTCTCCCACTGGAACTTCTTAATTCTTTCTTTTCTCCCAGACTCCCTCTTCTTATGTTCTCCTTCAAGTCTTTTCCACTGTACCTCTATGTTTTAGGATTTCGGAGATGTCCATGTCACCCCCCCCCTTTCAACGCCATTGATTTTCCTTCCCCCTTACCTTTATGGCTTGAACGCCTGCTCTTGACGCGCCCTCTAAGATTTTTTTTTTCCCTCTTCCTCTCGTGGTTCTCTTCCTCCTTCTTTTTTTTTTGATAAAAACCCCCACCCCCCCCAAAAAACACCCATTAACCCAACCTTTTTCCCCCCACCCTTCCGCCTCCATTTCGATGGGAGAGATATTCTTCGGGTGTCCCCCCCCCTGTCTCTTTTTTCTCTTTTCTTCCTTCCTTTTCCCTCCCTTGAATCCCTCTGACGTTCTCCATTAAGCGGCGCGTTTTTGCAAAGCTCCCGATTTCCCTCCCCCTGACGGTTTTTGCCCATTTTTTTTCCTTTTTTCTTTTGTGTGTCTCTCCCACTCTTCGTTAATTACGAGTCGTCCTTCCCTTTCTTCTTCTTCTTTTCTCGCAGAGCACACCTTCCATAATGGCCTTTTCTCATTCCGCAGGCTTTTTTTTTCCAACGTCCACCCGATGACAAAATTGTTTTCCTTTTTCACAGAAACTTTTCTGCCCCCGAACCTTGACCCCCCCCCCCTCTCCTCTTGCCATCTCCCCCTCTTTGAGCCCCCTAGTGACGGACATCTACTTTTTCCCCTTCCTTCCGGTAGCTTCCTTGCTCTCCCTTTGAAGGCCTCCTCTTGACCTCCCAATAGAACGGTTTCTTTTCTCCATTAAGCTTTACCTTTTTTCCCCCCCTTTGGGAATCCGTCCCTCTCTCCCTAAAATTCCTTTCTCTTTCTCATTCCCCCCTTTCCATTCCTTTTTTTTTTCGTGCTCTCTTTCAGTTTCCTTTCATGGAATGTTGTCCTCTATTCATTGTAAGGCCACACATTCCCATAACCCCCACCTTCTTTCCTTTTCCTCCCCCCTGCAACCCCCCTTCTCTCTTTTTTCTTACACTCGATTTCCATGGAATAATAGGGACTCTTAATTCTCCCACGCTGGGAAGTTCCCGCTCCTTACGTCCCTCAATTATGTCGATTTCCTTTTTTCTTTTCGTTTGACCCCCCTTTCTTTCTTCTAAGGTTCAAGGCTCCTCTTTTTTTTTCTTCTTCTGGTTTACCTCACCTTCTTGAAGTGCTCTAAGAGTTTAGGCTCTTTTTTTCCCCAGATATCCCCCTCTCTTACATACAGTTACTTCCCTCGCTTTCCATAGTTTCCTTTTCCCCCCCCAAAAAAGACCCCCCTTTCAAATTCCCCTCTGATCTCTTTGATGGGATGTTACCCCTCCCCCCTCTCGAGCTTCTCCCTCTTAGGGTCCTATGGCCCCAGGTCTCTCCTAGGAGCCCCCCATTTTTTCCCGACCGCTCTTCGCTCCTTTTCTCACCCCTCTTTGTCCCTCTCCCCTCCCAAAACTCCCCCTTTCCTACATCCATGCAGACGCCCCCCCCCCCCCTGCAAAACAGACACCCCCTTTCTTTTTTTCTGATACAATTCCCTCTTTGATTCCCTCCCGATTATGGACTTGCCTTTAACAGAAGATTCTTTGGCTCTCCTCTTTCCCCCTTTTCAGTTCACCCTGCCCCCCTCTGCCCCTTGTACCTGGTTTTCCCCCTCTTTTTTCGCGCCAGCCCTTCCGACTGATTGACCCCTTCATCGAAACCGATCAATCCCTTTTTGTCCCCTTCAAAGTCCCTTCTTTTTTTACGAAGGCAAGACTTCTTTTTTTTTCCCCCTCTTTTCTTCCTTTTTCCCTTTGGTCCTAACACTCCTTTCTTCTTCTTTTCAGTTTTTCCCCCCCCTTCTCATTTCCTCCCCTGAAAAAACCTAACTAACGTTGGAAGTTCCCCTCCCCAACTGCTTTTTTAGTAAGTTTTTTGTACTTTTTGTTGACACGGGCGTGACCGATTGATTTATTCCCCCTCTTTCCCTTGAGGTTCCCCTCCTTCCCCCAACCACCATTCCCCCCTCCCTCTCCCTTCCTCCTTATGAAAAGAAGGTCCTTCTCGCGCTGCACCCCAACCCCCTCAAGTCCCCTCGCCCGGCGGAGTACGCCCTTTTCCTGAAATGCTCCCTCTTTTTCTGCAGATTCAGAAGGATTTAAAAAATGGCCCTCCTTCTTCATTCCTCTTTTTTCTAGGGTCCTAAGGTCCCCCCCTCCCAGATCGTGCTCCCCTTTTCGTTGACTCTCTCCCCTCTTTTTAGC
>Ga0179593_1626966_pt1 | contig 17315 bp, 19 predicted proteins | sample CZODoug2_1_08_16_FD_185931 | JGI IMG/M metagenome (GOLD analysis project Ga0179593, IMG submission 185931) | Vadose zone soil fungal communities from Angelo Coast Range Reserve, California, USA - CZODoug2_1_08_16fungal (PacBio error correction) | ecosystem: Environmental > Terrestrial > Soil >... | reverse complement strand
GAACCCCTTCACTTTATCTCGTGCCTCCCGTTCTGTTCCTCCCCCTTTACGCGTCAGTATCTTTTGCCTTTCTTCCACAGCAACAGTCAGGCCTCAGCAGAACCAACTTTTTTTCCATGATTTCTCTCGATGGCCGCCGTTGTTATACCGATCCATCTGCCACTGGCGTGATCCCCCCCCCACGGTCAGGCGCGGGATCCATAGTCGACTCCCATAAGCTCTCTTAGATTTCCTTAAGATCTTCCCCTTGACTTTTAACACCCCCCCATCTTCCGTTTTTGCCCCCAGTATTTGTCCTTTTTTCCGTTCGCGGTTACCCAGTTATTTCCTCTCGTAGTAGCTCGGGGCCATTTCGTCCCTCACTTCTCGATCCTTTCCTTACAGGATGCCTCTCTTTTACCGTTTTCCCCTCCCCTTCGTTGTTATGTGACGTCCTCGTCTAAACCCCGCTGAGTGATTTTTCCTGTCCCTCGTCTGTAATTTTTCCTCTCAGACCTTTTAAGCTCGACCGTTTTCCCGCTCTGTTCTCCCCCCCCCAAAGATTCTTCTCCGCCCCATCTCTGGCAAGTCTACAGGTCTTTTTGGGCTGAAGATTCGAGCTTTTTTTTTAGCCTGCTTTTCAAACGCATATCTACTATGTCATTTTTTAGTTTCCCCTACTTTGACACTCTCCCGTGCTTAACCCCTTTTTTCCGTCCCCCCACCTTGCCAACGTCTAGCGACCAGGATTTTTTTAAGGCGCTTTGACCGTGCCATTCGGCGTATTTCACTAGCGGAAACTTGGCTACAGAACTTGTACGCCTTCAGAAGCCGGCTCGCGCCACCGTTTTCTTCACCCTACGCCATGGTGCACTCCCCATTCCTATGGCATGAATATATCGATCCCTCCGCCACCTCGCCGTCCTTTCGCCCCCACCAGTCCCTTCCGCCTACGACAGTGCGGGACATGTGGCCCGGGACCCGTTCCTCCGAATGCAGCACGCTCCCTTCCCTACGAGCACTGTTGCACTCTTCGCCTCCCCATACTGTTTTCACCCTACAATTCTCCGCCGATCTGGATGAGCATTGCAAAGTTTCTTGAATTTCCCTTTCCCTCTGCAGCCTTCCCGCCTTGAAGTCACGGTCTGCTTTTTGTGCCCCCCGTATTGTTCATAAAAGTTTCCGTGCATGTATTTTCTCGCGCCTACCTGTGGGTTTGTCCCCTCTTAACAACTGTCATTCCGTCGCGATTCCCTCTTTCATACCCTTTACGCCCCAATGTCGCACAGGCCCATTTAATGGATACAGTCGTTCACCCTGTTTTTTCCGAGACCATAGGCGCCAGGTACTTTCCTCCCCTGCCCAGTGCCTAGATTAAGCACGCTCACATATTTTGTGTGGCGATCAAGCTGGATGTGACCGACAGTTTATTCTTTCAGTATTTTTTTTTGTAGCCCTCGAATGAACTTCTTTTCCGCGTCTATCGTCAGCCTGGCCTTTGAAAGTCAGCCAGTACCAAAAATAGTTCGCTACTCCTCTCTACGTCCCCCATTTTAGTCTCTGTGACCCCTGTACGCCACCTAAATCGTTCAAGACCCCAGTCTCTCCAGTAGCACAGGAGCCCACGACAATAATTGGTAGAACTCCTTTGTTCCTAACGTATTATGGACCGTCGTCTGTCCCACCCACTTAGATCTTATTATTTTTTCTCGCAGTCCCATGGGCGATTTAATGTCCTGTACTTCGCGCGACGGAGTATTTTTTTTTACCCTGTGCTTGCTGATTTTCGTTCTCGACCTTGCCCTCAATGAAGTTTACCTTTCCTCTTAGGTTGTATGCTTCAGACTTCTTCTTTTTTCTTTTTTTTTTTTCATTCGCTGTTCTATCCCCACCCTGCTTAGGGCGAATCAACTTCTATTCTTCTCAGAATTTTACACGCCCTAATGGTCGGTTTGCGTCCATCTCCCAGACCTGCTTGGCAATTGCCCCTCATTTAGCGACCCCTCCACGTGTCATTCGTCCATTCAATCGCATCCCTCTACGTGCAATTTTCGCCCCATTCCTGTTCTTGAATTTTTCTTCACATTCCCTAGAACAACATGCGGGCTTGAACTATTCTTTTGGTCGCCGATTCGGCTGTAGGACCCCCTATCTCTCCCGCTTTCCTTAGACAGGTTGCCATATGTTCTTACCCTCCACTTTTGTTTGGGTATGTCACTTTTGACTCGCGATAGCAGTTCACTTTTGCCCCCCTAACCGGTCAACGCTCTGCCTAACTCTCGTTAGCCAATGTCCCCCCAACTTTCTAAACCGGCTATCCCCACTTTCTTCCTTCTGCCGCTTAGGTTAGTCGGCCGGCCTGCCCTGTACTTTCCCTGGGATCGGCTACCCTCCCCCTTTTCGCCCCCCATCTCTATTAGTAGGGACCCTGAAGACGTTCCTCACAATCAGCCCCCTCCCCCGCTATTCACAAAGCGTACCCTGAGCCCCCCACCCTTTCTTATCGCTCCCCTTCAACAATCCTCCACCCCTGCAGCGCGCCCCTGTGATCGATCTCCAACCCTTTCATTCTCTTTATATTGCTTTCAGTCGGTTCCCTTTCCTTCGTAGTGGTATGGTGGGATTCAACTTCCCCTTATTATTGCATGGCCTTCCGTGAATTTTGGTCAGGCTTGGGGGTCCTGTTCTGGCCGCGAGCTACAGTCGCCCGGCCCACTCTCACTCGCGAACACAAGACTTCACGCCAAAGCTCTACCTCACCCCTTCTTGAGATACTCTGTTTTTTCATGCTCTTGTGGACTTGGAGCTTGCTGTTCCCTAACATTTACAGATTCGTTGTCTGGTCCGATGATACCGCACGCCATCTTCAATGACCAGATCACCATTCGTAGTTACTTTGGTCTGTTCGAAGCCTTTCGCCCCGTCACGATAGTCCCTCCGTCATCCCTTCAAGAGAGAACTTCAATTCACAGATCTGTACAATCTAACCTCATATACCACCTCAGGCCCTCAGAGGGATCGCCAGCGAGCGTGAGTATTGGACTGATGCGTGTTTGCCGTCGACCCACCAGCACCCTTCTCGAGTCTCGCACGACCAGGCCAGTTTTCCTTTTCCAGACCGGATTGTTCCCATTCCTTCCCTATAAACACTTTCTTTTGCATGGCCCCCTGATCTTTTTAAATTTTTTTTTTTCGTAGTCAGTGCTTCTTTTTTCTTTTTCTGCGGCCTCTTGTGTCTTTGAACGCCTTCTCCCCGGAATCTTATCTCTTCTCGAAATCCAGATTTTTCATCTTTCCTCTTTTTTGTTTCGAGGTAGAATGTGAGAAAGCTGCCCCCGAGAGCTTCCCTCCTCTACTCTGATTGCATTTTTCACCCGGGCGTCCCGTTTCCAGTTTTTCCCCTCACAGTACATCCCCTGCGAAAAGGCGCCCTCCTGAAAGAGACTTTTTGCCCATTTTTTTTTTCGCGATTCGACCCCTCTTCACGACCCCCTTATCATTTACGGAAGCCTGGCCTTTTTGCAGCTGCTTGTACCCCATCTTCCTTTGCCTTTTCGCAATTTCCCCCCCCCGATAAGAGACAGTGGGCGCTCGGAGTTTTTCTTTTCACGACTTTTTCCCGATTCCAGCCCCTGTAAGCTCCGTCTCCTATCCCTTTCTCCGTAGAATTTAAGGTTTTCCTGCTTTTCACCTCTCTTCTTTCCAAACCAAAAGCGACGCAACTTTTACCATTAATGCACGATTTGTCTCGAACCCCCTAGACCCGACTACGTTCCCGCATTGCTGTGGCGAACTTTTATCGGACAAGCCATTCTCTATCCGTACGGCCCCTTTTGGATCATGCTTCTGTCTTTTTTTCCCTAGTGTCAGCTTTGCGATTTTCTTTCATAGAAACAGAGTCGATTGCTCGGTCGCCCCTGCCCACTCCACTCCCGTTTGACTTTATCCTTTCCTTCGTTCTGCGTACATATCCCGTGAGACTTGCCTCCGACATATGTCTTCTCCACTCCAGCAGCAACCCCAATTTCTGTGTCTCAGGCTTCTTCTCCCGGCGTTGCCGACTTTACGCGCCTTTTTATAAGTCCTGGAGCGAGCCCCCTTTCCTGACGATACCCCTTATTAAACGCTCCCCGTTTGATTGCGCCCGTGTTCACCCCATGTTCCCCTCCTAATTCGCTGACTCTCCTTTTCTTTTTTCGACGACAGAGACCTCTTGGCCAGCTTTCTCTTCCACGTCCCCCCCCGATAAAATCTGTCTTATTTTTCACTCCAATCGTTGATTACATCTTGTTTTTTTTTTATTCAGCCCTGCTTGTCCTTTGCTTCACACGGGCGAGCCCCAACCCTTCTTTCTCACGAAATGCTATTTCGTCCTTCGATAAACCCTTCAGAGCACCACACCGTCAAAGCGGGCGCCAACTCAGACTTTTTTTTAGCCCGTACTGTGTTTTCCGGAATGCTCAATGCCCGCACCACAGGCCCTCTGCCCTCTCCGTTTTATTTTTTCCTTTTTCCGCAAGCTCGAATGCCCTTTTATGCTACGAAGCTGGCAATAATGGCCAGACTGACGTGCTGGATTCGCAACCCCTCCCCCCCCTTCCCACTTACTGGTTTGCCACCATCCTATCGTATAATCCCCGCCTTCTTTCCCCCAACCAAGTCCCAAACCTCCAGAATTTCCGCAATAGACCCCCCATCCTCTTCTTGCCTCATCGCCCACGTCCTGTCCCCTCCCCCCCACGCAAATTATCTATCAGAAAACTCCTCCTGCTCCGGTCTCGGACATCGCCCCGCCTGCGGATCATTCGCTTACCCCACCGACCCCCTTGGGGCCGAACATCGACGAACGCTTTCCTTACGCGTAGAAGGCCCCCATTGCTCACCGCTTTTTTCAGGGAGATCAGTGCGTAGTCTTCCCTTGGAGGCGAGCGTCATCTATTTTTTTCTTTTCACCTTATATTCAGACCAAACAGTCCCTTTTCCGAATGCTTTCTGTTGCATGAGCGAGTACACTCTTTCCCCCAACCCTCCTCGAACACGGTGTCCCTTTTCCTATTAGGCGACGTTCTACAACGTTTTTGCCTTTCTTATTTTCTTCGCCCCTCGTGTCACATTTGCTTCCTCCCACTTTTTATGCGTTAGACAGGAACCCTGCATACTTATACATGCCAGTCTGTTACTTTCTCATCCCCGGGGTGAGGGCTTTCCTTTAGATTTTCCCCTTCGCCTGAGACAGCTCCCCCTCTCTTGACTTTTGTTTCGCCGCTAAATGCATACCCTGTATTTTGATTGTTTTTTGTTCTTTTTCTTTTTTTTAGTTTTTTCTCTTTTTTTACGTTTGGTTCGGGACTTGCCCCCCCCTGTGCCGCACCGAGAGCCCCCCCCCCCACCCCCCCACCCGACCCACGCGTTACCAGTTTCCCCCCCCCCTCCCCCCCCCGCCCCCCCCCCCCCCCCCCCCCCTCATTGTTTTGCGCTTTTAATCCCCCCATACTTCCGGGAACTCACTTTCTTTTCGAACCTTCTGGGTTGACGATTGCTTCGTCATCTATTGTTATTACTATCTAGACGGGTTCACCAAACCCCACTCTTGTCTTACTATCCTTTTAGTGTAGGTGACCCCCTCCTGCCTTTTTATCCTGCCAGTCGTTGTCCCCGACCAAGAAAGCCTTCGTCACAGCTATCGAAGCCGTCTTTTTACGATTTCTTTTCTCATTTCCGGTCAATCTTCCCGACCCTCTTTTACGAACAGGCCCTTCCCCAGATCCCTTCAACAACGTTATGGAGCCCTGTTGTCGCTATGTCTGTTTAGTTACCATTCTGTTCCCAACCTAACTTTTTTCACTTGTGACATCTGAGCGCCCACACCCTTTCGCCCGCACTAGATATTTTCCCTCCTTTACCTGCCAGAGCACTGTCATTCCACTCCATACCCTTCCTTCATGAATAAGTCGTTTCCTTTCCCTTTTCCTTTCTCAGGCGATCTCGTGCCCCTTTCTTCTGAATTCAGTACCTCGACGCACAGCACCACAGAGTTTTTAGGCGGTTTTACTCTTAATTTCGTTTTTCTCCCTTTTGGACATCCCCCCGTTGTAACTCTTCTTTCTTTCGTATGGAGCCTCCGTTCCGCAAGTTACTCTATCTTGAATAAGAATTCTTGCTTTTAGAGTGGCTCCTGTGGTTTGTTGTCGATCCTTGAAGAAAGTCCTCTCCCCAACCGGATCGATCCTCACCTGAGGGCAGTAAGAAGTGGAAGCGCTATTATCCGCCCTACTACGATTCCTAGGCCATACCGTTTACGGGATTTCTTTTGTGCTCCCACCCCCATCCCTCCTTCCCCGCGCAGGTCGATGTTAAGCTGCCCATCTTCTGCTGTAATAATCTCACCTCTGTTCACTTTTCACCCCGGCTTTCAGATCCGCTCTCTTTATAGTCATCCTTTTTTCCTGGCTCGACTTATTCATACCGACTCCTTTTCCCTTTTATTTTGACCTTCCCTGTGCGCATTTCAACAGATCCCCCAGTCTCCACGTAGATGGATTTGTTCAATCCCTGTTTCTGTAGTCTCTCTTGCATTGTCCACCCTCCCAACCCGACCTCGTGACCTAACCTGGCTCTACCTTAGCAGAGAAAATCTTCAGAGGAAGCTACCCACCCCCCTCCCCCGCATACCATAAGTACTGTCCACGCCTAATGGTTTCACAACCCCCCTCCCTTCCCCCCGTCCCCTTCGAGAGAAGTATTTAGTCTCCTACCCAAGCACTATGAATCCCGCAGTCCTTTCCCGTCTCCACCTTTGCCGGCGGTTTCCCCCTGCTTTCGGCTCAGTTCCCTCCTGCATTTGCCTTACGTCCCCCCCAGATCGCGCACATTTGCACTTTTCCCCCTCTCACAGATTTTTGCCATCCATAGCCAACCGAGTCGACCGATCTTTACTCAATCATCCGCTTTTCCACTTTTCCTCTCCTTTTCGTCTCTCACTCCCTTAGCCGCTGATTTTTTCATCAGTTCCCATGAAACTAGTCTCCGGCACGTTCTCTTTTTGGGGCGGGCCATCCCCTCATGACCGCGCTCCGATGTTGATTTTCCCCCCTTCAGACGTATCCTACTTCCCCCACCAGGTACGTTCTTCCCCCCCCCACACGGCCGCCATCTTAGCATGATTTTTTTTTCCCTCCTTGCAAGCATATCTCTTCTCCATTTGTACCGCTGCCCCAGATCCCCCCCCCCCTCTTCGTGACTTTCCTCCCGTTCATTCTCCCCTGGGACGCGAGCTTGCCTCCTCCGCTGAATTTTGCCTGCAGTCATCTATTTCTACACGCCACATCTGTTTCCCCTCTCATGCAGCCTCTCCCGCCCCCTTCCTAACGCCATCTTACCGCCTGCAGACCCCCCGAGGGACGCCTTTCCTCTCCCCCCCCTCATTCGCCTTCTTAGTCTTTTAGCAAGCCTTGTGTGTGAGAAGTGGCGACCACTTATTTCCCGCCGGCGATGTTCCCCGGCTCGGTTGTGAGCTACTCTCCCTCGCGGTTCCGACCTACTGCTCCCGTCCAGCTTCTACGCTATTCCCTTTGAGCCTTCTTTTCTTTTCGAAGCGCCCCGACGACCTCCTCTTAGCATTACATTGTTATTTTTCCTTTTTTCCCTTTTTTTTGACGTATGCGAGTGACTTGTAGTCCAAAATTTGGGTGACGATATACACCTCTTCCTTGTCAGCCCTAATTTCGGTGGAGTACTGGTCTTTCCCGTCTCGAATGATTTGGCCCACTCCTACAAGATTCTCCCGCATCGGTCGCATTCGGAATTCTCTTCGCATTTCTGCGCCCCTCCCTCTCCCCATTGCGCTTTTTTTTGTCGGCTACGCATTAGCTCTCTCCGATATACCCTGCGGATGAAGTATCCCTTTTTTTTTTGAACTCCGCGGTGTACGGGTTCCTTTCTGTACAGGACTCTTCTTTTCTTTAGTCCCCGCTTCTTCCCGGGTAGTTTGCGTGTGTCGACCTCTTCCCCTCTTTTTCCCCTTTAAAACATATAGCTTCCCCCCTCTCCCTTTTGTCAGATGGCTACGTCCCAACCCTTTCAAGCCTGCGGTACTTCCTTTTCCCGAGATTTTTTTCCCCACCCAGGGATAGTTTTTAACCGGTGCTCTCAGCCTCGCGACGGATCCCCTGCCCTGATCTGTCGGCTTCCAATCCCCTTCCCCCGGCTGTCTTCATTATATTCTCCTCACCTGGGCAGCCACCAGCCCAAACGAACCTCCACTTCCTTTTCAGTCCTCCAATGTCTATCGTGGGGACTCCTCTTGGTTGTACGGATTACGGCCTCCTAATCCCCTTCTTCACTTTTATCCGGCACCTCACTTTACATTTTGTACGACAACTTGAGTCTTTTCTCATTGCGGATAACCTTTCGCGGGTGCCGGTCGGGCATTCTTCATGGTGCGAAGTTGCTACCCACTTGAGTCCAACTATTACTTTCAAGGTCATTTAGTCGCCTAGAGTGTGCCTCTTGTCGTTCGTTTCGCCCCCACCGGTGCGGAGATTTTCGTTGACTTGCCAACTTGTATTGCTCCCACAATGCCAATGCACTATGAACTCGCATCGGTCTTTCATCATTTTACTGTCCGATTGTTGTTCTTACTTCTTGTTAACGAGTTTTATCGAAGCACCCTTCGGTCCCGATTAATTTTCTTTTCATCTTCTTCCAATTCAATGGATGGTTCTTTCTCGTCGCTTTTGTTAAATTTCCCGTCATTTTTATCACCACCTGACGCCGTCCACCAAACGTATGTTTAATCCGACACCTTCCTCTCCCTCTGCCCCTGAGTTTTTTTTTTTTGATTTGATTGCTACCTCCCCCTCTTTTTGCGCTTAGCTCGTTCTTGACCTGGTCATCCATTTTTTGTGAGCTTGCTGTCGAATCCTACCCCTTTCCGTCCCCTTCGTTTTTCATCTTTTCTCCGCGGCGGCTGTTGGGGGGTTTGATTGGGGCGCGTTATCAGTGTCCCGGAGTTGAAAAAAAGCCGACCCTCCTATTTTGCGTTCTCCGCTTATTTCCTTCGATTTCAGCAAACATTGTCATTCTTTCTCTCCCCTTCACCCGTTTACTCTGTTGTTATTTCTTTCCTGCGTAGTCCGTTCTTTTCATTTCAATAGCGCGGCTTCCCGTCGACAGCCCTTTTTCCCTTTTCCCCCCTATGTATGCTCGCCCCTAAGGGCCACGAGTTTTTGTTCCCCGAGGGGTCCAAAACCGAGTTTACCCTTTCACGACCTTGACCCCCTGTTTTTTTAGCCTTCGTCGCTTCGTTGCCCTGTCAATCGCTTTCCTTCATTTCGCAATATCACCCCTCACTACCCCTGCGACAGTAGGATTGCTAGAGGATCCCAATCGTGACCTTTTCCTCTGCGTCCCTTTTACCTTTTCCTTTGTCAGTTACTTACGGTCTTTCCAAACGGCTTTTGCCGGTTCCCCGAACCCTGTGAAAAGTCCTTTCCCTGTCAAGCCTGCCCATCATCCGTATCCGATTGATCCCTTTTAGGCCGTACGACTAAGGCGTGCGGGTCTATTGGCCTCCTTTTCTTTTGAATTGTAGCTTCCCTTTCCCCCCAAAATACGTCAATTGTCTGTCCGTTAGTTAAGCTTTCTTTAGAACCTAGATGAGCTACCCCTTACCCAAACAAACCATAGCCTTTGTTAGCCGGGGCCCCCATACCTCCCAATGTCCGCGCCCCCTTTCCCCATGGTAGTGCCCCTCCGGTTGCCAAATCTTTTTCGGAGATCCCTTTGATCTTCATCTTTCCAGGTGGTTTCTTTACGTGAGACCGCTCCCATGAGGATAGACCGAGAGTGTCCCACTCCCAACTTCTTTTGTTTTTACGTTCTGTTCCCGTTTGTTGTTCCCCCCCCCTTAGATAATGAATGATCCCGTTTTCGACGCCTGCTTTTGACCGCCCCTCCTATGTCGATCAGTCCTTGAGGAGGCCGCTCAATTCTTGCCTAATTGCGCTCTTCGTCCCTTGAAATTTTTGAAGTACTCGGTTGCTAACGATTTCCTTTTCCCAGAATTGTCCCTTTCTTGAATCATTCGGCCGCGATACCACAACTTCCCCCCGTTATTAAAAAGCCACTTTCCGAGTTCGTTCCTTCACCGTTCCACCGCTTTTTTCGTCCCCCCCTCCTTCCCTCTTGCCATACTTTAACGCAGGGCGCTTTGACATTGCGCGAGAATGCATCTCTCCACTCTCCTATCATGCGCGGATTGGGCTTCCTCATCTCAGAAGTTATTCTAATCCTCCCTACCTGGCCAAAGCGCTCCAGCCCCTTCTCGTGGCTATACACGCAGTAGCTCTTCCGGGCCCCGCCAATCCCCCCGTGATCGACCATGAACATGCGCAGCCAAATCTGGCCCCCCCCCCTAAATGCCTCCCACTCGACCTGCAATGCCTGCTCGCGGCGCCGATACTTTCTCCTCCACCCCTGGCGATTGAGAATACCCGCTCCGCGTCCAGAGCGTTTCCCTCCAGACCCTTTTCGGGGTCCCACCCTCTTTGGGGAACCCCTTCTGAGTCCACTCGAATTTCGCACGTCCTCTTTTTTTTACGTAGCTTGGAGTTCAGCTCGCCCGATTTGGAGTTTTTTCTTTTTTTTTTTATGATATGGTTCTGTCCCCAAAGGAGCTTCTTACTATCGTTTCTCCTTTTTTTTTTGTCGTGCGAGAGCTATTCCCCCCCCCCCCCGCTCACGCGAACCTCTTTTGTTTCCTCGCTCTCACCCCCTTCCGTTGGAGCTGTTTTTCATGTGTCCCCTTCGCCCGGCACTTCTTTTGTTTTACCTCCTCCTCGTCGGAATTACCTTGCCTCCCACTTGATAGGTGTTTTTTCCTCTGGCGCGATTGTTTTTATTTTCCATTCCCCTTTCACACCCCCGCGATTGTTTTGTGTTTATTCCCGACCTCACCTTTCTCCCTCGTTTTACATCGTTCGCAAAGCGTGTTTTCTTTTAATCTTGCGCTTTACTTCCCCTTTTCCGAAAAGTTTTTTTTACAGTCTTTGACTGAGCCTTCGTTTTTATCTTTTCGAATTGGTGATGTGTGACACCCCCAACGATCCGTGCGGTTTGGTGCCCACAGGATTATGCTGGCCACGGGCCCTTCCCCCCCCTGGTTTTGTTCGCCTGTCCCTGCGTATGGCCTCCCTTCCCTTTCCCCGGATGAAGAAGGACTATTTTCTAGATTATAAGGTTTATTTTTTCCTGCGGTCTCGTGTACTTCTTGACCTGCGGCTTTTCTTTCCCCCCCCGCTCGCGACCCCTTCTTTTGTCTCCGGCACAATCTCTGTTTCTCCCCGGGTCCTTTTATTTTCTTCAGCGGACCCCCCTTTTTTTTCCTTTCTAGCCTGCCCCCCCCCAAAACTCCCCCCTTTTTATTGCCGTTGGGTTGCTGCTTCCAACTTACCCCACCTCCTTACTTACGCAGGCAATTTCATACCTTCTCACATTTCTTCCCTCTCTCTCCCGCACGCGTTAGTATTCCCCTTCTTCAGGCGCTTTTCCTGTTTATTACCCCGATTGGCCGTTTTATCGATTATTCCCTTCTTGGTCGCGGTAAAAGCGCGAGATGCTTTTCTTCTTTTTAGTAGGTCTGGAGACGAAGCTGCGTCCTCCTTTTTCGTAATTTTTTCGATTCGGTTTGAGTTCAATAGATTCCCCCTCTTCCTCAGTTGTGTTGTGGCTATTCTACGAATTTCCGCACTCCCCCTACCCCCTTCGTTGACATAGAGGCTGTCCTTCATATCCCTTCTCTCCCTCCCCCCGACCTTTTCACCCCTTCTTGCCGACCCTACCTTACCGGAAGGTGCAGTGTTTCATCTTCCCCGATTGGGCCCTCTCGTTTTGCGTCCTTCCTGAGTTGTGAGCCCTGTGTAAGTCCTTCCTCAGCCCGGCTCCCCCCCCAAATTCTCCCTCGCGCTTTCCTGGGAGCCCGGCTTTTGTCTCTTGCCTTTTAAATTGTTTTTGCAGTCGTTACCTTCCCCAGTTGTCGCCTGTCGCCCCAAAGCTGGCACCTGTTCTGAACGGTCTTCGTCGGTTATTTTTTTAGGGGTCCATTCGCGCTGTTTTCATATACCCTCTAGGCCTGTCGTCCGACGTCCAGGCATGATGCTTACATCGAAGAAGCCGCCTCTACCGCCTTTAGAATACCGACCCCCCCCCCCCCCCGGCCGTCTCTTTCGTCCGTTTCCCCTTGTTGCGGACCCGTCTCACTGTAGGATCGTCATTTTTTCTGCAAACACCCCGTTCACCATTATTTTTGCCCCGGACCCCACACCGCTCCGACAGGACCGGAACCAGGCCCAGGTGTTCATTCCGTTCCATTGTTCCAGAGCAAGTCACTTCGTTGACTTTCCTCCCGAGCGTGCCGGGTTTCCCCACCATCCCCTCAGTGATAAATCATCGCATGTGCACGTTATGTTTTTACGGGTCGCCACACAGCATGGTCCCTTCTTTCTGGTGAGCCTGTCGCAGTTCCCACCCATTGACCCTCCCATCAGAATTGCACCCCCCCGTCTGAGACTCGTTCCTTCCTCCCCCTTGCTTAATGTGCATAGATTGCCATTCCCTTCCCCCGAGCAATTCCCTATTCCGCCAATTTCCCCCTGCCTAAAGACCAAACAGAAGCTCTCATTTTTATTCTGTTCATTTCACTTGTCCACGAGTAGTTTTGGGTCCTGGCATCCCTGTTTTCGAATGATTTTACGGCATTCGGCTTGTACTCGATGTCGAAGGTGTGTTACTTTGAAGATAGCATGCACCCAGTTATCCCACTGTTGGTACTATTCCCCCCCAATTGATTTAACTCCCCAAAGTTTCCTGCTCGCCAATTTTCTCTCCTTCTAAAATGCCGTCTTCGTTTTCTACCCCCCACCCCCCCACAACTTTACATCGCTTTCCGAAGGCCCGTCTTTTGGCCCCACTTCCTCCTTTTCTCTTCGCTGTTCTCCCCCTCCCTGGATCTGTAGTTGTTGTATAGCCCGACATCATTGGATTCCCCGTTTCCCGTTTCCTCAGCTTGATGCGACGGCTTTATTCACCACTTTGCGTTTTCTTTTTCTCTGTTCTTGTCGAATTTTCCCGCCCAGACCTAGTTTTAGGATGTGGTCTCTTCATTTTTCCCCTTTATCTTTTTGGGTTACGCAGTATACATACATTACCACTTCTTGGTTTCAACTACCACGATCCTTTTTTATCAGGCCTTTCAAGGCTCCCTTTTTGTCCAAACGGCCCGCCCTGCCCCTTTAAGTTCTATTAGATTCTTTTTCCCCCTTCTTATAAGCACCTTTTTGCCGTGCTTCCCCACAGACAGAGGAATCACTTATGTTTGTGCTGGAGCAGTTTCCCTTACCAATTCCGAGACAACAGAGAGCCCTTTTTTAAGTATGGACAGCTGTCTGCTTTTTATTCCCGGTCGTTACTTTTCCTCACGTCATAACGAAGCGCATTTTGCCCTGATAATCAGACTGCCGTCCAATTTTTATATACGCGTGATCCCCGTAACGTCCGCTTTTCTTAACCAACGGATCCCGTTCGCATTTCTTCTTCCTTCACGTCCAAAATTTGCCAAACCGGCAGTTCCTTACTCCCTGGCCCCTGGGTAGGTTTTCGGTATCCCCCCCCTCCTCAGGAGACCTTACCCGCTTTTTCGTCGAGGTCGACCCTCTAAATTCTTCCCGTATATATTAGTCGGTCACTTTCCCTTTCTTGCGCACCCTCCACCTCCCCATCTTTCAGCATTCGTCTACTCCAATGGAGCTCGTGGGGCAATTTTCTGGATAATAACGACTTCAATATGCAGAACCCCTTCTTTTCCCACACATATCTCGACCCAAAAATGTCTTCCCTTCATGGCCCCGTATGGGACAGTCCCCCTTTCGGTGAGAGGGTTTTTCATCCGACTGCCCTTTTCCCCGGTCTCCACGGGATCCCCTTGTCTTGAGAAAGGGTGTGCTCTCCTACTCCTTTTATTCAACCAAATCCCGCCACCTCAAAGATGAACTCTCCATCCCCTCCCTGAGAAGCACTACTGTCCTTTTTCAGTCTTGACGATGACGGCTTTCCCTTTTCCCCGCCGCTCCATACCCTGGTCCTCCTCTGTAGTCGTTTTATCTGGTGTCCCTTTTACACCCCTCTCCTCCTCAAGAAATGTGCCCATTCTCTCTTCTTTTTCCCCCCAGCCGCGAAAACCTTTTTTCTATCGAGTAATCCTTATTACTTCGGATCTTCCCACCCTTAACGTGATTTCTTAACTTCGCTCCAGACTTATATCACCATACCCCGCTCATCCCGGACGACTGTTCAAAGTCAGGAGTAGTGCGTCCTTCCCGATTTTTGTTTGCGCTCTAAGAAACTTTCTCTTACGATTCGGATTTTGTCCCTTCCCCCTCGTAGTATGAAAGTGGCCAGTTCCCCCCCTCAGGGCATGGATCGTTTTCACGTCTTTCGTGACGTCCGCACATTCTTGCCCCCCCCGCCATTCGAGATGAGCGGCTTGGGTACTTTCCTGGATCTAGTTCCCCCTCTGCACATGGCGTTTGACCTACGGATCCCTCCCCTTTTACCATGCATCTCGTTTACCGTCCTCCTGTTTTTGCATGGCGTCCCGTCCCCTGCTCGGCACTTTAGTACATGTCGATTTTTCCTATCGATTCTTTTGATCCCGGGCCGACCCTTTTTTTCGACTCAGACCGCAACTGTTGCCTTCACACAACCCCTTTTCCCCTCGTTGCTGTGCGCCCAGAGTTCGCACCCTTTCCCCCCGCCCTCCCGTTAGAACTCATGGCGGATTTCCTATTGAGCGCCCCTGTCCTTTGCGATCCCTGCCAATTCATCACCATCGACCCTCGCGTTTTTCCTTCTTTTTGGGATCGGTCTCTTAAACCAGTGACTTTATTGTTTGCTGCAGGGATTTTACGCTTTCCTTTCCTACGTTTTATTTCGCCCTTCCTCACCAGTATCGCACTGACAGTCCCCCCTTATAGTCACCCTCCCCCTTGATCAGATTCATACCGGTAGTATCGCCTTAGACGCTATGGCGTTGCTCCCCTTTTTTCCATCACGGCTCGTTACCACCTATTCACACGTTCCCCACCCGCATCCATCATCTCAGCAGCTGGTTGTTTTTTTCCTTCTTGTTTTTACTATATTTGCGTGCTTTCTTGATTCCCTAATAGTTTCGCTTTGACACGCACTTTATCTTTGCATAGCAGGAGCAAGTAATTCTTTACCTCGTCCCCTCTCACGTCCTAATAATTCGCCATGCATTCAAATCCTGTTTTAAGGACTCAATCCTTTTCAGTGTCCCCCCCCCCCCTTGTTTATACTTTCCCGGTTTTACTCTTTTCCTTATGAGCGCTTACGCGAGGTTTCCAACCCTTCTGAGCATTCTGTCATTTGTTTGCTTCGTCCCAACCCCCCCCCCCCCGCGGTCATAACTTATTTAAATACGATAGTCCATCTCTTCCTGTTTTGACAACGACCCTCCTTGTTATCCTCCCCCCCCCCCCCCCCCCCCCCCCCCCCAACTGACACCCCACCCTTTCCTCATATCCTTTTAGATAGAAGGTTTGCAGTCTAATTTTTCGCCATTTTTGATTCGTAACGAGGAATAAGCCCACCCCCCCCCCCCCCCCCCCACCCCCCCACCCCCCCCCCCTCAAGCACAACCCCCCCACCCCCCTCTTTTATTTTTTCTAACCCTTTCTCAGCGCATACAGACTCTCAACTCTTCGGTCCTAAACATCCAAATCGCCGGGATCTATCATTATAAACCTTCCCGCCCCCCTGCCGATCGATTTCCCCCCCATAATTTTCGTCTCCTCTTTTGCGCTCCCTTTCTAGCCAAGTCCTTTTATTTCTTCTTTTGAAGTTTTTTCCACTGTCGGAATTCCGAATTTGTATTCAGACGCACAATGGCCCCCCATTCCGGCGTGACGACCAACTTGCAGTTAGCGGCCTTCTGAAGTGATCCTGCCCCCCCACTTTCTTAGACCATGCCCCCTTTCCAACCTTCCCCCGCCCCATGCACCCATAGTCCACCTGCCTTGATATTGGCTTCCCTTCCCCCCCCCTCAAATCGAAGCGCAAAAGTTCTTTTCGGCCGGTCTCCGATAGCGCCTTGAGATTAAGCCAGCCTGTTCCTTCCCCACAAAGATCCAGTGTGTTCAAATCTGTCCAAGAGACGTTCTCATAATGCCCCCAATGATTTCAAAGCTTTTTTTCCCAAATTTGATTCAATCCACGCGCCTTTTAGCTAGAATATCTCGACTTTTTTTATATGAGGGCTACTCCCCCTTGGCCCCCCCCCCCCCCCCCCCCCCACCCCAGCCCACCCCCCCCCCTCTATTCCCCCCTAGTCCCGGACTTTTCTTCTTGCAATAATTACAGCACCACCCGCCTCCCGCGTTCCAACATTAATGACCCCCCGCGAAAACACACTTGATTTTTTCTTTCCGCACCAAGGCCCATGTCTTTAATCCCTTTTCTTCCGTAGTTTTCGTTTTAAAATGTCTGAATTTCTCCCCCTTTAGCCACAGTATCCTGTTTTATTTTTCCCCTATTCCTCTCGGATGTCCTTCACGAGGTCTGATATCAACCCCCAAATTTCCGATGCGTGTCCCCCCCCTTCCACCAGATTTTCTGACACGATTGACCCCCTTCATCTTACTTCCGACGCACTGGACTGTTCTTTTCCCCTACTTCTTCCGAACCTTTTGACGTTTTTACTTTATGCCAATTTTCCTTACCTTTAATCTTGATTTGTCCACGTTTCGGTCGATGACAGTTCTGTGCCCACTGCTTCTTCTTTTTCTTCTTCCAAACCGGTTTGCTTTCGAAGGCAAAGGAGGTCGGTATCGCCCGCGATTCGATCTTATGTCTTTTCCCCCTCTTTTTTCATGCCGGGCATTTTTTGGCAAAAAATGGGGTCCTACACGGTCCCTGTCCTGACCCCTATTTCTTCTCTCCCTTACTAAACCCTTGAGCATGTGTCCTGTTATTTCCCACTTCCAAAAATTGGTCCGATCTCAAAACCCTTCTTGCAGCTCCTTGGTCCTCCCGTTTGTGACTTTAACATTGCACTGAATCTCACCCTAACCATTTTTCGACTAGGCAGCATAAGTAGGTTACACATCATGCATTCCCATCTAAGATCAGCCCTCTTCTCCTTATTAAGATGTACGCCTTACAAAAACTGTTGTAGTCCGATTGATGATTGTATCGATTCCGTCGCTTCTGCTTTCTCGTGTGCAGCAAATTAGTTCCGGTGACGTTCTCCTATGCTTGAGCGC
>Ga0179593_1532087_pt1 | contig 17315 bp, 20 predicted proteins | sample CZODoug2_1_08_16_FD_185931 | JGI IMG/M metagenome (GOLD analysis project Ga0179593, IMG submission 185931) | Vadose zone soil fungal communities from Angelo Coast Range Reserve, California, USA - CZODoug2_1_08_16fungal (PacBio error correction) | ecosystem: Environmental > Terrestrial > Soil >... | reverse complement strand
TTTTTCCCGCCTCTGGGAATCTTTCCCTCTCTTCGGTCTTTCTGCTCGAAGGAACCTTTGCGGCCCATGGTACTGAAAAAATCAACGTCTTTTCCCGTCATTCAGAGCGGCGTCCTTCCTCCCCCCCCCCCCACGCTCGAAGGTGAAGGAGGTGCTCCGCCTTTTTCGTGGACGGCAGATGCTGCCCCTTCTTCCCAGCACAGATATGGGACATGTCCATACTCCCGCGCAAAACTGCCTCGCCGTTCCCCTGCATTGGCCACTTCCCCCTTTTTCTCCTTACTAGAAGGTTTTCCCTCTGTCCTGTTCTTTTTCTTTCCTTTCTGACAGCGACATAGGACGGTGAAATGCCCTTGGCAAGACCCTTTTCTTTCTTGCTCCCCCCTCCCCGGGGACATCCTCCTCCCCCCTCTCCCCCACGCAGCAAACCTGGCTTGACAATATGATCATTCCCCGCCCTATCCCTCTGCCGCCTGAAGGAGATGGTCCTCCGGCTCTTCTCTTTGTACTGCTCGGTCTCAAGGAGAATCGGGCGCTCCCTTGGTGAAGCTGACCTTCTCCCCCTTTCTTGATTCATCCTGGAGGAGATCTCTCTCCCTTTTTTTCTCCTCTCGATCACTACAACCTTCCCCTGATGCTGCGCCGGAATGAACCTTCCCCCCCGGCAGCAAGACATATTGTTTGGTAAAGTTAATTCGCTAGGTACGCTTGACCCTTGCTTGAAAAAGACTGACTCTCGGGAGGATGTCGCTCTCTCTTTTTTCGCCGGTCTTAGGCTTCCCCCCCCCAGGGAGCGGTTTCTTTTTTTCTTGTGCTTCCTAGGAGGCACGTACACCATGCGATACATGAGGGTGATGGCCTTTTCCCTGCTTTTCTGTACGGTGCTTTTGACAATTTTTCTCGATGTAGAGGCCCCTTTTTTTTTGGCATCTACTAATTACCTCTCCTTCCACAGAGTCTCTCGCGCCTGCCGCGTATAAGTCAACTCGGTGAACCCCCCCAGGTGCAGGACTTTTTCTATCCCCGAGAGGAGATTTTCTTCCCGAAATCCTGGCTTCACCCAGAGTGCCTTTTTCCCGGCTGGGAAAAGTGTTTTGCCTCTCCTTTTTTTCCAAATAGTTTAATTCTCTTCCCTTTCCCCCGTCGAGGCGTGAGATTTGTGGGTAGTTCCTCTCCCCTGAGCAGGACTGTGGCTTCAAAACCCTTCCCCTCCTGTCTATAAGTTCAATCTTGCTTTTTCCGGGACCAGTGAAGGCTTTGATGATCGTAAATACCTCGATCTTGCTCCTTAGCGAAGGCCTCCGCGCCCTTCCCTTTTTTCCCATCCTTAACTTTTTTCCCCTGGGTGGAAAAACCTTTTCCTCCCCCCCCCTGATCCCGAAGAAGCCGATTCTTTCCTGGAACAGCCTCTGCTTGGCCCGATGGCCTTTCGCAAGAATTCCCCGTGCTTTCGGCATCTTTGGGGCAGATCTCTCAGTCTTTCCCCTTCGCGGTAGCACCATCTTACCGCCCAGTGGGAGAAAACTTTTGGTTCCCCCCCCCCTTTTGTTTGTGCGAATTTTTTTTCCAGTAGAAGGCCCGCCCTCCCTGTGTGCGGATGGATCCAGTTCCCCCGTTCCCCGCGATCCTCGGACGTTCCTTTTTCCTTTCGACGAGGCATCCCTGCTTTCCCTTCCTTTCTCCGAAAGGGGCAAGCTTTGTGTTCCAGGAGGCTTGCAGTGTGCTCCCTCCCGAGCCTAACCATGGCGCTTCTTTTTCTCCTGCGCAGGCCCTTTGCGATTCGCGCTTCTCGGCGAGTCCTTCTCCGGTCGCAGGATCGATCCCGAAAGATATCGCCGCTTATCGCAAGAGACTGTTGCGGTCCCTCCTTCGGGAAATATCGCCCGTTGCTTTCTGTTTTTCCCTCTCCTTGGTGATCCTCGATGTCCCTTTCTTCCCTTTCTCCAAAATAGGTAGAGGACCATTTTGAGCATAGCCTTTGCGACCTCAAGCAGGGAGTCAATACTTCATCATAAGACCCCGGACCCCCCCTTTTTCCCTTCCCCCTTCTTCTCAAGCGAAAGCGTTCTGGTGATCTTCACTCTTCTTCGATATCGGAAAGGGGAGACTATATCGGCAATCAGCAGAATCACCTTTTTCCCAGATGTTTTCGTGTCTCCTTTCGATGGATCCGCGTGCAAGTCCGTCCCTATGCCCGCCGATAAAGGGACTCCCCTCCCCAATAAGATCGTACCCCAACTTTCTTTTTCTTCCGAGATTCCCTATCTCTCTTAGAGTATGCTCCCCTTCTCTCCTCTTTTTTCTCTCAGGGAGAGGGGTGCCACTTTAGCCATGCCACCTTGTTTCTCCGGCCATTAGACTTCCTGCTTTTCCCCTTGAAAGATAAACTGCCGACAGTTCTCGATATCAAACGTTCTTTCTCCGCCGTCAAAGAACCTTCCCTCCTTTCCCCTTCTTTCATCTCTATTTGAGGAAAGACTTCTAGTCCTCTTCTCTTTCTATCGGGATAGGGACCATCCAACCCTGAGATAACTTCAGCGGCTCTTCCCCCCCTCACCACGAGGAGTCTGTTTATCCGCTAGAGGGCTTTCAGTCTGTGAAAATTTTTCTTTCGACTGGATGAGACCTGAGCGGCCATCTTTTTTTTCTTTTTCCCCAGGAAAAATCTCCCCTCCTTTCTCCTTTTTTAAACATTCTGCAACCCTTACTCTTCCCGGCTAAGAAGACCACACCTCTTTTTCCGAATCCTGCGGGCGCAGACCTGCACTCCTTCGAGAGATGATCATGTGCGCATTTTCCCTTCTCGGCAAAAGGATGAAGTCTTTGCTTAGATGGAGGAGAGGCCTTTGCGTCCAGCTTTTCTTTTTATCGCGCTTCCCCCGCTGTCCTGCGCCTTCTCTTTTCCTCCTCTCGACCGAAGAGAAGATCGCACATGTCAGATCAGGTCACATTAGGCTGATCCGCTCCCCTTTTTGCGAGCTGAAATCTCTGTTTCTCCCCCCTATTTATAGGCGGCGTTGCCTTTTTCCTCCCCTTTTTTCGTGATGTATGATTCACCATCTGATCCCCTATATGGAAGCCGTTTTCTATGGTCGCATGAGAAGTCCCACCTAAGCCTCTTTCTCGACTTTTGAATGGAGGATTTTTCTCCCTTCCGCCTGCAATCCCCGGAGAAAGAAAGATCTAGTCCTTCCCATCCTTTCAGCATTAGAACCAAGCGCTGGCACTTTTTCCCTTTTGACGTTTTCTCTTCTCTTTTAATAATACTCCGTTTTGTGTTTTATCCTCCTTCTTTTCTTCCCTTTTTTTTGAAGAAGCGGTGTCCGTACTTTCCTTTTTTCTCCGGCTAGATAGGGAGGGGCGAATGTTTCCGATGCGAAGACCGCGCATTCCTCCCCCTTTCTTCACAATCCAGGGCTATTCTTTTTTTCCTCTTCTGCTTTCCCCCCCCTTTCCTCCAACGGCGTCCATCTCGATCAGTCCTCCTACCCCCGCCCCACGCCGGTCGGAGACCTAGGACATCCCCTAACTTTATATTTTTTTGCCTCCGATGAACGATCTTCTAGCTTCTTTTCGCGGATAAGAAGAAGGACTTTATTCGCCCCCCCCTTTTTCTCCTTCTGTCGTGTAGGCCAGCAGCCTGCTGTGGTATTTTTTCCCGCTCCCTCCGCGATAATTAGAAAGCTAAATTGCTCCCCGACATCTCGTTCGGATAGGCATTCGCCTTTTCGAGGTGAATCGCACCATCTTCGCTCCTTTTCCTTTTTTTTTCTTCGGCAGACGGCTCTTCCGGTTGTTGTCTGCTTATAGTATCTGTGATATTTGAGACTTTTTTTCCTACCTTCATCGAAGGAGGGAGCCTGGTTATTTCCTCCTTTTTTCCTCGGCAGGTAGTTCTTTTTTTTTTCAATTCTTCTCTCCATGGGAAGCACTCGTCGACCCAGCTTGATGATGCAGATCCTCGTGCTTGGTTCTTGAGGGAGCCGCATGACGTTTAGCTTTTTCTTTTTTTGAAAGAGCCCTTTTCTCCCAGTCTGCAAATGTTCTCTCTACTCCCCTCCCTAATTTACGCCGGTCAAGGAATGAGACGGTTTTCTTCTGCTTGACGGTGACGTGGAGATGCGGACTTCCCTCTTATCGGTTTCATGTTCACGCCAGCCCTTTCTTCCTTAGACTGAAATTCTGCATTGTCCTTTCCCCCCTCCTTTAAACCACTAGACCTGGCTTGCCACTCCTTCGGTCGACTGCGGAGAAGACCTCCTATGCTTCTTCTCTTCGGAAGACGGGGCCCTCCTTTTTTTGGCACGAAGAGGAATTTTTCGGGGGCTCCCCTGGATCGGAGCTCGTTTTCCCCTCTTTCTGTCCTGATACAGCAGACAGGCGCCCTCCCCGCCTTTTTTTGTATCTGATGTGATGATTTTTTTTTTCTCCTTCTTCCTTTCGACCGGGCCGATCTCGGACGCTTCTAAATAACCCAGCCCGCTGTTCCCTCTGAGAGAGGCACGTACCTTCTTTTTTGAAGAAGTAGGTGCTGTCGAGCTTTCTTTCTTTCTCCCAGGAGATTGCTGTCCCCTGGGCCTTCTTTTTCATGCGCGCCAGAAAAGGATTCATTGGACCTCTTCGCGGGACCCGTGCCCCGCGATGCCCGCATTCCTCTATGTGACGCGATGGCCCTTTTCCTTCCTCTTCGTTCGGATAGAGTAAGATATCGGTCTGGATCTCTCCCGAAATTCTGCCTATTCCTTTCCTTTTTTCGTTCTTTTCCCCCCTCCGGAAGGACCATGCGCGTTGCCCCGCGTACGGTGACAAGGGAGTCAGGTGTTAGGCCTGCTGCTTGATTTTTCTTCTTATTTCCTTGCCACCATCTGCACTTAGGGTTTTCATTTTCGTTTGACAGGTGATGAAGTGCTGTCTTCTCCTATTCCTTCTCTCCCCTTCCCCTTTTTCCGGGCTGGATCATGTCCCTCACCCTATCTGCTGCTTCCGTCGACTTGACGAAGCCCAGCCCCCCCCCAACGAACCACTTCGCCTTGACGTAGCCTTTTTTCCCCTCCCGCTCGAAACGCGCTCTTCTCCCCTATTATGAAGAAAGGAACTGTTTTAAGTTTTGTCTGGCCCATCGACCGCATCCTTCTTTTTTTCCCGCTCGATCGGCGTTCTTTCCTTTTTTTCTGTTTACGTGATGCTCATTTCCTTTTTTCCTTTTTTCCCTTCCGCGAGGATGCTTCGCTCATCATCTTGAAGCAGATCGAGGGTGATGAAGAGCATCACGCCGTCCTTGAGGCACGTCTGGAAGTAGATCGCCTGGTCTCCTTTATCCATTCAGGAAACATTCCTTGCTCCGGTCTTCTCTTCCCCCCCCACCCCAGATAAAGAAAAGCAGAATTTCTGACCCCTCTGCCAACGAGGGGGCGTAGACCAGGACCCCCCCCCCTTCTCCGTTAAACTGCACTTGGGACCCTTCCTCTTTAGAGAGCTTGCGCCTTCCCCCTCCCTCCCTCATCGAAGAACTATCAGCCTGGCGCTTTGTGGTCAAACGCTTTTGGTTTATCGGAATCTCCTTTCTGAAGAAGTGGGTCTCATTTCATTTTCTCAGATGCAGGAGCCCATCCGCCCCCCCCCCCCCCCCCACCCACCCACCCACGGCCTCTCTCGTTGCGAGAAGCACCGACGGGACTTTCCTCAAAGTACATCCACAGAATGCCTAATGTTGGTCCTTCCAGACCTCCTTCGCAAGACGAAAATCCCCCCCCGAAAGGACATGCCTCTGCCTCCGCCAAGAAAAATAGATTTGCATCCCTCCTGCCCTAGATCAGGCGTTTTTTTTCTTCCGACCCAGTAGATAGTCGGTTACCCCCCCCATATTTCTTTGCTGAAGAGGGTGCTTTGGGGCGGATTGGGGTGGGTCCTCCGCTTTTTTGCTGGGATTAGGATTCCCCAGTTGGCGCGAAGATCGCTTTCTTTTCATCCCCAGAAGAACTTAGTGCTGCCTTTTCTTCCGGATCTCTCCCGAGCCTTCCTTTCGTACCCGTAGAAGAAAATCGACCTGATCTTTTTTTCTTTTGTCTCCCGGAGGCCATCGCATCATGTGCCGAGGGATCTCGTTTTTTTTTTATGCCTCATATTGTCCTTCCCCTTTCTGCGGGGATGATTTGGTCCTGTTTATGAGTACCAAGGGGAGTTTCCCAGAATGACGAATGCCCCGCCCTTTTCCCCCATTTTCTTGAATTGAAGAATGTTCTCTTCGGCAGACTGGAGATGTTCCCATCCTTTTCCCGGCAAGGCGTAAGAATTCATTCTCCCTTTCCTGCACGGATAAGGTTGCCAGCCTGCAGCCCCCCCCCTTCGCTGCAGTTTGGGCTTGAAGTCTATGACCTCTTCTTCTGTGAAGAAGGCCTGTGGCTCCCCTTCCTTCAAGAATCCATGATGAGCACTCCCGTCTCTCTTATGGTGGGTCATGAAGACTCTGGTATCCTTCCTCCGCCTCTTGGGGGAAGTACCATGGCGCTCTTTCTGCTGTGCCGAGGACGCCCTCCGTTCTGCCTTCCCTATTTTTCAAATAGGCGGCCAGCCCTATCCCCTTTGGGGTGTTGTTGTTCTCTGTGATTGAAGCCGATGGTGCTTATCTCTTCATAGAAAGGCTGGCGCTCGGAATTCTTCCCTCTTCTCCCCCCATGGTAATGCAAACAATCTGCTTTTGTATTTCCTTCCCCGCTTCTTTCATGACAAGAACCATCCGCTATCCTTTTTTTTCCTGGTGATCAGAATGGAGTTTTCTCCCCCCCATCTCTTCAAGGTATGAGGCATCAAGATCCTTTTCCCCCATTTTCAGAATGCCGGCGCCCCCCCCCCCCACTGGAATAGACGTGATTTGTTTCCTGATGTCCACCTGGTTTATAGGCGGCCTATCTTTCCTACGGTGTTCGCCTTGTGGCCTCCCCTTTCTTCCTGATGACACAGCGCCCCTCCTCTCCCCCACTGGCCCATCCCTTCAAGACCCTGTGGTTTTTCCTTGCTGATAAACCTCACCTTTCCCCCCCATTACCACAGATAGATCCCCCGCCTTTCTTTCCCCCCGGATGAGGAATAAGAACTGTCAATAGCCCCCTCGCCATGCAGGCGATGGCCGCCTTCTCCGTGCTATTGAGATCGGTCTCCTTCGTTTGCTGCGATAAGGGTTTTTTTTCCGATGACAGGAGCCTTTTGTTTATGAGAAGAATTTTTGTCCTTCGCGCCCTGGGTGACGCCCTTTCTCCCCCCCTACAAAAAATCGATGCTTTCCTCTTTTCTCCGGCTAGGACACCCAGCCCTCTTTGCATGGGGTTTCCTTCGTTTCGCGACATGCTGAACCCTCTTTCTTTCTGGGCGGGCGGCTGTCGCTCTCGATGGGCTCCTTTCCTTTCTGCCTTCCTGATCGGTGTTTATGAGTCGACGCTTGCTAGGATTTCCCCCCCACGACACCTCTTCCCTCTTGTGATGGACGTGTTCTAGCCCATATACCTTTTTTTTGGATGCTCGGCCATTCTTCTTTTCTCTTGTCGCCGGCCATCGATCCCCCCTTCTTCTCGATCACCATTGTCCTCCTCCCTCTTCTGCCGATTTTCTCTGAAGCGGGACCACGCATTTTCGTTTTTTTTTTAGTCGACTTCGGTCGCTTTCTTTCTTCTGCCAGCGACGCTCACCCTCTTTTTCCCCCGTTGCTGGGAACGTGCTGGCCCCATTTTCTCCCCCCCTACGGTGATTCCCCCCCTACGTGTCGATCATCCCTTTTTCTTAGCTTTTTGGGATTGTGGGGATGCCGTCCCTTAAGCCGGAATGTTTTTGCTTCTAACACCCTGCGCCCGGCGACCTTCAATCGGTGTTTCCCTGCCCGGAGTGAGGGATATTCCCAACGTAGTTCCTTTTCCACTTTGATGAGAGGACGGAATTCCTCCGTGCCATAAAGGCCTGAAATGAGCCCTCCCCTTCAAACATAAAGCCTTTCTCCCCTCATCCCTGCCAGATTAGCTTTTGGTCGGAACAGTCCGCTTCTGGCGGTAGTGGCGCTGCTCATCTGCCTTTTTTGTTCATACTCGGGCGCTGCGCCTCTTTTTCTCTCCCCCCCCGGTCGAAAATCTTCCCTTCTCCCCTTTTTTCGAAACATGTTTCGTGGATGTTAGACTTCGCGGACTGCTGCAAGTCCCTTTCTTCAAATCCGGTGCGTTTTCCTCCTTTGGGGACGATGATCCATTGATTAAGGTCTTTTTTACCTTGATAACCGTCAACCTCCTCCCGCAAGGTGCAGCTTTTGGTTTTCCCTTCTTCCCTCCTCTCTCAAATCTTTTAATCCCTTTCCCTAGCCCGTGGCCCTTCCCCTGCCCCCTTTCCTGGCTCAACGGCGGGCGAGTTCTCCTTTCAAGGGCGAGAGAAATTCTTCTCCTTTCTGGCTCGATCCACGAACGCTTCTCTCAGAACGCTAGCCGCCCCCCCCTTCTTTCCCCGGGAAAGGCCAGGCTACCCTCTTGCCGCTCGCGTTGCTTGCCACTTTAGCTTTCTATTCAGCAGGGTCAGGCGCTTCCCCCTGAGTAGAGGCCCAGAGTTTCCCTTCTTCTCCCCCCCTTCAAGCAGGAGCTCGGTCCCCTTCCCCTACGGATCATACCCCCCCCCGTTTGCCAGGATCTCAAGCGACTCTTTTTATTTGGATCTAGGCCTCCTGTTGAGATCGGCCCGGCCCTCCCCTTTACGGGAAATCCTAGCCTAACTCTTTTTTTTCGAGTTGTAGGATTTCTTCCCCTCTTGTCTAAGCGAACTCTCCCCCCCCCCGAGCGACGATCCGGATCCTCCCCCCCTTTCCGATAGACCCACCTCTTTTTTCCCTCCCCGATTGCCCCTCCTCTTGAGGGTAGGACGCCGCCGTCGCGCCCCCCTCCTCTCCCTTTCTCGGGGTTGCCCCGGTCCTGTTCCTGGAAACATTGAGCCCCTTTTTTCTTTCCCTTCCAGGCGGGTTTCCTTTTCCTTCCTACCGATAGAAGTCCTCCCCCCTTAACAATTAACTATAACTCCCTTCCCTTCAGTGACCGGCGCAGATTCGAGGTTGCTGTCCTTTGCCTTTCGTGCATATGGGCGACTCGTGTCTTACTCTTGGAACATGCTTTTTGTCTGCCGTCTCTCCCATGGCAAAGAAACAAGATGTATTCCTCACTGAGAGGGCGCCGATCCCTTCCCTTGGCCGAGAGCGCCTTGATCTACGGTCCAGGAGAGAGTTTCTTCTCCCCTTTTTCCCTGTAGATGAACGCAATTAGTCCGTTGGTCCCAAAAGATCACCGCTCCCTCCTCCCCCACGGAGTGGGTCGAAGACGGTCTTCCGAAACGCGCTAGAGATTGATCATTTTGTGCTGTATTCCCCTCGCCGGCAAAGCGGTCTGAATGTCCCTTTAATCCGGGAGGCCTGCGCCAGAGGGCGCTTCTTTCGAGTAAGGAGACCCATGTTCCTTTCCTAGCAGACGACGGTTTTAGAACTAACTTTCCTCCTCCCTGTTCCCCTTTAGGATGCTCCCAGACCTCCCCTTTTTCTGCTCGAAATCTCGGTCATTTCGTCCCCTCTCTCGGAGTGTAGGCGAGGTCTCCCTCTTTTTCGTTCGTAGCCTAGTTGATTCTCTTCGCCGGTTTCCTTCTCTCCGCGAAACCCTATAGCAGCTGATTGTTTTCTTTCCCTTTTTCTTTCATCGAGAGGGCGGCGCCTCCCATCCATACACACGGCGCACCGCCCTCCTCCCCCCCCCCCCAAAGGGCCCCCCGGATCCCTCTTTCCGGCCTTCGAACGCGCTGCAAAATTCGCCCTTTTTCCTTCCTCTCCTTTTAAGGCATCCTCCCGTTGTTTGAGTACTATCTACCTCTGGGCGAATTTCCCTAGCGTGTGACCTTTTTTTTTCCCCTGTGCGAGATCGGGCGGGGCGCCGGTTCTGTTCTTTTCTTCCCCTCTGATCTCCGAATGAACAGTCGAGGCCACCAACCTTTTCTTTTTTTTTTCTTCTGTCACGAACATGCTCAAGCCCCCGGCTAATCTTCTCTCTTGCCGGCAGAAATCAAGCCCCACTTCCTCGGACCGAAACGACGATATCTTTTTCTCCTCTTCCCCCGAGCGGTCGAGCTCGCGCTTGCTTTTTTCTTTTTCCCCTTTCCGAAGACCTGGATCCCCACCCTGTCTCTCGCCGTCGTCGGCTCGTCTTCCTTTTTTTTTTATAGCAGGACAGCGTCCTTCTTCCTAGACGATGGCGGTTTCCCTCCCCCCCTCCCTTTCGTTGCAGACGCACAGGTTGTTTTCTGACACGGCCACCCACTCCCCCCTGCGTTTGTGTCTGCATCGGGAATGCGTCCGTCCACTCCTCTTTTTTTCCCCCTTTCAGGCAGGTGCAGCTCGCGATCTCTTCTCCGCAGCTTCGGCCACCTTGTGGAGGATTTATCTGTCTTACGATGGTGTTCACTATTTTTTCGTGCCGGTTACTGGAAGCTCCCTCCTTTTTGAAGAGAAGGTCGACTCATTCTCCTCCTTCCTGGTCAGAACACATAGTCGACAGTAATTTTTTTTTCCTCTTCATCGTGTGCGGTGAATGGGCTTCCGTTCTGTCCGCAGGGTCCACGCTCTTTCTCTCTTTCGCCAAGGAGTCTTCTTCCCCCTCCTCGAAGAAAAATCAATGCTTTGAAGAAGAGTCACGGCATTCTTTTTTTCGGGCGTCTTGAAGTTTTTTTCTCTCCTTTCCTTCGAGCAGGGTATCGGCTTCCTCCCTCCCCTTTCTCCATGGCAGGAGCTCATTTCCTTTTTCAGGAGACTAGCCATTTCCTGCGCGGGAAAGCTTCTTCCTCCTTCTTGGCGCAGAACCTCTCGGCCTTTTCTCCGCTTGAAGAGGCCAGCCCCTTGTTGGCGCTGTCTTTCTGATCGCCATGGGAATCTTCTTTTTTGCTTCTTCTCGGATCCATCGACCAGGTGCTTACCCCTCCCCCAGGTATAGGGATGCTGCTTTTTCCCTTCCTTGCGATTAGCCCCCTTTACTTTCGCTACAGAAAACCATCTTAGTCTAATGCACGACATTGATTTTCCGACAGGTGAGGCGAGATTCTTTTTCTCCCAGGAGATGTCTAACCTTTTTTTCCCTCTTTGGTAGAGAGAAGACCCTTCTCTTCCCAAGGCGCGGCTTTCTTCGGGGCAGATAGTGGACTCCCTTTTTTTTCCGGCAAGACAGTGAGTTCCGTTTCAGAGATATAGTTCTGTCTTTCTCCCGCCAATGACATAAGGTCGCGCGCCTCCACCTCCCCGCCCATAGAACGCCGCAGGCCCTTTTTCTCCTTCGCGAACTCACTGGGTTTGGTGAGGAGCGGATTTTCTTCTTGTCCTCCTGGAACACATCTTCCTTCTCCTAGGTGACTTGATTTTTCGAGTCGAAGTCTCTTCGTCTGGGTATCATCTTCCCCTTCTTTCTTTCTCAGCAAGCACCCTTCTTTTTTTCCGTCTGCAATTGACGCAGTAAGCTTTTCCCAACACGCCCACCTTTTGTCGACGGAGAGGTAATCTTTTCCCCTCTCCAACCAAGCGGCTCCCCTCCCCCCCGAGGATGAAGACCGGGAACCTGTTTTTTTACCCTTAGGATAAGGGCCTCCTATTATGTCGGGGGACGGCCGCCGCGATCGTCTTTCCTTCTTGAGTTTCGTTTTTCCTTTCTTCAGGCATTGATTTCCATTTTCGAGGATCCTTCCTTTCGCTAAGTAAGGTTTTGATTCGAGGTGATGAAGCTCATCCCTTTTTTTTCCTCCAGAAAACGGATTGAGTAGTCCCTTTCTCCTTTTTTTGAGCAATTCATCCCCCCCCCTTTAGGACGGGGCTTAACGCCCCCCGCTAAGAACCTCCGACAGGCCTCAAAAGATGATAACTTTTTTTAAAAGGATCTGCCTTCCCAAGCAAGTGGGCACGCACTCTGTTCCCTTCTTTTTCCCTTCCTTGCAGGGAACCGCGCAGCACCCCCCTCTTCTTACTTGAGTGGTCCCAACATCTCCTGTATTTCCTCTGAAGATAGGAGGGGAGGAATTCTTCTCGAGATTAATTTTTCTCCCTGATGAAGGAGAATCCGTCTCTCGATGGAGAGCGTCAATGATTTTCAGTTCGCCCCCCTTCCATCACCCGGTCCTACCTCTGTTGGTATTGCCGCCTTCCGCCCGGGGCTGCTCCAAAGACACCCCTGTCATTCCATAAACGACCGGCGCCCCCTCTTCTTTTCAGGACGCCCGCCATAGATCTTCCTCCCCTTTTTCCCGACAGAGCCCAGTGACCCTCCCCCAATTTAGGGATTGATGCCGAGCGGCTTTGGTCTCTCATAGAGGTTTTTTCCTTCGGAGTCCCCTTTCGCGAAGCACCCCGGATGATACGAAGCCCCCCTTAGGAGAAGGTCACCCCCCCCCTCTCCCTTCTCGCGCCCGAGCCGCTTTTCTTCTTCCCTATCAGCGAGAGGGTTCCCGGCCCCCCCCTTTTCCTGGAGGAAGAGGTTATTCTCCTTGTTTGATGCTCTCTTGTCCCAGCGTTTTTTTTTTTTCCCCTCCGCGTGGTATGGATGATGTCCACCTTTTTTTCTTCCTTTTTAAGAAGCCGAAAGCACTTGGGTCGTGTGCCTCCTTTTCCTTTTCGCGGAGGAGAATTTCTCTGTTAAGAAGGGAAGCCCGTTCTTTTTTCACAACGTCTCGATCCGGCTCTCTCTTTCTCTGTGGAAGCCTGCCACTCACGGAAGAGGAAGGTGGGCTCGCCATTGAACAGGATATGGATGTGCCGCAGGCCCCTTTCCTCCGTCACGAACTTTTTCCCCCCCTTTTTTTTTCCCCTTCAAAGTCGAGCCGGTCGGGCCTTCCCCTCCCCGCTTCATGAAGGACAGCGCGATGTTTTTTTTTTTATTTTCTCGCAAGACGGTAGCATTTTCCCTTCCTTTTTTCCCTTGGCAGCACATTCTATTAATCCCTTTTTTTGTTGAGAGAGCTTGGATGACTCCGATTTTCCTTCGACCGGGCTGGCGGCCCTTCCCCCCGCATTTATTCGCTCCCCCTTTTCCCACCCATCGAGATGTACGTCATTTTTCTACGTAGTCCTTTTTTTTTCCCCCCTCACCATCCTGATAGACGGTGAAGTTTATTTTCCCTTGACGGCATTTTTCCCCCTTTCCCTTGGCACAGCCAGATCTTTCCCTCCTTCCTCCTGCAGCACACTGTCTGCCTTGCTTTTGTTGCAGGATGGAAAAATTTCGTTCGATCTGATCGAGACGGTTTTGTTTTCTTGTCAAGGGGAGTCCTGCTGCCTTCCTTCCTCCCCTCAATGCACATTCGGCACCTGCCCCCTTTTTTTTTTTTGGGAGGGGAGGGAGTATTTACTGTATTTCCACCCCCCTTTTCCTCCTCCAGAACAGCTCGTACCCCCCTTTTTCCCCAAGATGCAGAATCCCTGTCCCCGATAACTATGACGACGCCTTCTCTCCTTCCCCAAGAGCGGCATTGGCTCCCTTTCTTCCCGGCGGTACGGGCGCGACTCTTTCCTCGAAATTGCGACTCCCCTGTCTTGCTGATCATCCTTTTTGTGCGATTGATAGACGAACTTAGGGGAAAGCCCCTCATATCCCCAAAAGGAGATGATCGCGTCCGCCTCTCGGAAGAACAAAGCTTTCTTTTTTAAATCCTTTTCCCCGGTCGAGGAAATGATGACCCGACTTATCTTTTTGAGGCATGTCGATCTCGCCTTTTTTTTTTCGTCCGCGTTTAGGTCCTTCTTCTTTTTTTTGCTTTTGGAGGACGTGACCGCTGTCGGCAAGCCCCCCCCTTCTCATGGAGGGTGAGGGAGTTTTTCTCTCCTTCCCGTCAGGGGCTGTACACTTTCTGTTTGATCGATTTTCCTCACGGCATCTATCATCTCTCCAATAGTCTCATCCCTCCCCGATTTTTCCGAAAGAGGTGACACAGAATTCCGGCCTTTTTTCTCTTCGTTCGAGGGCGGAGATTTCCCCTTTCGGAAAGCGCGCCCCCCTCCTTCACTTATTGGGGAAAAGTGCTGGTTTCCTCTTTTCCACCCTCGTGATAAGAGTGTTCCCCTTAAATTGGTTTCTTGCTGGGTTTGGGATGGTCTTCTTCCGTGTAGATCGGAATGTTGCCTTCTCTCCCCCCCCTTCGCCAGGGAGATTCAACCCTCCGGGTGATGGACTCGAAGGCCATGCGTGATTCCCCCCCCCCCTCTACTGATTAATTGTAATCCCCCTAGGGCCCCTGGCCAGACCTTTTCCTTCCATGAGAATCACGGTACCAACCCTTCGATAAGAAAGCCGCCGATGTTCCCTCTTCCCTCCGAAGGTGAGGAGTGTCTCTGTTTTTTCGCAAGCAATTAAAAGTTCGGTCATCCTCTTTTCTCTAGCGAAGAGTGGTTTCTCCCATTCTTAAATTCTTAAGTCGGCCAAGGTTTCCCTGGTGCCCTTTTTTGAGATCTTTTCGTCAAGGGGAAGGAAGTCCCCCGTTGTTGGTCTTTCCCAAGAACGACGACGGGCTACCTCTAAGGAGACCGGTCGACTTCCCCCCTCCCCCCTCCCCGTAAAAGAAACTGAGCCTTTAAGGTTTAAGTTCCTTTTTGTTCCGGATCCTCTCCTTTTTTTGGCCTCAATCCGCGCTCATTTTTTTCCCTAGAAAGTGGATTAGCGCGCTCCTTCCTTCTTCTGGCGGAGAGGGCGCCCCCGATATTTAGCTCCTAGAATTCTTTGTCGGCTCACGATCCCGACCCGCTTTTCTTATAAGAACGAGCTGTCTCCCCTGCTCCAAGAGCTTCCAAAGTGAGCAGAGTGCTCTTCCGATGAAGCCGTGTCCGTCTCCTCGGGAGAGGAAAAGGTGCCAATCTCTTTTTCTCCCCAAGCGATATCACCCCCTAGTCTTAATAAGAAAGAAATCCAATTTTTCTTTCCTCTCCACAAGCGTGCTTTTCTCTCGGAAAGCACTATTTCTCCTTGCCAGGTCGACTGTCATAAGTTCCCTCCAGCATAAATATAAATTTCTCTTTCCTTCGCGAGGTCGAGGATCCCCTTCTTCCCCCAAAGAGGCGCCCTCTTCCCTCCTCCCCAATCCTTATTGTTCTCCCCACCCCGTGGGATGAAGATCCGACTTTTCTCTGAGAGGAAGGTCTGCTCCCCTTTCTCTCCTGCCAGAGTCCCGCGCAGGGCTTTGTGCCCCCATAGTCCTTAATTCCCAAAGGAGCCTTTCTTTTTCTCCTTCTGTGCGTGAACATGACTTTTTTCTCTGATACGAATGTCGCTCTTCCCCCCCCCCCCCCCTTTCAAGGAGACCTCACTGACCCTCCCCTTCTTCAAGGCGTTAAGATTATCTGGCGGCTTTACTCTTCCTGGGAGATCTCGGGCTCTTTCCCCAAGAGACTCCCTGCGCTCCGTCCGAGCTCCCCGCACAACGAGGAAGATTTTCTTCCTCTTGAGGGAGAAGAGGTGCTGACCCCCTTTTCTTTTGAGGAGACATGCGCTTTTTTATGATATTAACGTCCACCCCCCCTTCCCTCCCGACGTAGATCCGTTTCCTCCACTTCCCCCCCCGATAACCGAGACGATCCGCCCCCCCCCCTTTCTTTCCCTCTGAGGCGCAGAAGCTCGCTCCTCTCGCTGCTCGCTCTTTTTTTTTTCTTTCTAGCCGGGCAACAGAGGCTTTCCCCTACGAGATGTCGAGGCATGCTCACTCCCTCCTTTCTCGACGCTGGCGCCATGTATCTTCTGCTGAATGGCAGACGCTCTTGCTGCTCGACGCAATGTGAAGATCCTTTCTTTGATCAGAGAATTCAAGCGCGAGCCTCCCTTCTCTTCGTAAAACACGCATTGCGTGGACTTTCTGTCTTTTCCCTCCCGCGTGGGGCGTTCCCGGTCAAGTGATCCTGATCCCCCTTTTTGAGATGGTAGATGTCCTAAGGTTTTAGCCTCGGATTGTGGCCTAGTCACGGTGTCTTCCTTTCGAGGGAGGCGCCTCGAAGCCAATCCCCGGCTCTTCCCTTCGTGAGTTTTTCCCCCCCCCCCCCTCCCTGAGCTTCGCACACGACCGTCATATACTTCTTTTTTGCCTCATTCTATCTCGTGTCTCCAGACCCTCTTTGTTTTTTCTCCGCTATTATCAAACGTATGGGCGAATTGCAGCTTTTCCCCCTCCCTCTTTTGATGGGGACTCGGCGAGATGCGGCGTTTTCCTTCTTTTCTCTTTCGCGACACTCGCATGAACGCCAAATTTCGCTTCCCCTCCCTGGCTATAGGGGTGGAGCGGCTCCCTCCCCCCTCCTCAGAAACCGGCGCCCTTTCCTTCTTTTCCCTTCATAAATAACGCCACCGCCCCCTTTTTTTTTCCCTTTCCCCCTCCCCCGCCGAATTTCCTTGGGCTTTTCTCTTCCGAGAGGTCGAGTCCTCTCTTTTATCATCAGACCTTTTTTCCCCCGTGGAGTCGAGCGGAAGTCGTCGTTTTCCTCCCTCTCTTGATAAGAAGGACCCCTTTCCAGCCCGTCTCTCCCCTCTGGAGTCCTTTAAGCCCCCTGATTCGTCTTCTTCCTTCAGCGCTGATGCGGCGATTTCCGGCACAAATACGATCCCTTCTTCTCCTGTTCGGCGCACGACGTTCCAAAAGCTTTTTTTTTTGGGCGGATAGTCTCTTTTCCTTTCTCTTTGTGAAGCTGCCTGCCCCTTCTTCCTTTGTTCTGGAAGATCTTGTTTTTTCTCTCAGGTCGATCAATTTATTTGAGTTCCAGAAACATCGTCGCACCTCTTTTTCTGCTGACGATAATCGTGTGCTTTCTTTTCCTTTCATGCCATGAAGGGTCCTTTTCCACGCTTGCCTCGAACAGGATGCCCCATTTCTTTCTCTAGTCGCCGACTCGAAGCTCTCCCTTCCTTTTGTATTGTGCGGTCGGGCGTCTTGAAGGTTCCTTCTTTTTCTCTCTGACTTCGAGAAGGTCTCGGTCTTTTTTCCCCCGCCGCATTAGACTGGCCTTCTTTCGGTTTTGCAGGGCGACCGATGCAACCCCTTTTTTTTTTCCGCGAGGCTCGACGGCTTCCCTTCTTCTAGGGGCAGCTTTTTACTGATTTTTTCCTCCCGGAAGGGGGTAGGACTCGTCTGTATCGCCCGGGGATCGTCGCCTTCCTCTGAGCGGATCAATCGACAGGCGCCTCCCCCTCCCCCCCTTTCAGTTAGCATGCGGATTTTTGATTCGTTTTCTTCCCCTTCTAGAAGATATTGCCGTAGCCCCCGCACGCGTCGTGACTTTTTTTCCTTGAGGGTCCGTGGATGATTGA
>Ga0179593_1639828_pt1 | contig 17316 bp, 20 predicted proteins | sample CZODoug2_1_08_16_FD_185931 | JGI IMG/M metagenome (GOLD analysis project Ga0179593, IMG submission 185931) | Vadose zone soil fungal communities from Angelo Coast Range Reserve, California, USA - CZODoug2_1_08_16fungal (PacBio error correction) | ecosystem: Environmental > Terrestrial > Soil >... | reverse complement strand
AAAAAGTCCTGACAGCGTCCGCCACCCCCCTGCTTCTTTTTCTTTTTTTTTTTTATGCCCCCCCCTCCAGGGGTTGCCATCGCCACGTAGTCGACCACATTAGTTTACACCCTAGTTCCATGCTGCCAAGCGACCTGGTTTGAACCTATTTTTTTCTTTTTTCCCATTGTGTTCCTGGTGATCTTGTGTTGAGCTGGGGGGTGGAAACTGGCACCATGCGTTTGGGGCGTTCCCCCTTACGTTCTGGCTTGATTGGTGTTTTTTTTGGTGATGCTTAGACACTGGTCCTTGTTTTCTCTCACCACACTAGCGATCAGATTTGTGTCTGGTTTTCCCCTTCCTTTGCGCCGTTGTATCCGCTGTAATTATAACACACCCTGACCCGCCGGCGACCCCCACCATACTCCTTCTTTCTTGGTTTTCTTATTAAGCACCTCCCCCACCATGTTTTTTTTTTTTTCCTCAAGATTCGTACCTCGACACAATTTAAACCTTCCTTCCCGCAGCAACCGCAGCCAAACCCAAACATGTATAAAAACCTACCCCGGATTATTTCCCCACACAAACCCGTTTTTTGCAACGGAATCACACGCAATGTCTTTCCTCTTCCCCCCCCCCCGTTTACCCCCCCCGCCCCCCTCCCCTAAAAAGAAATTTTTCCCTTTTTTTGACATTGGCCTTTTTGTGGTATGTTGATAGACGATGGCTGGCGCATGGTTGTTTCCCTTTTGTTGCCCCCTTTCTCAACGTGCGCGGTGGAGTTGTTTCGGCCCCCTCGCGAATGTAGACACAAAAACCCCCCTCTGGCCCCGGGGACCCACTTCCCGCGCTCTTGTCTTTTCCCCTTTTCCTCTTTCGTGATGATTTAGTGCGATTCACGTAGTAGCACCAAAATCTTGGTGAACTACCTTGTCCTCCCTTTTCCTTCCCTTGGTAGGCCACCACCCAACTATATAAAAAACGCAGCACTGGAGAATTTTGTTTTCCTTCCCCCCTTCTTTTTAAACTCCATCTGCTCACACCTCACACTTTTTTTTTTTTGTCCTCCCCGACGATGGCACCCCGTCATGTTTTATTTGACGCTCCGACGGGCCTGGCCCCCAACCAAAACCCAAAATCAAATTGCTCCGACACCTTCAACATTTTCCCGTTCCTTAGCAGATTTTCAAATTTGTGTTTTTTGTTTTTTTTCGTTGCTTTACGTATATTGTTGCATCACAAGTATGTTTTTGTTCCTTCCTTTCCTCGGATGAGTGTTTTACCTTGGTGATCGGCCCCCCAGCAATGCGGGGTGGGGGTTACTAACCCTCCCGTCACCTTTTTTCACAAGGTAACTAATTCTGTTTTTCTTTTTTTTTTTTTTTTCCTTTTTTCGGGTGCCCTTTGTTTCCCAGTGGCACCCTTATCGCCAACTACACGCGCTGGGAACTCCCTCCTCGTCCTACGTGCGCGCCCCCCCTGATTTTTGGGTTTTTTCCTTCTCTCCCCCACGTTACGTCTACCACCTCACCCCTCTTTTTTTGGTTTTTCTTTTTAATACATGTACGGCAGATGGTATGTTTTTTTCTTTCCTTCCCTTCTTTTCATGAGGCCCGGGGGAAAAAAAAACAAACCCCTGAAACGGATTGGGGAGGGGCGGCCGTTTCTCCCCCCCCCTATCTGGTCCCTGGGGCTAATATCGCTGGGAACTTACCAACCCATGGTGCCCTTTCCTCCCCCCTTTGGTTTTTTTCGGAGGGGGTGGGGTGGGGGTCCTTCGCTCGCCGCAAATAGTGACGAGTACAACACACTTCCTTCGCCTCTCGGCGCGAGCCCCCCAATTGGGGGCTCACCGCTGTGTGGATGTGTGGTTACACGTGACCGCTTTTTTTCCAAAAAACTGGGGGGGGGGGGTTGTGTGTGGTTTATTGGTGATAAGCTTTGGCTTTTTTATCTGTTTTTAAAATCCCCCGTTATTGGTCTTTTGGGGGAAAAAAACCGACCCCCGACCCTCTCCATTCTCGCCGCGTGAGAGTCCGTCTGTGGTGGGGCCACCCACCCTCCCCCGCATGGTATTTTTTCCCACCCCGGTGGTTCAAGATTGTCTGATGACCGACATTTTCGATTTGCTGTTATCTCGGTTTTCATCGTTTTTGATTCCTTGCCTTGTTTTTTTTTTGCTTAGTTTTTCGTCGGTGGTTTTCTTTTTTCTGGACCTTGTGGTTGTTTCCCCTTCTTTTTTCATTCTGTTTTTTTTTTTTTTTTCCGTGTCCCTTTTTTTTTTTTTAGTCCACCATCCTATGTACAAATTTACCGTACATCTAGCCGGCCTATGTTTCCATCGTGTTCTAGTCTCTTGGATGATGTTTAGGTTTTTTTTTTTTTCTATAAATTACGTGGTGGGCCGCCCTGGTGGGAAAATTGAAGAGGGTAGTACGCACACCAAACCTTTTTTTTTTTTTTTTCTCTTTCCTCGCCCGGGGGGAGGGCTGGTTTTCTTATTTATGGATTACACCCCAACCCATGGGGGCTTTCCCCTTTTCGGTGACAACATGCATCTCATACTGTTCCCCGGGTTTTTGAAACTTCCTTTTCGATGTGTTTTACTCCGGGTGGGAGGGGGGGTGCAGGAGGCCGAGACAACTGGGGTTATCTCCTTCCTCTTTCATTTGCTTTGTCACCCTTTTGTTTTTGCGGTGTGTAAAGAGCCTTCGGAGCCACACGCCTTTTTTCTCCATGCACCACCCCCTTTATAGAAACCCACCCCCCCCCCCAGTACGTCGGGTCAGCACACGACAGATGCCCAGGGGGACAGATCCGAGAAAGCTCTTTAGGCGGGCGTGGTTTTTGTTCCCTGTTTAGCCTGTCAGTTGGTGCCGTCGGGGGGGGGGCCCCAGAGTAATATATATCCTGCCGTCGCCTCCTTCGGGGGTTGTGTTTCTCAGAGATGAAAACATCGACCCGTCCAATTTGCCTCTGAGCAAACCCATCCAACCGGATCACCTACATGTCTCCTGACTAAAATTTTGATCTGGACAAACCAGCTGACGTTACTAATTCTTTTCCCCCTTTTTTTTTCGACGCACGTGGGGGGCCCCCCAACTCCCCCGCCCAACCGACCAGAGTTGTCCCCCGCGTAGCTCCATGGTTTTTGCTTCTTTACTCTCTCGTTTCCCTGCTGCCTGCCCACAACGCAACCGTGCCCCCAAGACGGGTTGGATATCCCCCTACTTTCCGGCAACAACAAACAAACACAAACAACCCAAGATCGTCACCGACACAGACAGCAGCCCCCCTTTTTTTTTCTCTGGTAAGGATCTGGGAGGTTACCCCCCCCCGCTTCTGTAGGCGTGCCTTCTGATATTTTTTCTTCTTTCTGCGACCCCTGCATTCAATTGTGTGTATCCGCCGTGTTCTCCTCCAATTTTTTTCCCCCCTTTTTTTGGGTGTCGTCTTTTTTTTTTTGTTCCCCTTGCTGGAAGGCCTATTTTCCAACTACCCCTTTACCCCTTCTAGTTTTTTCTCTAAAAAAGCCCCCTGATGAGCCGCGTCTTGCCTCTTTTGTTTTTCCCATGTTCCTACGACCTAGGTAAGGCACGGCACCCACATTCACCCACAACTGATTCGTTTTACGGGGTGTTGGGGGGTGTTTCCGGTTTTTGTGCCATCACTCTCCCCCCCAATTCTGAGCGGCATCTTCTCTTCTAGGCTCTTTTGGGGCCTAGTTTTTTAGACTCTTTTATTCCGCCCTAAATCTCCCTCGAGCGCTTGCGTCAATACATCTGCGGGCACCTACATTTTGTGAGCGATGGGATTGTTTTTCCGCACTTGTCCGCGCGACCCACTGTGAATATTTTCCGCCCTGAGCAGCGCCCACGACTTAAGCTCCTCCGCCACCAATAAAAAAACAACATCCCCAAGAAGGTACAATCACGGGACCCCGGACGCTATACTTAACCTTTTCATCATTTCCCCGGCCAGACGCAACCCCTGAACCCAATCCCAACTTGCCCTGTGTTGTTTTTTTTGTTTTTTTCGGGCGGTCCGTGCCATCCAATTTTGTTGTTTTTCTAGCCTTTGTGCAATTTATTATATGATGTTGTGGCCTTTTTTCCTCCCTCCCTTTTTTTTGCCGCATGCTAACAATAACAAAACCCGAGGCGAGTCGGCTCTAGTTTTTTTTTTCCCCCCACCGTATCGTTTGGACCCCCTGCCTTGTCCACTTTTGGTCACACCCCACATCTATTCGGCTCGCTGTTAGTAGGTTCCCTTCCCTTCCCTTCCCCTGTACTTTTTTTATAAAGTAATATCCCTGGCCGATCCACACCCCCCCCTAAAACCGCTCCCGTCTCATTCTGACTGCCCGACGATCTGGCGTGATTTTCACCCACACAATCATTAACCCCCCCACCCCCAGTTTTTTACGGGTGGGTTTCGTTCGGAGCGTTTTTTATCGAGCTGATTGTTAGGCTAACCTAACCCTCCCCCGTACAGCCCCAAAAAAAAAAAACCTCCCGGCACTTCCCGCAGCAAAACCACCCCCCTTTTTATTCGAGAAAACGTTATTCGGCCGTGGGAACACCGCCACGTTTTGGTCAAGGGGTTTGTCTTTGGCGAGGGGGGTGTGGACAATGTCTGGTTTTTTACGAACTGTTGAATGTTTTTTTTCCTCCCCCCCCTTTTTTTCCCAGAGCCCACCCCCCCCCCCCTTCCAGCGGTCAGTGTGTATCTGACCCTCGCTTGCTCCGTGGCTCGACATTTGTTTTTTGTTATCGGTTGACGGGGCGTCCCTTTTTCGTACTTTCACTACAAAAACATCATCAAATCGCACCCCGTTTCTCCTCATATGCTAGGAAATAACCTCGTGGCCCCCCTGCCATCATTTGCCCGATCACAACTAGTGAAGGGAATTGCTGAACTCCCCTTTTCCCTCCTTCTCTGGTGGTGGTGTCCTTGTGGATTTTTTGTGTTCCCCTTCTTGTTAAGTGGTTGTCACGTTTTATACATCCAAATCGAGGTTTTTTTCCACCCTCCCTCCCCCAGAGTAAAAAAAAAAACAAAAAAAAAAAAAACCCTAGTATCGTCAGGATTTGAGGTCATCACTGATACTCGATTTTTGTTTCTTGCGCGATTGGGTTGCCTTTGGATGGGTCCGTGTGTTTAGGATAGGGGCCCCCCCCCTCTTTTTCTCCTGCTCCCTTGGCGCCCATACCAATCTTTAAACACAAATTGCAAACGGTGCCAGGGAAATGGACTAACAAAACTTTTTTTTTTCTTTTTCTTTACTAGAGTCTTGATGTGTGGGGGGGGGGTGGGGGGGGCCCTCCAATGTTCGTTATACACGTCCCTTGGTGGTCGGGGGGGGGGTATGTGTTCGTATTCTTTTGCGCTGTCACCGGGTAGGAAACGCGGTACTCTGGGTGGGGGTCCCCCTCTGCTAGTTTTTTGGCCCGGGCGTGGGTCGCTCCTTCTGTAAAAGAGTTGCACCCCTTTTTTTCTCTTTTCCACTCTCACGCCCCACCCCAAAAAAAACCTCCCTTCACGAGCAGAACTTGATCGCTCATTGTACTTGTTTTCCTTTTTTTTTTTGTCCCTTTAAGCGCATTTTAGCCCACGTTCCTCCTAAAGCTTAAGAATCCTTCCCTCCTTCTCCTCCCCCTTTTCGTGTTGCTGTGCTTGTCCTCTGCCCTGGGACAAAATACGTCTTGCATCAAAAGATCGAAACCCCCCCCCACCACTCCCTCCCCTTTCTTCGGGGCCTTTTTAACCCAGCTAGCATTAGTTACTTGCGAACCTGTGCCCCCTGCTTTCGATTTGATTGACTGCACGGCTTTTTGCAGCTTGTTATCCACTACCAAAAAACAATTCCAAGACATACCCCCGGGGTAGCGATCCTGCGAACGTGGGCGTTACTCTTTTTTTTTTGCCCCCCTCAGATTCCCGCTTTTTTTTTTCCATTGTTTTGTTTGTTAATTGCCGTTTGTAGATACGCTAAAACGCATAATCCACCTCCAGAGCGAGCGCTATCCAAAATAGGGTTCGCCGTAGGGCTGGTTTTGTCTCGAGTGGGGACTACAAATAAACTTGACCGTTGCGAGCCGGTTGTTTTTCTTTTTTCTTCTTTCCACCCTGACTCATGATGCTTTCTTCTGGGGGGGAAATTTAAATTTTTTTTTTGACATCTACACCTTTCTCTTCCCACGATCGTAGAGATGCGCATTTTATCATGGCATCTTGGGGATTCCCTTGTCACCCCCTCTTTTCCTGGTTGACCCCCCCCCGACGGGGGGGTGGGGCCCCTGCGACGGTACATATTGTACCCCCGGTGTGTTCCCCCCCCCCTTATCTTGTTTTTAGTTCTCTGGGCGATTTCCTGGGGGGGGGGGGGTTGACCCCAGTCGGGGATTCATGGTTTTGCACGTCCCCCCCCGTAGTCGGTCTCGCCATTTATGTGGTTACAATTAAACCCCCCCCCCCCCCACTCAACTCTGGCTGGGTTTTTTTGGGGGGACCCACGGCCGGCCAATAATCTCCACTCCCCTTTTTCTTTTAGTCATAGTGTGTTTTTTCCTACTTGCCCCCTTTTCTGGAGGTATGATTTGGGGGTGTGTCATCCCCCCCTTGCACTTTCAGCCATTTGTGCTCCAACACAAAGCCTTTTTCCCTTTTTTTTTTTTCTTTTTCGGCGATGGATATTTTTTGTTTTCTTTGCCCCTCGCAGGATCCGACTAAAAGCTTTTGTCCTGATGTACCCCGGGGGAAAAAAACCGCGCAGGATCGCTTCACTTTGTTACTTCCATCCGTCGCACGATGGGGTGTGGGGACTTTTTTTGTTTTTCCGGGGCTGGTTGTGTTTTTCTGTCGCTCCCCGGGTGTCTGATCAAGACGTATCACCGGACCCTTCATTAACCCCTTCACACAAAAAAACTGCCTACAATGGACGCTTCTGTCCCTAACTTTGTTGTCCTCTTTTGCGCGGTCAGGCCTGTGGGCGGGTTTAACACCCACCCCCTTTTCCCCCCCACTTACTGCGGCCCCCCATGTACATAACCCAATCCCTCATTCACACAAACAAAAACGGGGGGTTGTCCCTCCTCCTCCACAAAAAAGGGGGGTTTTTTTTTTTTTTCTGTTTCTTTTTTTTGGGGGTCTTTTCCTCCCACTATGTGCACAATTCGTTTGATTGTCAGGGCCCCAAAACCAATTTTCAGGCACAGGGTGTGGTTCGCGGGTTTGTCCCGGATCGCTACTGGTTTACTTTTCTTTCCCCTCCGTCCATGTATTGGGGGGGGTTGGGACCACAAATGATTCGCCACACCATATTTTAATAAACTTGTCTTTCCTTTCCTCGGACCATTTTGACCGAGAGATATAAAACAGACCCAATTTGACTCCACTTCCACCATCCCCGAGCGTTTGTGTGTGTACCAACAAAACGTCAGAGCTTTGCAGTCGACGTGCTTTCTCCCCCCCCCTTTTTACCTCCCCCCCCCTTTTTTCTTGTAGGCCGACGCTCCCGGGGGAACCCCCTTTTTTTTCGCACCACAACCAAAAGAGAGCAGCTGGTTTTGGTTTTTTTTGTTTTTGTTTTTTCTTTTTTTCGCGGGGGGACCCAGTTCACCCGCCCGGCGAACAAAAAGGTTTTGTTTTCCCTTCCGGCGGCGCAAAAATTTAGTTTTTTTTGGGGGTTATTCGAAAAAGTCCTTGCCTCGTTGTTGGCCTTGCCCCCCCCAAATCCAACCGCGCCGACAATTCGTCCACGTTTTGTTCCACCCCCTTTTGGGTACTTTCGGTTTGGTGGTGGGGGGTGGGCGGCAGATGCGTGGGGGGGGGGGGCCCACCTTGCACTTGCGCACAGCAAAAATTTTTTTTTTTTTTCGTTTTTTTTTGTCCAGTCCCTGGGGTTCTTTTTTTTTTTATTGTATGTGCCTTTGGTGATTAACTCTCGCCAGATCGCAGGGGTGTGGGGGGGGGCCCTTTTTTTGCAATAGTGGAGGGTGTGGTGACCCCAAAACCAGAGCAGCACGTACCCCCCTCCTTTCCTCCCTTTTTTGACCAACTTTTTTTTTTGTCCCCTTTTGATGATTGTGTCGTACATGTACAGCGCCCACCCCTCCCCCACAAAAATTTTGGAGGGCTGGAGCCCGAGGTGGGGGTTTTTGTCCCCTTACGTTTTTTTTTTGGGGCCGGGGCCCCCCCTCGCAGCACGTAGACAAAAAAACCCACCCCCCCCCCCTAAACAAAAAATAACCAAAAAGGACCTCCCCATAGAAGGGGACGTACCTGTTGTGCTTCTTTTTTCTCCCCTGTTTTTGCCCGTGTATTATGATTTGCCCCCCCTCCCCGGGCGGGGGGGGTCCCCCATTTTTGACCCTCCCGGCCACACCCGCGCTCCACCCCTGCGATACGCCCGATGCACGGAATCTCTCCTCCCCTCCCTCAGCATCAGCCAAGAATTTTTTTTTTCGTCTTCTGGGATACCGGATTTCATCTGGTTTTTTTTCTTCTTTTCTCCCCACGTCCGCGTTTAACACTGTTAAGGTACAGCAGTTCCCGATTTTTTGGTTTTTTTTTTTTTTTTGTTAGTCCAGGGATAGGTCTGGTGCGGCCAGCGGCCGGAGGTGGCCCTACCCCCCCTATCTCACATATAAGGTTAAACCCCTCGGACGCGTGACAACCCCTTTTATCTTCTCTTTTTTCTCCCAGCAAGTTAAGTGCAAATCACCAGTACCAAAAAAATACACTCCCTGTTCGGCATCTTATTCGAAAACGGGCTGAGCGTATATCGGGTCCTTTTTTTTCTGACCCACAATCTTGTCCCCCAGAATCGGCAATATTCTTGCTTTTTCTTTTTTTTGTCTTCCTCTTTCCTATATGGACATGTCAAAACATCTTACCCTTGATAGGTTGGGGTGGTTCAGCTTCACAGTCACTCCCCCACCCCGCCCCCTCAGTCGTCAATAGAGCCAAATTTTAAACCCTCTTTACCCCCGGGGGTCCCCCCCCCTGGAGGAGCCATCGAGGGTAGAGTTAGTTTGTGGGGGTTGTTTTTTGTTTTTTCCTTCCCCCCACGTGCAGACTCTCCAGGCGTTTAGGAAGTAAAATAGAAAAAACCACCCTTCCTCGCAGAATCACTGACAACAAAAAAAACCCCCCCGGCGCACACCCCCCCCTTTTTGTTTTGCTGAGGGGAAACGGGGGTGGGGGGGGGAAAACCAAGACGAGTAGACCCCCTGCGGTGGGTCCATTGATAGCCGGTGCGGTCGTTTATTCCGTTCTCCCCCCCAACATTGTCTTTTCCCGCAAAGTCCACTCAACCCCTGTCCCTCCTTTTGGTGCATTTCCGCGCCAGCGCCAACACACCCTTCCCCCTCGGAACCCTTTTTTTTTACCCCTTTTTTTCTCCCCCCCCCCCACCAACTTTCCTCACCGCCCAACGCTATCTTTTTTATCTTCTTTGAAACCCCCCCCCTTCTCGTTGGGGGGTCATTTTTTTTTTCATCTTCGTTGTCGTAGCCGAATTGTTATGCGTTTTTCCTCCCCTCAAAATAAATATTACCGGGTGTCCAGGGCGCACAGCAGTGCCACATTTTTAAACATCACACACCTCTCTCTCCGAAGCGCTTTGATTGTGAAACACTGACCCCCATCGAAAAAAACTCTCCTGGAACGACCAACCAATCTCACCTACACAAGTGAACGAACCCCTTTCTCTTTTGTAAAAAAAAAAAAAATCTTTGACGGCCCAGGGCTAAAAAAATCCGCTTTTCGCGCATGGGGATAGCACGGTTGGGTGTGGGAGGTTTGGGGGATAATTTGGGGGGGGGTGGGGAAGTTTGACCCACTCCACCCCCCTGTCCTACCCTAGTTTTATGGGCTCTTTTTTTTTTTTTTCCGAGAAGGGTATTATTGATTCTGTCGCGGGCCCTGGAGTTTTTGCGCTTTTTGCCAGTTCCCTACATGTGGAGGGAGGACCCTTCTTTACCCCCTTCGTCGAACCCGCACTTTTTTACTCTAATACAAATTTTTCTCGGTGTAGAATCCTTCGACAACCCCTTTCCTCTTTTCCCCTCTCTCCTAAATCTAAGGGGGGGGGGGGTTCTGTGAGAGAGATTGATAATACCTGATGGCTTCCCCCCCCCCCTTCGCCAAGGAATTGGTCTATTCTAACTCGGAGCCCGGGCCGGGTTTTTTTTTTTTCCTCGCGGATTAATGGGTGGTGTGTGCGGGGTGAGAAACCCCGCTGTCGCTTACCTTTTCCTTCTGACGAAAGCCAAAATCTAAAACGTTAATGTAATTGACGGTTGTGGTGCTTGTTGGGTTTTTGTGTGTGCCGTTTTACTGATATATTGATTAATAGCATGGCCCCCCCGCAAAACACCCCCCCCCCTGTTTTGCTGCGGGAATCGAACTATTTTTTCAGGCCGGTATACGAAAACCCCCTCACCCCCCCTCGAATTAAACGAAGGTTCTACTTTTTTTTTTTTTTTTTTATTTTTTTTTTTTTTGTGTTTCCCCCCCCTTTTGGAGTCCCTCTTGTTATTTACTCCCTGTCTGTGTTGGGGGGGTCGGGGAACTCTCGCTTAGAGCCCAAAAACTTTTTTTTTTTCTTTTTTTTTTCAAGGTATTGTGGGGGGGGGGGGGGGGGGGGGGGGGTTGTCCCTTTGCCACCTGTTATTGCTTGCGGCGCTGGCTTGGTTTGTGATTAGGGGGGCTGCGTAGCGAACACCCCACTCTCCTGTCGGGGGGGTTTTTTTGGGTGCAATCCCCCCACCTCCCCCACCTCCCCTGCTGGATCACCACCCAAAAAAGTCAAGCCCAACGACGTTCGACTAGGCCTGTCTCTTGACATTAACCCTGTTTTATTTTTTTTTGGTCTTAACCCCCCTGTCACACACAACAAAGGGGATATAAACCTTGTGTTTTCCCTCCCTTCTTTTATAGTTATATCGGGGTTTTACCTCGCAGAAATTGTTTTTTTATATTTTCCTCTGAGTGGGCAATAACAACTTCCCCTCGAACAAAAAACAGCGCTTGAGCGATCTGCGGTGTAACCCCCCCTCGGCCATCCCATTAAACTCAATCACCAACAGAGAGCCCAAAAAAATTCCTTGCATTGAGCAACTTGCGGACTCCTCGTCAAAGCCTTTGCTCCCCCTTTTTTTGTGGTTCCCCAGTGGGTATTTTTTTTTACATCACGGAAGTGTCAAGCTCTTTTTCTTCCCCCCCCTTTTCCCCCCCTTATAGTGCAAAAATGGGGAAAAATTTGTTTGCCATGACTGCGCGCTGGGGGGTTGTCTTGTTTTTTTTGTATTCGTTGCGATTCAGTTCTTCTTGTTTGCATTGGAAATCCACTGTATGTTTGGGACGAACCGGGGTAAATCAGTTATCCATACCCCCCCTCGTACGGGGGTGGTTTCTTTTTCCTTCTTCATTTTCAAAAAAAAAAAATTTTTTGGTTGTTGAGTCGCAGCGCCCACTACTCTTGCCTTGTCGACGCGCCACGCGTTACGTAGCACTTCCCGCTTGTACTCCTCTTGGATGGGGGGGGGATGGGTTGGTCGCCTGGATGGATCCGACAACTCCCCCCACAGGTAAGGGCTGGGGTCTTGTTTTTTTCCCTCCCCGACCACCCACTCGCGAGACATAACCCTTTCTATTTCACCCTTGAACTCTGTGCCCGAGATCTGGTTGATTGGTGTGTTTGTTTTGACCATTTGTTTTGCGACTGCACACCCCGACCCCACCCCAAAAAACAAAAAAAATTGTCTCGCGCCCAGACCAAACCCCTTATTCTTTGAATTTTTCGTCCTCGAGAGTATGGATTCGCCCTGTTTCTTTGTTTTCTTTTTCTGGTTTATAGCTGGAACTACATGGGGGTACTTGTCCGTTGGAAAATTTGGGGGGGGGGGGGCAATTTCGACGTTTGCCCCCGGGCTTGTTTTTACCCCGTTTCAAATAAAAAAAAAACCCCATTGTCCGGACAACCTCTTTCTTTTTTTTTTCGTTTTTTCCCCTGCTTCGATGGAGATCATCTATTTATGAATATGGCCCCCAGGTCTACCTTGGGGTTTCCCACCCCCCTCTGTGCGAAATTTTTTTCGGGGGGCCCCCCCTGAGATTGGCAAGCCCAAAAAAAACCTCTACCCCACCACATTTTGTTTGGAGTAGTTTTTGTTTACCTAGGGGGGATTTGGTCATATTATGAAATCCCGACGCCACCCCCCCCCTTTTCCCCCCCTGTACGATGGCTTATTTTTTTGGGCATCGTGTGACGGGGGGTTTGTGCTTCCTTTTTTTCTCTGACTTTTTCTCGGGCGCCCAAGAGTGGAAGCCGCAAAACCCCCCCCCTCCGGATTTAGAGAGTATTTTTTTGTTTCCCCCTCCGGTTTTTGTTTCCCTTAAGGTTTTCTATACAATTCAGGTAGGGACGGTTAACGATCCCTTCTTAATTTTGACAGCTATCGAAATACCTAAAAGCGTCGGCAGTGCACCCTTCTTTCCCTATTGTTGTCCTTTATGGGGTCGAAATGGGGGAAAAATGTAGAGCTACCGCGGTTTTCTTGGTGGAACCAATCCCCCCGCCCCCCGCGCGAGTTATTGTGTTTGTGTCATTTTATTTTTTGTTTTTTTTTTTTTCGGGCGGGTTACACGTGTTCTAGGTTTTTTGTTTTCAGCAGGAGATGCCTTTTTTTTTCCCCCCCACTTCGGGGGGTTAGGGTTAACACCAATACCCGCCCTCTCCAGAAGGTCGGCTTATAACCCAACTACTCAAAAAAACCCCGACAGGCAACGCACACACGCACCAACCCAAAAAATTTCGAAACGACCAGACCCCTTTCGGGTTGGTGGTTGTGTGTTAGCTGTGCGGGGGGGGTGGGTTCTTTTGTCGCGAACAGCCAATAGAATCCCCGGCTCCGCGACCCAACGAATGCTGGTGGTGGTCTTTTTTACCATTCCCTATTGCGGCCCCTCTTTCTTGTTCTTTATTCGTTTTGTTTTGACAGAGGGCTGGATGGGTGTTGATATCTCACATTCACAGCCCCCCCCCCGCCCACCTTATTTTTTATTTTTTACCCACGCGCCCGACACCCCCTAAACACTGACCCGATTCGGCCCCCACCCCCAAGCACGCCCTTGTTTTTGTTGGGTTTCCCGGGAATTATTTTAGAGAGTTTTAGTATTGTTTGTTTTCTTTCCCCCCAGCGATGTTTTTTTTACCCCCCCCCCCCCTCATGAAACGCCACCTCTTCCAACCTTCCTTTTCCCTCTTGATCAGCAGGGTCTGCCCTTTTATGACATGCCGTTGACCCCCCCATGCAAAAAACACAAAAAAAACACCTGACTGTCAACGTGCCCAAAATTACCCCTCCCTACACTCACCCCCCTTTTCTTGCCCAAATAAAAAAGGGATTGTCGCCATATTTTTTTTTCTTCTGAACCTTGTACCGTTTCCCTCGATCAGTAACCAAGACCCAAGTTAGACATAAAACACTCCTGCGCAAAACATGTAACTTTAAAAACCCCCCACTCGCAGATCCATGATAAAACCCTTCTTTTCCTGCCACTCCCCTTTTTTCTGTAAAAAAAAAAAAAAAAACAATCTGCAGCCCGCCATCCATAAAACCACTCCCCCCATTACCCATACAGCTTTTCTTGCTAGTTTAATTTTTTTTCCTTTTATTCGACCCTTCTTCATTGTTTGCGATTGGAACCTATGGCCGGCCTTTGATAGAAAGAACAACCCATACCTTACTTGTATCCTCCTTTCTAGTGGCTTTGCCCGCCATCGGTTTGCCGAGTGTTACCGGGCCCGCCATATGATGCGACGGAACGTTTTTTTCGCGCTTCTTTTTTTTTTTTCTCCGTTTCACGCCACACGTGATCAACATTTTTTTATTTTTTGTTTTTTACCCACGGATCTATTGATACTTTGTTGTTTTCTTTCCTCCTCCTTTTTTGTGTTTTTTAATACTACCAGTTTTCTTTGGGGCCCGGCCTTTTTCTTTTTGTTTTTCCCCCCCTTGTTTTTGGGTTTTTTTTTTTTTTCAACCCCCCCCCCATCCCCCCCCCCCCTCACACCAAACACCCGACAGATTGGCTAGCTTGGTTCGTCCTCTCCCTTGCGTATTCAGTTTAGGGGGGGTTATAAAACTAAGTCGGGTTTTTTTCCCTAGGCGGTCTTTTTTTCCTCCTCGGCCACCGATGAGTGTTACGTAGTACTGGAACCAGAATTTTCCCACCACACTTCTCTTCTTACCCCACGCGGGGCGGTGTGTTTTTCCGGCCATATGGAGCATGGCAGGTTGGGTTTTCTGTTCCTTGGGACTTCCAAAGGCGGGTTGTTTTCGACCTGGCACCAAAACTTTTTTTTTTTTTTTGTTTTCCTATAGAAACTTGGGGCTACTTTGCGGGGGCCCCACCCTTGTTTTTTCTTTCTCGGCACGCCTATGCTGACAATGCCCTTTTTTTTTCCCCCAACATCCTATCTTGCCATAAAAATGTTCCCTGAATGGGGTTCCCGTCTCAGGGATTTTTTTCTTTTTACCCCCACCCCCTTGTTGTCCCCGGTGAATTTTTAAACCTTTTTGCCCTTTTTTACCCCCTTTGATATGCTTTGTCTTGGCTGGGCTTTCTCCCTTTTATTTATTGTGTACAGATTTTTTTTGGGGGGATTCCAGGTTATTCTGTTACGCCACAGCCCCCCCGCACCAGCCCCCCCTCCCCCCTGTACTGGCAAGGTTCCAAAAAAAAAGTAGGGGATGGAACACCGCTGCACACGTACCTGCTTGTTTTTTTTTCTTGTTCCCCCAGGAAAGGTTGCCGGGGGGGGGGGGACCCTTTAACAATAGCACCCATACATGCCCACTTCTCCCATCACCTTGCTGTGTTCCGTAATTGCCGTCTTTTTTGAACTTCCCACCCCTTGCCACGCGTGTCCCCCCCATCACACCAAAAGGAGACCGCGCCTTTTACCCCCCCCATTTCCTACTCCGCAACGCCCTCTTCCCCCCCCCCCACGAACCTCACCAACTGGTTTGGCGTGTTCATTTCGCCATATCCGACCCGCAGGTCCTTTTTTTTTAGGGTCCAACACCTTTGTGGCCCCCCAGCACTTCACTGCATCCACCACCAGCGCCGAACCCCGCGGTGCTTTTTCCCCCTACTGTATTAGCCACAAATTTTCCCCACCTTAGGAAGGAAAAAATCTCATCATCCCACCCTTCACCGATGCGCTCCACGACACACCCCCACTTTTCCCACCCCATTACTTTACATGCCAAAAATAATTCTCCCCACCCTTCCCAGCACGATACAAAAACGGAAACCCGCCTGGACTACACCAAACTCCACCCCCCAACTTGACCCCCGTTTGTCCACAAGCATTAACTCCCAACACACAACAAAAACATTCCCCCATCGCCACCCCACACAAACACACAGGCCCAAACGGGGCGCCCCTTTCAGACCGGCGCGGACCCCACCGCCAAACCCTCCCCCGACTCTGTCTTTCGACCCGCAACGGCGCTTGGGGTGCGGTGGGGGGTGGTTTTTTGCTCGGAACAAGCCAAAAACACAGTATACAACCCTTAAACACAACCGTGATTCGCCCCCACCTCCTGTATTAACCTCTCCGGGTGGCAAAAAAACCCAGAGCCAAAAAAAAACTCCTATGCCTCGCCTAAGTCAGTCCCGGGCTTGGTCGGCGCCCCAACACCGGCACGTTGATTTTTCCCAATACATTCCATCAGCCACGATGAACCGACACGGCATTGTTTTTTTTTTTTTTTTTTTATTTTTCCTCGAAACCTCAACCACAATCAGGTCCCCGTGCCGAAACTCCCTCTCGCCAAAGGATACACAACTAACCGGGGGGGACCCCCCACCCTCCCCAGGTATAAAGCGCTACCACCAATAAAAAAACGCCGTCCCCTTCCCGGTTGTCCCGGTTTTCCCGTCGTAGGGGGGGGGGGGGGTTGTAGTTCGTCGATTTGTGGGGGTTTTTTTTTTTCCCTGCTTTTATTATTCATCCGAGCACATTTTGGTTTTTTTTTTTTTTGTTTTTTTTTTACCTTTTTGGTGGTACTTTGCACACCCACCGTGCCACACACACACGCGCGACATTTATGTTACTTACTTTCTCCCCCCCCCCTATTGACCCCCGGTGGGGGGGGCGACCCACCCCCCTCGCACCATACACCCGTCTTTAGTAGGGTACTGCACTCTGGACACTCGATACGCCGACCCCCCATCTTTTTTTTACGTGTGTGCTGAACTCATTCGACCCTCACACAAAAACCCCCATTGACTCAGAACAAACTCTTCCCCCCCTTTGTCATCTATAAAAAAAAAAAAAAAAAAAAAAAACACACACGAACTTAGTTGTGATTTTGTTTCCCCCCTACCCCCTCCCCAAGACACCGATCAGGTTACAGTTGGCCGTTTTCTGATCCGTGAAAAAACCACTGCCTCAAGAGCGCACCAAAACCCTCTTGGGAGAGGCACAGAATTGTACCAGATGTTCATTTTTCTTTTTCCCCCCCAACCCCCCCAATTTGTTTAACCCATGACGCCAAAGATGTGACCCACGTTTTTTTTTTGCCCCCTTTTCCGGATCGAAATTACCACAGCGTCTCATTGGGTCAAAAAAAGGTGTCCGGGGTTTTGTCTTCTTGTTGTACATTTCATTCAAATTTTTTTCCAAAAAAAGGTTGCGAGGCGCACTTTACACTCTCGTGAGATGGCCGTCCTTTGTTCCCATCGAATTAAGTTGGGGAGGTAAAAACTTTTCGAACTCTTAGGGCGAGGGGTTCGTTTTTTTTCCCTTCTTTTCTTCTACTTCCGACTACACGCAGACACAGCGAATTTTACAAGCAAACAAAAAAACTTTTAACAACCCATAACTTCGGGGATGCGCTGGCCTGACATTCATTTAAAACCCATATAGCGGACGTTGCCCCGTCCCTTTTCCCTATTGGCAATACCTCACCAACAAAAATCTCAGTAGTATAGAAGAAAAAATTCTCTCCTAATCTTCATGCGGAGCACTATGGAGCAGACGAAACCCCCGGGGGGTGTTTGTTCTTTTTGGGGGGGGGCGATTTTTTTTTTCTTTTTTTTTGCGGGGGGTTTTTTTTCCCGGGGTTTTTCCCCCTGGGTGGGGGGTGGTTTTCGTCCAGGTTGGGTTTTTTTTTTTTACCTATTTCTACGGGTTGTTGCAGCGATAGCGACACCCCCCTTTCTTTTAATAATAAAAAATATGAGAGGAGTCACGTCCTTATCACCCCTTCTCCCGTTTTGGGGTGCTTGTACAATTGTCTTTTACACATTCCCCCC
>Ga0179593_1590363_pt1 | contig 17316 bp, 19 predicted proteins | sample CZODoug2_1_08_16_FD_185931 | JGI IMG/M metagenome (GOLD analysis project Ga0179593, IMG submission 185931) | Vadose zone soil fungal communities from Angelo Coast Range Reserve, California, USA - CZODoug2_1_08_16fungal (PacBio error correction) | ecosystem: Environmental > Terrestrial > Soil >... | reverse complement strand
TCCCCCAGTGACATTTAACGTACACCGCTACTCGAACGGGCCCTGACGTTTTTTTTTTTTATCGTCCCTCCTTCTTCCTCCCCCTTTTTTTCCCCCCGAAAATTTTCGGTCCAATGTTCGAAGAATCCGCACGGTCGTTCTGCTGTCCCCGCAAACGGCTGACTGTATTTGATCAGCTCGCGCGACAGAGAGCTGGGTTTTATTTTTTTTCCCTTCCCTGCTGCACCAATTTTACAGAATTTTCTTTTAACGTAATAGTAGCCCTGATCCGCCTTTGGTCCATCTGCGCCCTTTTGCCCTCGTCCCCTTTCCTCTCATGGCACAGCGAAAAATCCGATCCTTTTTTGTTCCCTGTCCCTTTTAAAGTTTCGCAGGTTTTTCTCTTTCGACTACTTTACGCGACTTTTTCTTTCTTCATTTTTTTTCTCCTCACACGTCTCCGGTGACTGACAGAGGAACTCTCGTCACTAATCCCTTTCCCCCCATCAATTTTCCTTTGTCGCGAGCAGACCCTCCAAGTTTTCCTGAGCAGGTCAGAGAGTTTCTACCCGCCTGCCCCTTCCCTCTTGCTGTCCGGCCGATCCCCCTTCGGGTCTTCCTCTGCAAAAATTAACGACGAAATCGAGTTGCCCTTCCACCCCAACCCTTTTTTCTTCCCGGTCATCTCCCTCTTTACCCCGGATTGCATTTGATTCTTCCCCGACGATGTTTACTTTTCTATCTCTCCCCACCCTCCCCTTTGCCATTCCCCCTCTGTTGCGACCGTTAAAAGGTACGAAAGTTCTCTCACAACCCCCCCTTCCTTTCCCTTTATGAGTGATTCCCGTCGGCGATCGCCTTCTCTGGTAACCTGCCTTCTACTCCAAACTTTAATTTTGTTTTTCCTCTTTTTTATTTTTCCATAACGTCCTGTAACAATACAGCATGAACTCCTCCTTTTTCTTTCTCCCCCTAACCCCCCCCTCCTCCGGCATGTGACCCCCACCCCTTCTGCACTGCGACACTTTTTTTTTCTGATTAGCCCCCCTCCCCTCCCTTTCCAACGATCGGATTTAAGGCACTCAACAGCTTTTATTCCTGGCGTTCCCCCTCTCCCTAAGCACGTGCTGTAGATGGCCGTCTGGATACAATTTCCCTTTCGGTCCCGTTGACTTTCCCCACCAAACTCCTCCCCCAGAAAAAGTTTGAGGTAGAGAGGGCCCTTTGGTGCGACAGGGGTGACTCAGAAGGCCCATCATCCCCAGGCTTTGCGGTTTTTTTCGCGCAAGTCCCTACGTCTCCCCCCTTCTTTCTTTTCCATTCGGTTTCCTTTAGCTCCCGAAGACTTTCCTCCTTCTCGGACACCATTTCCCTTAAGTCCTGCAACCGCTTTTTATATAGGTCCCATTGTTTCATCTCTCGCGGGATTTTTTTCCCTCATTTCTCTTTTTTTTTCTCCCCCCCGCTTTTGTCATTTTTGTCGATGTGAAGAGAATTCCCCTTTCCCAGCTTCATCCACTTTTTTCTGTTTTCGAGCTCCAGATAAAGCCAAGACCATGTCTTCTCATAGCATTGCGTCCTTCCCGATTTCCCCTTTTTTCCCCTTGAGCCCTGGCTTAAAGCATTTTTTGTCATACCCAAGGTGGCCCTTTTTTCGCCTTCTGCGCTAATCCCTTTTTTTTCGAACTTTTTCTACCGCCCCCGTTGAAGCTTAACTGTCTTCCTTTTCTCTGGTCTCCCTTTCTACGTTCCTTCCCCTCTCAACATCAGTCAGTTAGTACGAAGTACGGAGACAGGTAACATTTTTTCCTCACCGCCTTCCCCCTACTTTTCCTCCTTTGACCTTGCCAACTCAGTCTTCTGCCTCTTTCTCCCTGCTACTTGGCCCCGTTGACAAAAAGGTTGAGGTCCCTCCCCCTCCTCCTGACCTTGGAGCTAAGTTAGCCTTTCCAATAAATCCGCCTTTCCTACCTCCCCTCTCTCGAGGTCTTGCTCCGGCGGTTTTTCCCTTAAAGCCCCCTTTTCTTTCCCCTTGAGGATCAGAAGGTTGCGTAGTAGTGACTCCCCGGCCCCCCCCCCTTTTTCATGAGGATAGCGTTCCTTCCCTCCTTTTTTTGGTGAGTTTATCGCTTAGCTCTTACAACGGATCACGACGACCTGTTTTCCCCCGTTCGTCCTCTTTCCCCTTCCTTCCTTGGCTTAGAAACAAGCCCTAATACATCGCTGCAGGCGTCCTGAGGGCCTGTAGATGTGTGTTGAGTCCTCAAAAGCCTCTTGGTACGGATCTTAATAGTGTCGCACCCCCTTTGGACAAGTATAACACGATCATCTCGCCCTTCCTTCTCCCCCTTTCTGTCCGTTGGTTATTCTTTCTTTCAAAGATTAAGTCCGGAGGCAAACTTTCTCCGACCCCCCCCCTCTGCTGTATCATGCAGTGCCAAAGGTGTGAGCACCGGATCATGCTCGAGAACGCTACCTTATGATCCCTTTATTTTTAGATGGCCTTTTCCCTCCTTTTTCCCTTCCGACTGCTTACTCCCTTGGAAAAGAGAGTCCGATTGCTCATCCCTCCATTCTTTTCCTTTTCCCGCCCTTTCTTTCTCCCCCCTCTGAGTGGCCCTAAGGTCGCCGTGTTAGCTTCTCGGGGACCGGCACTCGATTGCACGCCTTTCCCAGTTCTCCCTTCCGTCCTTTTTGTGCCCAAGCTAGAAAACTCCGCATGGTTCTTTTTGCAGATCCCCTTTTTCGTTCCAAAGAACGATCGTGATGCGTCCTTGTTATACCACCTTTATCCCCCGTTCTCCTTTTAACCATCCCTTTTTCTCTTGAGTTTTTAAACCCCTTCGGCTCGGAAAGTTCCGGCTTGCTTTTTTTTTTCCCCTCTCTGCCGGTGGTGTAGTCATAGGCCGCGAGAAACCGAGATGGACATCTGACCTCCTTTTTCGCCTTTTCCAAGCATTCCTCCGTTGTGGAGTCAATTGAAGGCGGCGTTTTTTGTTCATACCTTTTCCCCAAATTTTTTCAAAACAAGTCGGTTTCATTCATCGTCCTGCCTACTTAGTCTCCATCTTGGTTACCGGCCGGCCTTCCTCCGCTTGAGTCCGGAACTCAAGAAATTTCGCCTTGGAATCAGGTCCCCGTGGTTGATTTTTTCAATAATTGGAATTCAGCGAGTAGATACACTTGGTCAAGCAGTGGGCTCCTTCCTCCGCCCAGCTTTTCTTCTTTTTCCCCCCGCCATCATGCATAAAAGCATGGAGGAGGTGCACTATAACGAAAACCTGCCGGTTCCATGGGGGGGGATGGCATTATAAAGTGAACCATTCCCACTTAGTTCTTTCCAAGCTGTGTTTACTGAGCGACCCCGCCAGCTCTGGTCCTCTGTCGTAGGAATACGGTTTTTGGAAGATGCTTTATTACCCCCTTTTTCTGTCCCCTTCCTCCCCACAAGATCCCCCGACTGGGATCTGGCACCAAAGGGTCGTTTTTTCCTGCCGATTTCTCCTAGGTGTAGGGAAGCTCCAGACCCTGACGGTTGGGATTATCAATTCCTCCTCTCACGCCGCCTAGTTTTACCAGCATGAAAATCGCATCCCTGTTTTTATGTCGCTCCCGCTCTTTCACTCGGCCTTCGGAAATCGTTCTGCTGTTTAACCACTTCTTCCCCCTTTCCGGCCCCTTCCCCCTTTCCCCCACGGGGGTACTCTGAGAGATGATTTTTCCTTCTTCCTGCGATTAGTGTTACGTTTTTTGGAGTTTCCTCGTAGTCCTTTGTCCCACTCTCAACGTTCTTCCTCCCTTCCCTGAGGATTAAGTTCAACATCACGACCGTTTTCTCCTGGATCCTCTTCTTCAAACCCGACGGCTTCTCATGGTTGGTCCCGTTGCCATGATCTTTCTCACGTGCACAAATCGCTCCCCTCCCCCCCCTGCTCTACGCACGAGAAGTGCCTTTTGCATGGGGGGGGCGGTGGGGTGGGGGGTGTGTTTTGGGTTTTTTTAGAGGGCACTGAGGTAAATTCCCAAAACGCACAGCTCCTTTTGCAGGAGCTGATCAGAGGGTTGTGTGTTTCTCTTTTTCTTTTTTTTTTTTTTTTTCTTTTTTTTTTGTGTTGTTTTTGTGTGGGTGTTTTGTTTTGTGGGTTTTGGTTTTGGTTTGTGTGTTTGGTTTTTTTTTTTTTTTTTTTTTTTTTTTTTTTTTTTTGTTTGTTGTGTTTTTGCCTTTTCTTTTTTTTTTGTTTGTTGGTGTTGGTTGGTTGTGTTTTTTTTTTTTTCTTTTTTTTTTTTTTTTTTTTTTTTTTTTTTTTTGTTTTTTTTTTTTTTTTTTTTTTTTTTTTTTTGGGGTGTTTTTTTTTTTTTTTTTTTTTTTTTTCGGCAGACTCGAGGCTCTTAATTTTCCACCAGCCACCCCTCTTTCCTTCTTTCCTAATGCTCGCTGTCATTGTCAGACTTTGCGGAAAAAAACGTTTCCGGGTTTCCCCCTGTTTTCGCGTCTTCATTAGTCGGAATTTCTCCAAATTTCTCTTTTCCCTTCCTTATCTTTCTTCTCAATTGAATACTAGGGATTGAGTTGAGACGCCCACCGATCTACTTCCATCACCGCGAACTTTCCCCCTTTCCCTTTTTTTTTTTTAGCCTCGAAGGATTGACCCTCCACCGGGGAAAACCCTAAACCCTACCCTTAGTCCCATTTTCGTCCCTTTTTCCTTCCCTCCCTCTTTTTTTTTTCTTTCTTTCCCTCTCCTCGACGAACTAATGAAGAAGGCTGCTTTCCTTTCTCTCTCTACCCCTTCCTCTCGTATTCGTTAGCTTGGCCAAAAGGGCAGGATTGATAATTTCCCCCCTCGGTCGTCCCTCCGTTTGAGATTTCTTGAGCGGGTGTATTTGACCCTTCCGACGTCGCGCGCCATTCAGCTCTGAAAACCGATGAGGCCCGTTATTTTCCTTTTCGTCACCTCTCCTCTTCGGTCGTTCTGATTTCTGGATCCCTATGGAAGCGACTTCGCCTCATCGCGCACACAGTTGCGTGCGTTTTCTCTTCCCAAGCTCCTTCGAGACCTCCTCCCCCACCCGACCAACCCCCCTTTTACAGGAACCTCAGCGACCCGTGGGTTAATCAAAGGGACTAGGTCTCTTTTTCCGCGGGCCTTTTCTCCCCTCCCTCTTCCTCCCCCTGTGCCCTTTCCTTTCCGAGTCAGTCTCCCTTCGATCCCCTAATTCCAACGCCGCTTTTTTCCTTTTTACTGTTTTCGTGAGACTTCCTGATCTCACCCCCTCTTCTCCCCTTTTCAACTGTATTCTTGACGGGCATAGAGAGCGAACACCCACGACCATTCCTTATCCCATTGGACGTCAAATTTTCGTAAGCGCAAAAAACGTCTGCCTTCCATTAGTCCTTCTCCTCTGTTAACCTCTCCTTCCCTAGGTCTAATAGAGACACCCCCCGCCGTCTTTGGCATACGTGTGCGTAATCCTCCCGCCGTGCACGCCCATTTTCCTACCAGCCTTGCCCTTTTTTCTCTTTCCCCCATCCGACCCTTTTCGTGTGTGAGAATTACGCGTTTCATTCTCCCGCAGTGCTTCTTCGCGCACGAGTGCCACTTTGGTCTTAGAAATATCTGCCTTTCCCCTTTTCCCTTTTCTGTGTCCCAGGCCCCCTTTTCCACCTTTCAGCCTTGTATTATTGATTTCAGGATCCCCCCCAAGTCCTTCTGCTTTTTTCTTTTTTTAGTCGGAAAAAAGTGCTCCCTGAGGCACCAACCTCCCTTCCATCCCCTCCTTCCTTTTTCTTCTCCCTCGGGCCTGGAGGTTAGAAGGACAACAAGAAGAACCTTCTCCTCTCCCCCGTTGCCACCGAGTCTCTTTCCAAGGCTCTTTTTCCAACAGTTCGACTTATTATCGGTTTTTCGGTAGCTTCGCCTCCTTCCTCCTTCCCTGAACCGACAAGCTATAATTTTTGCTCTTCATAGTCTCCCCTTTTTTTCCCTCCTTTTCCTCGGTATTTGATTTTACACCCCTCGTTACTTTCTTTTTCGATTTTTCCCGAGCTTTCTTTGCCCCTCTTATTCCCCCTTGATGTCGAGTTTGATCAAAGTAACTCAACAGGCCAGTCATTTTCAAGTCTTCCCTTCTTCCCTGGGCCCCCGAATCAGGGCGGTACCATTTCACGAGTTTAATAAAAATGCACTTTTTTTTCCCCTTTTTTTTCATTCTTGCTCTCACAAAGGGCTCTCTTTGGAAAATTTAATCCGCCCCGGACCCCCCCCCCCCCCGCCTGATTATCCATGGATTTAAGCGTAAAGTTCCGTTGCTCCGAGTTCGTCAAGGAAGGGCGACAGGTACTTTGTTATCCCCTGCATTCTTCACCCATTCGAGGTTTTTTTCCTCTTCCCCCTTTTTGCGACGGTATTAGTGACATAATTAAAACCCCCTTTCCCTTCCCGTTGTCCTTCTTCTTTCTTCCTGTCGAATCCGAAACGGTTCCTGTTCTCCTTCCGACGACACTCTTGTTATGGTTCCTTCCTTGATTCCCCCCCTTCCCTCCCGTTATTTCCCGCCCGCTGAAGCGTTCTTCTACCGCGCCGGGGTTACATTATCCTTCGCTGAAAAGGACTCTTTCCCAGAAAGGGACCTGCTCAGAACAAAGTTGGTGTCAATGTCACGAGAGTATCCAAATAAGGTGTTGTTAGAGCGATCTTTTCTCTCTTTTCTTCCATCTTTCTTTTGAGGTGTGGCAAGTCCTCCCTAAACGTGGGCTTCTTTTCCGCCCATTTGCCCTTCCGTACCCCCCGCTGACTTCCCCGAGGTACTTAACTCTATGTGTAATAAAGAATGATTCTCCCCCTTCCCATTCTTTTCCTTGAGATAGTCGTTTTAAACTTGGCCAAATGGGATTACCCCCCCCGACGGTCGTGATCATCTTTCTTAGCTTCCCCCCCCCATGGCATTTTCGATTTTCGACCAAGGGATCGCCCAACGAAGTGTGGGAAGGCCTTCCCTTTCGACACTTCCCTCGCCTCCTCCGTGCCAACTCGGTTCCCCTTAAATGAAAAGCATTAAATAATGATTCCCCCTGATTTTCTTCATCCTTCCGGCTTCCCTCCGCTTTTGAAAGTGGCCCGTCCCTTTCTCTTCCGCCGAAGAGAATAACCTTCCAATTTTTTTTCCACCCAAGTCTTTTTTCATCTTCCAGGTAGCAGCTAAAGCACCGGGATTCGTTAACGGGCATAGATGTCTGTCCCCATGCAGTCTGATGGCTTCCTACTGGGATCACTACAAACTATGTTTTTATGGGAATTCCAAGCGCGTCCCCCATCCACCTCCCCTTCCCTTTTTCTGATTCTCCTTTGTTATTTCAACATATCTTAAAAGTCCTTCATTAACCCCCTTTCCCCTTCTTCTGATTGTCTTTTTCCCCCCCCTGGGTAGCTTCACAATTTGAAGACTGTTCGCGCCGGGGTCGCGTAGTCCCCTTCCCCTGAGTTCGCGACCTTGCCCCCACGTGTTTTGACTTCTACTTTCCTTCGTTGGCTTCCTTTCCTTGAGAAAAGCTCCCTCCGTTCTTGCTTCTTTCTTCTCAGGTCGGTTTACCAACGAACTAAAACCCTGGAATTGCGATCAGTTGGTGTGAGATCGGTTTTTTTGGCCCCTTTTTTCCCCTCTCTGCCCTGGCTAAAAACGACGGAGAAGGGTCTCTTTGAAATACGTCCCCCTGTTAAATCACTCACTCTCATTCTGGCAATTTGGCTCCCGCAAATCCGAGGAACTGGTATGGCCGTAGATACCCTCAACTTTTTCCTCCCCTTGCTCGGCGATAACGTATATATAAGATTCATCTGCCACAGACTGCCTTTGGCGTTTTTTCCTGCAGAAAAACTGGTAGTCAGGTAGTTTGGCGGAATGGGGCTCTCATTACTACTTTCGAACCCCCTTCCCTTTTATTATGTCAGTGGGGGATTTCCTTATGCAGCTACCTCGCCGTCTTTTTTGCTCGGTTATTTTAGATGGATAGTAGTGGACGGGACCTTTTTTCTTACCTTCGACCCCTCTCCCTCTTTTTGTTGCAACCTTCTTTTTTTTTATGTCTTCCATTTCTTTTCCTCTTTTCTTCCGGAACGAGTTTACCCCCCCCCCCCCACCCCCCCCCCCCCCCCCCCCCCCCCTTTCGACTTTTTCTTAGAAAATCATCCCCCTCTTCTGCCTGAACGTTTCAAGCAGGCACCCCAACTGGCCTTCCGTCTTTATTTCGCCAGTGGCCTTATCGGAACATCGCCTTATTTTTCTTTTTTCGTTCCACCCCTTTTCCATTTAAATCGAAGGGAAGTAAATTTTTCTCCCCATGGGTCGGTTTTTCCATCTGAAGGTACAGATTGATTTCTCTAGTAATCGTTCCGATTTTCAGAGTACCCCGCCTAGTTAAACCGCGACAATTTTCTTTCCATTCTCCCCCCCTTTTTTTCCCTCCCATCCCCCTGACCCTGAGGAGGTTTTAATCTTCTATTCCAATCCAACGACCCTTTCCCGGTCTCCTGGTTACGGTCACTTTTTGAGGCCGTCACCAACCGTCCCCAACCGTCGACGATGTCCCCTACGTGGTCACCCCTCTATTCTTGGCCAACAATCTCCGGGGCCTTTTGTCCAGCAGTGCCGAGGACGGACCCACCTCACCCTCTTTTTCCCCCTTCTTTTATGCTTCCTCCTAGATTAAGGAGAGGCGAATATGGGAACTCCCCTCCACACCCGATTTAATTTACCTCTTTTTCTCACCTGTAGATCCTTCGGCGGCTAAACACCCAAAACCTTTCCTTTTCCCTTTTTCGCTTATTAATTTCTCTCGGTGAGGAGCCTAAACCCCATAGTTCCCTCTTGGTCATCTTTTTGTTGAGACCCGTCTCGTTTTTTCTCGCCCCGAAATTAAAATAACTGGCCTTCCTTTCTTTTTTCGCCGCTAAGGTTTGTGAACCCGAAACCTGTTAAAGACCCCCTTCGGAAGAACGCCATCTTGGTTCTTGGAGTTCCATTATTTATCGCTTAATATTCTGCGCAGCTGTCGTCTCCTCGCTCTTCTCTTCCCCTTTTTTCCCCTTTTCTCCTTCAGATGGCCAAATTAGGACCCTGTGCTTTCTTTTCCTCTTCCCATCTTCTCCTCAGTGTGGGAGTCGAGTTTACTATTTCCCGCCTCCTTTAAGTATCTCCCCCCTTTCCCACGTCCTCTAAGGTTCGCGTAGGGGAGTTTCTCCCCTTCCTGATCTCTTTCCCTGCGCTCGTGGGAGAAATAAGCGCTTCGGTCAATTTGGCAGACAATTTTTTTTCAATCGTGCCTTCCCCAGCTGACCCCCCCTCTTCCTACGCTAAAGAAACCAATATCTCCTTCCTTCCAGGAGATCCTCCCCCTCCTTGAGACTCCCTTTCCTCAAGTGCTGTCCTTCTCTGGTCAGTTCGGGTTTCGACCAGGACAGCCCAAGGCGATGGCCTTTTTCCTTTTTCCGTTCATTTCCCTTTTTCGGAGCTCCCAATTCATCGGAAGGATGAGTTTTCCTTGCTGTTCCCCCCTTCTTTCCCGGAGGCCCTTCCTATAGAAGATGAAACTTCGATAGTACGCTGACTGAATTAGCTCTAGCCCCCCCCCCTACCCCATTTTGCTCTCCCCCCCGATCTTTTTCTCTTTAATAACACTTCAGACTCTTTTCCCCTCGATATAGCGCATGAGAGCGATGCAAAGAGAGGAGTTTCTCTCGCATAGAGTTCACACCCCTGTCCTTTCTTCTTCCTACTAAATGCCTTTTAAGATTAACCAATCACGAACATGTCCGCCCCCCTCCTCAACCCCTTCCCTTTCCCCTTTTTCAGCTCCCTAAATGATGTGGTGGAGCTCCTGACGAGGCGTTCTGAAGAGCCCCCCTTGGACCCCTTGTTCTGATCTTCCTTCCTTCCATTCACCATTGGTTGAAGGCGACACTGGAAAACTTACTTTCACTTTCTTCTTTCTTAGTTTTCCCGGTCTACCCTTTGGCGGACGCGTAGGAACATCCAGGTGACGGAGACGATTGCAAACCAACCCTCCATCGCCTTCCCCCTTTTTTCTGACTTTCTTTGGGGAGACTTTCATGAAAGCCCTTTCCCCCTCAAGTCCCTTATCCCCCCCCCCCTTCTGCGGTTTTGATGAACATTCCTCAGCGCCTTTATCTTTTCTTTTAGGTGCGGCTCCCCCCTTTACATTGCCCTTCCTCCAACCCGTGAGTTTTTAGAACAGATCAATTTTTAGAGATTCATAGTCTAAGTTTGGTCCTCAATTCTGCCCCCTCCTGATTGGTAATTCGGCCTCATATGTAGAAATTTCCCCCTTTACTTTCTTTTCTATGGTGAGACGATTGGCTTTTTTCCTCTACCCCCCTCTTTGATTTTTTAGATGCTTGATCCAAGTCCCCCTTCTGTTCCTACCCGGCTATTAATGTCTTTCCTCTCCCCGGTGGACGGTCAAAGAATAATTTCTTTACTCTTGAGACCGAAGCGTGCCACTTTTTGTTACACCCCTGTTTTCCCTTTGCTCCCCCCTCCTTCTTCCGCCCTCCTCTCTACTAGTTGGCAGACCTGAAGAACCTTCAAGCGATGACCTTCATGGATAAGGATGTAAGTCTCCTCGCCCCCCGTTTCATGTTCCCGATTTTAGTCAATACGATCCCTTTACATGTGTAGAACCTGATCCCCCACTTAGAGTTGTCCCCCCCGATCACTTTCCCCCCCCCCCCCTCTCCCTTTCTCTTGCCCCCAATGAATCACGCGTGATCGCGATCGTGGTATACCATGAGGACAGAACCTTTTCCCTCCCCCTTTAGCTATCTCCCCCCTCCCTTTCCTTGAATAAGTTAATAGTACGATTCTCTTCCCGCCCAGGATACCTCTCCCTGCATCTCTTTTCCGACGCAGGTAGCCTGGGGCCCTTATCGTGTAGGTCGTTTTTACATCCACATAAGAGTTTCTGTTATTCACTCCTCCTCCCTTCTTCTCCCCCTCCCCCTTTTTTTAAGATGCGGTAGATTTGGACGGTGATGTCATTACAGACACCGTTTCTGGCTAGTCCTGGGTCTTCCTCCCCTCCCCCTCAGTCGCCTGACCCGTCCTGTTCCTCCGCATCCTTTTCTTTTGATGTCGAGGATAGATCAACTTCCAGTGTCGGAGTTTCTGAGATAGTCACAGTCGCACCCGTCCCACTTTCCCCCCCCGTTTCTTAGATCCCGACTCGCCAAGTTGGTTAAAGGATGGCACGCTTACCGCCGCTTCTTCACAACTTCCACCACCTCCTTTTTTGAGTCAGTCGGGGGGGGGAACCCCCCCCCCCCAAACTTTTTGTTGGTACCTGTCGTTTATTCGTGACCGAACGCGTAGCTGAACTTGAGCGACATCCCTCTTCCCTTGTCTTTTCCCCTTCGAACTTCCCTTTATATTTCCAAGTTCCCAATTCTTCTTCCTTGTTCCTACAGATGGCAGGCACTTGCCACAGTGGTAGTAAACAATTTCGTACGCTTCAGGTTCTTCCCGTTTTTTATCTGGGCCTTTTTTCAAGTTTCTTTTATGAATTTCTATTGCAAGGAGGACAGTTTTTTCCTCTTGACCCTTTTCTCAAGCTCGAATATGGGAGGTCATCGACAAGAAAGTACACTCTAGCGAAGGTTCTACCAGATCTCCCACAGGCCTCCTAACCCATCCGCTCAGTGAGGAAACCAGGCTATGATCGCCCCTCCCCTCCGGAGCTTCCTTGGTGGTTTCCCACTGTCGGCGCATTTGAAAGAAACGAGATGAACTGAGTCTCCGGCTCTCGTTTCTTCTCTTTCCTGCTACCCCTTCTCCCGTTTGAGGGGAGTCAGGACGGAGGAGGCTTTGTCCTCCCTTTTCCTCCCCCCAAAAACTTTCCCACGAAGGACGATGAGTGCATTCGTTTTTTTTTTCCTTCTTTTTCGAGCGCAGGCTTTCCCCTGCCTGCCTTACGGAGCTTTGATTTCGTCCCGAAAAAGAAAGCGTGTTCCTTCCTTGTTCCCTTGACTTACAATACGTTTTGTGAAGGCGTAGTCGATTTCTTCCCCCCGTATGGCCGCGTCCCCTTCCCTCAAGCATCAGATATCCGCTTCTTGCTTCACCCCAGGCCTCCTTTTTTCTGCGTATTCCACCAGACTCTTTCCTTGGTATTGCGGCCTGGGTTTTCTGGATTACCAGCTTCCAAATTGTCTGCTCCCAAGATTTTTGGTCCCCTTGGCTCAGACCGTGCTTGTTTTTACTTCCTCTTATCAATTCGTTTCTTCGTTTTTTTTCCTTCCTCGTTGTTGACTTAAACAGACGCCTGCAAAATGCGTGGGTTATCTTCGCCTCGCCACTTTTCCTTATTCTTGTCCCCTTTATCATTGCAGGAGATCTGGTAGGAAATCAATCCTCTGCCGCCTGCACGGTTCTTTTTTCCTCCCCTCTGAAAACTCGCCCCCCCTTTTATTGCTTCTCCTCCCGCTCTGACGGTCCTTTCCATAAATTCTCGTCTTTTCTTTCTTTTTAGTGTAGACCCCCCCTCCTTCCTTGAACCCTATAGGTAATTTGAGTAAAAAGGGAGGTCCGCGATCTCCCCTGTCTCCCTTATATTTTGTTTGGGAGTAGTCGTTCTTTCTATCACTGCAACTGTTCTGCCCCTTCTCGACCTCGTCCTTTTAAGGGAGTTCTTACCCCCCTTGATACCTTCCTGCTTTTTCATCACTCTTCCCTCCCCCTCCAATTGCGTTCACGGCCATTCCGTTGCTTTCAAGACTTCCCTTGAGCTAGGGACTCGCGTTTTCACCCCCACGCAGATAAATACTAAAAATCCCTCTCGACGATTTTCCCTCTGAACCCCCTTGCAATTGTTAGGTTTCCCGATGACGGAAACCCCCACGATCGTACTCTTTAAGTATGCGGATTACATGAGGAATGAAGAACGGCCTTCTCCTAATGGTCCCACAGACGACCCTTCTTCTTGCCATTTTTTCCCTCCCCCTGGCCATTTCTGTTTCTGTGTCCACTTTGTCGTCAATCCTTCGGCTGCTAAACAACCCAGTCAAGGTGACCGCTTTAGTATAGAGCGGTGCTTGCGTCTCCCAACTCCCCCTAAATATCTGTGTAGAGATATATTAGCCCCCATTTTTTTTTTAGTATAGTACCGCCCTCCTGAGTTCGGATCCCCCGGCTAAATCCAATTAACGCTGCCCCCTTGCACATGGACGTTTTTTTTTTAGCCGCCAGGATTACTTGGACCCAAATTTGTACATTTTTAGAGGCCTTGTGAGGACTCCGCCCCATGTCTTTTCCATGATTTGCCGCTTTCCTGCCTTTTCTTTTTCTATCTTGTAGTCTCTTCGGGTGGTTTTGGGATTTTAAGTATTTCACAGGGCTTGGACACCCCCCCACAGGGCTTGACGTGTTTATAGTAGATCGCTGGTTCTTCTTATAGAGTTATCGAACTTCGTCTCGCCTGGAAGTTTCAGACCGTTTTTTTCCACCACAGAGCTTGAACGTCGTTTCTGCTAATCGCCCTTTCAGATTTTATTTCAGTGGTCCCCCCCCTCAAGCTCGTGCTCCTTTCAGACAATTCCTTTTCTCCCAAGCGTGCGGAAAAGCGGAAACCCGGACCTTCCACTACTTCCAACTCTCCCCCCCATCTCATTCTCTCCTCCTTCCCCCGATGAATCAACGTGCCTGTCCGTTTCTCTTTTTTCTGACTTTTTTCTAGCATTACTTCGAATGGTCTTCAGGCATTTTTTCCCCTCCTCGGTCAGCGTCTCGAAAAATCGGCGCCGGGCTTTTTCTGGGGCGCCCCAGTAGCCCCCTTCCTCGCTTCTCCCTACTTCATCGCATGCCCTTGCTTCCAGACGGGTTACTTTATTCGTCTCTAACAACCCGCCCTTTTGCCTCTCCACTTTCTTTCATCAGTCTCCTCTATGACAACGTTTCCTTCACCCGCGCAGAGCACACCTCGGAGTTATTCTAGTTCCCACCCCCCCCCTCGTTTAGTTCCAATCCTGGTTCATGTTAGTTAATCCATCTACATCCCCTGACCCCCTGGACGGTTTTATTATCGGAACCATCGCCACCATCCTTTGGTCTGCATGCTCGAAGCGGCGTTCAGCGAACGAGGCAGGTCTGATGACTTCCTCCGTCCTTCACCTCCTCGTAGTTTCCGGTCGCCAATTTTAAACATTCATTTCCTTCCCTCTTTTTTCTTTCGGAACCTGCATTTTTCCCTGGCCTCTTTTTCCCCCCAGGCGGCGTCGGAAACTCCAGTGACGGCGTCGTTGCACGCATCGCGTCTAGGGCCTTTTGTTTGAAGGTAGCCCCTCCTCCCCTTCCTCCTACCTCTCAAAGCTGAGAGGTTGTACGGCACCTCCCCATTCGCCGTTCTCCTGTTTTGTCGCTCCTGACATTGCTTACGGGCGACCCAACAGAAGCTAGCCACCTCTGAACTTTTTCCGCGTCCTCTCCGTCCCATCTTCCAGAAGATAGTGTTAATTAGTTTTTTCGCTCTTTGGTAGAACTTCGCCCTGAAAAAGTCTTTTTTCATTATCTTCTACGCTTGATCCTGACCAGCTCTACCGCGTGATTTTTCGGTTCCTGAAGGCCTGAAGTACAAGAAGGAATGTATCATCATGCGCCCTTCTCTGTTTATCTTTGCTACTACATCCTGTGCCTGCCTCCTTTTTCCTCCCCCCCCCGGTGGAAATCTTTAGCCTCCCACATCTTTGCGACATCCTCACCCAGCGACCCTATACTTTGGAAAACTTTCCAATTTTTAATCCAAATCTTTCACTCCTGGAGATCTATCCGGTTTTTTGCAGCGTGCTCGGAGACAACGTTCCCTTTTCCTCTTTCTTCCAAATTCCCCGGCGACTTCTCTTGCCACCCTTTCCTCTTGTGGTGGCGATCTTGCCAGTTAATAGTGCAATCCTTACAACCCTGTTCCCATTGTCGTTCGTCGATATGAGTCCTTTTTTTACACGGTTGTCTGATCCTCCTTTTCCCCCCTTTCCGATACGACACTTTATGGAGATCTGAGGTCTCAGTGTCTACTGCCTACGCCTTGGATACCGCGTTGCATCGGGCGGATCGCGCTAGGTTTAAATTTTAGCCCTTCGCGGAACGATCGGCCAGACGGTGCTTTCGTTTGAATTGCCTACCCCGAATTCTTGAAGCGGCACTTTTCTTTCCTTTTCTTCTTTTACTCCTCGTTGTGTGTAGAACGGGGCGTTCACTCGTTCATGTGTCCCTTTTATTCTCTACCGCCCCGTGGAGTCCATTTTAAGCGCTGGTAAGATAACCGCGGCGGCGCTCCCCTGACTCCTCTTCCTCTCTGATAAGGACCTGATCTCGGAACCTTCCAAGAAGATCCCCCCCTCAAAGTGTCGGATCGGAGCCTGCAACCGTTTTCCCCTTCCAATTGATTCCAGTGGACGAGTATCCGATTGATTGACAGGGTTGTCAGATGGTTTACCTACCTTTATCACCTTTGCCTGTGGAGCATGCAGTTCGCCCCCCCCCCCCTTCACAGGTCCGTACTTCGGAAGTCCCCATTGAAACTTTGCTCGAGAACGTCCCCCTGATCTCTGGACAGATCGCTGAAAGATTGCTTCTGATTTCGAACGTGGCCCTTCCTGTCCCTTTGTTTCTTTTCTTCCTCTTTGCCGGCGAAGCATTCCTTTATTAACCAGCCTTGCGTGGCACTCTTTTTTTTCCGGGCAGCTGTTAAGCCCCCGGGGCTTCTCCCTCATGATTTGCCTCACCTCCTTTCTTGACTGCGTTAGTTGTATTACCGAGGACTTTTCCCACGCTCAAAACCCACGCTGGAGCTCTTGGGCTTAGCCACAACCTTCCCTCCTTGGTGGAAGTTACACCTCTTTCCAGTCCGACACCAGATAACTTTGATTGCGGAAACCACTCGGTCCTTCTTTCGCTCACCCACTTTCTTCTTTGGCTGCGTGTTTTTGGCTCCTTAGTCCCCCCCCCCTGGGCGACCGGCGGAAACGAGATGAAGATAACCTTTCGCTTGAGTCTCTGCATTTTTTCGCAGCCTTTTCTTTCGTTGGTGTTTTGCCGGCCTTCGTGCTTTTTTTTTCTCGCACCCAAAGGCCCTCTCCTCTCAAACTGGAATGGGCTTTTTCTGGTGGGTTGCCCCTTTCGTTCCGCCGCAGTGGCGGACCCGCCGTCTGACTCGATTTTTTACCTCCAGAAGGGTGGCAATGTCTTGTTAAACGTTTTGACCAAATATAGGACTGTGATTCTTTTTCTTCCTTTCCCCAAAGTTGTAAGCAGTGCGCTGCAGACGCGCTCGATTCTCCGCTCTCTCACCCCCAGTAGCCTGGAAGTTCTTTCCAAAACCTTCCCCTCTGTAATGTATGGGGGAATTTGGCGGGTCTGCCCTCACCCTTTAAATTTTTTTCTCGCTACTGACGGTGGTGTTTCCTCGATGCACTTTCCTTCCTGTCTTCTGTTTGCTCTGTCTCATGATGTTGCTACGGTTGTTTCGGTTCGCTTTCGGACCTTCTTCCCCCTTCCCCAAGATTTGGACTCCGGGCTTCGATGGTTTTCTTGCCCCCCTCCCCGAACACCTCGTCTAGTATTTTAAGACTGCGTGGAAGGGCCGATCGGTTTGCGTCCTGAAATCCCCTCTCTCTGAGGTTTCTGGACTCTCATTCGGCGTTATGCTTTTTTTGCCGTTTTTTCGCTACCGCTCGACTCGGCAAATCGGCGTTTCATGCGTAGGGTAAACCGTCTTCCTTCGTCACTTATGATCCCCCCCCTTTTCTGTATGAAGATAGATGATTATGAATGATCGTTATTTTGTCGCGTTTTTTGCTTTTGTCGTTCCCTCTACGCGTTTCCTGCCCAAAACGTGTTTGCTCCCATGAGGTCCCCCTTCCGGCTAACTCGCACCCCCCTCCGGGATGTAGACGCGAAATAACGGACGGGCGTCAAACTTCATCGGTTCCCGTTGTCCCGGGCACATCTTTTTCCTGACAGGTCGTTCCACACGCCGCGCTTCCACCCATCTCAAAATGAGATCAGAATTGGGAAATCCTCGGGCCTTTGTGAAGCAGCTTGGCCGAGGCACGAAACCATCACCCCTCTTTGTTCCTCGCGGCTCTCTCATCTGCGTTGTCCCTCAAGTCCTGATCATTCTGGGCCCCTCCAAAGTGACAATTCTTGCGGCTTCTTCGTACCATGGAGCATCTTCTCAGTTTTTTTTCCCTTGGACGTCAATCGTCCTTTGGCCTAAAAAAAACAGTAGCACGTTTCGCGTTTCTGCCTGTGAGGATTTTCCCCCCCCACCCA
>Ga0179593_1380736_pt1 | contig 17316 bp, 16 predicted proteins | sample CZODoug2_1_08_16_FD_185931 | JGI IMG/M metagenome (GOLD analysis project Ga0179593, IMG submission 185931) | Vadose zone soil fungal communities from Angelo Coast Range Reserve, California, USA - CZODoug2_1_08_16fungal (PacBio error correction) | ecosystem: Environmental > Terrestrial > Soil >... | reverse complement strand
TTCCCTTTTCAAGTCCCTCTTGTCATGTTCGCCCACCCCTCCTTGCTTGGGGAGCGTGGGTCCAAAATACGCTACGACTTAGTATGCCCATCATGAGACCTCCTCCACCAAAATAAACAGTACGATTCCTATTTTCGCAAATACCTTCCTTCCTCCTTCCGGTAGATGAAAACTACTTTCAAGATGGAAGTTTCCACACTAGAAATTCCCCCTTCTGCAGGTCCTTCTTCTTTCCTGATGAAAGAACCTCTTTCTTTGGTCTTTCCTCCTGCCCAATCTTCTTGTTGTTCCGCGCGTGGACCTACATTATAACCATGCCTTTCTCCAGACGCATAACGAGCTGGTTCTTTTTGGTGTTGGTTGGTTTCTTCTGCGTAGCCCTTTGCTTTTCCCCCCCCGCCACCATTTCCCAGGCCCTGGGTATTATCTCCACTCTGTGCTAACTGCATAGCCCACCTTGGGCTGCCTCCTCCGTCAAGTCCCTTTGCAGAAACGAAACCCCCCACCTGTTACATGCAAATGAACTTTGCCCGGGATTGTTCCTTACAAACCCACCTACGTTCCGTCCATGCCTTGCAGTTGTTGGCTGTTAGGCCTTTCTCTCAACGCGGTTCTCCCCCCCTACAAGCAGGAGTCACCATGGCCCCCCCTGTTTCTCTTCCCCCCTTTGAGACAAGTTCGGACTTATTCCCTGCCCTGGCGGTTTCTTTCTGTTTGGCGGAATTGCTTTTGCTTCGAAGCTATGGGGGGCGCTATTTTTCAGCGAAGTCGTGCCACGCTACGGCTCGATCGCCTTTGTTCTTCCCTCGAGCGAAGATTCAGCGAGCCTTGTTTCTTCTCCTTTTCAGCTTATCATGGAAAGTCCCCTCTTTTATCAGCATTCCGATTGAGACTCTCTCTCCCACGCCCCTGTTCGTAACCTTATCGCGCAGCATGTCCGACATAATACCCTTTTATGTAGCCTGGGCAAATTTTTGTCCTCGTGAGGAACTTCTTCCGTTCGCCTATTTCACAAACCTCATTTCATTTTTACTTCCACCAAGGGCGCGCGTTTTACTTGTTTTTGACGCCGATTGACCCTTTTCTTTTTTTAACCCCCCTGTTTTCTCCCCCTTAAAACTGGTCCTTCACCAGCTATGGTAACCGCGACCAACCGGAGAGTCTCTTATCTTTTTTTGTTTTTTTTTCCCTCTACCATTCTGCGCCCAGAGAGCGATTCTCCCCCAAAAACATGCAAGAGCATTCTGCCCATTTCCGATCTTCCCGATACGTTCTACGATACCTTCCAGCTCCCTATACCCCCTTTTTCAAATCGGTATGTTTTTCCTGAAAACCGGAGTCTTTCCACCTCGTTTTCACTTTCCCACCCTCACTACGCCCTTCAATCCCCTTCTCTGAATCTTCTTCCTCCTTCGGCCTTCAGGAGCATTTCCCCCCGTCTTACCCTCCTCCCACCCCGATTTCATCCTGAAGCCCCGTTCTTCTAGTACCCCGTAGGTGAATCCCTGGTTATGCATCATCATCTTTTCCAAACCACCCCCCCCCCCCCCCCCCCCTGGCGTCTGAACGGTTTCATTGGGTGGTCTGTCTAGCCCCCGCTTCGGCAGACGTGTCTTCTTCTTCTTCTCGCCCTTTGCAATTTTCTTTCAACATTCTTCCTTTTCCCTATTTACTTGGTCGGATCGCGCGACACGGGACTTCCGATAAGGTCTCCGTGTTCGACTTGCGCACTATGTATAAGCATCCGTTCCTCTCCATGCCTTACCCGCCCCCCCGTTACCAAAGGAATCGCACCAGATTCTTGCTCAGCTAACAGTAATATCCCCCCGCGTCAGAAGTACCCCCCAGTTAGTTATCTTCCCTATTTTTTCCTACTCCTCCCTTTTTGATTTTGAGTCTGTGCGCGGCTGTCGTTGTATGCGCCGATTTCTAGGCATGTTCGGCTCTTCACCTTTTCTTCTTTTTTTCCGTGGGGGAGTCTTTGAAGTGGATTGATGCACTGCTTCCCCCCCCCCTTCCCACGCGCCGCCCCTAGGCCCTCCCCTTTTTTTTTTGTTCGACATCTGTCCCTGTTCTAGATAATTAAACTTTTATTTTTTTCCACGTTAAGAATTCTCCCCCCCTTTTGGTATTTAAAATCGACTACCCTCCCTACCAATTTATTTCTTAATACTTATTGCAATCCGTCCCCCAGACTTCCTCAAGTGAAAGGCCCTACCCTTTGAATACAGTATGAGAGCCCCACTTCCCCTCATTGATCAGAAGAGCTTGCTCTCCATGTGCCTTAATGTTGCGGCTTTGCTGCCCTTTACAGTGACGGTCTCTCATTTGCGCAGAAATTTGTCTCAAGCCATTTTCAGCTCTACCTTGCAGGGCGAGGGTGAATCCTACGAGCTTCTTTCCTTGTCTTTTAAAGACAATTTTTTTTGCGAGGGTTCACCCCACTTGAGTTGGATCGTTTTGATCCCTTTTTGGGATATCAGCTCTTTTTCTTATTCCTTCCCCTTCCCTTATTCAATGACTCTTCTTTATACCCAATCCTCTCCATATCTTTCTCATTTTTTGCCTCACAAGAATTTGAGTCACTCCGGTTGTTCTTCCCCTATATCTTTTCAGCCCTTTTTTTCTTTATGCTTTTGTCCTTGGTCGACTACCGATACCCCCGTTTTGTACATCAGGGACCATCCTTGCCCACCTCATTGGATAAGTGTAACCCTGATTTCTTAACCAGGCGCCCCCACTCCTTCTTTTAGGCCCATTGCCTCATTCCAACTTCTTTTTTTGACCCAGTCGCAGAAATACCGATCTTTCTTCCCATTTTCGTTTCTGGTTCTAAAGAACTCCCCCCCTGGCGTCTTTATAACTTCTTACCTAGGAAGACCGCTCCTTTCCCCTTGTAGAAATCCTTTTCCCGCCCTTTCCTCCTGATCGAATCTTTGACTTTTCACCTTAGTTCGGGACGTCGACTCCTTTTGATGATTATTGAAATTCTTTTCCCTCTAATCCTCTAGAATCCCCCTAGGTTTTCCGAGCAACGCCTGGTCTCTTCTTTTTGATGAAGTGAAGAAGCTGTTTTTTTCAAGCACTGTCAGATGTTGCGTCTCGGGCGATCACGCCGCCACACCGTTTTATACCCCGGCTTCCGCCCTTTTCCCGATACGGAACTTACGACTTGATTTTTTGGCCAAGTTCCGTTCTTTACCCATTTTTTAATGCTACAGACGGCTGTGTTTATCCTTTGTGAGGAGTTCGCTTTTTCGCAGCCTCCTCCTTCTGTTCTCTTGCGCAGATTTTTTTCTCCCCCTTGCATGCGTTGATTTTTGCAGTGCTATGATCCCTTTTCGACAAGCCTGCATCTGTCTTTCTCCAAAGTGCCATGCGTGTCCGCGAAAGCGAATTTCCCCCGTCCTCAGAATGTCCCTTTTCCCTCGAGCCAATCATCTTCTGGTTTATAATGACATCTCATTCTCGTCTTTTTCAACCTATGGACTTTTTTTGAGGGATTTGATTTTTTGTTATAACGCCTCAATTTCCCTTCCTTTCTCGTTCCTGTCCGTTTTTTTCCCTTCCTTTTTCCTTATGTTTGTGCTTCCTGTCCTCTATTTTTGCTGCCCCCATTTTCTTGCGGATTTGTCATTCCAAAAAAATCATCCCAACCCCGAGATCCCCGAACTCGAAACCTTTTTGTTCGACCCTTTTTTCGTTTGCCGTCCAATTCTTCTTCTCATCCGTTTGTTTTTAGCTTTGCTCTTTTTTCTTTCCCGACCTAAAGTTTCCTGCAGTGTTTTGGTTTTTCCCAAAGATATGGCGTCATTGTAAAGCTTTTTCTGACAATCCGACCCGCGCTCTTTTTTTGACAGATTCTTTTGCACTAAGACAAACGACCTCCCCTTCCTACGAAGTAGCCGTTTCCTCCATCTGTTTGGGGTGGGGGGTGGTGTGTACCGTACGCCCCCCGTAGATGCAACCCCAGCCCCACTCCCAGGACCCCCCTGAACCTACCTCCCCCCAATGCTACAGCCCATGCTTTACTTATATGCCTGACCCCCTCCCAATTCCTTCTTTTATTGGTCTCTGATTGCAATGGCGCCATTTGTGGGGAGAGTTTCTTCCTTCCCTTTGTTCCTCAAGTGACCTCCCCGCCTGGCGCAAGACAATGCCCGATGCGGGCGTTTCCCCCGGTCTAACACCTCACAAAAACCTTGATCCCACCTGCTGTTCACTGCCCTTTTCGCCCCTATGTTCTTTCCTACGAAAGTGCACACTTCCCCTACACCCCGAATCAATCCCTGAGATACTCCCGACCGTGACGGGGCCTTTTTCCTTCCAAATGACAAGTTCCTCCCCATGGTTCTGATTCATGCGTTGTGCTTTCTCTTTAAACAGAGTATTTTTTTTTTCTTGGGAGACCAGTTTCCTCTTTTTTGTCGCCTCTCCTGTAGTTATAAACCCACACACGCCTAGGACTATTTTCGTCAGTTTTGGATTTTTTTTTGAGCATTCCCCCCTTATGGCGTTATTATTTTCTGTTGGGACGCGAACCGATGTTCATCCCGAAGAGTCGTGCCATAGTCCCCTCCATTGCCGTCCCGTTTCGATCGATTCTTCCCCCCCCCTTAGATAAGGAACGAGTCTTCAGTTGATCTCTTTTTTTCCCTTTCTTGCCGTTCAGTTTGCGCTGGTATTCGACCAAATGCCCTTCGTTTCGAAGACCTTCAGATTAACCGGTGATTTTGGGAAATTGAGTGCTCATCTTCCCCCCCCACGTGTCCAGTTTTTCCCCCCTTCGAACCTCCCATAAGTCCCACCCCTCCGGTTTCGTTTTTTTTTTATATTTTCCCTGTTTTGTGCGACCAGAAATGCGCTCCCCGCCTAAAAAGATGATGAAAAGAGATGTACTCCTCCTTTCTTTAGACCTTTTTCCCCCAGCTTTCTTCCCAGTCCTGCGCAGTTTGACTGTGCTTGACGAGCCTTAAGATTAATTACAGCGACTATTCGCCTCTCCTCCACGATGGTTTTCCCCCCCATTCCTCCCTTCCCCCCCCCCCAGAGATAGATAGGCTCTTCTATGTTATTCCATGCTCTGTCTGCCCCAACCCGTAATCATACGATACGGCCCCAGCACTCCCCCCCCTGACCTTTTGACCTGTTCCTGGTCCCGCAATGTTTTTGCACGCCTCTCTAAAAAGGAGAACGTCCGCGCCCCCACCTTGGCGCCTTTTTTTTTCCAGCGTCTCGCCCCAGTATTTGAACCCCTTGAGGTTTCAATACTTATTACTGCTGCTTTTTTTCACTGGAGAGCTCCTTTCCTGCTTGAACAAGCAACAGCCGTTTTTTTTTTTTCGTAATATTCCATTTCCCCTTTTGAAACCTCGGCGTGTTTGAGATTTTTTGCCCGCTGGGCCGTCTTTTTATCTCCCCCTTGCGACCCTTATCACCACTCCGGGGGTTTATTTCGATTTTTTTTTAACTTTTAGTTGAGAGTATTAAAGTTCCTCCTTCTAGTCCTCGTTCCTACCCAAGGTGTACACAGGAAGCAGGAACATTCCGCTACGAGGAACATTCCCTAAAAGAGCGGAATTAATACCCAAAATCATGCCGAAAGCTTTCCATCCATAAAAGTTGTTGTTGATGAGATCTATGTTCTCTCCTCGACTTTGTATGTGTATCTGTTGCCGCTATATATTTCCGGAAGTTCTCCTCTTAATGTTTTTTTCGAGATTTTCTACTTAAATTGAATATTATCAATCTCCCCCATTTCCGTCCCCCGAATGCTTTAAGACTTCGTTTGGTTTTTTTATGCGTCATATTATTTTTCTGAGACCCTGCCCTGGTGCCTCTTACCGCCCAGAATGTTTAATTTTTCTTTCCAGAGTAGAATTCGACCTCCCCCCGCCCGCCCGCTGTTTTTTTGCAGCGCCAAGCAGAGCGCCACTTTTTGCCGCATGTCCCATGTGAGCTTTTTCACAAAAAAAGAGGTTCCATACTTTTTCCTCCCCAGCCGCATTTCCGTCGAGCGACGTTTTTAGCTGATGCGCCGTTTTTTCTTTTGCCAATTTTGCTTGACGCGCCTTGAGACAAGACTCTTCTTTTGAGGGCGATGTTGCTTGGAAATCCTGCTAGCGCTTTTTCCCACCGACTGTTTCATTGCCCCGAGTTTCAACACCATCCTCGAAGCGTACTTTTCTCTCTGCTTTGCGAGTGCCTTCAGCTCTCAGTGGCGAAGGTTTCCTTCGAAAGTATAGATTCAATGCCTCTTTTTTTCTTTTTCCTCATCTCCGTATTGTCGATCGCAGCCTTTCGATGACCCCCCCCCGCCTTGACCGCAATCTCTTTTTTTTCGAGTTTCGACTTTTCTGTTTCAGCGTGAATTCGGTCGCATTTTTTGTTTTTGTTTTTTCCCAACCCCCTTGGACATCTCCCCACAAAGTGTTTCCTTAAAATGCTGTTTGCCCTTTTCCCCCTCTGGACTCTTTTTTTCCTCGACACCGTGTTCATCCAATGTGAGCCCTGGGTCGGGCATTTTCATCACGTGTTTAAGCACAAAGTTCTAAAGAAAAGAACCCACCCTTTCCCTTCCATGTCTTCAATGAGCTTTGTACTTTGAACGCCCATTGCAGTCCTCTTTTTCTTACTTTTTTACATCGTCTTCATCCCGAGGGTTGCTCTTTAAGAGAAATCCCGACTTTTTTTCCCCCCCTGCTCCTGTCCTCTTTTTTCTTGCTCCTCGTCTCCCTAACTCGACGGGAGGCTTTTCTTTGAGAGTTTTTTTTTGTTCCGGCCCTATTTCCTACCACTTACCGTGTATAATTGTGACACTGCTTCCCCCCCCCATCTGTCCCATATCTGATGCGCTCCCTAATGCGAATCCTCAATTATTTTCTTTGTGTGGTGGCGATGTTCTTCTCACTCCAATTCAAGTATTGGCTCTTCACGATCACCTACGTTGTCTCCCTACTATCCAGCACCTCTGAGACTTACAAGCATACTTGCAAGATTTGCTGCCGAAATGAACTTAACCCCTTCAAATCCCTTCTCCTCCCCTGTCGCCAGTTAGAATTCGGTGGTTTCTTTTATTTTTTAGAGCTCTCCGTAAAGCCGTGTTTTATGCTTGCGATGGCGGTTGGTCCCCCCCCCTGGAAGTAGGTGACTTTTTTTTCCTACATCATTTTCGTCCGAATCTTTGCTTCTTCTACAGGCACGGTGCATGCGGCTTCGTCCCTACTTTTTTCTCCAATCCAGTTCCCCCCCCCCCCCCTTCCCTCTTTCTCTAAAGCCCCTTTTACTTAGGGAGTTCATCAATCATTCCTCATTTTGTTTCTTCAAATATTTTTGTGTTTTTACTCTCGCCGCTGTGGATGGGCTTCTTAAGAAGACCCTTCTTCAGGTGTCCGACTTAGTTCGTTTTCTCTTCCCTCTTTCCTGTTTTGTTGTTACTTCTGTTTTCTGTCCCTTCGGCGCCTACTTTGGCGTTCCCCCTTTAAAAACCTTGCGCTCCCTTCCTTTATCTTTTTTGCGTTTTCCCCTTGCGGTTTGCGTCTTTTGCGCTCCCATATCTCTCTTTTTACTGCGAGTCCTGATCGTCACATACCTCCCCATGAAATTTCCAAATATAGGCGATTCGCCTTTTCTTTTGGGATCCTTCCCACCATCCTCCATCTTCCCAGGCCCTCCGCCCGACATAGATCCTTCCGCCCCCAGGCCAGGAGGTTGGAGATTCTTTTTTCTCCCTTCCCAAAGTACAGAAATGCGTCGTAGCTTCCCCTCCCTACCCCCCTAATCTGTTTGGACTTAAAACCCTATTCACATCATGTTGCAATGCGACCAGGACTGAGAATGCCTCCTCCAATTCCCCAGCTTTCCTTCTTTGCCCCCCCCAATTGCCGCCAAATTTGAGGTTTTGGTTAGCGTTAACTACTTTTATGTTACCCCCCAGTCCTCCTCCCCCGTGATGGAGCCAATCCCCCCAGCAACGATGAGGGCTTTCTGCTTCCTTTCCCCAAACTTAAACCATGCCATGGGTCCCCCACCCTTTTTTCCCAAAGTTTTCCCTTTCTTAGAGGTGCCGACCTTTCCCTCACCAAGCGGCACCGAAAAGAAAACCACCTCCTTCTAACTATACATGAGTCTCCTCAGACCAACCTTGCGGGCCTTTTGCCGTCACCCCCCCTTTCGTAAATGCGTTAGGAGTCTGTTTTCATGAGAAAAGCGGGCTTTGTTTTTCTTTTTTTTTTTTTTTTTTTTTTTGTTTTTTGGTTTGTGGTTGTGTGGGGTTTTTTTTTTGGTCCCTCTCTATATATCTATACTTATCTTGGTGTTTTTTTGGTGTGGGGTGTTTTGGTTTGTCTTTGGGGGGAGGGTTCGTTGTTTGGGGGTTGTGTTTTTTTTTGCCTTGGGGTGGTTTTGCGCGGGTTTGGTTTTGGTGTGGGGGGGTCCTTTTTGTTTGTTTTTCTTAGAAGCTCTGTCGTCCCTCCGTTCAAGAAACTCCTTCCCCCCCCTCCTTTTCAAATATGAAATTCACGTTCCCCCCCGGCTTTTTTTTCTCTTGTTGCTGAACTGCAAGAGGTGGAAGACGCCCGCCTGTCCCGTGCTGCAATCTCTCCCGACCGGAGCCATTTTTTTTTTTCCTCCGACTAGAGCGAACGTCCCTCCTTCTCAAAGGTTTCGTGACGTGCTCCATGCGGACGGGATTGCCGGCTCGATGGCGCGCTTTGCCAAAACGACTTTTCGAGCAACAATTGGTTTTTCCCTCCTGTCACATGGCATCTGTGTTTACACTGGGCAAGGCTTTCACTTGATTCCCATGCAGCTCGAAAGTTCGATTCAGCCCCCGCAACACAGTTTTTCCCCCCTTCTTTTTTTTCCTGGCTTTTCCCGATCAAACCGGTGTATATGGTGTGCGACCCCGACCAATGCATATACTAAATCCGCCCCCCCCACCCCCTTCTTCCCCAAAGCCTGCTTCCCCTCCCGCTCCCCCCAGCATCGAGTTGAGCTCAAGCGTTTCTTATTGAACTTTGATGCCCTCCCCCTGGGGGTTTTGTTTCCCTTCCTGAGAGGGATGGCATCGCCTTGAATTAGGTTCTTCTTCTCCTCCCCTACCTTCGAGGCCTTACGTTTCCAAGCGATTTTCAAGGCGAAACTGGTTTTTCTTTTTTTTAAAGAACACGACCCCCCCGTTTTTTTTTTTTTTTTCATGACACTCTCTACGAGCCCCAAGCACCTCGACCTGCCAAGTGCCTCTGCATGTAGAGCGCATTCCACGCAATTCCCGTCTACAAATGCACTCTTCCTTCGGCACTTTCCCCTCACTATGCTCCTCTGCCTACGGTCCAGCGTCGACGAAGTATTTTGATTTTTTTGACCCCCCTTCCGACATCTCACAGGCCCTTCGGAACGTTTCCAAGTTGGCGCGAGATTTTGCTCCCCCGTTTTTCCCCCGCGTTTTATCTAATAATTCGACCCTGTTTTTCATACATTGTGGACCACAGAGGCGGTGACCTTTTTGCAGGCGGACCAGTCCTCCTCGCCTTGGACCCCCCCCCGCGTCCCCTCGCCACCATTGGAGGGCCTGTCCGCTTTTTTTGTGTGCTTCAGTTTTAGAAATCCGCCCCAGAAAAGCTCTTTGACGGAAGTCCTGCACCCAACGCCCCCTGCAATTCCCGTCAAAGGCCGCTCGTCACCTTAACCATACCCCCCATCCGGCTTACTTCACCCCCCAAGTTCAGTGACACGTTGACATACTCTCTTTCCTCCTCCATTTTTGTCCTGTGGCTTATATGTTTTCCTCAATTCAGCCTATGTTGGGTTTTCCTTGCTCTTCTCGTCCTATTACGCGCTGTCTTGTCCCCTTTGTCAGGTGCTTTTCTCCATTTTTCTTTTTCTCCATCTATCACATGCTCAAGCCGCCCCTACAAGAATTATTGCCCCTTTGCCAGTTTGACTCCGAGCAGCAATGTTAATGCTTTTTTTTCGATCCTCTTTCCCTGGACCCAAAATCTTCGCCCCGAATGTTTTCAATTCTTAGATTGGATATTTTTGTAGCAACAACCTGTTTCCCTCAGTTGGACAATATCCCTCCCCCTAACCTCCTGTGAACAGGAGACGCCATTGAATAATTGTTTGATTCACCCCAACCCAGGCGTTTTCCACTCTTTGGCTTTTCCGATTTCCTGGTCCGTATGTGATTTTTCGGCTTTCGCGTCCCCCCGTTGCGATGCTTGGGAGAGCCCCCATTCACTTAAGGTCTCTCATTCAGGCGTCGGTGTTTTGTCTTAGGAGGATTCGCTTTTGCAAAAAAAGACCATTCCCTACGTTTTTTGAACGCGTTCCCCCCCTACTATGACCCCCCTGAGCGCTTTGTCGGATATCTCGATATCGTGCGGACTTTATCTTTGCCTAAATGACGGGGCATTTTGCGTCCCCTCCCCTTCGGAGATGAAGCCTATTTTCTGAACTGAGGACTCTCCAGGTGTTGTCCCATTCGGTTTCAGCCCCCTTGGACTTGTATTCTTCCTCCCCCCCATTATTTCTCCACACCTTTCCAAAAAAAAAACACCTGTTCCCGTAGCGTCAAAAGCCTTTACCTCGCACTTTTACTTTTTTGGTACTTACTTTCCGATCCCTTCCCCCCCTGAGACCACCCTCTTTTCTGCGTTGTCTCCCTGTTCCCCTCCCTTCTGAACCTTTTCGTTCTTTTGATAATCCCCTGCCCCTTTTTTTGCCGCAAATAAGGTTCTCTGAAATTCCCCTGCGCGCTCTTGTTACCTTTCCCGCCTCCCCTTGAGGAACCACCTCTTTAAGTTCCCTGGCATCTCCCCCACCCCGAGAAGCCAAATCCGTCTATTGCGCTCTCCCCTCTTTTATTCTCTGTAGCATCTTTCTTCTCTGGACCCCTCCCCCCCCCGATTTCCAGCGGGCGACTAACAACATTCGATCCCCATAGCTTCAGTAGCGCCCCCCACCGCCTGGCCGAGCAGAGTGATAGTAGATTTTGTGTGTTTTTTCCATTGCAATGTATTTTTTTTGAGCATGAGCTCGCGGTCGAGGCAAGGCACCCGCAGTTGACTCTAATCTATCCCGCAACCCCTGACGCTCCTGACCGTTACTGGCAGGAACTTAGCTTGTTTTCCCCCCCCGAACATGACCTCCCGTATTCTCCCCTGTTAGAATGGAAGGCGTTGGTTTCTTGCACGTACATTCTGTCTTCTGGAGCAGCCTTTACGACACCCTGATATAGATTTGAGACTCTTTGTTTTCTCCAAGTTTCTTCCCTTTCGGTTAGTCACGGCACACCCCGCATCGTTGGTCCCCTGTTTTTCACGATGTCTGCTTCCCCTTACCCCCACGCGTTTACCACACTCCCCTCCTTGGCCATTGCCGCTTCAGCAGATCTATGTATGACCTCATTCCCTCAGTAATAGAGTAGTCATCCCTATTTGAGTAGGTGCTGTTTTTTTCTGGTGCTGTTTTTCAATCCCCGACTCGTGCGGACGGGCGATGCTTTTTCCTTGAGATTCTCTAGTCCCTTTCTCTTTTTCTTTTGTGTACGACCTTCCCGAAGTTAGAGGTTTCTTTTTCCTTCCAACCGATTCTTGATGAGCGCATTACTTTTTTTTGATTCGATTGCTGAGGCTTTTTTGATTTTTATTAATCCTTTGTTGTTGTGAGAGATCGAGACTTTTTCCTCATCCCCAGTTTTTTTAGAACCCCCCCGTATTTTTCTACTATTTTTTGTTCCTAACCCCCCCCCAATTCGAACCGCTTCCCAGTTTATTGACTTGCACAGAAGCCCCCGGAAGACCAGGTATTTCTCTTCTTCCGTGCCTCAAGAATAGCTTCGCACCTCCCCTTCCTTCGTAGTTTTAACCTCCCCCTCCCGACCGATGCGACGTCCCCCCATACTATTTTGCAAATGCGACCAATGTGTAGGCAAGTGCCTCACTCCCCCAGATAGAGGTTAGTTTTTTTTCCCCATTTCTTCCACTCCCTTCCCTTGGTCGCGCGTGGCAATAATGCGTTCCTCTCGCACGTGGGGCCACCGCAGACCCCCTTCCCCCCCTCTTCGCGTGGGCTGCCTTGGCTCCCCGAACCCAATTTCCCCATGCCTTTTTATCAAGCTTCTGCCAAAGCTAGCCCCTGCTTATGTTGGCCTGTTCCCCCTAACTTCACAACACCCCACAGCTCCCGCCCCGCTCTGCGCATTGACCCGTATACTACCGTGCACGTTCCTTGCAGTAACCCCCAACCTGAAGTAAGCTCAGTCGTTTTTTTCTCGAGAGATTTTTGCCCTGCGGTAGCACTCGGGTGCCGGGCCCTCTCTTCCCCGAGGCGGTCGACAGGCGTTCGCACCCCTCCCCTTTGAGGACCCTTCCCCTTTGAAGGCTCTTCCCTGCTTTGCGTGCCCACCGTAGGGCATCCTGATTGTCCCCCGTGAGAAGCCGTAGCATTGAAATGCTCTCCATTAGTCTCCTCCCCTTTCGAGTTAATATCGAGCGCTCTCCGTATCCGGACCATTCGGAGGCAGTAGTAGGTTCGATTTTTCCGGTCAGTCCAACTGGCATGAGAAGATGCGCTTTGCCCAAATGAACTGTCGTCCTTCCTTCATGACCGAAATTGTTCCTCCCCCTTTTTACCATCTTTTCTTAGAAATGGACCTCCTGTACTTGGTACCCGAGCCAGTGCCTTGCTTGCCGGTTCGCAATCGATTTAAGAGAAGTCCCCCCCTGCATTCTTCCCCAGATGTGGACGCGATCACCCCGTTTTTCTTTCCGACCCGAAATGCTTCCATCATACGCCCACAAAGTTTCTAACGAGAGTTCCGAACTCTCAACCGGATTTAGACCAAGAGTTTTCCTTTCTAGGCTGCGCAGACTTCGGCCCCTCTTTCTTTTGAAGAGCTCCTTCATGAGCGAGATTCTGCCTACGAACGCTAGAGGCTGTTTTTCCTATACAGATTCCGCGCTCGACTCAATTCGCAAATCTTATTGTTTCCCCGACGCACCCCCCCTTTTTGTAAGGGTGCCACTCTAAGCTCGATACGGCCACCAATGCCACCTTAAAGTATGATATCTCTTTTTCCTTTCTTCCTACCCATTTTCTTAACGGTCCCCCCCCCCCCTTGTCTTTTCCGCCACGCCCCCGCACCTTCCATTCGCCGGAATCGGACTTTCCTTTTCCACGCTTGGCGTTGAAGACACCCTGAGGCCCTTTTTTTTCGGAGCGCTGCTTTTCGTTGATGCACCAGCGGCGGGCAGCGTTTTTCTTATCGAGGGGCCCTTGAACCAATTCTTTTTGCCGAATTTTCTTTTTCTGCGCCCATTTCCCAGGCTCGCCCGCCAAATCATTTGCTGCCGAATGCTTGAAGATTGATACCTCTTCTGAAGGTTCTATTCCCTTAGAGACCAAGACCACGCCACAGAAGCGTCAATAGGAACCTCCATCCTGACTAAACAAAATGCGGCCGTCATCCCCCAAAAAATTCCCTCCCCAGTCCTAACCCATTTCTTTTTCAGATGTTTGTTGACCGTCTTTTAGCGGTATTTTGGTTAGGTTTCCGAAAGTGGTTTTTCTTTTAGTCCGGTGCTAGGAGGTCTATTCCTCTTTTTGTTGCGGATGATTGCCTTAGCCTTGCTCATTGCTATCTCAAAGATGCTCCCGTGATCCCCCCTGACTGCAACGGCATCCTTTTGTGCCCTCTTCGCAGTTTTTTTAATGGCGGTTCCTCATTTCAGTTTTTTTTTCACTCCTCATTTTTTTCAATGTCGGGATCCATTTACCTACGACAATGCTCTCCCGCTGCAGTGCAGCCGTCCCCCCCCCCGCGTTTCATTTTTTAGAAAACTTCCGGTGAATAAGTACTTTCTTACAAGGTAAACCATTCTCTTACCCATCACGACGGCCGTAGACCTACTAATCTGTTGAAGGCCATGTCCCTAGCGTCTCAGCTTAGGAATCACCCCCCCCCTTTCTCTGAGCCAATTGTGAACCTCCTCATCCCGGAACGTGCTGGCGCCGCTTGCTTGTGGAGCCTCCAGGTGTATTAAGATTTGGCACCCAACAGGTCGGAGGTGCCTTTCCCCAAGTTCCGCCTTGAGACAGCGCTTTCTTTTTTTCTTCATGGCCGGTTTGATCTGAGCGCCCTCTCGATGTCCTTTCCTTTCAGCTTTTCCTTTTGGTCCGCCATCTCCTGTCCCATTGGAGTGCCTCCCCCCACGACTTGAGGACCTCTCCTTTTGGAGGCTTCTTTAATCCGTCTTCAGCCTTGCTGGCACCTTTTGTCTTAGTTTTCCCATCTTTTCTCCACACAGACTAACTGTCCCAAGTAGCTGCAAAGCACTTCCCCCCCACCCCATGCTTGGTTGGTCCGTTTGAATTCCCTCGTATGTAACAGGGTAACCCCCATCTATTTGCGCTGGTCGCAATTTCTTCCATCTTTGCCAAGACCCCCCATCAACGCTTCCCCCCTTTCCTTATTGGATGCCACTTCCCTTTTTTAGTCACCTCCATCGATTGGTCTCTATACCGCCCGCCCCTCCTTTCCTTCCGCATTCCGGACCTGGTCAGCAATTCTCCTCAGAAGACTGTCTCCCCCGTCCTCGACCTCGGGCGTATCGAAGAGCTTTCCACTTCCCTCTACCGTATCTTTTTCGTTATTTATCGACCCTCCCAGATTACAGCTTGCCATTATATTAGATGTCCCCCAGCGGTTCCCTTTTCTCCCTTCCTGAGCGAAGCCGTCCTGCTTAGAGTCGACTTCCAGTTGTTGTCTAACTTTAGAATCACCCTCTTCGTCTTTGTGTGCAGGAAAGACCACCTTTTGAATAGCGCCCCAATCGCCGATTGCATCTTTCCGCCTCGGTGTCTTTGCAAAGGCACCGCACACCCCACCCCCCCCCTTTGAGGAGAAAAGTTTATTTCCCCCCTTTCTTAAGAGTTATGGTTTCTTTTTTTCTTTTGGTCTTCGTTGAGGCATCCCGAACGTTCTATTGATTTGTGAGCCTCTGGGGTTCCTACCAGTTCATGGAAGCGATTTTTTTTGGAGCCTTCCCCCAGCCCTTGCCGAAATCGTGTCATGGTGTCTTTCCTTCTTTTTTATGCGGTCTTTTCTCTCTGATTCACGCCTTTCCCAACCCCCCTCCCGAATTTGGTTTCCAATTCCTAAGATCCCCACGTCGTTCTTCCGATCCCCCCCAGCTCGACGCTAGCATTCACATTCCATCTTTTTTTCCAAGTTTCTATTTTTTCTTTGACTCCGCCATCAGCATTGCCTTCAGTCTATTGCCTTTTCTGGAACGAGCTTTTTCCCCATTCCTGTTTGATTTTTTCTTGGAAATTACGATATATGTCTCCCTTCTCGGTTTGATGAGCCGGATTGTAAGGAACCCACGAACCCCCTTTGAGGCTTTTTCCCTTGGCTGCCACATTGCCACTGATTTTGATCCTGCCTCTTGTCCTCGTTTGTTGTGGGATCATTTCTCTGCAATTAAGCATGTTTTTTCCCCCCTCGACCCTGCGATCGCTACTTGTATGTTTGAAGTTTCCCCCCCCAAAATTCCCCCCCCCCCCTCCCTTTTCGGACACATGGAAAGACAGCCCCCCCTTTTCCCCCCCTCCCAGTACCCGAAGTCCAATTAGCAGCGTTCCCCTCTAGAAAAGTATCCCCGCGGCCTTCTCGATGCACCCCCCCCTTAACGACCGACCCCCCCCCGAAATATGATGCCAACATTTCGGACGACTTCTCCTTTATGCATCTCAACCCGGATTGCTCTTTGCGGGCAATTGCCGCCAATTAGGCGACTTTTTTTTCTGCGCTGGAAAATCACTCCCCTCTTTTTTTTTTATGAAAAAGTGTTGCAATGATCGGCGTGGCGGTCCATTTTGCTACCCCTTCCAAATTTTCAACCGACGGCGCCCAATGACCCTTCCCCTGCCAAAGCATAGACACGGTTTGCTTAATTCCTACGAACTCTCAACGGGTCAAGAAACCCCCTTGTATTTTCTCTTTTCGGGTTTTCTCTTTTGCCGTCACCCCCTCCATTTCCGTCCCATGCGTGTGAGCTTTTGCTTTTTGCCTGGCTATTTGCGAGCAACGTGGTTTCTTTTTTTTGAAGCGCGCTTACAGCGTTCGACACCCCCGCTTAGAACTCTAACCTTTCTGTCGGGAGGACTTGTTGGTTGTTTTTAGTTTCCACGCAAATAGGGGGACCTCCCCTTCTGGTGGTATTGTTCGCCAACGTCACTCCACCCTGGTTCAGGTACCTCTCCTCCCCTGTTTTTGAACCGGCCTTTTCCGCTTACGCCCGATGCGTCCCAGTCCTCACCTTTTAGTCGGATTTTCGAGTAGCGCACTCAGTAATAGCGGCTCCTTCCCGATGCGTCCGGTATTCGCCCATTCCCCTTTTCCTATTTTCTCAGCAGCATGTTCACGCCATTACTTTTATGTCGACATGGCCCAGATGTTTTGAAGAGTTTACTTTCCCATGAGAAAAGCGATCCCTCCTTTTTTTTAAGTTTTTCCTTATTCTCAAGAGCTTAACCCACCAGGAATGGTATTAATTCCTCGATTCGCCCCGGCTGTTGCAGAAACCTCCCCCCTTAAGCCAACCGTAATCTGCTAACGAGCCACCTGGCTTCGATAAAGAGTTGGAATTGCCCTAGATGCCTGAGCATATCAGTTGATTGATTCTTTGAAAGCTCATGTGCCCCTCTTTATTTCGCTATCCGCACTCTCGGTCTAGATAGCTCAAACCTCCGCCTTTTACCCCCTTTTATTATGTTGCCTTCAACCCACCCCAAACCCCCCTTCTTCGGGGCCACAGTGCCCCTCCTCTTAGGACCACTCCCCCCCCCCCTCCCTTCACACAGTTACTCTTTCCCGGGAATTTCCTGACCCTTTCCTCCCCTGATTTCACCCGCTACATTCTTTGCAACGGTAGTCCTCATCCCCTTCTCTCCGGCTTGTATTTCCACAGTAATAAACGCTTTGCCCTTTCAGACCTTCTTACCCACTGGACTTTTAATCATTCCATTTCGACTATTCTTTTTCGGCTCTGGGCGCAGTGCTTCTAGGATTTTCCCGTCCTTGCAATCCGAAATTGCCACTTTACCGATGCCATTCACGGCCTTCATCGCTAGTACAGTGCCGCTTTACCCTCCACCCCTTCTTCCCGTGCCGCAGGCGGGGTGTCTTTTTCCAGATTTTTGATAAGTCTCCTTTCGGAAATGAGAGCGCAACACCCCCTTCACAAATGATTCCGCCAATAATAAGTACTCCTTCCTAAAGCCCCCCCAACCATTCTCCTGATCTGAGGCCAG
>Ga0179593_1320395_pt1 | contig 17316 bp, 27 predicted proteins | sample CZODoug2_1_08_16_FD_185931 | JGI IMG/M metagenome (GOLD analysis project Ga0179593, IMG submission 185931) | Vadose zone soil fungal communities from Angelo Coast Range Reserve, California, USA - CZODoug2_1_08_16fungal (PacBio error correction) | ecosystem: Environmental > Terrestrial > Soil >... | reverse complement strand
TCCAGTTGCATTTCCTTAGGGAGACTGTTTGTGGAAAGGCTCCTTTTTGCCCCCTTTTTTTCCCCTCGCTCCGTTCCCCCTCTTCATCTTGTCCTTCAGATAGTTCCCAGTCAGGGCCCCTTCTTGACACGGGCAAAATTTGTTTCGCTCTGTTGAAACGCCCTTTTCCTCCCCGCTCCCTCTTTTTTTTGCGTCAGAATAATCTGGGTTTTGTCACTCCTTTTTTTTCGCGGAGTCAACTTTGGCCGCCCGCCTTGTTTTTCCCTTGGTTTAAATTTGTCCGCAAGTCCCCTGACCGACTGTTCATCCCACTCCCTTTTTTCTTTTTTGGTTTTGTCATGTTATCGCCGCTGCTGGTCTTCCTACGTTCCCATGTGCAGATGGGAGAATGCCCTGAACCCCCCCCAAGCGCCCCTTTCCTCAACCCTGATATTCGCAGACCCCTGTTCACGCCCTCCTTTTCTTTCTATGCTGGACCCTCTTCCCTCCCCCCTAGTGGTCCTCCAGACCGTTTTGAAGATTTTGCGTTATTCCCCCCCCCCAGCATTACATTCTGGGGAACCCTTCCCCTGACTGTTTGGTCTCCATCGCCCCTGACCCCCTGTTGTCCTGATATTTTCCCCATGCTCACGTTTTTGCAAGGTGTTCCCCCCCCCTTGTCTTTTTTTTTTCAGCCCCTTTCCTCCTTAGGGTCCCCTTTTAGCCCCCCACTTTTTTGCTGTTTTCGCCTGATTTCCCCACCCCCCTTCGCCTGTGGAAAACCCCTCTTCTTCGTTTTCCCCCGTTGTTTTTTTTTTTTTTTTTACCCGTTTTTTCTATTTTTGCCTTTAGTGACTCCCTTTCCCCTTTTGATTCATCTGGATCCACGGTCCGGTTTTTTCTCATCAAGTTACCCTTCTGGCTCTTTCACCAACTCTTTTTTTTCAACAGTTAATTTTTTTCTTTTCCCCTCACTGGTAGGGTAAGTCTTTTTTTGCCCCCCTTTATGCGCTTTTGTTTTGTCCGGCTGTATTTTTCTTTGGGTTGCTCCTGTCCTTTTGTTCGGGGTCCGAAAGGGAAATCCGTCTACCACGGTTCGTAGGCTGTCTTTCCCAACGGGTCCACAACCCCACCCAAACCACCCCCCCCACCCCCCCCCCCCCCCCCACACCCCACAAAAACAACCCCCCACCCCACCCCACCCCACACCCCCCCCCACCCCCCCCCCACCCCCCCCCCCCCCCCCCCCCCCCCCCCCCCACCCTCCCCCCCCACCAACCCCCCCCCCCCCCCCCAGGCGATTGTTGGGCTTCCTTGACTCCAAGCGTTTTTTTGCCTCTTTTCTTGGTGCATCCTTTTTGCTCACCTGCTTCCTTCTTCTGCTTTGTTTCTCCTCCGCTCATGGACTTTTTTTTGCCGACTGTTTTGGTAAGGCGTGCGACCTTTTTTTCTTTCTTTTTCCGCACAATTGAACAGTAGGATTCCATCTTTTTTCCCTTGGTCTCTGTCCCGCCAATTTTTATTGCAGGAGTTTCCCCCTTTTGGACCTCGTGATTTTTTTTTCAGCGACGCCGCCTTCCCCCATGTCTGGCCACGTGTCCCTTATTTTGAAGATCCTTTTCTCCCTTTTTTTGATTAGGAACAAGCACTGCCTCGATCTCCTTCTTCCTACCCGCGCTGGGCTAGCAAGCAGTTTGATCTTTCCCGGAGTGTCCACATGGTCCCTCTGGCCATCCTTCCCCCTTGCCCCCACGTTGATAAATCTCATCCCTTGCCTGGCCGTTTTCCCGTCCCCCCTTTTGGTCCCTTATGTGGAAACCCGGCTTTGCCTTTTTCCTCTTCCGCGTATGTGTGCGTGAATGGTCCCCGTTTGCGCCCCCGCGCTTCAGTCATTTTTTGTTACACTCCCTCTTGTGCCTCCCTATCTTTAGAGCCCTTTTGCCGCCCGTCAAAATTTGTCCCCCTTCTGGCCGGCCGCCAGGCCCCCCTGTCTTTCTTTCCCTCCGGCATCCAAGTTTTTTTACCCATGCCCCCTCTACCCCTTTTTGTGCGGGGCTCTCTTTTTTGTGCGCGCCTCGGTACCCAGTCCCCCTCCCCCCCCGCAAGATGCCTTTCCCTTTGTTTGTTTTACGTGAGATGTTGTTTTTTGACTTTTCATCGCTTTTTTTTTTTTAAGCCTTCCCTATTTTTTTTTTTTTTGACCCCGGATGTTCCCTCCCCTGCCGTCCTTTCTTTTGATAATTTCTTTCCATCTTCCCCTCCTCCCTGATTCCTCTCCCTGGGTAGTTTCTAAGTACTTTTAACTGCTTTCCCTTGGAAGGTTTCTTATGCCTTTCTTTTTTGTGGCTTTCCTTTCCTGAACTCCCCCCCCTCCTCTTTTTCCCCTTCATAATCCAGGTGCCGCCCCAGGGTGACGCCAAGCGCCTTTCCCCATTTTTTCTGCTTTTCTTATGAGGGACAGGTTGTCCTTTTTCTGATCCTGGGTTTTCGTGCCTTCTTTTTTTCCCCCCCCCTCCGGTCCCCTTTGCGCACCTCAGACTACTGACCCAGGCTTGAGCACTGTACGTTCCCTTTCCTTTAGTGGTTTGATTTGCCCTTCAGATTTTCTGAAGTGGTTTTTTGAATTTTTTCCTTTTTTGGCACGTCCCGACCCCCCCAACCCCACCACTCAACTGGGGACCTTCTTGTTCGCATTTTACACCTTCCCTTTTTTACGGGAGAGCTAAACCCCAGTTCCCCCTCTTCAAGTGGTTTCTGCTCCCAGGGTCCTCTTCCCTTTCTTTGTCCTTCCTTGGTTCTTTTTTTGCTTCTCCGACCAGTTGTTTGCCCGTGAATGTCCGTCATCTTATTATCGAGTCCTACCCTTGGTGTTTTTTTCCCTTTTAACGTTCAGCCAGTTTTTTCTCCTTTTTCGGTTGCAACTCCCCCCTTATTCATGAACTTTTTTTTTTTTGCTTGTTTTCTTTTCTGCACTTTGTCTTTGCCCTTTGGGCGACCCCCCCCTGATATGAGTCATTTTTCCCGACGAGTCTAGTTTCCCTTTTCTGATCAGGCCCTTTTTTCTCTGCCAGTTTAGTGTATTTTTTGACCGGGGGGGGGTTCGTTTTTTTTCCACCAGGAATAGTTGGTTCCCTTTCCCCCCCCCACTTTGCTTTTGGTATTTGACTCTCTCCCCTGGGAGCCCCAAGTCCTTTTCTTAGAGTGTGCCTTCCTCCACTCTTGGTTGCTTCCCCGGTTCCTCCTTTTGAGAATTTTCAGCCCTGGATCCTCTAAGCCCGTTAGATCGATGTCTCCCTTTCTAGTGGACATTCCTCCAATTGAATTTGTTTTTACCCCCTTTTCCTGTTGAGGTAATCCGCTTTTCTCTGTCCTTGGTTTATAAAGTTCTTCCCAGGTTAAACCTTGTTCCCCCTTATGTCTCTCAAGTTTTGCCCTCTTTTTTTCGGTTTTGGGCCCCCCGACCGGGAACGCCGTTGGGAAACCCCCCCTGGCCTCGCTCCCCCCCCGTGTACTTGCTTTCTGTCAGTCGGCTTGAAAACGTTTAGACCATGCTTCAGAAATAGATTCGACCCAATTTCTCTGGTTTCCTTTTTGCAGTATATTTCAATACCCTTTTTTTTCTTTTTTTGATATCTCTCATGGTTCTATTTGTCCTAAGAGTTCATGGTAGCCTTTCCCCCCCCTTTGTGGTCCCCTGCCGTCTTCTCACTATTTCGTTACCAATTTGAGCGGTTGGTCCCCGGATAGTTTATTCTTTATCCTCCCTTCCTTCCAGATCCCTTACTCTGAGCCATATGGGGAAAAGTCCCCCCTTCCACCCTAGAGTTTTTTTGAGAACCCTCTAAGCCCGCTCTTTCGTTACATTTTTTTTCCCCTTGTATTTTTTCCCCCCTGTTCAAACACCAGGGTCCAGGTTTTTTGACTAATTTTCTTTTTTTTCCTGTGAGGGTCGGTCACGTTGCTCCTATCAGGTCTTTAAACGGTTTCTTTCCCCTGGCTGTTAGGAATGAGGTTTGTATCTCCCTCTTCTCCTCAAAATACGGTCTGGGGACTTTTTCTCCCCCGTTAATCTTTTTCTTTTTTCAAATTTTGCCCTTTTGACCGTTTGGTCTTTCATCTTTGTGAGTCAGGCGTTTTCTTTCCTGGTTTCCCCCCACTCATTTTTACTTTGTAATAAACCCCCGAGTCCTGCTTCTTCTTTACGGCAGGTAGGCGGACTTCTACTCGCCCCACCTTCTACCTCTTCCCTCCCACCCTTAGTGCCAATCAAAAGGTGTCCTGAGGGTCCCCCTTTGACTTTGAAGGGATCTTTTTTTGAGTTTCTTTGGTCAAGAACTTGGATCTATTTTTTCCTTTTTACCCCGGGTTTTGCGAACAGGATATCTTCCCCTTTTTTTTTTTTATTTCCCTTTGACGCACTCCACTTTTCCTCCGTGTGAGGGTTCCTTCCCCAGGTGCAATGCGCTGCAATGGTGGAGTTTGTGGTTTTAGGGCCCCTGGTCCCAGGACCCCCCTTTTCCCAGTTGCCTTTTGTCTTCTTTCTTTTTCTGGCCATGGTCTTTTTTCCCCGAGGTCCTTGTTACATGGTTAGCAATCGTGCCCTTTCTTTCCAGTTTCTGCCTTTTTTTTTTCCCACCAGTCAGCCCCCTCACTGAAAATTCATTTCCCTATTCCCAACGGCATTTGTTTTAGTAAATTTGCGTAGTGCCCCATTAGTAGTTATTTTTTTCGAACCCACTTCCATTTTTTTTTTGGTCATGGCCCCCTCCCTTTTTTTCGGCGGTCCCTAAGTTTTGTATCGCCCCGCGGCAATCCAGGAATATTTTTCTCTAGTCATTTCCCCCGAGTGGGCTTCGGGCCCGTTCCACCCTTTAACTCTGTCACAGCTGGACCATTTTTTTCCGGCTCGATTGCCGGATAGGGGCTTTTTCGTGCCTCCCCAGAACACCAGGACGACCTTAATGGGAAAGTTTTTTTTCTCCTAGTGGGTTGCCGGTTTTTTTTTTTACGGTCGGTATCCAGGTTTTTCAGGCGTGTTCGAAACAATGCCTTTTTTTTTTGCTTTTCCGTATCCAGTTCCCCATTTTTGGACCCGGGCAGGGAGCACCCTCTTCGTTGGCCTCCCCCCCTCGGTTAGCTTCTCCCGTTTTTCCTGCCGATTGTATTCAGTCTTTTTTTCCCCCGTCTTTCTGCCTTTTGAACCTGTCTCTTTCCCCAGCTTGTGGTCTTTCTTGGCCCCTGAGGGGGCCCTTGCTCGCGAGAACCTTTCGAAGAGAGTCCGTGGGTTTTTTTTTCCCTTCTCCTTTAGCTTGCCGTTAAAGGTTCCCGTTCCGTATCCTTTTGGCGTGGCTCGTTATTGTCGTTTGCGACCCCATTTCCTTGGCCTTTTTTTCAGTTCACCACGCCGACAAATCCTTTAACGTCCTTCCTTTGCATTTTGCCTTTTTTTTTTTTTTCGTCCCCCTCTTGGGCCCCCCCTTTTTTTCCCCTGACCGCTTCTTTTTTTCCTGTTCCCCTGCCCAGCACTTCTTTGAAGAGGCCGATTGAGCACCGTCTTTTCATTTTTTCTTTCGGGGTGTGACGTTTTTATTTCTTTATGATCATGTGACTTGCTCTCCCCCTATAGGCTTACGGTGTTATACTCCCGAAGCAGAGTTGGGCCCTTCTTTTTTTAGTCAGTGTATCCCATATAACTGGTTTGACTGGGAGTGATTTCCTCAACCCCCCTGCTCCTTGAGTGGTGAGGTTTCACCCCCACAAGCACAGGCGTTAAAGCCTGTCTGACTAAACCCCCCTCCCCTTCCTTTCCCCCCCTGCCCATTTGTTTGCGCCCGACTTTGTTTCCAAGTTTTCCCCCCTCACACCGCGTTGCCGCTTCAGCCTTCTCTCTGTTATCAGGGGACCCCGCAGTTTTTTGTGCCGGAATTTTTCTCTGTCCTGTTTTCTTTATTCTTTTTCTTGAGTTGCCTCTTTCCCGCGACAAGCTCTAGGTTCCCAAAAACCTGTTTTTCCTTTTTGCCTCCTCCAAACATTTTCCGAGTTCGCCTTTTTTTTTTCCCCTTTTTTAGCGCTTATTTTTGTCCCAGACCTCCGTTCCGCCTTTCCCAGTTAGTGGGAGACGGGATGTGTCGTCTTTTTCCCCTTTTGACCGTGCCTCTTCCCTTGCAGAGGTTCCGGCCACTCTTTAGTGGTTTGTTTACGATGCCGTCTTTATCGGGTTCTTGATTTCCCCCCTGCCCCCTTGGGCCGGTGCCCTTTTCATCCTTTTTTTTTTTTTATTTTTCTTCTGCTCTAACCCCCTTTAGAACCTGGTAAGTTCCTTGTCCCTTTCCCTCTATGTTGCATATGTTCGTTCTGAGGCCTCATCTACCCCAACAAGTTGTTTTACCACTATTTTTTTTGATTCGTTACCTGTCCTCTTTTCTCTGTTTTTTCAGCTGTCCTAACCCCCTTTCCAATTGTCCCCACCCCTGAGGAACGACCCTTAGGTATTGCTCTGTCCCGGGTTCCCCATTTTTCAGGTTGGCGGTCATTTGACCTTTTTTTTTTCTCGCGTTTCAAATACCACGTTTTTCGTTTGATGGTCCGTTTTCACGCTCCTATGGAACTCTTTTTTTTCTTTTTTGCTTTTTGCTTATTGCGGTCACCGGCTCTGGCCATTCCTTCTCTTTTTCCCAATGTTGTTTTTCTTCCCGTTTTCCGTTTTGGTTTATTCTTAGTCATAACCGGTTTCTACCATTTTTTCCCTTCTCCACCATTTTCCTTCCAAAGTATTTTTTCCTGCCCTGGCACTGATCTTGTCCCCCCCCCCCCACAGATTTCGTGTACTCTGGGCCCATCGGCCATGGTTTTTTCTCCCCTTTTTTCCCTGCGCCTCCACCGTCGCTTTTTTTGATTTCGGCTGGTTGTATCGAACCAACTCCTTCCGCTTTTGAAAGAGATCCCCTCCCTTTCCTGTTTAGTTTTCCTGTCGTTTGAGTCAAACTTTTAGTTTAGCTCCTCCCTTTTTTTTCTCCCTGTCCCATCTCTCCCTTTCTTGCATGTCTTTCGAGGGATCCTTTGATCTTCTTTCTTCTTTTGGTCCTGGTGTGATAGCAGCGTTTTATCGGTCTGCCTTTTCCCCATCACCCCGCCATCTTCACGTTCCCCTAACTTTCCCCTCTCCCTCCTGTTGTTGTCTATTTAGTCCCCGTCACGTGAAGTCCTTTCTTCCGTGGTCGGTCAACGGACCGTACTCCTCGATTCCATTTTTGATCTGCCGGTCAAGCTGGTCCGCCCAGGCAGGTCCTTTCCCCCCCTTTCCTCGGCATCACACACGGGTGCTCTTTTTTTTTTCCCCCTGTTCTCCACCCCCTAACAGAGTTAGTTCCCCCCCCCCCTTTTCGTTTTTTTTCGGGTTTTTGTTTTCTTCATTTATTGGCGGTTGAGTTAGATGTCCAACCTTTGCTTCTTTTCCCCCAGCCGAATCGTCGGATCTTGGTTAGTCGCAGCCCCTTGCCGATGGCCCGCCGTTTTTCCAATTGACAGTCTTTGGCTGATTCCTGCTCCTTTTTTTGCGCCGTGTAAGTTTACCTTTTTTTGACCCCCCCATCCCGCTGTCTTCACGTCCCCCCGACGTTTGCCTGAACGAACGGCTTTCTTTTGGACTCGAAGAAACAGACCCGTTTCGTGTTTCAATTCCTCTCTTTTCTTTTTTTTTAGGCGCGCGCTCGGTCTACACCCCTGTGTTTTGCCACTTTCCTCCACTGGGGTTTTCTTTTGGACTCGGCTAGTCAGTTTGTCAACGACATGTGACGTGAGGTCCTCCCCCCTTTTCAGAAAAGCTGCCGATTTCTCTCCCTTTTTCAACCTGTTTCCCTGCGCCAGAAGTTATCCAGTTTTCGTTTGCTCACTGTTTCTCTTTTTTTCAGGTTGTCCCCTTTTTTCCTTTTCTCTGTATTTTTCCCTTCCCGCACCCTGCCGTTTTTTTACCTATTTCCCTCTTCCACTGTTGCCGTTTTTTCTTTCCCTTTTGTCGTCCCCCCCTGCCCCTCGTAAAACACTCGGCGACCCCTTTTTTCCCCGGAGACCCGTTTGTTTTTTTTTTTTGGCTCCTACATTTTGCTTCATTTCAGCACTTCGTTCACTCAACATTTTTTTCACAAGCTCTTTTTAGGATCGTGTCCCCCCCCCCTGACGACCCCCCCTTTCGGTGCCTTCCCTACTTTTTAAATTTTCTTCGATTTCAAGGAGCGTTCAGGGAGTTTCCGTTTTACGTGTTCTTTTTCACTTTTCCTTTTTCTTTTGGCATTGAAACTCGCGGTTTTGGACTTGGGCTTCTGCACTTTTCTTACGGGTTTGCCGGTCTAGGTTTCGTTCGTCTTCTTGAGGACTTCGTGTCCAGGCGGGGCATCGATGGGAGCATCCCCTTTTTCCCTTTTTTGTGTTGCGAAAAACCCTTTCTTTCTCTCTTTTTCCTTCTGCGGGTTTTTCTCGACTGCTAAGACGACCGATCCGACGGTTTGTTCCGCGGTTGAAACTGTCCGTTCCAACTTTTTTTTTCTTCTTTTTTGAGTTTTTGCAGTTTTCGACTTTTTGTTTTCCAACTGGCTTACTAAGCTAGGCGTTTTGTTTCCTCCTTTTTCGTTGTGGGGACGCAAGTGGTTTCAGAGACTGCCCCTCTCGCCTTTTGCTTGGGCCCTTTTCTTTTCTGGTGCTAGAATTTTCACCTTGTCGTATTCGCCCGGCACCCTCTCGCCTCTTCCCCCCCCCCGTTCCCATTCGACCCGGCGTTCCGCCGGTTTTCCCCGGTCTATCTCCGGATTTCAGGAACACTATTAGCCCTCCTCCCTTTTTCCTCCGTGCTCCCCTAGCCCTGTTTTGCCCCTTTTGTTGACTTCCCGTCACCGTCTTCCCCGTTTCGTTCTTCCTTGCGTTTTTTTCACCCTTTTTCTTGGTCTTTGCGCCCGCCCAGTGTCTCTCCTTTTCTTTTTTAAAAGTTACAACGGTCTTCGGCGTGTTGGTCAGGAACTGAGGCTGTTCGTTCCTTTCCCCCCCTGGCCCGCCCTAACCCTTCTCGTGACTTCCCTTCGTTTCTGGTCATGCTTGTACTTCCCGCCACGGCGAAGTGTTCCCCCCACTGTTTTGTTCTTTTTCTTTTTCGCGGGCCGCCGCAAAACCTTGTGCCCCTGTGCATTGCTGTTTGCTCGTCCTTTTTTTTTTGGGAAGTTTTTATTGTCTTTTGGGGCTTGAGGATTTCCTCTTTCCGTTTCCCAGTTTTTTTGGAGTCCCCTTGGAGGAATCACGTTTTTGGAGATTCCCCACCTTCTGGTGCGTCAACTGTATCTTTGTCAGGTTTAGTTCCCCCATAGATTTGGCATTTTTTCATTCTGGGTGGTCCGTCACCCTTTCCCCCCTTTCCTTCCTGGCGTGCTCTTTGGTGTTTGCTTTTAACTTCTACGGCCCTAGCCTTTTCATTCCCTCCTCCTGCGATCCTGCAGCGGGCCTGCCCGAACCTGTGGTCTCTTCCGTTGAAGTTTTTGCCCCCCCTTTCGTTTGTCCTTTCTTTTATTTTTCCGGAGCTGCTTTCAGTTTTGCTCCCGGGAGTTGGCTTGCCGATTTTGCTGTCCCACTTTGTCCTGATCAGGGCCAGAACCCCTCTTTTACAGTCAACCCGTTTCCTTTTCTCACTTTTGTACGGATGGGACCCGGCCGTCATGATTTTTTTTAGTAGCGCGGAATTTTGTTCACTTCCTTGTTCTTGTCATTTCCGCCTCGTGCAGCAAGACCTATACCCTTGTTCCGTTCCCCCTTTAATTTCCCTTTTCCTGTCGCGGCTATCCCCCAGGCCTCCTTCAAGCGGATTCTTCATGCATTTCCGTTCCCCTGTCCGTCGGAATGGGCCTTGGTGTCCTGATTTTCTTTTTTTTTTTGACCTGAGCTATTGTCGTTGATTTTCCGGGGCCGCGGGAATGCAGTTTTCTTGCCAGTTTTCGTTTTTTTTTCTGAGTTTTCCAAACCTACCCAAACCCTCCGCCTTTTCCTTTGTCCTTTTTTTTTTTTTTTTTTGTGTCTTTAAGATTGTACCAATAACTTGTCTTCCGTTTAACTGCGCGTCGAAGGCGCCTACGTTTTTTTGCTGGCGATCATCGTCCCCTTGGCTCTTCCACCCCCATGGCGTTGGGAACGTAATACGAGTCGGGCCCTCACCAACCTGGGAGTCGGCATCCCCCTGGACGTCCGGTCCTAAATGTTTCATCCTGGCTTTCCATCCTTCGCATGTTCGGTCTTGGAGACACCGTGCGTTTTTAACCTCCCCTTCCCTTTGTTTTGCTTGCTTAGTTAGAATCAGCCCCCCTCCGAGTACGTGCCCTTTTTTTATTTTTTCCCGGCGAGTCCTTTTTTTGGTACACTGGACGGGTTTCGGTTCTGTACGCAGGCCGTAAGAGGCGGTGTGATTGCTCTGGTTTCCCGGCTCCAAAGGGTCCCTTCCTTTACTCCGTTGCATTTTTTTTTTTGGGAGGCACTTTTTCCGGAAGACAAAGAAGTACTTCTTGAAGGCCCCGTTCTCCAACCAGGTGCTTACTGGGTGGGGCGGCGTCTTTTTTTTAGGGGTGACCATTAACTGGCCGGCCCCCATGGACCTCCTGGTGGCCCCTTCTTTTTGGTCCAGTGCATCTCATCTCTTTCCTTCGTTGGGGTTCTCTCAGCCTGCAAAATCGTGCCATCCTCGGTGTTTCCAGTCCGCCTTTGCTAAATTGTGGCCGAGAGTGGTGGACGCCCCTTTCTCTTTTCCACTGCGCTTTTGGCCCGGCCCTGCCCCTTTCTTCCTTCGGCCGGCTTTCTCCCCCCCGTAGCCGGTCTAGCCTTATCTTTTTTTCCCCCCCTGCAAATCCTTGTGCGGGTTTGAAAACCCCCTCCTCTTCGCCATCGCTTCTTTGGCGACATGTGGTTGCCTCAGGTAACAAATTGGGAAAGGCTCCTTTTGGTATAACTTATTTTTGTTCAGTTGTATTCTCTTGAGTTCGATTTCCCTCGTTTTGGAAAAGCGGCACTTGACCTTTTTCTTTTTCTTTACTACCCCCACAGACTCTATGGACTGTGTCTTTTTCTTTTCGACGAGGTTCGTTGGCCCATGACCGGCAGCGTCCAAACCTTCCCAAGGTGGTTATGGCCGCTTTCTGGGTCGATGGAATATTTTTCCCTTTTCCCCCCTCCAATTTTTTCCTTTTTTTCCTGTTGCCAACTCATGAATCGGACGCATTGGGTCCCACCTCGGCGGCATGGGGATCGTCTTTCATCCCTTCTAGTAGCAGCGGCCCTCCGTGCTTCAACTACCCCGTCCATCTCAAGGTGCTTCCCCTTTTTGAGTCTTTTGCCCCTCCTGGATGTTAGGATTCCTAGCACTACCCCCCCTGTAGGCACGACAGCTTTTGTTCTTTTCACCTGCCTTCGTTTTCTTTGTTTTCGGAGCACTTCCCCAGCGCTTGCAGGGCCCTTCCTCTTCCTGGTGGCCTCGAATACCAACCTTAAGGTCCCCCATGTCTTGGATCGCCTCTTTGCAGGCCGTCTTCTGCAGGTTGGTCTTTTGCCATTTGTGACCAGGAGCCTGTTGCTCTACGGCCTTTCGTGCTTGAACCCATGGCAGCGATCCCTGCCCCTTCTTTTTAGGCAATCCCCGCCTCGGACGGCCAGTTTTTTTTTTTCCCTCTCTTTTTTTGTACTGGTTGTGACGTGCTTGATCGTTTTTGCGGGGCCTTGTCTTCAAAGTTGTTTTGACACCCCCCCGTCTTCTTTTTTTCTATTGTACTCAATGGTCTGGGTCTTCTAACTTTTTTTTTTCGAGCTGGATGGCTTGTCGTTCAACAGTTCGTCCGGGGCTGTGCACAGGTCGCCCTGATTCTTTGATTCGGTTGGCTGTGGCTTGGCCGGCCCACCCCCCCCCAGTCCCCCCCGGAAAGACTGGCCCGCGGTCGCTTCCCGGGCTTTTGACATTCCATGGTTTTCATTTCCCTCTTTTTTTTTTTTGGGTGGGAAAAGATCTTGATTTACCTCCCAGTGCTACATCTCCGGGTGTTCTGCCCCCTTCTGCCCCCTTTTTGCGGCCCTCCCTAGGGTGGGGTTAATTCTCTTGGTCCTCGTCCCTCGTACACGTCGTTTTATTTAGAAATTTTTTTTTGATGAACAGACCTCTCCACTGGGGCACCACCCCAGATTTTTTTTTTTGCATTGGCCCCCCCCCTATCTTCGAAGCTGGCGTTTTTTCACACTCGAGGACCCTTCGTGGTTCTCCGGTTCGCGTCGTAGGCTGCCTGGAGCCCTCCCCTTCCCGTCCCTTAGGGTGTTGGGATACTTTTTTTCTTGCCTGTTTCGCCGTGCTCGTATGCCTTCGGGTATGCCACCAGTCAGAAGCCGGTTTGCTCCGGTCCTGCCCAGGCGGCTCTGGAGGCATCGACGTCCCGGTGCAGCCGCGTGTTCGTGACCTTGGACTGCGCAGGCCCCCTTCCTGAATGTGGCGATTCCTTTTTGGCACGGGTCCGGGCGGCCCCAGCTGCGTCCTTTTAATGAACTTCCGTTAATTTTCAGCTGTGTTGCCAATTTTGCGCGCCCATTATTCCTTTGATCGCCTTCGGGCCGGTTGGTTGTTACGGCTTTCCCCCTCGTCCCTTTGGTGAGCCATAGATTCAACGAGACTTTTCCCATTCGTCCAGCCTGCTCTCTTCTTTTTTTCGCGGGGGAAACCCGCACCATTGCTAAGCTGGCAAACCCCTGGCCCTGATTTTATTAAAGGTTGAACCCCCGTTTTTTCCATCGCGGCATCGCGCAGGATTGTTGAATAATCCCCCCCGCTCCCTCGCTTCTTCTGTGCTTTGATCGGTTGAACTTCGAGGGGGGCGCGCCGGCCTTTTTTTCCATGCGGTCCCCGGTATGATCATCGGATTGAGTCCCGTTCTTAAGACCTAGGAGCGTGCACGCACTTCTTCTTCCATTATTCCTTGGAAGTCTGTCGCCCCCCACTTTGACTGGGCTCTCTTGTCCTCCCGTGACTTTCCAGCCCCGGGAAAGTGCTCGTTCCCTTCTTTCGCTCTTCATCGTTCTTTTGCGAAAACTTCTTTGAGCCTTACTTTTCGTCGTGGTTGTGAACGATCCCTCGGGCTGTAGTTTAGCCCAGTGGCCTTCCGTGCTGCCTTGCAGCCTTTGCGGGCTTAACCGGTCTTCCGGACTTCAACGTAAGCCGTGTTTTCCCCGGTGGATGAACTTTTCTGGTTTTTCCCCGCGCGGAGGCACCAGCGGCAACCGTTGTGTGAATCATCTTCGGTCCCGGTGTGCTTTTTTTCTTTGCCCGGCCCCATTCACGGGGACCATTGCCCCCATCTCCCCCTACTTCTCTGCGCCATGCTGTTACCCAGTTTTTTTTTTCCACTTTTCCTGCTTCTATTTTTTTTTCTGCCCCGTCATCCTTTGGTTTGCTGGTCTTTTCGCGCTAGGCCTGGGCTTATTTTGACCACGTCGTTGTTTTCTTCCCCTTCCGCGCTGCTGCCTCCTTTTACGCACTAGCTTCCCCTTCCCGTTGGTTTCTGTTCTCCGGCACATGCATCCTTGCGTGTTTTCGGGTGGCCTCTGCGCATCTTTGCAGTCTTTTTTTGCCCTGTCTGTCGCGACACCTATCTTCGGATTTTTCATCGGGCCACCCCAAGGAAGCTTGGTCCTTCTTTTTCGTACGGCCTGTGACACATGCCTGCCCTAGTTGCACCAGGGTTGCGGCTGGTCGAAGTAAGGACCCACCATTGTTGACTCTGAAACTCGTGTACGCTTATTCCCCTCTTTGCTTTTTCCCACCCTTGCAGACGGGCCGGTCGGATTGTTTTAGGGTGTGAGTATTTCGGTTTTCCCCTCTCTTTCTCTTTGAGTGGATGCTAGTCTGATGGGGCCTTTTTCCTGGCAGCTGGGACAGCAGGGTGGTCTTTTTTAGGCCCCCTCTCCCGTCGCGCGGGTATTCTGGCCTTTACTCAACTGCCCAAAAACCCACCAACTGGTCTATCTTTTTTTTTCTCCCCTCCCATCCCCCTACGTTTCTGTTTTTCAAGATCCCCCAGTTGAATGGGAGGTACGTTGTTCTACAGTGCAGGACCAGCGACGCTCGATCCCGCTTTTTCACCTAAGGCCGATTTTTCTCAGTTCCCTTCGGTGGCACTCCTGCAGTGCTTTTAGGCAGGGCCGCACTGCCTTCCCAGAGGATATATCGGGAAAACCCTGAACACCGTTTCTCCCCAACTCATAAGTCCAGTCTGCATTCTGGCAGAAAGTTTTTTTTTTCCTTTCGTGGAGTGTGCGAGTCAACTTGTGTCCGGACCTTTTCTCCCCCATCCTGCCTCTGGGGGCTCGAGGTCGGGTCACGTTGTTTTCGCCTGTCCCCCTTGTGTGAGACGTAACGATCTGTCTGGGGTTTTCCTTGATCTTCGAGATTGGTCGCATTTTCCTGTGCCCCAATTTCTACGTTCCCTTTGCAGGGATGTGAGGGTCCCCACACCCGACTTTCCTTGGAGACCCCCTTCTTTGGCGAGGCACGCGAAGTTTCCAGCACCTGGGACATTATATCTTCCCCCGGTCCGTCCTGTTGTTGGTGAAGGACAGGGTTTGGGGGGGTTGTTTTCCCGGCCTCTCCTCATTCTTGCACTCCAGAGCGTCGTGCTCGTTCCACTCTCAGGCCCCACGCCCTGTGTTTGCACGGTCTTGCCGCCCCCTGCAGGGGGAAGGCGGCAAATGACTTTGGTAAACTGCCAGGGTCCCCCTCCTTCCTGTAGTGCGTGTTGGTCTGTGTCCCGGGTTGGGTCTGGAGAGCAGGCGGCCGCCCCGCACAAGCGGCGGGCTGGACAAATCTTCACACATTTTTGGTGCCGCTGGATTCCTTTTTTCTCCAATTTCCCCCCCCCCCCCCCCCTTTTCGACTCCGGGGAACCCCTTTCTGCTTTCGTCAAGGCGAGGACCCCGAGTTGAGATATCCCCTCTTCATTTCCCGTCCCCCTTCAGCCGTCACCCCCTAAGATCAGCGAGGTGCTCGGTCACAACCTTGAACGACAAACACAAGTGTCGCCTACTTCAAGGTTCCCCTGCGGTTCACGATCCTTGGTTTTGGGCGCGCCGCCTGCGGAATTCCCGTTTGCCTTTCTGTCATGACAACTTTCGGTGCTGAACCTCCTGGTGGGGGCTTCGTCCCCCTCTTCTTTTTCGTACCTGGTCGAGCTACAGATGTTGAGCCGACAGGTAAGGTTTCCTATGAGAAAACTTGGTTGGTGGCAACCCGGTTCAGGGGCTAGATCGACGGTCCTAGTCTCTTCGCGATTTTTCAGGGAACTGGAAGCATTCTTTCTGGGTTAGGGAACTGGCCCTCCTCCGGTGAGCCCGCAGTTCCCTGTTGCGGACTGTTTTGTTGCTTGAAGGTTGAGTGAGGCCCCGTTGTTGTACTGGCCAGATTCGTTTGGAATTTTCGGTGTTCCGCGACTTTTTTTTCTTCAGGCTTGCATGACTCTCCTTTTTGCTTTTTTTTTATCTTGGCTACTTTCACGCCTCGGGGTTTCGCCCCTCCGTTCCCGCCACTTGGGCAGCGATAGCGGACGACTCGGGGTCTCTGTTTCACGCTGTTCATTCCGTTCTGTTGTAAACCTTCGTCGATCGACGCCCCAGGCTCTACTTCAAAAAATCAATTCCCCTCCCCTGGGCCTGGCCCCGTGTTCCTCAACACACCCGTCACACGGCGGTTTTTTTTCCGGTCTGCCCGCGTTGCTTTTGCCCTCAGGACGTCTCTTTGGGCTTACCAGTGCTGATTACGGAGTTTGTCCTTCCTGTCGGCAGCCCCGCTCCTTCTTTGTCGACCGCCAGCAAAGGGCGGCCCTGCAGGAAGGCGTTGCATGTACGCCGTTGGCACTCCTTAGCAGGATCCCCCCCCCCTTCCCCCACGGCGGGGCGGAAGTCGAGGAGACTACGTGCGGGTTCCCTCCCATCAAAGCAATCTGCTCTGGCGATGCTGTGCCTAGTTTTTGCTGAAGGCCGGACGGCGTCCTATTGCTGCCCGCACACTGCGTTCGGCCGGCGGAGGAGGCCGAGTTTTTTCCGCGGTAGCTCAGGGCAAAATAGGGCTCCCCCCCCGGAGCTTGGTGAGCCGAGGAACCGGAGTCCTTTCCTCCCTTTCCCTCGTTGGTCCCTAAGGCGAGAGATGTTTGGGGTTTTTTCCAACGGCGCATCCCCTTCCTTATACATCACGTCCCCCCAGTCCTTTTTCTTCCGACACCCCTGGTTCGAAGGGTAGTTACCCCTACGTTACTTCTCTGTTTTTTATTTTGGTTTTTGCGTACCCCGCGACGCTACGTCTTGTTTCAGCCGCTTGTTTCCAAGGCTCCCTGTACAGTGGTTTTTAACCTTTGCCAGGGCCTTTAATCAGCTGGTGACTGTACAGCGAAAGTTGCGTTGGGAATTGCCGGGACTTCGTCCCCCTCGGCTTCTTTTTTTTCAGAGCGTGGGCAGTAAAGGGGAGTTTGCAAGATGTATCCTGCGCATTTCGCAATTCAACGGAATTGGTCCTGACGGTTGCTCGTATTCCCCCGCCCGTGGGTCCCCCTTCCTGCTGCCTGGCAAGGGGCGGCCTTTTCTTCGCCTTTGCGAGTTCTTTCTCTCCCCACGGGCTCCTCTGGTCGCAGATATATGAGGCTTTTCGGTGGTAGCGGGGATCCAGAAGAAAAAGTTGTCGATTTTTTCCCTACCCACCTCTCATTCCTGTGCCACTTGCGTTCTGTCGTTGAAGCACCCTGGGAGGTCGGCCCTCTCCCTCCTAAGGAGTTGGGCGCTAAGTTGCCTCTTGGGCCTCGCATTCCCAACTTTTTTGTTTACCGTTACCCTACGGATGTTCGGCGTGCAAGCCATCCAATGGTTTGGCTTGTTTCGGACATTGTGCTGACCGGCTTTTTTGCTTCTGCCGGGCCGCGCGTCTCAAGGTAGTGACTCCCCGTTTCTTTTCCCGCCCCCGCTCGGGAGGCTGGCCTGAGTTCTTCCTTGAAGGACAATGCCCAGGCCTCTGGCCTTGTGGTCCTTCCCTGGTTTTTTTCTCATTTTCTTTTCTTCCGGACGAAGATTTGTATGGCGGGGGTTTTTTCATGTGTACGGAGTCACTGGTGCCCTTTGGCGATTTTCTTTTTCAAGTTTGGCGTTGAATTTTCCGTTCCGTGGGGGGCTTCGGGGATACTCAGGGTCGGTATCTACGACGCGGTACCCGCTCCTTTGGTCGGGTTTGGCCTCTGGCAGTTGCACAAGTGTCTCCCCCTGCGTCACTGTACCTACGCTTGGGGGAACTTCCCCGTAAATTGA
>Ga0179593_1288028_pt1 | contig 17318 bp, 18 predicted proteins | sample CZODoug2_1_08_16_FD_185931 | JGI IMG/M metagenome (GOLD analysis project Ga0179593, IMG submission 185931) | Vadose zone soil fungal communities from Angelo Coast Range Reserve, California, USA - CZODoug2_1_08_16fungal (PacBio error correction) | ecosystem: Environmental > Terrestrial > Soil >... | reverse complement strand
TCTTTAATCATTTTTGCAAAGAAACACAGGATTTTTGGTGCTCCATAGTGTCAGTTCTCCCTTTTCTCACACGCTTGCGCGATTTTATTTCTGACGTTCAAATTTCCTCACAAGATTTCTGGTTCCAGTCGTTCCTCCCCCTCGTTTCTTCAACGAGTTCGTGTCCGTGAGAAGCCTTAACTCGATCGCCCCCCAAGACAATGTACAACGGGTGACCTAAGACACGAAGGTTCGAGCAAGTGTGTTCCAACGACCCCGCTTCGGTGTCCCCCTTCGACGGTACTCTCTCTTTTGTCTGTTCTCCATCTTCACAGGACAGCCCTCCAGCGAAAACTCCTTTGGTTCTTTTGCCTTCCGTTAACCCTTTTCCTTTATAATCAACACCCTTCCTCTTGCAATTTCTTTGGATAGTTTCCCTTTTGCCAGACTCCCGCACTTCTATGTTGGTTCCTTCCTGACCTTCGAGACGCCTGTCCCCCCCAATTGTCTGACCCCAACCGCGGGCTCTGATTCTTGATTGAAGTCATGCGGGGGCTGCGTTTGATCCGTTCCCCTTTTCTGCCTAACACTTGAACTGCCAGTCCATAACGGGCACTACACTCCACGTACTACGCATCATCGAGACCACTTTTCTGGGTTTCTCATCTATGTCGGTCCCCGTTCCCCCCCCCAGACGGGACCGTTGGCGGCACTGGAGCCCCCTGACGACATCACAAGTATAACTCGGTCACGTCCCCTTCTTGTTTGCCCGTGTCATCTCATGCCCCCTGGTTTCGAGATGTCTGTAACCCCTTCCTCTCCTGCGCCTGGCTGCCTGCAGGCCACATCCCTGTCAGTCGGGGTCCTGGTTCTTCGTTTTTCCTCGAAGTGCTGGAAACGGGTCGCCGGAGCCGGAGAGGCTGAGATTTCCCGTTGTACCTAGTCTCTTTATGACGTACCGATGGAGTCCCCCCTACGGAGATCCAACCCTGTCCTTGTCCCCCCTTACTACACCTTTCTGCCAGCAGCCGTGGCCACTTTTCGGACGTCGGTGGATCGCTCGCGAGAGTTCTTCCCCACTAACTCATTTTCGATTCCCTTTTCCAAAGGAACGTGGGGTTAGCTTGCACCTCATCGGCCTACTCAGATGCTCTTTTCCCTGGCCACGCCTAGGAGTCGTGGTACCCTGGGCCGCTTTAGTCCTTCAGGAGTGCGGCGCGCTTGACTAAGAATGTTTCCCCCCCCCGTTGAAAGGCTTCAAACTAAACCTGGGGAATTAGAACGTGACATTCGTCAGTTTTTTTGTTCTACTTCCCCTGAAGGCGTTTCCCCACCATTGCTGCGAGGTCGTTAATGATTCCCCTTTCCCGCGTTCTTACAGTTGATTTCCCCCCTGAGCCCTGCCCTCCCGTTCCTTCATTTTCAACGGAAATATTTTTTTTCCCCGTGATCGGGCCCTCTCTCACTGTGAGGAGTGGGAAGTTCTTTTTTTTTGTGATCCTCCTCCTTCCGCTGTCGTCGGATGCCCACTTCGATTCCCATCGCCCCACTCAAAGCCGTCTTCCCCGTTGATCCCATTATTTGGCGTCATCGTTTTTGCTTTTATTGACCCACATTTGGAAGAATTAGTCCACTAACAGCGATTGGTCAACAGCCCCCCCCCCTCTTCCCCATGATTCGCCCTAAACGTCCTTCTCTTCCTGTTTGAATCCACGGCTTCCCAATCCTCCCTTCCCATCCTTCCTGCGTATGCTTAACTTGTTCCGACGCTCTTGGTCTTTTAGGGCGCACATGGCTATGAAACATCTTTCGGCGGGTTTCTTTCCCCCTCGCAGGTTTTGGAATGTGGTGATTTTTCGTGCCGTTTCAAACGATTCATTACTGTGACCCTATATTCCAAAGCCCAGGGCAGCCTCGTGGCCTTCACTTGGTTGTTCCCCACTTTTAACCTCTGGTACGGCCGTTTGCTGACACCCTCACTTTCCCCAGTATTCGCGCATTTCCTGATGTCAGGCTATATGGTGGGTGTTGTCGTGTGTCGAAAACCCCCGGCCTCCTCCTCAGTTTCCTCCGCGTTGACGAACAGTCTCCTCTTTGATTTTTGATCTTTCCTTTCCCTTTTCTCCCTGACCTTGTCTCGCTCTTTTTAAACCCAGTCTGTCTTCTCCCATTTAGACGCCGACGTTGCGATCGATTGTTTATCCTGTCCCCTTATATCCCCCAATAGACCCCGTTCCGTATTTCCCTTCCAAGACGCGACCTCTGTGGCCTGCATGACTTTTTTTCCCTCGCCTCCTTACCGATTGCCTTGAAGGTTCTGCCTGCATACGACGTTTTCCCCTTCCCCTCCCCCGCTCAGGGGATTTTGACTCCGTATTGTTGTCCGCATTTTTGAGTCAACTCCCCAGATCACATGACGACCGGAGAAGTCTCCCATTGCCCTCCAAGCGTCCTTTCGTATGAACCCTAAACGGGATATTCGGGACCCCTTCTTCCATAGTATGCTTCTTCCTTTCTCTAACTTGTCCTCATCTAGTTTCCCCAAGCTGATCTCTTCCTGGACTGGGCTACTAACCCGGCAGCTTGGTTACCCCTTTTTGCGTTTGAGAGAATTTATTCCAGGGCTGACCTCCCACGAGGCCCGCAGCTAAATGAGAGTCTTTCCCCCCGGCTGGGATTATTTTTTCTTTCTCATCATCGGTGCCAGAGTGTGGACCCCCTGTATTAGTACCCAGACCATGCCGAACGCCCCACACCAATCCCTTGAAGATTGTTTCTTCCACCTCGTGCCGTTACAGGCTTCATCGGTGCGTCTTCACGGGGCGTTTGCTCTTTCAGTTCTTTGTCTTAAAAGTCGAAGAGTACCTTGCTCATCATGTCCTCATGGACCTTTTCTTTTCCTTTTTTCCTGCCCGCTGAATCCTCCTTCCTCCTTTTATGAAAATTTCCCCCGTTGAGGTTTTCTGGCGGGATGTACCGCGGACCTGTCACTTCGCCCGCCCAAGCCGGCTTGAGAATACCCCCGGCCCTTTTTCTTTCCTGACAGCTTTACAGCCTCTTTCAAGCGGTTAATTCTCTGTGTTCAAACAAACCTTGATTCTTTTGCACCACTGTAGCACGCCGCGACCATGACTGATGGGGGCTCCGCGGGGATGCCACACCTTCTTTTCATGGTTCATTGAGGGATGCCCCCCAAGTTGGTAGTACGATAGTTCGTCCTTCCCCAGTTTCAGTACTCGACGTATTCCTGTAACCTTCCCAGCACCCACGAAGATAGTACCCTTTTTCTCTTCGTCCCTCCCAGACGAACACTATCCATCAGTCTGCGGGACCCGCTCCTTGTCAACCCCCTATGAATTTTTAGGTTCCGTCTGAGAAATTCCTTTTCGGTGCACACGCAACCCCTTCGGTTTGCAGGTTAGTTGCCTCCGCCGCGTCTTTCCTGGTCCGAATGACTTCTGATAAGCGTCATTTTCCGCCTGGAAGACCCTTGTCCCATTTTGCTTCCCCTCGATGTAGCCACGTCCATGTTTTTCTCGCCGGCGTTCGTGATGGTCTTATCCGGTCCGATGAGCTCCTTTACCGGGGCTTGCCCGGGTCTGCTAACCAACCCCCTTTCTGATCCTGACACCAGCCCCCCCTCACTTGTTTCATATGTCCAGTCCTCACCTTCAGAGCCCTGATCGTTGATGTCGACAGATGGACGATTTCCGGCAGGTCGGTCTGCCTTTCCAGCAGAGTCCCGCCGACTGCCAGTGCTTTTAATTCCCCTTATAGTACCCCGCGTGCAAACCCCTTCCTCAGGATATTCTTTCTGATGACACACCGTAGGTTCCCCCCCCTAGTCAACCGCGTCAGCGTTGTCCTTTCAGATGTAGTTACCCCGTCTCAACCATGAGCCCTTCGCTTCTGATGCCAAACCCTCCTCCTTCTGTGTGTTTCTGCAACATGCAAAATTTAGGGTTTTTCCCCGATCTTCCTGGCGACCGAGTTTTCTTGCTTCGCATCTCACCAGCTTTCTCTCTTGCCAAGAGACGTAAGCTTGAACTTCCGCCGGAACCCTGATATTTCGTCCACGTTGTCAGTTTAAACCCTCTTCCCTCCCTCCTTCTGCGCATTTTCGACAGCCGATCCTTTTCTGCCCCCCCCTTCCCTTTTCGTGGATGAACAGGCTTTTTTACGTTCCTCCCTCTCTATCTGTGTTTTGATCTCGATTCTCTGCGTCTCCCGCAGTATGTCTGCCCCTCCCCACCCCCCTGTTTCGTGGGGTGGTCTTCCATCTTCTGGCTCCCCAGCTGAGAGATCTGTCTTCTTCCGGTTTTGACAAAATTGGAGACACGATATGGTTCCGTCGGAACCCCCTCCCCTTCCTTTCTGCGCTTTCTGCCCAACTATCCTTCCCGCCCCCGCCCCCCACCGGTTTACCTCTCGAATTCATTTCTTTGCCTCTACCTGTCGTCCCGGCAACTAACTTGACTTTGAACTGAATTCTTCACTCTGTTCACAGGACAGACGGCAGACTCCTGAGCGGGGGCTTCTACCCAGTTACGTGGACTCCCAGAAACCCCCATGGACCTTTCTGCTCTTTCGTGGGAAAGGTTTTCCATCACTCTCCCTTGGCCCCAATAGGCCGGAGGTGTTTTTTACGGTCCAGACCATTCTCAGCGGCCGAATCTGTACAATATGTTTGACAATTTTGGCACAACCACCTGTGAGAGCCCGTCTTGCCTGGTCATCGGTTTTTTTTGATTGAGTCCTCCAGGGTGATGATAAAAGTGTCAGCCGTTCAGGCTCTATCGTTAGCCCCCCCTACACTTGAACCTCTTCTCACTTGACGGGTCCCCCCCCTGGCCCAACTGGGACCGTGTCGGCCATGGCGGCAATGACGATACTGAACCGTTTCCCTATTTTCAACCTTTCGACGTCCTGAGTCGGTGATCATTAACGCCGTTCTGCGACCTTTTTTTTTGGGCAGCGATTTTTCTCCCTTTCCCGAATAGACTCCCTCCTGTCTTTTTCATCGTTCTTTAGTACCTCTGACTCTCCCCTTAGTCGGTTCGTGGAGGCGAGCTTCAGGGTCCCTTCGTATGGCGGGTTCTTTTTCCCCCTATGAGCCTCTGTCAGACCCCCGCCGGCTCATTCCTCTGTCTGCCAGCAGCGATGGCCAGGAGTTTAGCTTTGCCTCTTCATCGCTTCATCTACTGGTCGACTGGCGATGGCTGCGCTCCTCCTTCCATGTTTATAAAGTACCGTTTTTTGATTTTCACTTTCACTTTCGTACCTGTAATCGCATGCCTTTCCGTACCAACCCGTCTAGAATTCCCGAAGGGTCGTGGACTCCCCCCTTTAGTTATGCTAGTTGCTGTGTCCCTGTTCCTTCCTTCGAATGTCATTTTTGGGCCGGAACTAGGGAATTTCTACCATTCCTTTTGTCAGGGTCCTCTTTTTTTCGGCAGTTTACCACCGGACATATTCTTTTCCCTTACCCACTAACGTTCCTTTTTCTCTTTCTTCACATGATAAGCCTTTACTTCCTCGTTTTTACCGATGGCTGCCCCTTTTGAGGTTTTTTTGACGTCACGAAGTTTTGCCCCTTGCCCCTGTTGTCCCCCCGCTGTATTTGCGCTTCTCCTTTTTTCGGCTTTTTGGTGTCTGACCTACGCGTCTCTCCTTTTCCACGCCGGTTGATGTGAATCGCACCCCTCCCAACCTCCGCTGGCCTTGAGTTCATAGAGGGGAGTCCTCGTTTTTGCTGTCATTGCCCCTTTTGTTGCATCATTCCACTGAACCGCGATTTGTCCTTCCTTTTACAGGTCCACCCGCTCCCCATGATTCCGCCAATTCAAAAACTGTTCCCCTCGGTGAACTCGCTACCGCTTCATCGAAACCTGCCATCTACCCCGATGATCCTCAATCCCGATAGATCCTGGTCTCGCCGTCTAACATTTGGCTCAAAAAGTACCTTGCGGTCGTTTCTGTACCTCGCCGGTTGCTGTTCCTGGTGATTATTTTGTGCCAAATACGGGTCTTGGACCTGTTCGTGACCTACTTTCAGCCTTTAACGGCGGGGCAGGTCCCCCCCTGTCGTATTTCCCCTTTACCCATGTTACTCGGAGAGATGCTAACCAACCTTCCCCGTCTTCCTGCGCATTTCTGAGGTCATGTTTCGATCTTTTGTTTATCCTTCTATGATGACCATCGGCATCGCTGTCTGTCCTCGCTTCTCAGTTTCCCCCCCTCCCTTCTTTATCCCTTTCCCCTCCTTTTTTCTCCTTCTTGTGTGTTTCTCTGACGACCAACCTTTTCCTCGCTCCTTCTTCTGGTCCCCGTCCCGTTTCAGCGATTTTCTTAGTTTATCCATGCACGGATGAGCCCCCCCCCAGGATGCGAATTCGTTCCCCAGCCCGGACCCCCCCGATGGACGGCTGATGATTGTTGAGCACTCTGCCAGGCCTAGGCCAGGAAGGTTGTCCTCCTGCACTACCTTTTATTTTCTGCATTTTTCACGGTTTGTTTTCCCCCCTTTTATTCAAGTTCCCGCCTTTCTTGATGATACTTTTTTTCCAAACTCCCAGATCCCCCCTCCCTGGGCAACTCAACCCCCCCCCGCCCTCGCGCATTGGACATCGTGCAATGTGCGTTCCTCCAGAATTCTCCTCGTCCAAGTTTCGTTCTCAACTGAGGCTTTTCTAATTGCCGAGGGCCCCCGCATCTTCCTGAGGCAGTAGGACCCCTTTATGTTCCTCTCAATCATTTCAGCCTCTGTAGTTTTTCCCGCTGGTTTGTCTGGCTGCGAATGCTGCCAACTTTTACTGAAAAAAATCTTTCTCCCCGATCCGAGTCTCTTTTTTTCCGGTTGAATTTTTCTATCCGTTGATTCCCGACGCTGTTTTTTTTTTGCCAACCAGAGTCCGTCTTTTTACTTACACCCCGAACACATGCCGAAACGCTCACTCAAGAAAAGTGAAATGTCTCCGTCATGGCCCCCACCCCAACATAGTCCTTTCCATTCTATTTCCCCCTGTTGTATCGCTATGGGCGGCCCGCTTTAATGAGGGCCCTCTTTTCTTCATCACCCCAAGGAATCGTGATTTCCGTCCCTCTCACTCCCGTCAACAACGGTTTTGGTCCATTTCCCCACTCCCCTTTTGTCACTGGAGCGACCCCAAAGCTCCTTTACGCTTCCTGCTTTCCAATTACCCTTTGAGTCGTCCGAGTCAAAGGAATAGATTCTTCGACTTCCCTTACAAGCCTTCCCGTGCGACTTAAAAGTGGCGTGACTTCTTCCCTCTTTTTTATGCCTTGTGGCCCCTCTCGATCATCGTTGCGTCGTACTTCCCGATTTCTTGCACCCCCCCCCCCCCCCCAGCGTTGAGTTGACCCCCTCGTGAGAAGCATTGCTCCCAGGGAGGTGAGGTGGCCTTGCCCCCCTTTAGACCCCTTCCACATCGTCCCGCACATTCCCCTCCCCGTTTTCGGTAAAACAAGCTTTGTCAATGATAGTCGCCTTCCGTTTCCGTAGTCGGCGCCATCTCCAAGTCGCACCCCCTGACTCCACAGTCCCCGTTCCAGTCCTTTTCGCCTTCCCGCGCCTCCGACACCCCGTCTACATCAAGTTTCCGCTCGCAAGTCCTCCTCCAGGGTGAAAAAACGTCTGACAGGGATTGTAGTCCTTCTACCCCGGCGTCATTTCCTGCCGTCCGGTGAAACCCATCACATTCTCGTCCCCCCCGGATTGTAGGATCGTCTCGCGCCGCCGTCACCTCGTCCCGCTTCCTTTCCTTTCTCCTCTTTTTTCCAGTGCCATTTTAGGTAAGTTGGTTTCCCTTTGACTTTAACCCTCCAAGTTGGTATCGATGAGCTTCGTCTAAAAAGGGCTCGCGTCTCCGATCCTGACCGGTTCTGCTCCGGTTATTCTAAACACCACTTTCTTTCCACAATCCCCCTACCCAACTAATGTACTCTTCCTTCCTATCAGTGCCTAGGCGGATCGTTGTTACTTTCATCCCGACGATGGCGGGCAGAACCGTTGCTTGAACCTCCCCCTCTCCCTGCAGACGTTTCCCTTTGTGTCCTCCCCCAACTGGTTCCCTTACCTCTATGTCCCTGACCACTAGTCATGGTTGTGATTTCCCCACGGTAGGGCGTATTCCCTTGACAACCCTCCCCCTTTTCGTATCTGTCGTCTGCCCTTCAATTATGCGCCACCAGTCCAGCCACATACGAGCCCGTCGGATTCTTTTTTGCCACCTCACGGGTACTTCCGCATTTTCCGCCCGATCAACCCCCGTTTTTTCCTTTCGTTGGGGCTACGGAACTTCTTTTTTTTTATCGATTCACGGGCAGATCGTTCCCCGCTGACCTTTTTTCTTTCAGGACACCTCAACCAGACTTTTCCTGTTTGCATTTTTACCCCCCGTAGACTCCAATATGTGTTCTCATCCCGAGCGCATGCTTATCACCACTCCAACTTGTTCGTGCAAGGAGGCTTTTGTCTCTCCTCGCTCTCTTCTTTTTCTCATCCCCGTGTTGTTGTTTATCTCTCTCTTCTTCTCCCTCGTTCTGAAAACCCGCCCCCAGTTGATTTTTTTGGCTATCTTCTTGGATCGGTTTTTGAGTGCAATGATTCTTGTTTTCCCTTGTGTGACTTACCCAAACTTTTTTACAGAACTCTTCTGGCGGAGTTTGTTTCCCCTTTAAGCAAGGTAACGTATTCTGCCCTTTTCATCGTCTTGAGACGCCGGCCCACTTAGTCATTCGACGCCCCCACGACCCTTAAAAAACCATTTTTTCTTCTCCCCACTCACGCTTGCAAGTAATGAACCTTCCCTGTCGGCTTGCGGCAGGTCCCCCTCGACGGGAAGTTCGTATGGATGTCGGTCCCCCCCCCTGTTCTTACAGTCCCCCGGCTCGTCGGTTTTACTTCTATTTTGATACCGTAACAGACCCTGATTTGGCATAATACCCACCCCGGACATAGTGAAATACGTCTTTTCGTGGCCGTTTTTACCTCTTTCCGGAAATTACCTGAAAAGGAGGAGTCCCCCGGTGTTGCTGGTAAAAGAGACCTTCCGCGGCGTCCCTTTTCCAATCTGTTTCTCAAATATTTCCCCACGACAGCGTGCTTTCCTTTGATGCGGCCGGAGTCTTGACGCTGGTCAATGAGGGTGTGTTTTCTCGTACCAATTGTTTTTCTTTAAAAGGGACCCCCCCTGGTCTGGCTTTTCATCCCCCGGTAGCCAACAATCACTCCTGCCTTGCCTAATCGTTCCACTGGGACTTTTGGTGCTCACCTCGTCCCCTTACCTTCCACTTTTGACTTGGGCACTTTGGTCTTCCACCCCTGAGATATCCGCCAGTGAGGTCCGAGCCACTCGACGTCCCCTTCGGCAGGCGATTCCCCTCCCCTGCCAAAGATTGTTCTTGTTCCCCCCCCGGTACGGCAGGCCTTGAAATTGAGGACCGCAGGCCTACATCTGTAGTTTCTGTCTTCGGCGTACTTAATTCTGTTGCCCTTAGTGCTTGGTGGGAGAGGCGAGAGTCAATTCATGCTCTTTTTTTTTTCCTTTTCCCGTTCCCTCCCCTTCGCGCTCACCCTTGTACTTCTACTATCTGTCCCACTTGTCAGTTCTTTCAGGTTTGAAGAGAGTGGTTGCTTTCTCTTGGCCGTCCCACCCCCTCCCCCCTTTGTCCTTCGCTTTCTGCTTCTTTTCAACGGTCCCCGCCCAAGATTTTTTTGGTAGCTGTCACCCTTAATCTCCTTCCTCCGCTCCCCGTCGGTTTTGACGACGTCCTCGGGTCGTTTAATCCTTTTTATTCACGACGGCTTGGCGCGTCCAGTCTTACAGCACGCATGTTTCCTTCCCGAACCTCACCTTTAGAACCCCCTTGCCTCCATTCTTAGTCATTTGGGCGAGCCATTCCACAGCCTTAATAGTTTCCTGTTCAACATCAAGCGCTTGGTCTGATTGATCAGTGCTGTCAGATGTATTCGCGTTGCCGTCCCACGGTTTCCCTTCTCCGGCCCGCACGTTATCTAAGTCCATTAGCTGTCTTCAAGGTGGCCACAGTCGGATTATCTTTTCTTTTTTTGCTTTTTTCCGGATGTTACTTTTTTTTTGACCTACGCGGAGATATGGTTGCCCCTGGCTCTGTCTCACAGTATGTATGCAAGCAATTCACCTTGTAAAAATCTAAACTGTTGACGCTCATATCTGGTTATGGTCTGTCAGGCCCTGGATAAAGTATCCCACCCTCGTTTTGTTGCCACCGACAGACTCTGCTTCTTTTGACACTAAACTTCCCTCCCCTTGCTTCTTTGGAACCTTGCCTACTTTCAATTCGAAAGCTCCCCCCCCCTCTGTTGGAGCCTTGTCGGCCCTCCCCGGTTCTGGAGCGCCAACTTTTAAGTCCCAAGTCCTTTGCTGGGCTTTTTTTCCCTTGTACGTGTTTTTTCCCAGTTGATCTTTTTTCAGATTTTTTCATAGACAAGTCCGGAGGGAAACGGGTTTCCTGTGACCTACTTCAGCGCCAGCGCCTTTCTTCCCTGGCTCCTGTTTCAGGCGTCCAAACCGTCCCTTTCCTCTTGTCCTTAATTCACACCCATCATCCTGATTTCGATTGACTTGAGCCGGGTCCAGAGATCCTGGTTGGTGCCCTTAGTCTTAGTTAGGAAACTCGTCCATCCGCTCGCACGTCCCGCGTCCGCCTTCCTTCCCAGTCTCCTCGACTTGTTAGAATCTCTTCTCTTTTTTTTTTCTCCTCGTTGAGAGATTAACCCCCACTTCCTCTCTTTGCTGCGAGGTCTGCCACGTGCGAGCTCACGTTTCTTCACCTTCTGAGCCCCAACCAGGCGACCTTTCCCCGGATTTCACCGTCCACTTCCCCGCCGCTCTGGAAGGCCTTAGGTCTTTTTGCCTCCTACCATAGTTCACCGCGGCCCCTTTTGTTGGTTTCGCCTGCACTAGCGCCTTTTCCCTCACCGCCGCTCGTGGCGGACTAAGTAGGTCACAGTCCCTGTCTCGTGTTGATATGATATGTCTCCAACCTCCCCAATTCATGCCCCTCCACCGGCCTCTTTACTCCCAGCGAATTACTTTTTCCCCTTTCCCCTGTGAGCTCATGCTCTACCCGGGATCGCGTGCCCTGTTTTCTTCCCTCTTTTCAGGATGTTCGGCGTTAGAATTGGAAGCCGGTAGGCGAGTGCAAGCAGATCCCTCTTCCTTGGGCCTTCTTGTTTGCGACCTAAGAAATCATGTGCCCGTGTATTTGGTCCCACCCCATCTCTTTGTCGTATGAGACTGATGCCAACCTGGTACCCTACAGTCCCCACGATCTCCCCTATTAAATCTCCTCTTCTTGTGACCCGGTGACTTCTCCAATTTGTTCATCCCCCTTGCCCACACCCTTTTTAGCGGCCTTTATTTTCCACCCAAATCTTCACAAGACGCCCCAATGCACAATCCAGCCCCGGACCCCTCGTTCCTATGTTGGAAACTATTTTCCGTCCCTCTTCATATGATTTCCTTTTTATTTTGTTCGTCACGCGATACCTTCTTTCCCTTCCCGACTTCACCGCGCCTTTCTTTTTACTTTCAACCTCCTTCAGGTGTACAATTGAGCGCCACCCCACTGAGTCCCCTCCTTTTCTCACTGTTAGTGTTGAAATCCCCGGTCAATTCGAGGCAACGGTCACATCGCGGCTTCCGACTTCCACCCCATCCTTCCTTTGAGAAATACGGCCGGCTTCCGACTTCTTCCAGGGCCGGTAACGTTCAGAGCGAGCACCCTTTCTTACGGAGATCCCCCACACCGCTTTTCCGGTTTTGACCGGAGTTAGACAGCCCTTCGCGCGACTTGATGTCTTTTTGGTCCTGCCCCCCTCTAAGACACTTTCTTCCCTCCATCTTCGAACACCTCTTGCGGAAAGATAGTAGTCTGGGTTTCCCCTCCTTCTTTTCCAGTCAGCCCCCTCGACGCGAGCGGAAGCTCTCTTTTTCGTTCCGAAACCCCTTTTTTCCTCAAGTCTCTTCGAGAAGGAACGGGACAAAACCTTTCACTGTGTCTTGCCTGCGAGGCGCCATCCAACTTCCCCTCCTTTTTGTGAAAAGACTTCCTTGCCTCGGTTTGAGTCATTCTCTGTCCGCCCGAAAGTTCAGAATTTGGCCGGGTCCCCCCGCTTGACTTGAATGATTACGTCCTGTGCCCGCCCTTTTGCCCTTTCTTTCCCAGGGGACTCTAATAGCTCTCCCTTCCCTGTGGTCCCTTGAGGCCTCGTTCGGTTTGGCCCCTCTCTGATGTCCCTACTCCTTTTTCTTCCGTTCGGGCAAAAACCTTTTATCCTCTCCCTGCCCACCGCATTGACCAGAGCTAGCCGTTCGTCCTCCGTCATCGAATTCCAATTTTTCCGAATCCCTCGGCTTAGCTTGACAGCTTTCTTGCCGTTTGAAGAAAAACACGAGATCACTTCTGCCCTTTGTAGTAGTTCACTTTTTTAGTCCAAACACCCGGGGCCCCATCCGCCTTCTCCTTACAGGCCCCTTTTTTTTCTTTCCCCCATTTGTCGGGTTACTTTCTCAAATAGATCCCCGCCTCGTTTCTTCCAGAGATTTTCCATCTGTCTCCCAGATCCTCCTTTAATTCGTCGGCTGTATTTTTCGACCTCTCCTTGCCGACCGGGTATGACATTCCACCTTTTCTCGCCGTTTGTGCCGGTTGTTGGTGATTTTTGTCCCATCGAGTGCCCGGCTTTCGCATCTCTTTCCTTTCTCCTTTTATTTTTAGTATTCCTTCCCACCCCTGCCAGACAATATGTTCTCGTTTGTCAGCGTACCGACGCCAAGACTTCAGTGTAGCGCTGTCGTATGAGCCACCCCAACTGTTTAGTTTGCAGTTTAACCCAGGTTCTTTCGACGCTTTATCTTTTCTTTCCTCCTTCCCTTTTTGTTTCCTTTTCTCACGTTCCTAGAACCGTTTGATTTTTTTTTGCTCATCAGTGACCTAACCGGATCGGCTTTTCCTCCTTTTCGCCGTCTCCGTTGTGAAGCTTCCAAGTTGACCACGATTCTTTGTTCGATTTTCTTCCCTCTCTTCTACTTCTGTTGAGTGCCCTCATCGATGCGACAGACTGGCCCCTTTCTCGCCCCACGACAATGTCCCCCCAACAAATTCCAGACGTCCTCCCCTTCTTCCCTTTTCCCAGGTTCGAACTCGGCGGAGTCCCCGGTTAAATCCTACCGCTGGTCCTTCTTCTTTGTCTTTGGATTTCTTTTCCCGTTCTCCTTGCGACAAACGAGGGGGGTCTTCTCTGATTTTTGACCTGCGTGGATCATTAAAAAACGACCCTCTTCCCTTTTTCGCTCTCCGGGTTCTCCCCGATTAACGGAAATACTGGTCCCCGGCATTCGCTTTGGTTTGGTCACTCCTCCCACTCCCGCCGTCGCCCCCCAATATTTTTTTTTTCCAATATGGACACAGATCCCCCGTCTGCGAGGTCTGATAGGCTACGGCTTCCTCCCCTTCCTCTGTGGCCCGTTATCTGTCACAAGGGGGTGGTTATGCCTAAACCGTTCCATCAAGGTCAGGATAGTCCCTCCGTACCTCTCAAATAAATCCCCCCTCACTATTCTCGCTACCCAGGGACGGGGCTAATATATGTCGACCTTCCCCGGGCCAAGGTACCGTGCGGACCTTTCCCCCTTAAGAATAATTTTCTCTCCGGTCCGATCCTCTTCTGCGGCCTTCGTTCCTCCAGTACGGGTTTCCTCGCTTTCTTTTTTCGAAACGTCAGGAACCGTTGACCCATGTTCCTTTCGAATCTTCACGGTTTTCCCTGTCGGCCTTCTCTTCTCCGATTGTCTTTCAATCGTTGTTCTTCCTTCTTTTATATCTCGCTTCACGGTAATGAGTGGTTTTTCTGATTTACACAGGCGAGTCCTTCCCCCCCTGAAGGCTAAATCTTTCCCTCCTGTTTTCTCCAGCTCTATTGGCGTCGGTGGTGGCATTTTCTAGCGCGTGGAGCCCCCAACCCCCCCACTGCCCTGGTGGGGCTCTTTCTTTTGTTAAAAAAGGAAACCTTTTTGTTTTATCTCATCGACTTCCGCCCGAGATACGTCGGCCCCGTGCCACGGCTGGTTTCTTGTGAACCACCTTTCTCGCAGTTTTTGGGGCGGCTACGTTCTGACAGCCGAATTCGTTGTCCCGGAATTTTTCCGGTTCCTTCGACCCTTGACGACATTCTTCCTTGCATACGTTTTTTTGGAGCCCGTGACACCTTGGGGATTGGTGTACATCCCCCCCCCCTTGTTGTTTGCTTGAGAGGTCCATGATGAAGCCGGCCCTTCGAGTTGACTGGAACCAGAGGCTTCCTCTGAGAGAAGAAAAGTTATTCCCTCTCCCCCCTAATTCGAATGGACAATATGTTGTTGCCACTAGAAGACTCTTTCCTCTTTATTCCCATGGAGTCGTTCATATTTGTGACCTACTCAGTCCTCTCGTTGGTCCCAAACGTCGGCTTTCCGTCTTTCTCTCATCCCCTCCCCCAACCAACCACCTTACCCTTTTGAAAGGACGCTCATTTATCGTTTGCGGCTCCGCTTTAAGCCCCCTTGGCCATCGCCCCCGAAAACAGATTTTTCCCAAGACCTCCCCGGCTGCCTTTTCTTCATAAAACCTTCCCGCCTTCTTGCTTTGGCCTCGCCTACCCTTCACCCTTCTAAACCGTTTTTCATTGTCTCGTCCTTGGTTACTGTCCTTTCTTCCCATGGCCTGGAAACCAAGTCTCTCTTTCCCTCTTTTTTTTACATTTTGCCTGTTGATCTGGTTTTTGATCCATCATTGCCCTCACGTTGGACCCTGTCCGCCCCCTTCCCCTGACCCATCCTAACCGCGGATTCGAAACTTGGAGCTTATTTGATGCGACCATCTGTCTCATTAACTTACGGCGAGTGCCCACACACACAAATCACTCTGCCTTTCCGATTTTTCTTCTCTCCTTTTCCTTATAGGGGGGTTAGATTTCTTGTTTTTGGTCTTCATAAGTGATAGATCCCTCGTTCTCTCTCAGCTCACTCGGCCTCATACAGTCGCGAGGACTGGGTTTTAGATATCTTTTTCTCCTTTCCCTCAGTTTTTGTGAGCTAATTTCGCGTACTTCCTCTCTGCTGAGGTGAGAACAGTTGATCTATGCCGATTTTCTCCCTTTTTAGAAAGGATCTCCCCCCCGTTATCTAACTGCAAAAATTGCTCGCCTGCTCTTTTAATCTGTTTTCCAGCACTCGCCGTAATTTTTCAGTGTTAGGCCAGTTGGTTCGCTGCCTATCTTCCATTGCACTCCTCTTTCCTGTCTTGTGGGTCCTTATTTAAAATTCATTCCATGGACGTGATGGTACTCTCCTTTCCGCAATCATGAAACCTCCCCCGGCGAGGTACAGAACCAGACTGGATCGGACTTGGTGCCTCGGTCCCTGTGATCTGGATAACCATGTCTCGTCGTACCGTAGTTGATAACTCGTCCGTCTTGTTCTCCTTTCCTTTTGATTTCCCCCCCCCCCCCCCCCCCCTCCATCCTCTGGCTTTTGACTCCATTTTTATTGGCAATCTTTTTTGCCAATCGCGGGTCGTTGGCTCATCTTGATGGTCACCCTTTCCTTACCGCCCCACTAGGACTTCCCCCCTCAAATTATCTTCACTTTTCAAGAGGTTTTTTACATTTGAAGGTGCGATGGGATTTTAATAATACCCCTATGTCCTCCCTCCGTGGCCAACCCTTCGGCGAAGAGTTCTCATCCCCGATTAACTTCTAACTCTCCAATTTCAGAACCGAGTCCCGAAGTAGCCCGGTGTCCAACAACCTAGTTGAAGTACATTCTCCCCCCTGAGTCTATCAAGAGGGCTTACTCCCTTTCCGTCAACGCGAAGACCGGACATTCCGCTCACCTCGGACCCAACACCCAACAAAGGGGGCTCCTTGTCTTTTACGACCTCCCCTCCTTGTATTGCATGTACCGCCCACACCCTCCTGCCGACTTTCTGCCCAGTGTAGACCTTTCCCTTTTAGTTCTTCCTTCACGGGCGGATCTCACTTAGAACCATGCGTCTTGCGATACTCAAGGGTGTTCCTCCCCCCTCTTTCTTCTCACGTTTGGCTTTCTGTGCATCTGAGTTGCGTAATTAAGCTTCTTTTGTCAAGAAACCCCCCAACCTGTTCCTTGACACCTCCGAGCGCAGCCATCGCACCAGCCCCCTTCTTTCTTTTGGGGCGCGCTAGGCCTATTTCCACGCCCGCTAGTCCGCATGGCCCGCTTCTTCGCCCCCAGCTGGCTCCCTTAGTCGCCTCCAGTTATCGCGCAAAGTGCGCCATCGTGAACCTTTTTCCCTTCACCGCCCGTACCCGTTTACAGCTCTGTCTTTCTCCCTCTCCTCCAGAACCCAGCTTCCCTCCTCTATCTACTCAGAGGGGAACCCCCTTATGACCATTCTTTAAGAGCTGGTAAGAATTAGCACTTCTTTCTGCCTTTACTTTTGAACCGGTGACCCACCTTCTTGAAGCTATTACTCCGCCTCAAGTCCTTTCTCCTTTTCTTTATGTGCATGATTTATTCTTTCATTACATTGCCGCCACTGGTCAGTTTGAAATTTTTTTCTTACACTCTTTCTCCCCTCGAATCTGCCGTTTGCTTGTTATTTTCGACCGTTCTCTCTTTCTATTTCTGCGGTTTGACAGTGTTTTTCTGCATAAAACTATTCTGACCTCCCTCTCCACCTGACTCACCGTGACCCTCGTTTTTCCAGCTGAAGTAGTATTCCCCTCTCCCTGCTTGAGTTTCACAACACTCTTTTTAGAGCGCCTTCAAGGTTCTTTCCGTTTCCCATCCCCCCTCTCCTCCCTCTTCCAGGATGTATATGTACTTTTATTACCCCACTCCCCTCTCAGTAATTTCACTCTCCAGGGTGGATTCCCCTCCTTTTTGTACACATCTTCCCCCCCTCCCCTCGTTTTGTCTGCTCTCTTTCTGTTGATACGACTTTCTCCCATCCTCCCCTACGGCCCCCCTTCCTTCTCTCTTCTTTTCCACCAGAAAGTGTCCTTGAAACTGAACTTTCGCTTCGTGTCTCTATCTCACCCCGGTGTTTACATTTTTCGTTGGCGCTCATTGGCCTCGCTCTCCCATGACCGCTCGACTCTTTTTCCCTCTAAGGGCGTTAGTTTTGTCCACTTCCCCCACCGAACAAGAAAGTTCCCTTTGTCCCCCTCTTCCCCTAGACCGCCACTCAGCTCTTTGATTCGACTCCGCACCCCCCCTAATTCCGTTCGTCACATTCTTGCTCCTCCCTCCTAG
>Ga0179593_1481686_pt1 | contig 17319 bp, 24 predicted proteins | sample CZODoug2_1_08_16_FD_185931 | JGI IMG/M metagenome (GOLD analysis project Ga0179593, IMG submission 185931) | Vadose zone soil fungal communities from Angelo Coast Range Reserve, California, USA - CZODoug2_1_08_16fungal (PacBio error correction) | ecosystem: Environmental > Terrestrial > Soil >... | reverse complement strand
ACGAGGTGAAACCTTCCTTCTTTGCTTCTGCTCCGAGGCTTCTAGACCCCACTTCCGTGACTGCTCGTCTACCCTTTCTCCTCACCCATCATACTCATCCTTCTGCCCAAGCCAGAAAAACGTTCGGCCTTCATATTTACCCCCTCACCTTGCTTTTCCTTGTTTTCTCAGATCCTATACTAACCCCCTTACTCTTGCCCTTTGGTGACTTCTGTCGTCGAGGTAGCGATCCCACCTTAACTTTCCTCCTGTTACGCCTTCTCGTCCGACACCCTAGGCCCGTTTCCAATCCTTGAATCTTCCTTGCTAGACGCAGTTGCGCTGCCCTTTATCCCCACCCGCTTCGCCTCGCCCCAACCGCCGTTCAACAACGACTTTTTCTTCCGCTCAGACCTTTTTTCTTCCTGTCTTCCCGTCTTTCTTTTAAATCCCCCCCAGTATGTGACATAGTGTCCTCACGGACCTTGGCACCTTCAGTATGCGAATCCATTCTCACCATTGGACATTTCCCTCTTTTTCTCCGTGTTTAAGGTCGATTTTTACCTCTTTTCCGTTTTTTAAGATAGAACTTTTTTCGGATAAGCCGTCGAACAAACTTTCCGCCGCGGGATGTTGACACCTTGACGTACTCACCCCTGTTTCCTTGGCCCACCATTCTCCAGCTCATCCGTTCTTCCTTCCCCCTGTAATGTTCATACAATTTCGTTTAGCTATAAATTGAAAACTCGTCCTTTTCCAGTGCATTAGTTTCTTTCTCGTAACGGACACTGGACTTTCTTTTGTTTCAGGCGCACTACCCACCCCCACCCCAACACTTGATGCTTCCCTTGTGGATTGTATCGTCCCACCGCGTTTCTATGCCCTTTTCTTTGGCCTTTGTGTAACCCTCCCTGACGCCTTATTTTTGTAATACCCCCCCTATTTTTTTTTCCTTGACCGACAACTCCCTTTTTCCAAACCGCGGTCCCCTACCCTGACTTTCTCCCACCAATCGGCGCGCTCGCTTCCGTCTTTCTTTTCTTCGGATTCCTCCTTTGACTGGCTGGTGTATTAAAAGATTCGTCCGCGAACTGCCGCTCTCCACCGTCCCCGTCTCCTGCTGATTCAGGTAAACCTATTTTTCGTTGCTGTCCTCCTCTTGTGCGCTACCGTTTCCTCAGTCTTCTTCCTCATCCTTACTTTGCTCCCTTCAAGTCACCAGAAGCTTTGCACACAATTGGGCCCTTTCCCTTTTCTACAATACACGCTGCCGTCCCGGCGTCCTTCTTCTCCCTCTTTGGCTGAACTTAATAAGAAATCTCCTCCAATCACCTCTCTTCCCCCCAGGCTCTTTTTTCCTCCCTGCCTGTGCCCAAGAGGAGTAGAACACCCCTTCGCCCAATTGGAACGACCCATGATTCTAGACCACTCCTTCAGATATATTTTACGGGTCCCCTCCCTTCCTCATTCGAGCGTATATCGTCATCGTGCTTTTCCTGTCCCTCCCCTCCAGTATTTTCCCCCATTTCCCTGTTGCATACTTAAATTTGCGTTTCCCTGACGCAGGCGAGTGCTTTAGTTCTCCATGAGAGGCATCCGTTTTTGGAACCCTTCCCCTCGGCAGCCTTGAAAGCCTGGTCCCCTCCCCCCGTCCTGAAATGACCATACTGACCCTTACTATCTCCTACGCGGCTTCGAGCCTTTCAAATCCCCCCTTTCTCCCACTTTGCTTCTCTCAATTCCATTGTACTTTCTTGTATTCCTTTCTCCCCCCAAAAACATTCCGAATCAGGACAGATCGGACCACTTGTTTAGGTTGTGCGCACTGGCCGATGTTCTGTTTCTCCCTTTCACTGCACACCAACATGCCACGGTCCTCCTTCCCTTTGCTTGTATAGTCTTATCCCTGTTTCCGACTCCCTCCCACCGCCAAAAGCTGCCACCCGAGTTCCTGCATGATAGACCCCACCTGATAACCCTTTCTTTGCCCCCCCCTTTCTCGTACCCTTATAACCACAAACCCCTATTGATACTATCGTATTGCTCACCTTTAAGCTCCTTTATCCGGTCCAAAAATCCCCCATTCGCCTTCTTCCATATTGTATCATAGAGGCAGCCTCGGCGACATTTCTTTCCCTCCTCCCGGTCTTTGCAGTTTAATGCTGGCATTCGCTCCCCCTCAGTCTACCTATATAGACTCGTACCCCCCCCCGAACCCCTTCAATTCGTTCCACATCGAGGAAACCTTCTTTACCCACCGCCCGCCTGATGGTAAAGCGTTCCTTTCCCCCTTGAAACTTCGACCGAATTAACGCCAATTCCCTCCCCCCTTTTTCCTTTCCGCGTGGTCCCCATCTATCTTTTAATTAGCGGTTCCCCTCGAAATGGACCATGCACAAATCTTTACTACGAAATTGGCCACCAAATGCGGATATTGCTGCTGAACGCTTCATTACTCACGACTCCCCCCCTTCCCCCAACCTCCTCCTCGTACCGCCCATTCCCCAATATGAAAGACGCTTCACATTTTTGTCACTTAAATGACCACCCAAAATTCCTTTCTACTTGAGTCCACAGTTCAGCTCCCACGATCCCCTCCCTTCACCCTCCCCTCCCCCAAGTCCTTACCCCCCTACCCCCCTCCAAAGCTTCAGTTTATTCCTCCCCCTTGTTCCCCCCAGCATCTTTTTGACCCCTCAACTCGACCCCCCTTCCTCGATTCCTTCGTCAAACTCTAAGTACAGAGCCTTTCTTACCCCTCACAAAAACGCCACCCAGGCAACCGCCAAACGTGCCCAAGACCCTCCTCTCCAGTCATTATAAACCCCATTTTTTCTTCCCAGATATCGTGTTTGACATCCCCCACTTTCCTTTTTTTTTTTTCAGTCTTATTCTTTTCTTGCCCCGTAGATTTCTTTCTCTTGATTGTAATTGCGTTTCCACTCTCCGTGGTTCTTTGGCCGGGGACCCGTCGGTTCGGCCCTGACGTCCGGTGGACTCGGGCCACTGAGGAGTTTTAACGGCGCATTGAAGCGCGTTGGCCCCTTTTTCTCCCCCTCTGTCTTCTTAGTTTGTGCTGGGGTTGTTCTGGCCCCTTTGACAGGACTGGACGGCGGGGTCATCGGGTCCCCCCCTTCCGCTTATTTTGACACAGGACGCTCAGGGCTTGAACTGCAGGCGGCGCTCGTTTTGCATTTGAACCATGGTTGATGTTGGCGATTCTCGTATTACGTTGGTTTTCGCTTTTTTTTCAGTGTCTCTTGTTGCCCCGCGACCCTTTTTGTTTTCCGGCTGGCTTCGGAGAGTAACACGTTGCTTTTTTCTTCTCTCAATAACCTGTTGTATCGATGATCTCTCCTGGATTGTTTTAAGCACGCTCCTTTCCCCCTTCTTCCTTTTAAATATCTCGTCGCAGCCCCTGAAGCTGAGGATTGGCCTCTCCGTGTGAGGACGGCTTGAGGGCGCATTGCCTCCTGATGCCCCTTTGCTTCCTCCGTTTGTGGTGCCTTTTTTTTTCCCCCCTGAAATTCAGACGAACGTTCGCTCAGATTAACCTTTTCCTTTTTCCGACCTTCATTGTTTTTTAACCTACTGCGCGAGCAGTAGGGGGGCGGACCCTGCCTGGACGAGAGCTGAGCTGTGCCGGAGGACTGGCCTCTCGCTTTCTGATATAACGGAATACGAATTTTTGCGACCCTTTTCTATCTACACCCCTTTGCGCACTTATTTTGTACACCCTCCTTCCTTTCCTTGGTGTTTTGTTTTTTTTTTTTTAGTACGTTATTCGGTTTGCTCTGATAATTTGCCTTTTTTTTCGTCTTCTTTTCCCTTCTCTCTTCTTGTATGTGGCGTGAGTAAATAATCTCTACCACGGCCCCTCCCCTTTCCGGACCCTCTTTGTTCCCGGTACGCAACATTGGTCCCCCCTTTGTTTAAATGAGATTTTCCCTTCATATGAATGTTTTTTTTTCTCCCCCCCCCCATGGCTATGACTTTCCTTACTCCCCGGAATGGCTTTTGCCATGTGCTAGTCTCCCTCCCCCTTTACGATTTCGTCTTCAGACCCTTTTTATATTCAGAGCAGGCGCCTTTTTTTTTCGGTAGCACCCTTTATGGAATATGGTTTTTTTCCTTTGCAGCGAGTGGATGTCCTTTTGGTTTCATACCTTTTTTACGCGTCGCTCCCTCCCTCAACCCTTATTCCAAAAACAACCTTGCGCGCCCTTGCGTAGGCATCACTGATAAGCGCTTTGGCGTGCACTTACCCCGCAGCACCAAATGTTTGGTAGTCAAAGATTTATCGAGCGCCTTTCCCCGGTTTTTTCGAGAGCCCTTTTACCGTGTGCCTTGCCCAGTCCTTTCTTCATTATTAGTCACCCCCCTTTTTCCTACCAGTACTCTACCCCCCCCTCCCCTTTAGTTGTAATTTAATTGTTTTTTTTCCCCCTATAGAGCGGAAGGTGTCATCGCCTTTCTCCCTTTGTTTTCACCCCGCGCTGCGTGTGCGTGGTACTTCATCCGCCCCCACCGCTCCTCTCCATTTGGACGGGCTCTTACAGTCATTGTATTGCGAGCGCCAGTTGCTGCGTTGCAGAGTGTCAGCTCCTCTCCCCCCCCTCTCGGGGATGAGAGTTTTTATTCAGCCTCGCCAACGAGCTCCTTCTTTCGGGGACAGAGCGGACCCCCCAAGTGCGATCTAGCTTTTTTAGTGGTGCGTCGAATGCCATTATAGGATGATTTTTTTAATATCGTATGGACTCTTTTTTCCCACCCTTTGTTTGGTAATGCCTGCGATCCTCACCTCCTTTTTTCTTCTGTGCTCACCAACTGATCCCCTTTTTTTCTTTTCAATTTAGACGTTTACACATCGCTGAATTACGTGCTAATGTGCAACGGACGTTTTAACGCCGCTCCTAATTCTTTCCCTACCCCGCCCTCAACGTTGCCCCTTTTTCCGCCCTTCCCCGATCCCTGCGCATTTACGAATTTTGGTCTACCTTGTAGCCAACCCACTTATGCTTTCCTTTGTATTTTCCAATCGGGGACCTACGGTTTTTGTGTCCTTTTCCCCGGGTAGTTTTTTCCTCTTCCCTTTTTTCGTTCTCCCGGGTTTGTGTAATCGTTGAGTTAAATTCACGGACGTTCTTCCACATCCCTTCCCTTTTGATTATATTCAGACGGATTGCCTCTCATCTCCCCGGTTTATTTCAGACTCTCTTCCCCCCCCTTTTCCCTTCGCCCGAGTTTTTGGGCACGAATCGCGATCCCCTTCTGAAAAGACACGAACGATGCTTGTAGGGATAATGAATTTTACCTTGGGCCACTTTCTCCCCTCTCGTACTTTTCCTAAACTTTTTTAGCCCGGCGAAATTCTGCCTTACACAACAGCCCCTGTATTGTACTCCATTCGTGCCATTCCTTGGGCCATGGTGTGCACCCGGCCCCAACCCATCTTTTGCATTTCACTGCCAAACCCTCCCTTGCTTTTCCCCGGCGTGGTATATTTTTTCTTCTTGACAATTACAAGTTCCGCGGGCCCGAGTTTTTCGTTAACTACCCACTCCCCCCTCCCTTCTTTTTTGAAATATACATGTCACTGTACGTGCTTTTTCCTCCCTTTATTTATTTAGTTCCGTTTTTGTTCCCCGGGGAGGCAACCCTTTCCCCCTTTTTTTTTCTTTTTTTTCCTATCCGGTTTCGCATCTCCCGTGCAGCCCGTCTGTATCGACACTACTCTTTTTTGTCCTATTCTTTTTTCTTTCCGATTCATTCGTTTCGATTAAGGACGCTGAGTTCGAGCGTGGTGAGATTGCACACCTGCGCCTATATTCTTACCTCTGTACCTTTGAGTCGGATCTTTTCTTCCCTTCTTTCCGTGAATTTCGGATACTGTTTTTCTTTAACAGGTGATTATTCTTGGTGATCTTTCCGTAGCCAGTAACCTGCTGATTCCCCTCCGGTTCCCTTCGCGGCGGACGGTTCTCCTTTCCTTCTTCCCAAATGCCTGATTTATTGCCTGTGCCGCAAAGTGATTTCTTCACCTCCTTGAGGTCAGGTCTTTTCTTGGCAATCCTTGACTTTTACTTTACTTTCTTATCGGCACGACCCCTCCCCAGATACACACGAATCTTTTCTCCACCCAACAATCTGCTTGTCGACACCAGGGCACTTCGTTTCACTCGTTCCCCCTGAAGGACAATATATCTGTTCTCCCGTTTTTTTCTCTCGAACGATCCGTTTTTTCCTATTCCCCTGTCCCTGGTCTCACGCTCGTTTTTTTTGATAGACCCTTGTGCAATGCAGGTCAAAGTAATCCCTCCCCCTTAATCGAACTTATTCGGCTAGCCCCCTCCCCACTCTAGGCCCTGAGAATCGGCCCCCCTAGCACTCTTTGACTTGACCTTTTCCCTTCATCAAGCAGATCCACCTGTGCAGACCTTCCCCCCTCAGTTTTTCCCCCTTTATTTTTTTTCCGAGTTTTGTGCTTTGTTTTCTTTCACCAACCCAGGATCCTTTTCGACCCGGTACCGCAAGCCCCCTTCTTTGAATCTATTTGCGCTCAGTCCATCTTCTTCCCTCTTGAATATCTTTTCCTTGACTTTGCGTCTCAACGCGATTATAAACGTCCCCGAAAACCCTCCTCGTTTAGGCAGATTTTTCTCCCCCTTTCATTAGTTTCAATCTTTACCCCCGATTTTCCAAGCACCCCCCCGGGCGATGCGAATCCCCCCCTTCCTTTTCCTTTCGACCCGTTCGTTTTTTTTTCCTTCGTTTTGAACCCTTTCGCCTCCGTCCGCGAAACCCTTTGTCCCTGTCCCCTGCATGTCCGCCTCAAATTATCCTCTCGGGGATTGTGCAAGATTATTATGCATCTTTTCCCTTTTGTGTTATTTTTTCTGGACCACACACATCCCCTCCGCTCACTCGCTTTTTGCAGATCGGTAGTTTTATGTCCTTTTTTTCCCTTTCATTCGACCCACTCAGTCGCCCTTGCCTGCTACCCTTTGATCAAAATACGTATTCACATCACAGTTCGTCCCCCTGCAGACCGCTTGTTGCCGAGGCCTATTTTGGATCCCCTGCCGGCTTCCGTCCTATTTCGCCTCGCCCCACAATAATCCTTTTCTCTTTCGCCTAATGTTTTTGCCCCAGAATATTTTCAAGCCTTTAGTTCCGTTCTTCCCTATACACGGCTTCGCGGTTAGCTTTTGATTTCTGTATTTCCTTGTGCCTTTTTTTCTTTTTCGTTTTTGTATTTTCTCCCTCTTCTCCTGGCAATTATCCGATAATATCCCAAGATTTTTTCCCTTTTTTTTTTTAACATAAAATTTACCGTCTTAAGATTTTTCCCCCCCCTTTTTTCAAGATGCAAAGCATTGAAGTGGGCCGACCAGTCTGCAGATAATGGCCTCCTTTCTCCTCTGACCACTATTTCATCGCAGAGAGTCCCTTTTTTTCTTTTTCTCCTTCTTCGACTCCTTTAGTCAACTCGAAGCTTGTTTGATGATTTACGTCACCTTTTCCCTTCCTCGGCCGCACAGGTCATCTCCCTTCTTTTTTTCCCAACGTTTCCCCCCCACCCCCCTTCTGACACCTTTTCCCTCCTTTTTCTTATCCTATGCACTACACTTTTCTGTGCATGTTTTCGGTTTCCGAGTTTTTTTACCAGGCACAACCTCTAAAATTTAGGTGCAGCCTGCATTTTTCTTCCTTCCTCACACATGTATTCCCATTTTTTGTAGTTACTCTTTGACTATTATGCAGAACCCCGCTCCTTTGCTTTTTTCGTTTTTTGTCCTCCCCCGTTTTCTCTTCTCTAGTTCTCGTTGTCCCAGTTCATTTCTTTTTTTTTTCTCTTTTTATACTCCACATGCTATTCCTTTTATTCCTCCCCCCTTCCCTCTAGCACTCCTCTCCTCCCAAAGGTAGTGCCCTCCAATTGATACCCCTGCCCATTATTTAGGAGGTACGTCATCCCAACCCTTAGTCACCATTGGGAATCCACGCTTTTATATACCCAAATTCTCCCCCACATAGTGTAATCACTTCGTAAGTCTTTCTGCCTTTATCGCACCCCGCACTTCTCTCTATCAATGTATAGTTACTTTTTCATTACTGTATTTTACGCGTCGTCGTGTTCCTTTGTCCCCCTGACCCTACCTTTGTTCCCCTCTGCCCCAACTGATGTACCCAGCCGATTCCTGTCTTTTGTTACTCCTTCCGTTTCCCTCCTCAGGCTTTGGCTGCGCAGTGCGCAAATATATGTATGTTCGGGCTGCGAGGAGGGACTGCCCCCAATATGGTTTTAATCACGTTGCTCCCTCCTTTTAACTTCTTACCTTTTTTTAGCTTCTCCCACCCTAACCATAGTTACACGCAGTTTTCTTTAGGATGACTGCGCTCATAGTTATAAACATTCACACGCGGTTGTAGGTACTGGCGCTGACCTCCTCCCTTCTCTTTTTTACTTGTTTTCTTGTCTATCCTCTGAGACCACCCTTCTCCCTCATCCTCGTCCTTCCTTGGCCACCACCTAGTTCGATTGTGTTTATCGGGCGACTGCGTAGTTCCTCTACCTGAATATATACTTGGCCTAACGGTACCTTCTCCGCTTCTTCCTCTCTCCACCTCTTCATCTTATCATATGGGACTCCTTAACGGCATTCGTTGTACCTCCCCACCATCCGACTTTGGGTCTTTTCCTCGCTCCCGTCCATCACACACCATAGTCTCTCTCCTTCAGACCCCTTTCATTCTTCCGTTTCAGCCATCACAAACCATTACCCTCCCCCTTCCCCCCCTTCTTTCTCCACTCCCTTCACTTTTGCGTGATCCCCCACCCCGCCGGCTCCCAGAGCATTGGATGGTTTCCCTTTCCCGCCCTTTTGCATTTAGTGAGTACGTTTATCCTCCGAATTTAACTCCACATCGCACAGCTTTTGTTCTTCCCCTGGTACACCGTTCATTTCCGCTGTCTTCAGGATGTGTCTCCCTTCCCTTCCTCCCCGACCCCCCGCTCCCCTTATGTCCAATCACTCCAGAGGCGCCTCGTGGACCGTCGTCCCCTTCCTGCCCTACTCTCCGGTTTCATTCGCTCTCACATCCCCCCCTTGCCTCAGCGTCCTTTTTCACTCCAGAGATCTTTCATATACTGAACACTTGTCGTTCTCCTTCACGAGTCCCTTTTGCCCCCTTCGTTTTTTCCACCAATTCTCCTCCCACTTCTCCGCGCCTTTACACCCACTCAGACTCCATTCGGATCAAGCCTCCACTCCCTTTCCCTTTCACCTTTCAAGCGACCCCTCCCCCTCTTGTTACCTATTCATTATGATTTCAGTAGTTCCATATCGCCCCCGGACGCAACATTTTTTCTTTTGACTTTTGTCAACCGCATTTCGCATTTCGGCAAACGCGCCCCGCTTCCCGCAAATTGCCCTTCCCCTTTTTTTTAACCCCCACCCAAACACCTTTTTCCTTCGCCTCCTCTGTTACACCCCCAGTCCCCATGCCCCCACGCTATCCCTCATTCGTCACTTAAAAGTTTGAGTTGCGGCAAGTAAGGAGTCACCAAACGCCCGCATAATGATAACCCCCTCCCCTGTCCAGGTCTCTTATGAATCCCCCCCCCCCCCATGTCATTTCAAACCTCCCCTAATGTTTTTTTTTTCGATCTCTTTTTCCCTTGGTCTATTGTTTTCTTCTTTTCAGAGTTGGAACTCTTTTTGCGATGAGTTGGTGGCTGTGTTTGCGTCTTTTTTTTTTTCGCTTCGGTTTTCCATGCGGTGCCAGTGCTTTCTCCTCGTTCTTGTTCACTTTCGCGACTGTATGATTTGGTCCACCTCTTGGTGTCACGCGTCTCCTTTCTCGGTTTGCTCTTTTTCTTTATGGAAATTTTTTCTGGCCTGAAGTTTGGATCGCTTCCTGAGTTTTTACCTCCTTGCGTTGGTAGGATCCAATGTCTGTCCGGGGTTCAGGCGAAGTTTCTTCCCTCCTCTTATCTTTTTCTTTTTCTTGATGAATCCTAGTCCTTTCGTTTGCTGTATTGATCCCCGAGCCTTCGCTGCCGATCCGACCTTGGCCTCGTTGTCCCTTTTATTGTTAGTGCGTGCGCGGCTTGCCTATGTTGGTCCCCTCTCACTAAACCGCACTGTGTCGTTTCATTTTCCTGAGTAGACGTTGAGGAGTCGGTCTTTCTTCCCCAGATCCGATTCGCGCTTTTTTTTCCTGTTAAGGACACATAGTGACACGTCCCTTGCGGTTTTTTTTGCTGGGCGCGATTTCAAGCAAAGTCCTCCGCCTTCCTTGGCAGAGGATTAGCCATAATGCGCAGCTCCTCTACTCCTCCGCCTATTGATTCCATGTTTATTTTATAATTGTGTCTGTCCCTCGCCCCTGACCTTGACACGTTTCTGCTCTTGTAATTGTTTTTTTTTTTTTGTTCCTTTTGCACTCAGTCTCAGAGGCACAAGTTGCAGCCCATGTTTTCCCCTTGCTCCCCCGTTGGGGGTGTGTTTACCTTCTCTATGACCCATAGTAGCTGATCTTTCCCCCCACCCGTGTTTAAGTCTTATGGTTTTGTGTTTAGCGGCTTTTTCTTGATTCTACTTGCGAGGTTTGGGTCCGCACTGGGTTTCCTGTTACATTTGAGGATTTCAGTGGCCGTTTTCCTTGTCGTCTTCTTCTATTCGGAGATTTCCCCCGCAACTTTCTCCTCATTTTCGGCTCACGGTCATCTCTTCCTTTGTCTGCGTTCCTTGTTGAAGGTTCCCTGATTCGTATCTAGTTATATTTCTGAATCCCTTATCCTTGATTCTTCAGCAATCTTTGTCTTCTTGTTCTTTCCCCAATTTTTTATATTTTTTGCTTGCGGACCCTACGCCGTTTTTCGTAGCTTTTTCCTCTGAGTCTTTGCTCCCTTTGGCGGTTGCATTCGTTTTATATTTTGCTTTTTCATGTGCTGTTGCTGGTCCTCCTCTCTTTTCCTGTCATCATAGCTTATCAACCCCGTTTTAGTCCTCCATCCCGGGGACTCCTAACATTTTTTGAGCTCGCAATAGGAACGTTAGCACAGCTTCCTTCAGGTTTTTTTGCTACTCTTGCGTTTCGGGTTTTGGATTTTCAACCCCCGTTTTCCCCTTCTTAGAGCTAAGATTCGTTCTCTACAGTGATCCCCACAGTATTGAAATTATCGTCCCGTAGGATGGTTCCTCCTTTTTCATCCTTCATTTTATTGGAACTTTTGCTTAGGCTTTTTTTCTTACTCCTCCGTTTTTTCTTTTGCAATTTGCTTTCTTTCCCTTTCTCCATTTTCTCTTTTTTTCCCTTCTTATTTCGATTGGTCATGAATCAACTTTTAGTAAGCAGGAGCACAAATAGAATGGCAGCTGTTGGAACCCCTCCCTCTGCTTTTCCCGAGCGGACACCCAACACGATGAGCTCGTCTGTGGCGTCGTCACGTTTCACCCGGACCCTGCGTTAGAATTCCCTTTCACATCTGTCCGGAAATTCATCCCCCCTCGTTTATATTGATATTGATAGGTTTGGCGCCGGAGATGACAAGGTTCCGTTCCTTAGTGATTGTGTTTGCTCCTCCCCCCTTATCCCCCCCCCCGTTTAAGTCTCCCTCCATCTCTTTTTGACGATCGATTTCAATACGGTCCTAGGTCTCCGCTTGGGGCGGCCTCATGTGGACCAATCCTCCCTTTCTGTGGGAACAAAAAGGAACCCGCTTGGAGTGTCATTTAGGGTTCTGGTCAGATGACGGGGGTCCTTTAGACCCCAGCCTTTTCTTTTCTTTACAGACCTCCCTTACCTCACGCGGCATGCCTAGAAGTGTTGCTTTTTTTTTTTTTTTGTTTTTTTTTGGTCCTGGCCCGGTTGTGGGGTGTGTTGCCGGGGTAGGATATTCTGCCCCCCTGAATTCCCCCTTCGTTTGGTGTTCCTGATTGTACATCTTGTTTACCTGGATCCAGCAACACGTACGTGATACTTGGGTTTACGAGTTTTTTTTACGCCTTTTAGTTGGGACACTTTCCGATTTTTTCCTCCCCTTTTATGGTCCCGCCGTTACTAGTGATTCTCCTTACGGAAGCGTCCTGTTTGTCTACTTTTTGCTCTTTTGGGAGGCGGGGCGCTTTACACAAGGCCCCCCAATTTTTGGAGTAAGTCCGTATCGCCTATTCACCCCCCCCAATCCCCTTGTGTTCCCTAGGCGTTTCTCAGGACATTTCTTATTTTTTCCCCTGGTTCCCATACTCACTCCTTGTCTTTCCTTCCTTCTCGAAAAAACCCGGGTTCCTGTTCCCCTCCCCCTGACCAATACCTGTATCGGAGTGGCCGCTATTTGCCGGTTTTCTTTCGCCGGTCTCTCCGCCCCCACTTCTTCTGTTCTTTGGTCCCAATCCCCCATTTACTTTCTGCGACCCCCTACCCCCTCCCTGTTGATCAAAGTCGTCGACTTTCAGTTTTTCGGATTAAGAGCGAGGTTTATTGTGTGAGAGCGCAACATGCCTACCTTCAATTTTTATTTCTCCGGGACGCTTTTCGCCGGAGCATTTCGCTTTTTTACCCCCGTATCTTGCGTTGATTACCTTTTTTCCCCTCCACCGGTGCATTCCGGTTCTTTTGTGTTTAGGTTTCAAACAGTGATGAACCAGCTTCGTTTTCCCTTTCCTGTTGAGGTCGTTCCTCTGTGTAGTGTCCCCTTCTTTTTTTTCTACCCTCGTTTCCCTTCTTCTGCCCCGGTCATATCGTTTATTTCCTGTTTTTTTGTCATGTGCCCACGAGTCTTTTCCTTTTTTCTGGGAAGTTGTCAGGTGACTTTTCCCTCCCTTTTTCAGGTGATGGGCCGTTGCCGCCCCCCCGGCCCCCCCCTCTTTCCACTCCACTCTGCGCCCGAGCCCCTTTATTTTTTTTATGTTTTTTCCCTTTCCAAAAATCAGTTTTCGTTTAACTCCTATAAAGACGGAATCTCCCTCCGTCGTTGTTGTTGTTTTCTCAATTTTTTTATTAGTTTTCCCCTGTCTTTTCGTCCCTTCATATTCCTGCATTCTATTCAATCTGTGACTGTCCATGGCCAGGCAATTCCCCTTAGTTTAACCCCCTCGTTTCCGAACTTCTGGTCCCCTTTTCCCATCCATCGTTTCCCCCTTGATTAGTACACCCCCTTCATTCGATCCTGCCTTGCCGTTTCCCTCAATTTATTGACCACATTTCCCTTCCATTTCTTCCCTGTTCGGCCAGCTCAATCCTATGCAGAGTTATATCACCTTCGCGCTCGTGCATTTCGTTGTTCCGCAGATTATGTATCCTACCCACGGTTCCCAACCGCTGACGGCCCTTCCCCTCTTTCCCAGACCATAGTGAGACAGCTCCTTCGCTATTCAAGACTGAATTATTATCTGCTCCCATTTTCAGTTGTTTCCCCTCTTCTTTAACGCTCTCCTCCTACCATTTTCTCCTTCACGTATTCCCCCAAGCCTGGGTCTTCCTCCCCGGTTAGCCCAGGTTTTCTCCTGTTTTTAGCATTCACTAGTCCCGAATAGTTTCCACCCGTACCCCGACCCATTTACCCACTGGATCCACTATGTCTTGACCCTTCTCCACCTCACGTTCCCCTTGTGTCCCCCCTCCATCCTTCTGTTTGCCTCCCAAGTGGTCCAGTCATTTGTAGTTCCCTCCCCCCCCCGTCTCAAAGGGAAGAAACCCCTTTTCGGTTTTTACCGCCCTTTGATCCTTGTTACTTACACTGCCCTTCTATTTGTCTTTTTTGTTTGCACCCCTTGCCCGTTTACTCACATGTCAATGCCTGTGTCGGACTGCACCAAATTTCCTGTCCTGTCATTTAGTTGTTAAAATTCGACCTTTTTTCTCCCCTCCCCTCCCCCCTAGCATGTTTTTTTTTCTTTTTTCGGATTTTATTCTTTTGTGTATTACATCCCCAACCCACCACTGCTTTTTCAAATCTTCTTCCCTACTTATTTCTCCCCGTCCGTGGACTCACTACCGGGTCTCTCTATCCACTCCTTCCTTTTCCCCCTGCATTATCCCATTCCAGTGCGTTTTTTTTGTTTCTTATTTTTTTACCCCCCCTTTAGTGTATGCTCTCACGCCCCTTATTCGCCCCTTAACCTGCGCTTTAGTGTCTTTCTTGGTTTTCATCTCCCCGTTTCTCCCCCCACCCCCCCCCGACTCTCTGCGCTTTCGGACTGCCCTCTTAGTCGTCCGTTTCTCGTTGGTCAACAAGCCCCCTCCTTTGATCTGTTCCACTTGTGTGTCATCAGAGTCCCTCAGGTTTCTACGACTTCGAACCCTCCCAGCACTCCAACATTCATGTATTATCCCCCTTTGGTTCTCACTGTGTTTTCTCCACAGCTCCATCCTGAAGTGTGTCCACAAGACATTACTTCGACCCCATGAGATCTACTTCCTGGAAGAGGCGTAATGTTTTTTTTTTTTTTTTATTCTTTTTCCCCTGTTTTGATTTTCCATTCCCCAACTCTTTTGTCTACCCCCGAGTCGGCCGCCCTTTTCCTTTTTTTTCCTTCTCAGTCGAAACGTGATGCAGGCCCTCCCTCATAGCCCCAGGATTTTATGCAACTCCAGCCCCTCCTGATTCCCACCATTTCTTCCCGATTTTGTTTGATGTTTCGTTTTCCCCAGTATGGTTCCTACTGCACCCAATTTCCGTGATCCGTCCCCTGTTGTATCAAATTATTCTTTTTTTTTTTTCACCACCAGCCCTAGCTATGCCCCTCTTTTTTGAGCATATTATTTATCCTGGTCCCCCCCCCCCTTTTGTCTTTCCTTTGCTTTTTTGTTGTCCCTTGAACCACATAGGGTCCCACCCTCCGTTCTTTTTGCGCTAGCCCTCCTACCGCTTTGTGTCTTTTTACCACCCAATACCATTTTACCCTCCCCTCTCCCCACCCCCCTTTCTCCCCCCCACCCTGGTCCCTACATATATATTGCCCCCCATTGGCCCGAAAGAGCTCACTTTTATTATACCAACACTGCCACCCCACATTCCCCCCTTGCTCACACTTTTGGAGTTGTTTCCAAATCTCCCCTCCCCCCTCCACATTGTTTTTTAAAATCAGCGCACTTGTTCACTATACTTTATCGATGTACAATTTTGCTCTATTTGGCTCTTACCGTGGGTTTTTTCCCTATGTCCTTCCCCCATCCCCCGAGCTTTTCCCCCCCCTTCCCCCCTTTCTCTTTTTATTCTTGTTTTTTGACCTCCTCACAGCGGATCTTTCCTTTTCTTTTTAGCTTGTCACCCCGGTCTCCGCTTCTTTTTCCGTTTTTTACTTTCTTCCACCCTGGCTGTTTTGACTGACTGGCAGTCTCTGATTTCTCAACCCCACCTCTGGAAAGCCCCGGGACTTCCTTGTCTTCCCCTCCGGCATTGAAAGTCTCGTTTCCTCCCCCCCTCCACCAGATTCGTCGTCTTGCTATTCCCCCAAATCCACCACTGGCACCGATGTTTATCTTGTGTAAGGCCTTGCCTTCTACCATATGATTCACTTTTTCTGGTTCTACTCTCCTTCCCCTCCTCCACCATTCTCGCCCAAACCCCCTCTTTCGACTCCTTGCCACGTAGTTTGCCAACCCCCTCGCGCTCGACTTCCATTCTATTGGCACACGACCGTTCCTGTACGCAATTCGTTTCCAATCTGCACAATCTATTGTTTTTTTTCCCTGTAAATTTCTTTCTTAGTTATCGTTAAACTGCTTTGCCCGCCCTTTTTCCCCAGCCACTCTAACAGCTTTCCTCTGATCCACTTCCTTTTTTCGGTTTTTGTTTTTCCAAAAGGCGCCATGTTCGCAAAACCATCTCTCCCCATTGAGTATGAAGGCAACTTTTTTTTCTTCTAGCCTCTTTTCCCCACCAACCTCAACTGCCTACTTGATTTTTCATTCTCTCTTTTTCCTTTGTCCAAACATTACGCTCCTCAATTCTTTTCCCTCGCTTACGTTTGGCAAAGTCCTCTCCCTCAAACGCGCGCTACCTATTTTTCGAGCCCCTCATTTAGCCGACCAGTTTTACCACGATTTATTGGGTATCCTTAATTTTCCTTTCCTTTCCCTCTGCTCTGCCTTCAGAGACCGCGCTTGAGTTTTTCGTTTACTCCATCCCCGTAGGAACGATTCCTGTACCTTCCTATTTAATATCGCCAGCCTCCACCGGACCCTCCCTCACCAAATCCTCTCGACAGCTATGTTTGCGCCTCGTATTTGACGTCTTCGTTAACCTCTCTCTTGCTCCCCGGTCTCAAGTTTTTTTTCCCCTTTGCCCATCTCTGCCTCTCCCTCCATTCCTCCCCCCCCCCCACCCCCTCGTGCATTATCATAATTTTTCTCTTTTCGCGCTCTCAACTTAGGTGATTCTCCGCCTCGCCGTCCAACTCAATCCACTAAATTATTCTTCTCCCCCCCCTTCACCTTTTCCCCCATTTCCCCCCTAGCTCCTTTAGTCTGTTAGCACCTCAGGTCTTTTTGGCATGATTTTTTTACCCTCCTTTCCTCGCTGACAGGCCCCAGGTGATTACCCCATTTTCTAGTCACTCGTGAAAACCTCCCTGACATCACCCGTGCACCCCCCACATACCCCACCCCACACATCCCTTGCCCCGCCCTTTCCCCCAATTCGTTATCTTTACAGTAATTCCGACGGTTATCTTCCCGTTGGCTGAACCCACCTCTCCCATCAGCTGGGTCCCGTCTTTTCCTCCCCGTGTTCCAACGGACCCGTCATATATGCTTACCGCTTCATACCAGATGCCCCCCCCTTGTAACCTAGATCTCCTAGAGAACACGTGTACTACCCTATGTACTTCGGCACTCTTTCTTGAGAACCCTCCTTCCGTGTTTTTTTGAACTGACTCGCACTACATCTCGTTATTGATTGCACCGGTGTTGACATTGGCGCAAGGGTTGAAGAGGTCAGTTTGTGTTTTTTGGAGTCCTGCTTTATGTTTCCTCATTACGGCTTGTTTTGAGACATTTCGACTTTTTTTTTCAGGTCGCCCTTTTCTAGGTGATCCTCGCCATACGGTCGATTTTAGTGTTACGGATTTTTCGACCACTTATTTTTTTTGTTTGTTTTTTGTACACACATTGCTTCCTTGTTTCTTCCCACTTGGTTTCCGGATGCTGGCGTTTTTCTTGCGGGTTCACCTCGATCTTGACGCTGACGCTCACTGTCTTTTTTCATCGCCTTTTGTCGCTGCATGTGGTGTCTGTTTGTATATCAGCGTGCTCCACTTTCCTGTCTTTTCTCTTTCCCCTGTGGTTTATATTCCCCCCCCTGTATGTTACGTTCTTCTGCTGCCTGCT
>Ga0179593_1404104_pt1 | contig 17319 bp, 19 predicted proteins | sample CZODoug2_1_08_16_FD_185931 | JGI IMG/M metagenome (GOLD analysis project Ga0179593, IMG submission 185931) | Vadose zone soil fungal communities from Angelo Coast Range Reserve, California, USA - CZODoug2_1_08_16fungal (PacBio error correction) | ecosystem: Environmental > Terrestrial > Soil >... | reverse complement strand
CCTCATTATTTTTAAGACTTGATCCCCCCTAGTTATCGACTTCCTCCTGTAGGACCTTGGCCATTCTCGTTCCGCATCCTAGGGAACAGGCCCTTGAGTCTCGAGCGCCTCAGTCGTGCGTTGACGGGATGCGGCGCTTTCTTTCTTGACCCCTGCAGAGACCGTCCTTCTCCCCTTCACCGCCGCAACGCGATCGCGCCCCGACGCACCTCATACCTCCCGCCGACATCGTGTCTATTTCGAGCATCCTTTTTCTGCTGGGTTTGTGTCTGAGAAATTACTCTTTTGGTCTCTTTCCGAAGCGCAGGACCGTAAGCCTTCTGATCGCGGCCAGCGGTCGACCAAACCTTTCCTCCTTTTTGGGTCCCTCTCACCGGGGTGTCGCGGCGGTTGTCCGATAATGCATCACATGCCTCGCCTTTCTGCCCGGCCTCGCGTGAACTCGAATCTCGCCTATGGCCGTTGAAACCTTGGGCAAAGCGGGTTCCCCGTTTGAATCCTCACAGTCGTTCCTCATCAGGAAACGGGCTGGATGAGATCCCCTCCCCCCCGTCCGGATCCTTCTGAGCCCCTCATTCCTTCGCTCGTAAGTCCACCCCGGTACCCCAGAATTTGCACGTCGCTGTCTTCCCATTCCTGCCGGACGGTCACCGCTCCTTATTCCGGAGTCCGTCGTAAACCCTTGGCGGTATTTCTTCCCCGAACGTTTCCAACGCGTCCACTTCTGTCCGACTTTCCTTTTCCCTGGGTCGCCCTTTTATTCGGCGCGATGGCATGCCATTGACCTTTCCACGTTGCCAGCGCAGAGGTCCCCAGAAGCCGTGCTTCCTTCGACGTCCTAGGTCGAGCGCCCGCCCCCAGGTCGCCGCCTTCCCGAGCTCCTCGGTTTCGGAAATGAAGGACGAACCGGAGTCGACTTGACTTTTACAGTCGCTCCCGCTAGGAAGGGTGGCCCCCCGCATATCTGCCAGAGTCTCGTTGCTTAAACCACACACCCCCCAAGAACTTCCGGGATCGCTCGTGCGGCTCCACCGCGTGCTCGAAGGAAGCTCCATCTGGCGGCGTCGGTTAGTCAAAGGCCACCCAGAAAAGACTTTCACTTCGTTCTAGCTCTGTCCGCTCCGAGATTTCCGTCCACCCTACTGTGACCGTTTCCATAGCAGTCCTGGTTAAGTCTCCCCCCTCCCTATCTCAGCCGGGACCCAGGTGCTTGCAGCCATTCTGTTCTTTCTCCGCGGTTCGATTACAGCCACCGTCTGTCACCCCCCCTTCCGCTGTACATTCGCAGTCGTGTATTCACTTCCCTCTTTTCTCGAATAATTTTCCGTGAAGTCCGGCGGGCCTGCCGCCGATGTCACTGCTTCTAATCGCTCGTTGTCGGTTCCCGGTCGTTAGAATTAGTTGGGACACAACGCCCCGACTCGGCGGATGGTCCTTGACCACGTATGGTGAGCCCTTTTTCCACAAACCGGCCGCCACCGTTTCCCACGAGAACTCCAGCGACGATAGTAACGCTGACCCTTCCTTCAAGTAATTTCCATCGAAAATCGGAAACCCACTAGTAGACACTCCAACAAAGGCAGCGGAACCACCGCCTTCCCTCTGCACGTAGTCCACGGCTCCACGACTCTCGCCGAATCGACGGCATTGGAGTCCCTCGGGGTGTCCTTTGTCCCCATCTTCCGCTACCCGCGACCTCCGACGCTTCGTCCCCCCCCCCTCATTTTCTGTTTTGCAGTCATTAAGAGAAACCCAAGCCGCTGAGGCCCCCTTCTAATCCCCACCTGGATCGCCCTTCCCCTCGGCGTGCTTTCCTTCGACGTAAGTGCGCCCCCAGCAGCTCCCCCGACACCTATACGCCGCGGGCGCCCCCCCCCCGGCTCTTAATGGCTAGGCGCGCCATACCCACCTATGGCCCGAAGTGGAGACGGAGCCGAGTTTTGATGCTGCCGCTGCCTCCCCCGACCTGGGACCCCTTTCCGTGGTTTTTGAACGCGGATCGCGCGATCGTCTTATGTCTGGCGTGTGAGGTCTCCTTTTAGCTGCAAGCAGAATTAGCATCCGGTCCCGGACCCTTTCCCCCCCCCCCCCCCCTTCAACCCCCCCCCGTCACCCCCCTTTATTCCCAAACCCACCGACGGTTGGCGGCCTGGACGCCCCACTGGTCGTCGTTTTTTACCACTGCCCCCTCTCGGTACCTCTTTTAACCGCGATCGCAGACGTTTGCACTATCAGTTTGCGTCTCCCGGTCGAGCGGATTGACCTTTGGTACACCGCAGCCCTAAAAACAACCCCCAAACACCCCACCAACAAACAAACCCACACACGATCCCTTTTTCCTCCCCCGTATTCCCCTCGGCCGGCCCTGGACGACGTTGGCGGTGTCCGGTTTCTATATTCCCCGTAAGGACCGGTTGAGAAGGCAAAAGCAAGGACTTCCTTTTTTTTTGAAGGTCTCTTTTCCATGCTTGATCGCACCTCGCCTTTTCTGAACTGTTCGATCGACGGCGATCATCACATTTCTGCTTGTGTCTTTTCCCGCTAGACACACTTAAAGCGTTTTGGAGTTCCACGGCCCGCCCAAGACGCCTTTTCCCCTCGTTAATGAAACGAGCTTCTGCTGGTCGGAACAGATTATTCCAAGTGAGTCCAGTGCCCCCCTCCATTCGAACGCCTTTTTGTTTCCAGCTGAGAGTGAGGCCTCGCACTTGAACAAAGTTCTCTTTCCCGGGATAGACTGTATTTCTGGAGATTCCCTTACTCACGACACGTCGAACTAACAGCGGCGAACGTTTATTCGCGGCTAGCCAGCTAAGATTTTGTCCCTCAAGCTCGAACGGCGTGCCAGATCAGGTACAAATAGACCTTTCTGGTTCCCTTCCCCGTCACCTTGCACCGAAAGTATCCCCACCCCCAAGAAATGCCACCCTGTTATCTGTCCGCCTCCGACCCATCTTAGGTTTTTTCTTCAGTGAGGAGCCATCCTCGATAGTTTTTTAACGGAATCGGTTTTCAGTTGTATTTAAACCTCTGTTAGTGACCCGTCCTTCCTCGCTCTTCCCTCAATGACGCAGGCGACATCGTTTCCTTCTCTCTTCTTCTCTTCTTTACCGGCACAACAGCTGACGTGGCTGATGCTCAATTTGGTCGAAGACTGGGGCATTTTTTGGTCCCCTTCACATCCGGTACAGCCTTAGCCTTATGTTCAGTTGTCCAAGTTTCTTTATGGTCTCCTGGTCTTATCCTTGCATTCCCCCCTTTTCTGACACCCGCTCACCCGTTTCTGACCAGGTTTCGGATTCTTTTTCATTTTAGACTCTTTAAGACGCCACCGTCAGGACTGTTTCTAGAAAATGTAGATGCCCCTCTTCATCCTATCCCGGGATCGTTGTGGTCGGCTGGCTTGTGTCTTGGCATCTTTAACATCGTTTGTTTTGTTTGAGGAGAGTGCCCCCCCCGATCCGCCCCACGACGGGATCTGGTTTTGATGATCCATGCATCGACCTTTTCTTCCCTTGCCTTTCCTTTCCCCCTTGCGTCGTCAGCGGTCGTTTTGTGTAGAGAAGTTTCTCCGCCCCCTGTCCAGTCAGCACTGTTCTTGTTTGAAGATTTCCTGTAGGACCTTCGAGCGACCCTGTTCGACCAGACCAATTTTCTTGGAACAACCTCAACATGTGGCCTTACGGCTTTCCCGGACGTGAGTACCCCCCCCTCCAACTCCCAAATGAGTCTACCAGCATGCGCAGGCATCGCATTCAAGCGGTTTTTGGATGTAATGTTCGGTAAGAGGATTTGCTCGACAGACTCTTTCTCCCCCTGCGCCGATTTGATTAGCGGCGTAGGCGCGGAGCGCAATACTCCGTCAATCGGTACTTCCTCAGAGACGCCGATTTCCGTTTCTCCAGGAGAGGGATGCCTGCACGGTCCCCCCACGTCAGTCCCCCTTTTACCTTTGGCAGTGATTTACATCTACCGGGGGTTTTGCGATTTCCTGGGGTAGCATTAATGTCGGTTCACAGCGACGGGGGTCCAAAAGTCTTTCTCTTTGGCCATGAACTTGCCCGCCGGTATGGGAGCTGCTAGTTTTTTATTTTTAGAGCTGAATGTACCTCCCCCCTTCCCGACGCGTCGCCGGTGATGAGACGAATTTCCCGTCTGTAAGGGGTACGTAGAAGAGGTACCAGTACACTTTCTGAGACGTTGTCACTACGTGCGATTCCCCCCTTAGCCATAGAATGTCCTAAGACTTCCCCGTTCCTGCTTGCGGTTTTTTTTTGGCCCGTGCCTTTAAAGTTTTTTCAGGAATTCTGGTTTGCACAGCAGCCCCTGTATGGGCAGGTTTCATCCCTTGTCAACTCGTATTGGAGGCGGTCCTCGCTCGCTGGCTTGCGCTGACTGACCTTCCCCCCCCCGAGCATCCAGGTGCGACGTTAGGATACAGGAACTTCGCGCGCTTTGGGATCACACGGCTTTTTGAGTCTAAAGTAAAAGTCTCCCCGATTTTTTGGCCCCGTCGCGACCGGTTTTTTTTTCTATTGCCCTTCCCTGAAAACGTCTTCATGGCGGCCGTTCTCTTTTTCTGGGCTGGTGTTTGCTTGGGGACAGATAATAGGCGACCCGGGTTTTGGCGGACTGCCCTTGAACTTTAGCGTCAGCGGTTGTGATCCCACCCCTTTCGCCTTTGTCGTCATTTACTCTCAAGTCGGGCAGTACATCGTCCGCGCCTCGGTGGGCTTGGTTTATGGCGATTATGCTTCTTCCCCTCCCACTCCCTCGTCCCCCCTCCACGAAATCGACGATTAGCGCGTCTCAGTCGGCCACGCCCCCCGTGACGGGTGTCTGGTAGGGGAGAGTTTTGCCTCAGCACACTAGGCGCCGTTCATAGTCGTTTCTGAACATCGGTATTTGCCGTCCTAGCCTTTTCTTCCCTCGGTTACTTCCGCCCCGGCACACCCTTTTTTTTTTCTGCTTTTTTGTTGCGCATACTTCCCCGCATCCCTCCCCCTTCATGTTCCTTTTCCTCATCGGTGGAGGGATTAGTCAGTGGCTTCCGGCCCCTTTCGTGATCTTTTTTGACGTCCACACCCGGCAACAGGTGTTGGGAGCTGGTTCGTTTCTTTTTCACTCCTGGCCAATGGGGGACCCAAACGGCCCCGCAGAGTCCCCGACGCGAGGAGCTCTTGTTTCCATAAGGGAGTACAGCGTTCCCCCTTTTCGATTTGTGTTTCCGTGAATGGTTTTGTTTAGGAGTGGTCTCGATGGTGAGAGCACAGTGTCGCTACATCATGACTTCCCATCGTCCTGCTGGTAACGATTCTTGTCGTTCTTTTTCCTGTCGCGTTCCCTTTTGCCCTTCCCCCCTTTTTGACGTCTCAGACACCGGTGACGGAAATCGACTATCGTCCTACATGCGTTCTTCAAGAAGAGCTACCCGCCATAGGGAGAACGGCTCAGAGCGACTCTTTTCCTTTTTGAACTCCAAACCTCATGAAGTCTGAGTGTTTAGACTTCTTGGATTTACCACTCGATATGGCGACTCCCCGCGGAAGGGGTTCCCTATTTTGGAGTTACTCACCCCTTCTTCCCACGCCCGGCACCTCTTTTGACGCTGTCCCTGCCTCGATACGTTTTGTTGAATTCCACCCCATTCCTGCTCCTTGCCACGCACCGTGGTCGACTTCAATTTCTCTTACCCGTTTCGCGCAGAGCTGACGCTGCCGTCGTTTGGTGTGGGCATTCTCCGACCCTCCCCTCATTGAATCCTGCAGTCGTATCCACGCGTTTCTTCTCATGAGCCGACCCCCCCAGGAATTTCGTTGTTTGTGACGTCGATTTTGATATGGAGTTGTCCACCTCGGCCCGATTGTGAGCTCGTTCTAAAACCTTCTCTCTGTACACTTCCTTTTTCTTCGGATCAGGAGTACGGCCCAATTTTCTCCCGGTTATAGAAGTAATCTTACTTCGTACCGCCAGTAGCCCTTTCTTTTCTCGCTTTTTAAAATTTTTTGTCCTGGCATGTGCCACGCAGATAAGACTTAAGAAATTCCCCCTTCCCTGTCTGCCTGGATTTGGGCCCTGGTGCGTCTTGCGAGCCCTTTGGGGAATAAGCCATCCTCCTACCCAGTGGGCATACGCGACCCCTTGAGCCTTCTTAAGTTCTCTCTTTGTCTGTGTCCGTCGAAGCTCCTGCGTGAGTTACTTCTTCCCCTGCTTTCTTACGGGGTTAGGATATAATCCGCGCCCTTTATTAGCGCTGTCTCTTTCCTGGTAGCTTTGAGTTTTTAACAGGTCCCTCACGCGCTGATTCGATCACGAAGGCTGATAAGGAGAGGAAGTTTAGTGTTTTTTTTTTTTTGTTGTTTTTGGGGTTGTGTGGGTTTTTTGGATCATTTACGAGTCCACCTTTTTTCCAACCCCGGCCTTGATGGTAACCCTGGTCGGTCACGGTGTGTGGCTGCCTGATGTGGAAGCGCTCATTAGTCTGAATTCTTAGACCTTCTAACTGCCGGTCCTGCTCTTCCAGGAGTTCTCTGCCCCCCTTCGACCCTATGTGCGGGTTTTCCTTTCGGCGGCCACTATCTGCGTTGCTGCGGTGAATGTTTGTCGTAGGTTTCCCTCTGCTGCCCTCCTCCCTCCTCCCCTCTTATGCTGCCTCGTTTTTTGCTTTTACGCCCTCTCCCCTTCTCGATGAGAATCCATTTTTCTCCCTGCGTCGAGTCCGTTGTTGGACTTCCCCACTAATAGATGATTTATATCTCATCTTCCTCTGTTGTGGTTTTTTGAGCTCTCTTCCCTTCGCTTCACGCCGTGTTCCTTTGCCGCCCCCTGCTCGTAGGCGTGGCCATTTCTCGCGGCGCTTCCGAGGTTTTTTTTAAACTGAGCCTTCTGGTAGCCTCAGTGTGTTACGTTGCTGTCGGCGTGTAGAAATCCGTTTTGACCGACCCGACCGTCCCACCGCCTCACGCAGCTCTCCTTGCACGCGTTACCCTCTTCCTTGGTTTTTCCCTCGAGCCTCAGGGCCTTCTGCATGACGGCCATCGTTTCGAACGGCTCCTCCTTTACGTACGAGTGGCCTGCCCGCGCCCCCTCCCCACCCCTTGACCCCGTTTGGCCCTTCTCGTTTTCTTTCCCCCCGTTTTCCCTCCTATGCACACTGCCTCGCAGTGTCTGCGGATCGCGGTGATCGCATCAGTCGGCGATTTCCTTTTAAAAAGGCCGGCCATAGCTTTTCCCCCCGACATCTCCCGTTCCTTCACTTCACGGGCAGCCTGGTTCTATTTCAGGCCACAAGTCAGGTCAATTTTCTTCCGGGACCCCTCCTCCGGACTTGAAGTAAAACCCCCTTTTACGAAGGTGTGCACTTTTCTGTCGGCCCCCCCTCCCCCGTTCTGACGTTTATTTTTCGGACGTAGCGTCGTTACCGGCTTGGCTCGCCATCTCCCACCCGCCGTCAACACCCTCAATCCACGCCCCTTCCCCCACGTCTCCTTCCCTTCACACCCCCCCCTCCCTCCTCCTCTACCACAAATTCTCCTTTTTACAGTCACACCATCCCCCCCACCCCTCCCTCGCCATCCTAGGGCTTCTCCCACTTTCTTTACTCCCTCCCCGTTCTCTCGCATCCCGACTGGCCCTACTCTGTCCCTTGGTCTCTCCCCACCCACCATCTCCCCTCCTTTTCTCCTCTCTCCTCCCATGTCGTCCTGGCTACTCCACCCCGGCCTTATGTACCACTCCTTTCTACACTATTCACTTTCCGAAGATGACTCCGACCCCTTTCTCCACCCTTAAGGCCCCCCTACCTTTCCCGCAGGCTGCTCTCTCTCCCCGCCCCTCCCTATTCCCCCCCCTTATTCCTCCCACTCACCCCCCCCCCACTTGGTTTCTTATCCGACATCCACCCCTCCCATGACACCTCCTTCTTGCCTCCCTCTCGTCTCCGTTCTCTCCGTCTCCTCTGCAGTCTTCGATCCGATATTCCTTATCTGCTCCCCCCCTCTTTGTATCCTACCTAAGCGCCATCGCCACCCTCCCCTCCCTACTTTCTTCTCCACTCCCTGAGCCTTCTCTCGACGCCCCGTTCATTTAACGCTTCTGCTTATTCGCCTTCTCCCCTCCTATCCACCTTTCTCCTCTGCCTACTCCCTATATCCCCCTCCCTTTTCTCCCATCCCGCCACCGCTTTCACCCCTCCCTTATCCTAAACTTTTGCGTTCACCTCCTTTTTTTCAATTCTAACTCCTATACCACTTTTATCTTCCCCCCCACACTCTCTTTCCCCCGCCGCATCTGTCTCCCCCCTTCCCTGTCTGTTATTTCACCACCAAAAACGCAGCCCATACCTTCCTCCTTTCCGGCCTTCTCCCAATCCATCTCCCCCTACTGCGCCCACTACAAATCCTCTTCCCTCCCCCCTACTCCCCCTCCACCATCCCAGTCCTTCTACTCCCACCACACCCTTTCCCCCTTATATTTCTCCTCAAACCTATTCTTTCATATTAACGTCCTGCCCCCGCCTCTCCCACCTCCTCTCCTCGCCCCCCTACCCTCTCACTTATCTTCCGTCTGATTCCCAATATCTGTCTATTCACGGTTCCCAATCCTTCGTTACCCCTTACCCCTGTCCTCTACAACCCACCCCTCCGCCCTCCCCCCCTAATCCCCCTCCCCCTACCCCCCCAAACCCTTCCCCCTGCATTGCTCACGGCATCCCACGTCGCTCTGTCCGTTTGGCTCCCTTCCAACACCTACCTACACCCTTCTCCCCCCCCCCTCTGCTCTTCCTTCTCTATCCTCCTCCCTCCCCTTCCCCCTTGACCATCATTCTATCATCCCGTCCTACCCCCTGCATGTTATCTCATTCTATTCCCTTCTGCCCTTTCACCCTTTTCCACTTGCTTACCTCAAAATAACTCCAGCTAACCCCTCTTCCCAAGTGGGGGTCATACCCTCCTCGCTCCACCCCCGCTTCAACTCCCCTAACCTTCACCCCTTCACACTCCTCTCTCATCCCATTTTCCTACGCCTCCCCTAAGCAGTTCCTGGGGGTAGTTTGGTCGTATTCGCTTCGTGGCCCCCCCTAAGGTACCTCCCCCGCTCCCCCCCCCTACGCGCGATATTGGAGTTCAGGTCGTAGGCGTCGCGCGGCCAGTTTCCCCTGCCGTATCCCTTCGGGCGACGGAATGCAGTTCGGGAGATTTGATGACGTCTATCAAGAGTCGGCCGATTGGGTGCCTTTTGGGGGACATCGCCAGCTGTCCGGTCACCAACCCCCCAGAATTTCCGGGATCGCTCGTGCGGCCCTAATCGTTATCGACTTCATTTCCATTTTTTTTTTCACCTTTTTGTCTGGGCCGTCTGGGGCAGGCCACGAAAGACGTGCCCCTTCCCCGAGCTCTGTCGCGCCGATGCCCGGAGACACCGTGCGTTTCCCTCTCCCCATGGGTGACGTAGACCCACGACACTATCGCTCGTTGACACCTTTCCCTTCAGCACGTTCCTTGGTTTCGATTACCTACGTTCTGACACCTGCCGTTGACCTTTTAGCACAGCTTTTAGCAATCACGCACCGATGAGTCGATCCGTTTCTTTGCGGCCTTGGCCGTCCTACTTTCCTCTTCGTGCTCTTTAGGACTGCGTGCGCCGGGAGGACATTCGGGCGGAACAACGCGTTTCGAGATCGGAGGATACGCCGGCTGGCGGAGACGCACCACCTCAGCCCCACGTGTCCCGCGACGCTGCGACTGATCGTAAACTCCGGCCGATGTGTCCATTTAAGAGAACTCCGGCCATCGCGTAGTACCCCTTTTTGTCACCCCCAACAGGCCCCCTGAACAACCGACGTGTCTTGAATCGTAAGAGGACACTACGTGAGCCTTCCCTGCATTTCGTTCTTGTGCCAGGACGACCTGCTGCGCAACGACGCTCTCTTATTTCTTTTTGTGCAGTTCATTTTATGATAAGCCGCCGCTGAGCCCTGACTAACCCCCCCCGCTGCATTGACCACCAGGTCTTTTCTTTTTCGAAAGTGCAATGCAGCCGAACCGAACCCCCCCCTTCCTTCGCTACCCACGGTCAAGATGATAGGGCCCGATGGACCGTTAATGATGATCGGCTCCTTTTTTTCCCTTTCGAGCGAGCACCCACGCAAAGTGGGTGAAGAGGGTCGTCGATCGTAGCCTTCGGTGCTAGCAGGTGTTTTTAGCTCACAGCAGTTCCTCCGCCCCCTTCCCGGTCCTCCCCATCCCAGCTCTAGCGGCCCGGACTGCACAGGACGGTACTTCCGGTCCCAAGGACACGATACCCCGTCACCGAGATCTTGGCTTGAGTGAAGAGATGCCCGCCCAGTGCTCTTCGACACCGCAGAGCACCTGCAAGGTTGACGCCGATCGCGGAGCCAGGAAGCGTTTTTCGTTTTCCGGGGCCAGAGGGCAGTCCGGAAGCGGTTTTCTTTTACTTTTGGACCCAGCCACCGTGATTTTTCCCGGGGCTCTCGCTTGATCGCCATCGCTCCGTTGAATGCAAAAAAAAACTGTTTTTCCGATCCGTTCCGCACATGTCTCGTGGTGTCCGGTCTCAGAGCACAACGCCGGGAGTATTTGAACGCCGCCCTTTGACGCAGGTTTTTCCGCGGGCATTACCCGACTCTCCTTTTTTTCTGTGGCGGAACATCTTTCTTTTACCGGGCCAGTTCCCTCATTGGCCCGAACGCTGCGTCTGACCGAGATCTTTTTCCTCAACGGTAGCACCCCCCCCTTTTTCCTTCCTTTTATCGACGTCGTCTTTTTTCCCCCTTTTAAAGACTGTTCAGTAGCATGTTTCACAGCCCGTGACCCGTCGGGATGCTTCCCGCTAGAGCGTACGCTTGCTAAGATACTGACCGCGTGCACCCTGCAGGGCCACGACGACGTCCCTTTCCCCGTCGTCTTTTTAACAGACCCTTTAGAACAACGACATCGGCATCACCCCCTGTAGTAGGCAATTGACACAAAAGACTGGCACTGTTCCGTGCGGCAAAATCACGCCCCCTTCGATTCCGGAATCGTAGTCCTTTTAATCCTTCCTTAACCGAAGTAGCTCTCCTCGCGCTTCCGCAACTCGTCGACACATCGTCGGCGAGCCCTCCTACCGGCCAGTCTGCCAGCACCCTGGCAACCCGCTGACGTGGTTGTGACTGTTGCCTTCTTTTCTCCCTATTTTGAAATTTTTACTTCACAGGTACCAGCCGTAGCCTGTTCATGTTGTCCGTCTGCTGATGGTCTGGTCGGCTCGCTGGCTCTTTTCGTCTCACGCCGTGGGAGTCTGGGTCCCTTCTCCGGTCGCGTTTCTTACTTCCCCCTCGCTGGGACGTCACCGTCACTTCATTTTGCCTTAGCCACCTGTCGATGACAAGTCATACAGAGCTTTATCTTGTGGAGGCTGGCTGGTGGGGCAATCTCTCCCTGTTTTGTTGTTGAGAGATTTTTCCTTGCCCTCCCCTCCCCCCTGATAGGATCTTTCCTTGACATCCTTTTTTCCCTTTGTGCGCATCTGCAGTCTTGTGTTTTCTTTCCTTCAGAGGTCGTCCCTCGCAGGGACTCGAGCTCCTGGTCAGCTCGCCGGTGCCCTGTGTCGCAGTCCACCCTGTCCCAGCTTCCCCAGCCCTCTCTTGGACTTCGGGCCCCTATGACGGTCTACGGCTTTGTCCTGGTTGTGAATTACAGCAAACCCAATGCGGCGACCAGCAGCCGTCTCATCCACGTCAGTTTTTGGCGGGTACCTCGGTACGTCTTCTTCTTCTAGGACTAGTTAGGAAGGATTTCTCGTTGCGCTCCGCTTTTTCGCTTTGAGAGAATAACGACCGTCCCGGTGGAAAGGTCAGGAAGAAGCGATCTTCCATCCTTGCGGGAAGGTCTTTGAAGCCGGCACCCATTGCAGTAGGTACCTTTTTCCCAGGTGGCATTATCGTTTTTGATTTGATGCGAGTGTTTTTTGAATTGTCGTTTCCCTCCTCCCCCTGGTTAGCCCCGTCTGCCTCTTTGCCATGAAGGAACGAACGGTTGTATTTTCCGTCCAGGAGCGTTCTCGTGCAGCATTCCGCGATTCCCGCTTGGGAGAGATGGACCCTTATGTCCGTTTCCCCCGCTCACTTCTAACCCTGTCCCTTCGGCCCGCGTGTTCACGAGGAGGGTCCTAACCCCTTTTACTGACGCCCCCCGGCGTCAGGTCGCTGGTGTTTTTGGTTTTTTCCCCCTTTTTCCCCTCCACTTCGCCTCTATTGTCCGCCAGCCCAGACCGCATAGGTTCATGACCGCCGGTCTGAGTCTCGCTCGCCTACGCTGGCTTTTTTTGTGATCTTTCCCGGACCCTCCATCCAATGTGCTTTTCGTCTCTCGGAACGGCACGGCGATTGCTTCCAACCGGCTCGCCTGTCAACGTCCCTACTTCTTTTCTTTTCAGTTCCTTAACCGGCTTCCTTGACCTTGTGATCTGCGTCCCGACACGCCAACCTCTTCTGGCGGGTCTCCCTTCCTCCTTCCATGTCTGGTGCTTCTGCTGTGGACGATCAAATCCGTCGACACTGGCTTGCCCCCGGCAACCTTCTCGGAACTCGTCGCGATCCGGTTGATTTTTCCCCGATGTTTTGTCGCCGTTCTTTTCAGGTCCAGGCGCCTCTTGGTTTGTTGGGATGTCGGGGTCTCTTTCTTTTTCTTGATCACCGTTTTCTCCCCTTACACGCTCCCCCATCGACGATTTTCGCGGATCGCGGCCAAGGGTCTGGTTCTTTTTATCCCCCTCCTTCAGCAACATCGGCTCCCTTTCTTCATAACTTTCGTTCCCCTCTGTATTTCGCTCCTAGCCTGAATGTTGCCGGGTTAGCAACGCTGCATTGCCGGTCGGTTTGTGTGTTTTTACGTCGACGACCTGCAGTATGGTCACTTCCCTCTTTTTTTTCTAGTACTGACTCAAGCGGCTTTTTTTGATAGTAATCCCACCCGGACCCCGTTTTTTTTTCGAGCTTAGTGCGTCCCGTAATTGCCCCCCTTTCCCCGCGTCAAATGCCTTTCGTCTCGCGACGGGTATTACGCTTTCACCGGGTGTACGTGGACTGTTTGTTCCGGAGGGTTTTCTTTCCCCTCCCTATGGTGTCGCGGTAGTGTACGAATGCTTTCCCCAACATTCGTCCTGAAGTCGATGTACCGTCCCCCCCCGTTCCTTTCACCCGTCCGGTTACCCCTTCCCCGCCAAGTCCCCCCGTTACGTCAATACGCCGTCGCCGCTCCCCTTTGTTGCCCTTTCCGCCCTTCTCCGGCCCGGGAGCGATCAGATCGAAAGGGGGGGGAAGTCTTTACCCCCCCCCTCCTTTCCCCTTCGGCGGCCTGCCCGCCGGCGGGACTTTGATCCTTCTGAGCGGGATGACCCCCCTACGATCTGTGTTCCCGCGGTCCTTCGAGGTTGGACTTTATCCCCCACCCCCCTGGCTTCGCGTCCCCCATATTGTTGGGTCCCGGCTTACTACTTGTCGGTGGAGACCACCAGGAATGCGATGGCCCCGGCAACGTCTCCGGATCATCGGCCGACAGCTTACGGGAGTTCCCGTCGTCTTTTCCCTTTCCCTCCTCTGATTTATGGGATCAGGGAATCTGGAGCAAATTCTTTGACTCCCCGAGCGATCCAGAAGTTCGGGGGGGTCGTCGAGATTTGGATTGATTTACCGCGGCGGCGGAGCGACCTGTCAATATCCTATTCCTGCCCCTTCGATTTCTCGCCGCTCCCCTTTTTTTTCCCCGCTCGCCTATGAAGCAACCCCACCTCTGTCGTCGTCGCTTTTAGGGCAACGTGGGCGTTTTCCATGGCTGGCCACGTCCCGAATCCCTTCGACCCGGTCCCGTCCGGTATGCCGTTTTATTTGGTCCGCTGGTGGACTTTTTGCGAGCCCGTCTTTAACGACGACTACTCCAAAAAATTGCTGCCCCCTGTCTTTTTCCCTCCCCCCCCTTCGGATTGAATGGTCGGGGGCAGTGGACGTCGCAGCGGCGAGGCGTTTTACTCACTGGATCAGGACGGGGTCGATTTCTGGATACCCGCCTCTTTCATGCTCCCTTTTCCTATTTGGGACAGAACTTTTTGAGCTTTTCCACCGGCCGCCTCTCCTTTCCTGATCACGTTCATCCTCAGCTCACCGAGGCTGTGATGAAGTAATGTCCTACTCGGCCGTCCTGTTGACCCCCCCCCCGGTGGTACTTCTGGCGCGCTCCGCGGGTCCTCTGCTTCGCCTTTGTCGGACACCGATTGCCGTACGTGCCCTCTTCCCCGGAGGCTAGCCGGTCCGCCGATGTCGCATTTGCGTTCTTTTTCCCGCGATAATCGTTGAGGCGTGCGGTCGCTTTTGGCTTGGACTACGACGGCGTCCGCCCGTAACGCAATTGCTGCGCTCCTTTCCTTTTCCTTCTCGAGACCACTCGGCTAATTTTTTCTTGCGAGAAAGAGGTGGGACGTTCATCGTGGAATGATTCTCTCCTCCTCATCCGTTGTGATCGATCAATTCACGATGCCTCCACCGCCCACCAGGCGGGCCCGACTTTCGTGGTCCCATTCTCGCCCTGCTTCCTCTTTTCTTCCCTTAGCGCGAGGCGTTTCGGATTGAGGCCGTCGCGCCCCCGAGACCTGACCCGCTGAACTGCACCGCCAACGCTCGCCGCCGACTACTGCTTTCGACATTTGTGTCCTGCGTCCTGGGTCGGCGCACGTCTGGCTTTTTCAGTCCTCCTGCGCAATCGATTATCCTTTTCCGCGCGTCGACACCTGAGCCGACGTGTTTTACCACGCCGTGGTCCCCGGGTCCTACGTGAACTGCTCCCGTTAGTGCTTCTCTTGAGCTCCTCTTCTTTCTGATGCCGTGCATAGCTTCCCAGAAATCGACAGCCTCATCGGAACCTGGGCGTTTCCCTCGCTCAGTCCCCCCGGATCCAGGGAGATTTTAGCTTCACCCAGGCCGCAAGGCTGAACTTGACGGGTTTATTTTCCTGAGATGACGGAGAGACGTCGTTCTCCCCAGGTTTCCTTCGCAACGACCGCGTCCCAATTCCGGTTTTTACCTGCCTGGCACGGGATTTTGGATTTGCTATGTTCACATTACAGGACCGCCCCACGTTGACTGCCGCCGCTCCGTACTTCCTTCTTGACTTCTACGGTTTTTTCGGAAAATTTTTTTATTTCCCCTCCTATATCATTCGAAGGAATTCGGTCCCTCGGTTATGAGGGCTCCTTTTTCTTTTTGAGTCGCTCGTTCGTCCGTTGGGCTGCACTCCATCGCCACGTCCGAAGTCCCCCCCCCCAACTTTCTCGCTGGCCCGAAAATCTGCCTCGCTTGCCGGTTATTTTCCCCCTTTGAGTTCCCCTTCGTCTTTTTTAGAAACCGAACGACGTGCCCGTTCATAATATGTAGCGCCCTATATTGCGGCTAACACCTGAGTTCCCATCCTTTCAGTGTTTTTTCCCCCTCCACCACAAGATGGCTCCTGCCGTCTTGAACCAGGTCATTCGCAATCTTTGCCGGGCCACGTACTCTCCCTTTCACACCGTCCCTGGTCCCCTCCCTCCTATATCCGTTCTTTCCCGAGCTTCTTCCACCCGATCCGACGCGGTGGCCCGCCTGCCGTTAGCTAGCCGGTCGGTCTCCCCGCGCCGTCGCCCGGGACTGTCCCACCGCCCGGACCTTATTGCGGCATTCCGGCACCGGCGGCTTGACGTTAAAACCATTCTTCCCGTGACGCGACTTCGTCCTCGAACGTCGGACTGCTTTTCCTTCATCCGACACCGCCATCGCGTAGACCACGCGAACCCCAACATTCCAGCGTCCCCTCGAACGCCGGTACTCCAGGACAGGGACCTGCAGCCCGCGGCAGAGTCTCCCTTTTACTTGTGCCAGGCAATCTTTCGCTCACGACGCTACACCGTTTCTTGTGTGTCCCAAAGCTCCCGAAGCCGCTGAGGCACTGACTACTCCACCCCCCCCCCTGCCCTCGTCGTCCTACGAAGTCCCCCCCTCGCATCCAAAACTATCCTCCCCTGACGTCCACCCGGCTCAGGAAGGGCGTCGCCATACCTATTTTCAGTGATGCCTAACTGCTCCGAGTCCGTATCCCCTACACTCCCCTCGTTTTCAACGTTTTTTTTCTTCTCGAGCCGAGAGTAGATGTTGTGTGGTCTCCCCCCCCTTTGCCGTCCGCAGAACTCGTAGACAACCAACATCGGCTATTTTATGTGAATGCCGACGGTCGCGACGGCCCAGCCCCTTGCCGACCGCTTATCTCGAAGAGTGCGATAAGGTTGCCGTTTTCGCCAATTTGTCGACGACTATTATCGGTTCCACCGCCAGCATTCCCCTTCCTCGATTGCCGCGGCCGCAGGAATCGTTGTCGGGGTGTCATTCCCACGAGGGAATTCCCGTGAACCCCGGTTCTCCCAGGACCCAATTCACCGACGTCCGCTTTCCCCTTTACGGGCAGCGAAATCCTGCCCTGGTGGCGATGCAGGTTCTCTAGGCAGATCCAAATGGATGATCTTTTGTCCGGTAGGATATCGCCAACAAATAAGCGAGGCGAGGACGCCCGCAGCTCCGGTCCCCTCTGGCTGAACCGACGCTTCTCGTTACACTCTTTCCCCTTCGACCCAGTTGCTGATTGAAAACCCGAATATTCCAGACACTCCTCGGGAAGAGGCTAGGATAGGTAGATGCCCGTCTGACAAGTAGGGTGATCCTCTTTATCCGGGACGGTCCCTAGCCTCCCCAGCGGAGAGTCGGGATGCTGCCTTTCGATCTAACGATTGCCTGAAGGAATCCTCCCTCTTTTTTCATACAAATCGACCTGACCTTCTTGCTGTGGAAACCGACAGTTGGACCACTGACATCGCTCCACCCCACGGTTAGAGTCACTCTTGCCCCTTTCCCGTCCTCAGGTTTGGAGTGCGGCTCAATAGCCTGGGAAATTCCTTGTTTTTCCTTCCCTTTCCATTAGATGCTTCACGGCCTCGTCAGATTCAACTCCCTCTTGGACATTTCCTCGCCGCCGGACGTAACGAGGTTACCGGAAACCCGCCTGACTGGCTGATTTCCTCCCACTGCTTCTTGGAATGGGCTTTCACCCCCGTACCATTCCCTTTCTCCCCAGATGTTTCCATGTCTGCTTTTTTTCTCCGTGCCTTTACGGTTCGCGCTCCCCCGCACCGGCGAGCTTTCTATCTTTCGCTTTCTAGCTACGCGCTGGGACGAAGCCACCCCGTTCTCGCTTCAGCATTTCATGAAATGGGTATCTGATCTTTGTTGTTTTTGTTCGT